>Ga0163227_100007_pt1 | contig 166488 bp, 148 predicted proteins | sample MSEWel2016_09_14_2_FD_113148 | JGI IMG/M metagenome (GOLD analysis project Ga0163227, IMG submission 113148) | Subsurface microbial communities from deep shales in West Virginia, USA - MSEEL Well Study Marcellus 5H_2016_09_14 ...
CACGGGCAGATGGCGGAGGCTACGCTGGAGAAGGTCATGACCCGGTTCGTCGCGGGCGAATACGACGTGCTCGTCTGCACCACGATCATCGAAAATGGTCTCGATATCCCCAACTGCAATACGATGATCATCGAGGGCGCGGACCGCTTCGGGCTGTCTCAGCTCTACCAGCTGCGGGGCCGCGTGGGGCGCTACCACCGGCAGGCCTACGCCTACCTGCTGCTGCACCGCCACGCCCATATGCTGGATGTGGCCCGCAAGCGTCTGACCGCGATGCGCCAATACACCCAGCTGGGCGCGGGCTTCAAGATCGCCATGCGCGACCTGGAGCTGCGTGGCGCGGGCAATCTGCTCGGCTCGCAACAGAGCGGTCACATCGCCAACGTCGGCTTTGAGCTCTACTGCCAGCTGCTGCGCCAGAGCATCGGGCGCTTGCGCGGCGAATCCGTCGCCCGCCAGATCCGCGCCAGCGTCAACCTCGATTTCGTGCGCCAGGGCACCGGCGGCGTCGAAGGCCGCACGCTGAAGCCGGTCGACGTGCTCGACGACGAGGAAAACGCCAACGGTCGCCAGCAGGAGGTAGTCGAAGCCTACCTGCCCGCCGAATACGTCAACGAGGCACGGTTGCGTATTGACCTGTATCGCCGCCTCGCCTTAGCCGTGGAGCCATCGGAGGTAGACGCGATCGAGGCGGAATTGAAAGACCGTTTCGGCGATCTGCCCGAGCCCGCCAATTTCCTCGTTTTGGTCACTCGCCTGCGCACCCTGGCCGAGGCCTACGGCTTCGCCTCCGTCGAAACGGCGGGTGATCGGTTGAAATTATTGCGGGCATCCGGTAAGCGTGACGACTTTGTGAAGGTTGGACCCCGTTTTCCCCGCTTGACCCGACCCGACCCACTCCTAAGGTTACGCGAAATTGAACAATACCTAAAAAGAGTGGGTCAAAACTGACAGCTATGGCATTTATTTACTGGCGATTGGCCATCCTGGGGGCGTTTCTGACGGCCCCCATTCTCCTTACGGCACAAAAAGCGCACAACATCTGGGATCCCCCCTACAAGCAGGGCATTGCCGCGGAAGTCGAAGGTGAGATCATCACGTTTGAAGACCTCCGCCGGGAAATGGGCCCCCTGATCCCGCGTATTCGCGAATCGGCGCGCAATCGGCAGGAGTTCAATCAGAAGATGGAAAACCTCTACTTCGAGGTGCTGCAAAACCTGATCGACCGCGTCCTCATCGTCGACGAGTTCGGCGAGAAGGAATTCAACCTGCCGCAATCCTACATCGAAAACGAGTACGACCGCATCCTGGCGGAAGACTTTGGCGGCGACCGGGCGGAATTTCTCGAATACCTCAAGGAACAGGGCCAGAACGTGCGCGAGTTTCGCCGCGACCTGCGTGACAAGATCATCGTCTCCGCCATGCGCAGTGAAAAGCGCAAGAGCGAATCGCAGGTCAGCCCCGAGCGTATCGAAGCCTTTTACAACGAAAACAAGGTCGCCTTCTATCAGGAGGAATCCGTCAAGCTGCGCATCATCATGCTGCGCCCGCTGGCCGATGAAAATGCCGACCTGATGCAGCAATCGGTCGAAAAGGTCCTCTCCGAGCTCGACGACGGTAAAGACTTCTCCGACGTCGCGCGCAAATACAGCCAGGACTCCCGCCGCGAATCCGGTGGCGACTGGGGCTGGCTGAAGCGCACGGACCTGAAGGACGAGCTGGCCAAGGTCGCCTTCGACCTCAAGCCGGGCGAACACAGCGACCCAGTCAAGATCGCCAACCAGACCTTCATCCTCTACGTCGAAGATTACCGCCCGGAAGGCATCCTGCCGCTGGCCGAAGTCCGCGACCGCATTGAAGAAATCCTGGCCGGGCAGCTGGCCCGCCAGGCTCAGGAAGCCTGGCTCGATCGCCTGCGCCGCGACGCCTACGTGCGCTACTACTAAGACTTCCATTCTTCCACGCCCGCTCTTTTACCCCGCCCCTGCCGGCGGGTTTTTTTGTGGCCGCAAAACCGGCAAAACCAGTTGCCCCGCTGCCGGTCCTGCCCATCGTGACGCGTATGCAAGTCGCCGTCTTCTCCACCAAAAGCTACGATCAGGACTCCTTCGAGGCCGCCAATCAGGACTTCGGCCACGAGCTGACCTTCTTTGAAGTCGGGCTGGGCCCCAAGATGGCCCGTGTGGCGCGCGACTATGAGGCCATCTGCGCCTTCGTGAACGACGACTTGAGCGCCCAGACCCTCGAGACCCTGGCCGAGGGCAAGACCCGCCTGATCGCCATGCGCTGCGCCGGCTTCAACAACGTCGACCTCGATGCGCTGAAGGACACCGGGCTGAAGCTCGTGCGCGTGCCGGCCTATTCGCCCCACGCGGTCGCCGAGCACGTGCTGGCCCTGCTGCTGACGCTCAACCGCAAGACGCACCGCGCCTACAACCGCGTGCGCGAAGGCAACTTCAACCTCGAGGGGCTGCTGGGCTTCGACATCTACGGCAAGACGGTCGGCATCGTCGGCACCGGCAAGATCGGCGTCATCACAGCCAAGCTCTTCCAGGCCTTCGGCTGCCGCGTGCTGGCCTACGACGTGCAGGAAAATCCCGAGGTGCTCGAGGCCGGTATCGAATACGTCAAGCTGGGGCAGCTCTTCCGCGAGAGCGACATCATCTCGCTGCACTGCCCGCTCGTACCCGCTACGCAACACCTGATCGACGGCACCTCCCTCGCACAAATGAAGGACGGCGTCTGCATCATCAATACCAGCCGCGGCGGCCTGATCGACACCCAGGCGGTCTATCGCGCCCTCAAGTCCGGCAAGGTCGGCCTGCTCGGGCTCGACGTCTATGAGGAAGAGGCGGGCCTGTTCTTCACCGACCACAGCCAGCGCATCATCCAGGACGACCTGTTCATGCGGCTCACCACCTTCCCCAACGTGCTCATTACCGGGCACCAGGCGTTCTTTACCGACAACGCGATCCGCAATATCGCCGATACGACGTTGCAAAACATACGCGATTTCGAGGAAAAAGGCTGCAGCGCCAACGAGGTTGCCGCCAAAGCCTAGCGGATTTACCTTAGGCCCTATACGTTAAGGAGGTAACGCCTTTTGGGATTGTGTCCATCCGGGTTCTGCATGATCGTTTCCGGATGGATCATAGCGCCAATAGACTGAGCCTCCGTGAGATGGTCGCCACCGAACGCCCCCAGGAGCGACTGGAACGCCTCGGCCCGGAGGCCTTGAGCGATAGCGAACTGCTGGCCATGATCCTGCGCAGCGGCAGCCGCGAGCTGGACGTGTTGTCGCTGTCCTCGCAAATCATCACGGAAGCGGCCTCGCTTTCGGGACTCTTGCGCTGGGGGCTGCCCGACTTCCTGCGTTGGCGCGGCATCGGCAAGGTCAAGGCCCTGCAGTTGCTCACCGTCATGGAGATGTCGCGCCGCATCCTCAACCAGAACGCCGACCTCAAGCCCTGCCTCAAATCCGGGGCCGACATCTACAACTACCTGCGGCCCAGGGCGGAGGGCCTCAACGTCGAAAAGGTGTGGGTCGCCTCCCTCGACTCGAAACACCGCCTCATCGAGTGTCGCATGATCACCTCGGGCATCGCCAATGCCTCCCTCATCCATCCGCGCGAAGTATTCCGTGAGGCAGTACGCGCCAACGCAGCCGCCGTCGCCGTGGCGCATAACCATCCCAGCGGCGATCCCAGCCCCAGCACCCCCGACATCCAGAGCACCCGCTTGCTGCGCGAATCCGCACGTGTGCTGGATCTAACGTTGGTCGATCACGTCATTCTGGGCCACCCCGGGATCGATCCCAGACAGTTGGGCTATTACAGCTTTTACGACGCGGGACTGATCTAGTTTGCACAAAATGAAGATTCTTCTTTCCGCTACGTTACTTTGCGTGTATAGACATTAACTGCAAAGCTTGGGCTTTGTACGCTTCTGCTGTTCGTCTGCATTTGGAGTAAATTCCTTATCCGCCCAACCGAATTGTCATAAAGGTGTCTACGCAGTATTCCAGTTCTGCCATCAGTGCGCTTGTCTACGACGGTGACCGCGAGGTCCACCAGCTGGTTCACTGCTTGTGTCGCGACCTGCAGATCAAGAGCTTTCACTTTCTCTCCGGGGCCGAAGCCCTCGGCTTTTATCAGCAACGCCCGGTCGAAATCGTCGTGGCGGAGATCAATGATCAGGCCGTCAACGGTTTGACTATGGCCAAGCGGATGCGCACTTCGCACCCCCACACGCCCATCATTCTGCTGGCGGACCCGGGCAAGCGGGAGCGCGTCAACGGCATGGAGAAAGCCGCCAACGTCTCGGTCGTGACCAAACCGATCGAGCCGCTGTTGCTGGCCCGCTATCTCTCCGAAGCCGTGGAATGGGTCCACAACGGCCCGAAGGCCGCAGCGGGCAGCAGCCCTGCACCCCTGCCCGACTTCGATGAGGTGGAGACGGAGACGACCGACGACATCGAGGATGTGCGCCTCGAACTGGAGAGCGCTTACGCCCTGATCGATCAGCTGCGCGAGCAGTTCGACCAGAAAGATCAGGAAAACGCCAAGCTGGTCCAGCAAGCCCAGCGCTTGCAACGCATGCTGCAGGAGCGCGAGGCCGAGATCTCCCGCATCCAGCAGGTCATGAATGCCATGCAAGGACGCATCGAGCAGCTCGAGCAACAGGGCCCCGCCTCTGCCGAGGTAGACGCCGAGGCCGCGGAGGCCGACAACGAAGCCCTGGCGGAACGCCTGGCCTACATCGAGGAAAGCGAAGAACGCCTCATGCAGCGCGCTCAGGAGCTTTATGAGCGGGAGACCGAACTCGCCCATCGGGAGGAGACCTTCACGGCGCTGGAGAACGGCCAGCGTGCGCCCAGCGCGCCCGAAGACGACGGCTTGGACAGCTGGGGAGACATCGGCCTGGAAGACTTCGACGAAGCCCCCCGGCGATAAGCCCGTTTAACGCCCCGCGATCAAGGCAGGCCACCCGAAATCCGGGCGGCCTTTTTCGTCTCCGGACCTCCCTAGCGCCCGAGGGCCTGGTCGATCTGATTCTGCTGCCGCGCGATGTCGTGCAGCGTCACGATGCCGAGGATCTTCTGCGGGTCCGTCGCGCTGACCACCGGAGCCTGCATGACGTCTTCGACCACCAGGATCTGCGCCACGTCGCGGATGGACGACTCGGGGCGCAACGAGATGATCTCGCGGTCGCTCATGATCTCCGAAGTCGGCTTGTCCGCATCTTCCAGTAAGTGCTCCTGCATTTCGTGGTGCGTGATCATGCCGATCAGGCGGGCGTCGGCATCCACCACCGGGTAGGCGTGGTGCTTCAGGCCGAGCTTCTTCAGCTCCTCCAGGTTTTCCTTGAGCGTCTTCGCGCCCTGGATGGTCGCCGGCTCGAAGGTCATGATGGTGCTCACCGGCAAGTTGCGCCAGTCCTGGTCGCCCTGATAGTCGGGCATCTTGCGCAGGGAGATCTTGTCTTGCAGCAGCAGCGAGTCGTAGAGCGGCACCGATTGCAGGCGGCTGGAAATCAACCAGGCCAGGATGTTACCGGCCATGAGCGGCAGGATCAGCGAATCCTGACGCGTCATTTCCCAGATGATCACGATACTCGTCATCGGGCAGCGAATGACGCCGGCGAAGAACGCGCCCATCCCGAGCATGGCCATTGCACCGATAATCTCGTTGTCGTAGCCGACCAGATGCTGGCCGATGATGCCCATCATGCCGCCCAGCATGGCACCAATAAAGAGCGTGGGAGCAAACAGGCCGCCACTGCCGCCAAAACCGTAGGCGACGCTGGAGGCGATGAACTTGCCCGCAAACAGCATCAACGCCACGGTGAAGAGGTTGAGGTGGCCGTTGAGCATCGAGGTCACATCGTCGTACCCGATGCCGAAAATGCCGAGATGGCCTTCGCTCAGGAACATGACCGAGACGCCCACGAGGCCGATGATCAGACCGCCGAGCGCGGGCTTGATCCATTTCGGCATCTTGGACTGCAGCGTCACGCGAGCGCGAATGCGCAGGATGGCTTCAACGTAGGCCTTGCCCACGAAAGCCGCGAGGATGCCCAGCGGGATCGCCAGCAGCATCCACGGCGCCGTCGTCAACTCGCCCAGATGCAGGTCGAAGGCCGGGTGCTCCCCCGTCATGAGGCGCTGCACGGCCGACGCGATCACCACCGAGATGATGATACCAAAGTAGCTCTTGCCGGAGAAGTCGCCCAGCAGCTCCTCAAACACGAAGAAGAGCGCCGCCATGGGCGAGTTAAAGGCCGCCGCGATGCCCGCGCCCATGCCCAGCGGCACCATTGCCTGCACCCGCTTCTTGGCCAGGCCGAAAAATTGCCCGATATTGGAGGCCAGGGCCGAGCACAAGTGCACCGTCGGGCCCTCGCGGCCCAGGCTGATGCCCGAACCGACCGAGACCACCCCGATGATAAAGCGCCAGGCCACTTCCGAGAGACGAAAGATGCCGAAGTCTCGGTAGTAGCGGGTCTTGGTTTGCGGAATGCCCGAACCGGCGGCATCCGGCGCCAGGTAAGTGAGGATCAGACCGCTGACCAGACCGCCCAGGGTGGGAGCCGCCACCAGAATCGCCCCGAGGATGATGGGGCTGCCGCCGCCGAAATGCCGCGCCAGTCCCAAGATCCCACTGAAGAGAAACTGGATGGAATGGTGAAAAGCCACCGCTGCCAGGCCGCAGGCCACACCGGTAATGATCCAGATGATGAGGTAGCGCTGTGTATCACTGTATCTTGCCCGGAATAACTCCGGCAAACTGTAGCGCTTGCGGCCTACATGCTCCCCCAGATTAGCATCACTCATTCGCATCTACCTACTCCGCTCCAGCTGAAGATTCAAGGGAAAGGACAATCCAATCTGATTTACTCCGCATGAGTTCGGCTGATTTGGAGGTGCATTTTGCCAACGTCGGCCCACAGGTCACGCTCCCCCAGGCCCCTGTCCCCAGGCTGGTATGGCTTATGCGACACGTAGGCTGCTATGAACAAGATTATCCCCATTACGACTCTCACCGCCCTGATTGCTTTTGGCCCCACCCTGCTCGGCCAGAATACTTCCACGAGCGGCCATAATTCCACGGACGACATGGCGACTCCCACAACCCAGATGTCGGACGACTATAACAAGGATTACAACAGCAACAACAAGGACTGGAAGGACAACAAGAGCCACCAGGACCGCATGGGCTCCAAGGACCACCAGTCCAGCAATCGCTCCGACAGCTCCCGCGACGACTCCCTCCGCGTCACCCAGGGCAGCGAACTCATGGGCTACGACGTGTTTGACTCCCAGGGCCACAAGGTCGGCGACATCACGGATTTTGTCGTCAACCTCAAAGACGGCAGCATCAGCCACGTGATCGTTTCCAGCGGCAACTGGTTCAGCCAGGGCCTGACGGGCGAAAATCGCATCGTGCCCGCCAGCGCCATTAGCCGCAACGGCGACCGCTTCCAGCTCAGCCTCACCAAGTCGGCCTTCATGAAGACCCCGACCTTCGAGGGCGGCGATCTCAACGACATCGCGAAAGACGTGAAGCGCAGCCTGAAGAGCGCCTACGCCGATGCGGCCAACAACATGCAGGCCAGCAGCAGCTGGAGCCGCGACCGCGACCATCAGCAAACCGGCATGCGCTCCGAGCAGGACCGTAACCAAGAACAGCAGATGGCCGAACAGCAACGCCGTCAGGGCGAAGATGTCGCGATGGAAAACAAGGATTGGGACCGCGACACCAAGATGGACCAGATGCACGATCGCATGCAGGACAACATGGATCGCATGCAAGGCAACCAGATGGCGTCTCAGGACAAGATGGATCGCAGCCGCACGCAGAATCGCTCCAGCCAGTGGGGCTCGTCCAGCGACCTCGAAATCACCGAGCAGACGCACATTCTTTACTCCGACCTCGCCGAGTCGGAAATGCTCTCCGCCAGCGACAGCGACCAGGTCGCCCGCGTGCGCGATGCGCTGATCAACGTGGAAAAGGGCGAAGTCGCCTACATCCTCGTCGATGAAGAGCAGGTATTTGTCCGCTCCTACCCCAACGACATCGTGGCCGTTCCCATGGGTGCCTTCTCCAGCCGCGACGGCGAAGAAGTGACCTTTAACATCGACATGAATACCCTGGATCAGGCCGAACAAGTCGACGACGTCTCCCAGGTGAAGCGCAAGGGCGGCCAATACTCGGATGTCTACGTCATCCGCAACGTCAACTAAGCGCGCACCGCGTCCATCCCTTCATTTGCCAAAGCCGAGGCCATTCGCCTCGGCTTTTTTGGTTTCGTATCAGTAGCCGTCAGGATGTGGCAGCCTTTCGCAAGTATGGCTTCTGTTTTGCATACACCCTGCCCCTCATCCTTATTGCTTCGGCAAGTCCTCACTGTAAAGAGCCAGAGCGTAATCGCAGCCGGAAGGGGATTCCTCGACGGAAAGCAACGTGCGGTCATCAAGGGTTCTGCGCCACCCCGTGGGGAGCGTCCCATTTCTGCCCGCAAGTTCGGACGTAACGATAGCCGGCTATCAGTTTGACACGGAATCCTTTCTCAAAATCGAAATGGATCAGCCCCGAGCCTGCACCTTATAGCAAATCCTGAAACCACTGCCGGAGTTGAAGAGATTCTCTCCCGCCGCGTAGGACTTCTTGTCCCCAATGGGGCCTGCGATCAGCTCTATATCTTTAGTCATACCAGAAACGAAACCTTTGATGCCTTGAAGATAAAGAGGGAGACATGGCATTTTCATCAGCACCCCAGGTTGCCCTCCCCCCTATGTTCAACAGGGCACGTTACCTTCAATCGCCTTTTCCCCTCATGATACCCTGCCCATTTTCTGCTTCGTGTCTCCGTGGCTTGGCATCCTCTGATCTGGGCAGAAGGTGATAAGGGCAGAAAATGGAGTTGCCCGCAGCGATTTTTTGTCATCACCGGCAGCATCCTCCCCTCTCCATGCTACAACCCAACCCCGCTGAAGGTGAAACAGTCTTCAACCCCCTGAAAATTAAAACATGAAGCGACTAACTTGCTTGGCCCTCGCGGTGTGTCCTATCTTCACCGCAACCGTGCTGGAAGCCAACTCGAGTTCTCCTGCACCCGACACCGCCGGCGAGATTTTAACCCCTCCCGCACCGCCCAGCCCGCGCATCAACGGCCCCTCAATTTTCGGCGTCCGCTCCGGTTCGAAGTTCCTCTATGCCATCCCCGCTACCGGCAAGCGTCCGATGGAGTTTCACGTCTTGAACCTGCCCGAAGGGCTGCATGTGGACTCTGAAACGGGTCACATTGAAGGCACACTGGCCGAACCGGGCGAATATACCGTAACGCTGCGGGCCAAAAACGAGCTCGGTTCCGATGAAAAGGTGTTTCGTATCGTGGTGGGGGAAAAGATCGCACTTACGCCGCCTATGGGCTGGAGCAGTTGGAATTGCTGGGGCGACGCCGTCAGCCAGGACAAGGTGCTCAGTTCCGCTCGCGCGATGAAGGCAAAAGGCCTGCGCCAGCATGGTTGGACCTACATCAATATCGACGACGGATGGCAGGGGCCGCGGGGAGGTGAACATAACGCGATCCAGCCAAACGAAAAGTTCCCCGATATGAAGGCGCTTGCGGATGAAATCCATCAACTAGGCCTAAAATTCGGCATCTACTCAAGCCCGTGGCGCGGGACATATGCAGGCTATGTCGGTGGTTCGTCCGACCATGCGGACGGCAGCTACGACTGGATCATAGAACACGATCACGATGTAAATTATCGCTTTGGTCGAGGACCGGACAGCCCCAAAGAGGGCAAGCCCACCTGGGTGCACTGGCAATTCGGCCAATACTCTTTTGCAGCGCCAGATGCCCAGCAGTGGATGGATTGGGGCGTCGATTACCTGAAATACGACTGGTTTCCCAACGACCTGCCGCACGTCAAGGAAATGGCCAGTGCCTTGCGTAACGGCGACCGCGATATCGTCTACAGCCTCTCAAATACAGGGATTTACGACAATGCCCCCGGCTACGTAGAGCATGCCAACCTGTGGCGAACGACGGGCGATATCGTTGACACCTGGGAAAGCGTGAGCCGCATCGGCTTTGCTCAGGACCGCTGGGCCGCCTATACAGGTCCAGGGCATTGGAGTGACCCGGACATGCTGGTCCTGGGCCAAGTCGGCTGGGGCCCGAACCTGCACTCGACTCGGTTGACACCAAACGAGCAATACTCGCACATAAGTCTTTGGTGTCTGCTTTCGGCTCCCCTGATCCTTGGCTGCGATTTGGCCCAATTGGACGCGTTCACGCTCAGCTTGCTCACCAACGACGAAGTGCTCGCGATCAATCAGGACTCGCTTGGTCGCCAAGCCACCCAGATCAGTAATGCCAACGATAAAACGGTTTATGCAAAAACCCTCGAAGATGGCACCTATGCGATCGGGCTCTTCAACCGTGGCGAATCCGAAGCAACCGTCGGAGTCAAGTGGGGACCATGGGGGACGCTTGCCACCCCTGATGCAGGGGCCGAATTTGTCGTGCGCGACCTCTGGAGGCAGGAAAATCTCGGTATCTTCAAGGAGCGATTCGAAACCAAGGTGCCTCCGCATGGCGTCGTTCTCGTCAAGTTGACTCCCGTGAAATAAGCGAAACGTAGCCCCAAGACGTGCATCATCCCTAACCCGGCGGTTCATCCCATGCTCGACGTCACCCCTCGAACAACGCGTTACGCCGCACTCTTCCAATCGTGAATGGGCCTTCCCTCGTTGAACGGGCTTATGTCATGAAAGAAATGGTCTGGCGGCCCATCACGATTACACCTGAAAGCAACGGACAACAGGGCCAAATCGGCAATTTGGTTTATAAAGCAGGCGTCATTACGTAGGGTGTGGGCATGATCGACTTGGCGCATGGGCTCGGCCTCTATACCGACCGCTACGAACTCGCGATGGCGCGCAGCTATTGGCACGACGGGATGGCCGACAAGCCGGCGGTGTATGACTACTTCTTTCGCACGCTGCCTTTCGGGGGCGGCTACGCCGTCTTCGCCGGGCTGGGTACGCTGCTGGAGTTGCTGCCGCAGTTTCGCTACGATGCAGAGGCAATCGAGTTCCTGCGTGCGGACGGCTTTGATGAGGCCTTTCTCCACTATCTGCGCCAGTTCCGCTTCCGCGGCTCACTGTGGGCGCCAACCGAAGGCGAACCCGTCTTCCCACTGGAGCCCGTGGTGCGCGCCGAAGGCACGCTGCTGGAGCTGCAACTGATCGAAACCCTGTTGCTCAACGTGCTGAATTTCCAGACGCTGATCGCAACCAAAGCCGCCCGCTGCGTGCAGGCGGGCCAAGGACGCGTCGTGAGCGAGTTCGGCCTGCGCCGGGCCCAGGGGCTCGGCAGTCTCTGGGCCGCCCGCGCGGCCTGCATCGGCGGTTGCACCTCGACTTCCAACGTCATCGCGGCGCAGCATTACAACCTGCCCGCAGCCGGGACCATGGCCCACGCGTTTGTGCAGGCCTACGGCGACGAGCTGGCCGCCTTTCGCGCCTTTGCCGAGATCCACGGCTCGTCGACCGTGCTGCTGCTCGACACCTTCGACACCGTGCGCTCCGGCCTGCCCAACGCCATTACCGTGGCCCAGGAAATGCGGGCGCGCGGGCAGCAACTGGCGGGCGTCCGACTCGACAGCGGCGACCTTGCCTACCTCAGCCGCAAAGTCCGCCGTGGGCTCGATGCCGCCGGGCTGCCGGAGGTCCAGATCGTGGCCTCCAACCAGCTCGACGAATACCTGATCCGCAGCCTGATTTTGCAGGACGCGCCCATCGATATTTTCGGCGTCGGCACCGCGCTGGCCACCGGCGCGTCGGACGGAGCATTGGACGGGGTCTACAAACTGTCGACGATCGACGGAGAGCCCCGCGTCAAGCTCTCCGAAACCCTGGCCAAGAGCACCCTGCCCGGCCGCAAAAACGTCATCCGCTACACGGACGAAGCTCAGGAGCTTGCCGCGGATGCCGTAGTCCTCGCGGATGAAACGGCGCCCGAGCGCATGATCCACCCCTTTGAGCCGCACCGCCAGTTACCGCTGGCGCCGTATGGAGGCGATGGTCTGCTGCAGCCCGTCATGCAGCACGGTGAGCCTCTGGCCGAACCGGCGCCGATCCGGACGCTGGCGGACCAGACCCACCGGCGACTGGCCCAACTCCCGCCGGAACACCGCCGCTTCGAGAACCCCCACCCCTACAAGGTCGGCCTCAGCCCCCAGCTCCGCGCCCTCTGGGAAGACCAGCGCAACTGCGAAAAGGCGAAGGTGGGTTAGAAATCTCCCCCTCAAGCCGGAGCGCTGACCGGTCGCAGGCTGAGGCTGCACCAGGCGGTGAGCAGGGCTACCACAGTGGCGAGCAGCAGACTCACCCGCATCCCGTTCACAAAGCCGAAGGGCTGAGCGAGCAGCGCGCCAAAGACCGCCACGGCAAGAGCACCCCCGACCTGCCGACTGGTGTTGAAAGCGCCACTGGCCGTTCCCGCCAGGGGCGCAGGCACACTGCCCAGCAGCACCTCGGCGATAGGCGGCGCAATCAAGGGGCCCGCCAGTCCGACCAGTCCCATCAGAACAGAGATGCCCGCAATGGGCAGACCATCGGCCAGCAGCGCCATACAGAACAGCCCGAGCACCATTGAGACCAGGCCACTGAAGATGACCGCCCGCGCCCCGAAGCGCTCCACGATGCGCGCACTGAAGGGGGTGAGGAACAGGCCGATCAACATCATGGGCAAGAAGGACAGGCCCGTCTGCAGGGGGCTGAGCCCGCGCAACTGCTGCAGATACAAGCTCATGACAAAGGGCAGGCCAAAGTAGCCCATCATGAAGGTAAAGCCGACCGCCAGCGCAATCACCGCGTTGCGGACCCGAAAGAGCTCGGGCGGCACCATGGGATGGCGGACCCGGCGTTGGCCGATGACGAAAGCGACGACCGCGCAAGCGCCCAACAGCAGGCTACCCCAGACCTGCGGACGTCCCCAGCCGATTTCGCCTCCTTCGATCGCGCTGAAAATGAGCAGCCCCATCGCGGCCACCGCCGTGATTTGCCCCCAGAGGTCGAAGCGCGTGACCCGCTTTTCCGTGGGCTCGACCCGGGTCAGCAGCGCAAAGGTCAACAGGCAGACCGGCAGGTTGACGAAGAAGATCCAACGCCAGCTAAGCAGGATCAAGAGTCCCCCGACCACGGGGCCGGATGTCGCGGCGACGGAACCGCCCATGGCCCAATAGGCGACCGCCCGGCCCCGCTTGACCGGATCGTGATAGGCGTGCCGGATCAGCGCCATGGAAGACGGCATCATGATCGCGGCCCCCGCTCCTTGCAGCAAGCGGGCGAGGATCAACGTCAGCGTGTCGGGAGCCAGCCCGCACACCACCGATGCGCTCATGAAGATCGCCACGCCGAGGCCGAATGCGTTGCGGGCGCCGATGCGGTCGGTTATCACCCCGGCAGACAGGAGTAGCGCGGCGAACACCATCGTATAGCTGTCGACCACCCACTGCAGGCCAGACATCTCAGCCCCCAACTCCCGGCCGATGGTGGGCAGCGCCACGTTGACGACGACCGCATCGAGGGTGATGACAAAAAAACCGAGGAGCGCTGCCACCAGAGTAAATGCGGGCGGCGGCGAACTGGCAGACTGCTGATCCATATTGTGCTTGGGTATCTGAATCCGCACCCGCTCCACCGCCAGCAGAGGCCCCTTCTACGGAGTGACGCGAAAGGAGCCCAAACGATGAGGCAAGTGCCGTTGCAAGTGCGCTTACGCCGCGGTGACGCCTCCATCTACAGTCAAGGCATGCCCTACGACATAGCTTGCCGCCGGGCTACAAAGCCAGAGCACGACGGATGCGATTTCCTCCGGGCGACCGGCTCGCCGAATCGGAATGCTCTCCAGCATCCTGGCGTAGGCGTCTTCATCGCCGCCGACCACATCCCGCGCCACCTGGGTATCGATCACCCCCGGGTTGATCGCATTCACGCGAACGCCATAGGAGATGGCTTCAAGTGCCGCCGTGCGCGTAAGGCCGATCACACCATGCTTTGACGCAATGTAAGAGGGGATGCCGGGATGGCCCGTCAACGCACCGAGTGAGCCCGTGTTGACGACCGCCCCGCTGCCCTGCGGCTGCATGTGCTGCAACTCGTATTTCATACAAGCCCACACGCCGCGTAGATTCACGCCGATGATCCGCTCCCATTCTTCACGCGAACTCTCGGCTGTGGGCGCAAGCTTCGACATCACGCCGGCGTTGTTAAAGGCGGCATCGATCCGCCCAAACTCGGCCACCGCGTAGTCCACCATGGCTTTTACCTGGGCCTCATCCGCCACATCGCACCCGATCCAACGGACCGGATAGCCTGCGGCGGACAGCTCTTCCGCCAGTGCGGCGATCGCGTCCTGTTTGTAATCGGCGACGAGCACCGAGGCGCCTGCTTCGGCAAAAGCCTTGGCGGTGGCCCGGCCCATGCCGGAAGCCGCCCCCGTGACGAGGGCAACCTTGTCTGTATAGTCCAGCGGATGCTTCATGGATCTGCTTCTCCTCTGTGGTGTCTATTGTTTGCGGCGGAACCGGCTGACCGGTCATCCGGTTCCAGCGGGAATTGCGCCGGATCGCTTCCGCCCTTCGACGTGCGCGATGGAGCCTATGATAGCGGCATCCTTCATCGGCTGCGCGCCACATCTTGCTCGACCTGTCCTCTGGTTGCGTGAAACCGAATTGCACGCATCCAGAGGATGAGGTTCACGAGCCCGGCCCGCCCTTTCGCTCAGCGGTGGAGGGCGGCCACCGCCTGGTCGATCGGCGTATCACCGTCGGTCAGCTCGAGAATCTCCTGCTTGAGCGTAGGCGTCTCGATCAACTTGGCCAGGACGCCAGCGACATTGCCCCGCGCCACTTGGCCGTAGGGGATCGCCCGGTCGAGGTGCACCCGTCCCTCTCCTGCCTCCGAGACCAGCACACCGGGCCGCACGATCACCCAGTCCAGGCCCGAGGCAACCACAGCATTGTCGGCCTGCCGCTTCATGTTCATGTAGTGCTCAAAGCCATCGCGCCGCGGGCGGTCACGTCCTGCATCCATGAAGGCCGAGACCAGATAGAGCCGCGAAATGCCGTTCGCCCGGGCCGCAGCTATGAGTTTGACCGGCGTCTCGTAGTCGATCGCCGTCGTCCGCTCCAAGCCGCTGCCGGCGGCCCCAGCGGAAAACACGATGATGTCGTGGCCTTGAGTTGCCGCGGTGAGATCGTCCGTCGACAACTCCATCAAGTCGCCGAAAACGGGCGTGATGCCCGCCTGGCGTAGACCCGCTTCCTGCTCGGGCTGACGATAGAGCCCAGACACGGCGTGGCCGGCCTCGATCAATTTTGGCGCGAGCCGTGAACCGACACCACCGGTGACGCCAACCATGAAAATCTTGCTCATAAAATTACGCGATAGAAGTTATGCTTTAAGAAGACGCAACCGCCAGAGCGGCGGCAGGTGCATCCAAAGGAGAAAACGGAGGTCGGCCTCCCTGCTCGGGGCACCGATCCTCCGTTGAGAATCGTAGATCAATATAGCAGTTCGGCGGGCGGAATCGCCTCGCCTGCCGCCGACGCATCTACTCCTGAAAGACCGGCATCTGATTGGCGTCTCCGTAGTCCTTGACGCGCTCCGCCTGATCCAGGGTCGCCATATCCTGCTCCGAGATTTCGAAATCAACATCCGCATTGTTCTGGATGTGCGCCTTCTTGGCGCTCTTCGGCAGCGGCAGCAGGCCCTTCTGCAGGAGGTAGCGCACGGCGAGTTGCGGCACCGAGACGTCGTAGGCCTTGGCGATCTCGACCACCTTGTCGTGCTTCATCAAGCCGCCGTGGGCCACCGGCGAGTAGCCTTCGACGAGGATGTCGTGCGATTGCGAAAACCGGATCAGGTCCGTCGGCATGTGGCTGATGTGCGCGAGGATCTGGTTGACCATCGGCTTTACCGTGCAGGATTGCAGGATGTTCTCGAGGTCGGCCTGCAGGAAATTCGACACGCCGATGGCGCGGAGCTTGCCGGCCTGATAGGCTTCTTCCAGCGCCTTCCAGGCTGCGCGATTGCCCTCGTAGTATTTGTCGTCGCCGCGAAACTCCTTCCACGGCTGCGGGCTGTGAATAATCATCATATCGAGATAATCCAAGCCCATCGTTTCGAGAGATTTGTCGATCGAGGCGACCGCGTCCGGGTAGTTCTTCACTTCAGCGGCGAGCTTGGACGTCACGAAGAGCTCTTCGCGCGGGACTCCGCACGCCCGGATCGCTTCGCCGACGCCGCGCTCATTCTGGTAGGCCTGGGCGGTGTCGATGTGGCGATAGCCGAGGTCCACGGCATCCTTCACCACTTGTACGACATCCTTGTCTTCGATAAACCAGGTTCCGAGGCCCAGCTTCGGGATTTTCACGTCATTCGAAAGGGTGTAGGTCTCTTGGGTGATCATATTATTTTCTACTTCGTTTTTCAATTTATGCGTAGGTAAAGGGCTGTGCATGATTCCGTGCCGAAGCCGATCCTGAACGTTCTTTTCCTTCAAGGGCACCGTAATCAAATCAAACTGGCGAGATCACTTCGACTACGGGAACCGCACTGCCCACAAGGTTTTCAGATTTCCCGATCCTGCAAACGCTTCCCCACAAAAATGCCTCGCTAGCGCCATAAGGACAACGACTACCCGCCGCACGCTTACTTTTGACAATCAATCGCTTAATAAACAAAAAAGCGCCCCTCACATTACCCTGCTAATCCCAGCATCATCCTCTATTTCGAACCGTACAACATCAAACAAACCGGACGCTTGAGCTACGCATAAACATCACGTCAACGCGCTCGATGTCTGGATTTTCCTAATACGATTGCCCCTTGTTTATACCACTTACCTTCGTTCGATTACTTGATCTTAATGAACGAACGAACGTATCCTGCGGCAAAGGAAAGCAAACCGCCTGAGGTGACAGGCAAGCCACCCCAAGCGGCAAAAGCGACGGTTACGCCTTGAGGGTCGCCATATCGATGACGAAGCGATACTTCACATCGCTCTTGAGCATGCGCTCATAGGCCTCGTTGATCTGATCCATCCGGATCATTTCGATATCGGAGGTAATCCCGTGCTGGCCGCAGAAATCGAGCATCTCCTGCGTCTCACCGATGCTGCCGATCATCGAACCGCCCAGCGTCTTGCGCCCCATGATAAGGCTGAAGACCGCGACGGGCAGCGGTTTGTCGGGCGCGCCCACAATGGCCATCTTGCCCTCTACCGTGAGCATGGCGAGATAGGCGTTGAGGTCGTGCTCGGCCGAAACGCAATCGAGAATAAAGTCGAACGTGCCGGTGTGGGCCTGCATCTCCTCCTCGTTGCGCGAGACGATCACTTCGTGCGCACCCAACCGCATGGCGTCCTCCTTTTTCGAAGGAGACGTGGTGAAGACCACGACGTGCGCCCCGAAGGCGCGGGCAAACTTGACCGCCATATGGCCGAGGCCGCCCAGGCCCACGACGCCCACCTTTTGGCCCGGCCCCACCTGCCAGTAGCGCAGCGGCGAATAGGTGGTGATGCCGGCGCACAGCAGCGGCGCGACGCCCGCCAGGTCGAGGTTTTCCGGCACGCGCAGGGCAAAGTGCTCGTTGACGACGATATTCTCGGAGTAGCCGCCGAAAGTCGGCCCCCCGATAAACGGCTCAGTCGAACCATAGGTGCCGACCATGGTCGGAGAATACTGCTCATTGCCCGCCTTGCAGTGCGGGCAGCTCATATCGGCGCCCACCATGCAGCCGACGCCGGCGAGGTCGCCCACCTTGAACTTCGTGACTTTCGAACCAACCTGGGTGACGCGCCCGACGATTTCGTGTCCGGGCACGGCGGGGTATTGGGTGAAGCCCCACTCGTTGCGCGCGAAGTGGATGTCGGAGTGGCAGACCCCGCAGTAGAGGATCTCGATCTGGACGTCCAGATCGGTCGGCTCACGGCGGTCAATCGTGGCCGGGGTCAAGGGATTGCTCGGCGCCTCCGTGGCGTAAGCGGTGAGTGAATAAGTCTCGGGTTTCTGATCGGTCATAGGATCTCCGGAAGAATTTCGGTATTCTGGAAAACCTTGATCTTACCATTTTGCGTGTCTCTGGATAATACCTATTCCTTCCGAAGGATTGCCTAATTCTTCAGCATGCCGGAAAATCTCCGCCGTTTTCACTTCGAGGCGTATCGACGCATCCCCAGCCCTGCCCCGCCCCATTTCCGCCACTGATCGCGCTAGCCCCGCCCGTTGGACGACGGCTCGGGCAAGGTGGCGTCCTTGATGTCCTGCCGGGGCGGTGCACCAAAGAGCCGCCGGTATTCGCGGCTGAACTGAGAGGGGCTTTCGTAGCCAACCCGGAAGGCGGCCGTGGCCGCGTCGACGTGCTCGACCATCATCAACCGCCGGGCCTCGTTCAAGCGCAGGCGTTTCTGAAATTGCAGCGGGCTCAGGGCCGTCAGCGCCTTGAAATGCTGGTGCAGCGTCGTACTGCTCATGCCCGTGCGCTGGGCTAGCTCCGGCACGCTCAACCGCTCGTTCAAATGCTCCTTGATCCACTTGATCGCGCCGGAAATCTGGTGATGGTGGCTGCCCATCGCCCCGATTTGCCGGATGCGCGGGCCGGGCTTGGTCTGCATCAGCCGGTAGAGAATCTCCGTATGGAAAACCGGGGCGAGAGCGGAAACGCTTTCCGGCTCGTCCTCCAGCTCCAGCAGGCGACTCAAGGCCCTGAGCAACGGCAATCCCAGCGAATCCACCGCGATTCCGCGCCGATTGTCGCCCTTCGCGCTCGAGGGAATCTTGTCGTCGATGATCAGCTGCGCGAGGATCTCAGGATTCAGTTCCAGGGTCATGCCCACGTATGGACGCGCTTCACTGGCTTCCATGACCTGCACGACCAGAGGGAGGTCGACCGAGGTAACCAGAAAGGACGTTTCATCGTAAACGTAGCTTTCTTCGCCCAGAATCACGCGCTTGGAGCCTTGCACAATCATGCAGACGCTGGGCGGCATCACACAGCTGAGCGGCGGGCTCGGCTCCGTCCAGCGATGAAAGGCCACGCCGGGGATCGGGCTCACCTTTTCGGAGCGTCCGCCCAGTGAGCGCAGGATAAAGTTCAGGAGCCTCAAGCGGACTTCCTCCCGTTCACTCACCTCACACAAGGAACCACCCTGCGGGCAGATGGTGTCGAGCTGTGCAGTTACTCCCATGTTGCGGAACCTAGGCGAACGGAGCGTCGGAAGCCAGCCTGTATCGTGGAATCCTGCAATAACATCCCCCGTGCCTGCGGCACGCGCTTCACGTGCCCTGATGGTAAGATCCCTCTGGTCCACGTCGTTTCTGGTGCTCCAAGGCGAGGCAGCATCAAAGAGCCGTGAACGCTGGCCGGGGCAGCTCCCGAAGTTTTAGGCAATGATTCCGAAAAATCGGTCTACCTCTGAAATCCGGGAGAATCGTATACTGCTCACATCCACCAAGGGCGTCTGCCAGTGCGGCGCTTCAAGCCCCTCCCCCCGGCCCGCGTGCACAAACACCTTTTGCGAACCGCCACTTACCAATTATGAACCACGAAAAAATCCGTGTTGGCTTCATCGGCCTCAATCCCGATTCTCACTGGGCCGCGATGGCCCACCTGCCCGCGCTCAAAGCGCTTTCCGACCGCTTTGAAATCGTCGGCGTCGCCAACTCCACGCCCGAAAGCGCCCAGCGCACGGCCCAGGCCCTCGAACTGCCGCATGCGTTCGCCGATGCGCAGGAACTGGTCGCCTCTCCGGAGATCGATCTGGTAGTCGTGACGGTCAAAGTCCCCCACCACCTGAAGCTCGTCACCGCCGCACTGGAAGCCGGCAAGCACGTCTACAGCGAGTGGCCCCTTGGCAACGGCCTGGAAGAAGCCCGCCAGCTGGCCGCCCTCGCGGAGGCCAAGGGCGTAGTCGCCGTGGCCGGGACCCAGGCCCGCGCGGCGGTCGAAGTCGGCTACCTCGCCAGTCTCATCGCCGACGGCTATGTGGGCACCGTGCTCTCTACGACGCTCGTGGGCTCGGGCGGCAACTGGGCCGGCCAAACCGATTCCGACCTCGCCTACCTCTTTGATGCGGCCAACGGCGCGACCATGCTCTCCATCCCCCTCGCCCACACCCTGGCGGCGATGAAGGATGTGCTGGGCGATTTCGACGACCTCTCCGGCCGCTTCGTCAGCCGCTACGACAAGGTCAAGGTGACCGACACCGGCGAGACCTTGCCAAAGACCGCCGCAGACCAGATCATGGTGCACGGCACGCTGGCGAACGGGGCCGCCCTGTCCGTCCACTACCGCGGCGGCATGTCGCGCGGCACCAATCTGCTTTGGGAGATCAACGGCACCGAGGGCGACATCCAGGTGATCGGAGACATCGGCCATGCGCAAATGACGCAACTGCGGATTTTGGGCGCACAGGGCGATGCCAACGAACTGCAACCCCTCACCCCGCCGGACTCGGCCTATGCCGGCTGGCCGGAAGAAACCATCCCCCGTAACGTGGCCCGGATGTATGCGAAAGTCGCTGATGACATCCAAAATGGCACGCGCACAGCCCCCTCTTTTCAGGATGCCGTCGCCCTGCACGCAGTGATCGATACGATCGAAAAGACGGCAGCAGCCGCACACTAGGCTACAGCCACATATCAAAAAAAGGGGCCTGCCCGAGAGTCACCCTGGGCAGGCCTTCTTCCAGAAGCGGTTTCAAAACGTCATCCTGCGCATGGTTGCATAATGCAGGCAATGATGAAGAAGGCATGGTAGAGAGTGAGGTGGTGCTCATGGCGCACAAGCCGTCGCCGGAAGCTGCCGAACCAGGCGAAGGTGCGCTCGATCTTCCAGCGGTGTTTGTAGCGGCGTAGCTTTCGGCCGTCTTGGTTTTTTGGCTGCACGCGGCCTTTACGATGAGGCACGGTGAGGTCGAAGCCCTTATGCTTGAGTTTCTTGCCATGCTTATCGCTATCGTAGGCGCGATCCGCGATCAGCTTGAGACCCCAAGGTCGGCGGATTTTGAGATGGTCGACGGCGTCTTCGAGCAGCGTGACTTCGAGTGGGCTGGCGCTCGTGAGCTGACATGAAAGAGGAAGACCCTGGCCGTCTGCCACCCACCATGCACTTCGTTCCTTTGCCGCGTTTGGTTTTGCCGACTCCGTCGCCCCCTTTTTCGCCGGGAAGAAGCTGGCATCCACGAAGGCCTCCTCCCAGTCGACCAAGCCCTGCGTATCTAGTTCCTGCAGAAAAGCTTCCCAAATCGTTTCCCACACCTCCAGCTCCTCCCAATCATGCAAGCGGCGCCAGCAGGTCGAGGCACTCGGATACTCTTTGGGCAGATCACGCCAACGCGCTCCCGTCTTTAACACCCACAAGATGCCTTCCAGCACCTTTCGGTCGTCGCAGCGCGGCCGCCCCGTGTTCGCCCGTGGCGGCACGTGCTCGCTGATTTTATCCCATTGATCGTCAGTGATAAAGCGATTCGAATGGCTCACGCCTCACTCAGTTTAACGATCTGCCGCAGAGTACAAGCTTATTTTGCGAGTTTTGAAACCACTTCTAGGCAGGCGATTATGCAGCAGATTGACGAATTCATCCTTGGTGGCCGCTCCTCCCAGGCCCAGCACCTTCGCCCCACTGGGCCGCAAACTCCTGCCCATCGAGGTAATAATCGCCCTTTGGTAGCGCGTCCCTGAAATACGTTTCTGCCGCCGCCACCGACTTGCCCGCCGTGGTCCTCAACACGCCGCACCCCCTTCCTTCGAAGAGAGGTAGCACGAAACGCCACACCCCGTCCGGTTTGTCCCCGCTCTGCCACTGGCCCATGGAAATCCCATCATAGAGCCATACGCACCCGCCCGGAAAATTTCCGAAACCAGCCTACAAATTTCGCCTTATAAAATCACCCCACAGACAAGTCAGTCTCCACCTCAAACCTGTCCCCAAAAACATCGTCACCAGGTCAGTCACCTACGAAAACCCAAACGCCAGAAAACACTGTCTCCACCCAAGTCCCGTCCAGACGAGACCCAGAAAACCCAGTAAAACGGTAAGAATCCAGACATCTCTCCGTAGCATTACGGGGGGGCTTACGACGATATCGGTTGCACCACACTCCTATCCGGGATCAGCGGCCATAGGCCAACGCCCCAGGGCGCGAGTTTCAACCGATGACGTATCGTATTCCTTATCAATCCCTAATGAATCGGATCATATTTCCAATGCATTCGACACCGAAACAACCGCAGTCATCGTTCAGACATGCTACTTAGGAGCAACATCACCCCTCATTAAGGTGATTTTTTCTATTTTATCGACGTTAACACAATACTGAATATGCAACATATAGTTACCAACTTGAAACCTATCCCAAAGTCCAAAAGAACCCAGAACGGCATGAGTAACCTTTTTCCCACTTTTCACAGGCAAACCGATTAAGGAAATTAAAGCATCCCTCTCTATGTTAAATGGAATCTGCGACAATACAACCCCATCATTTTTCTCCGTCTCGATAAAAATGCTTCTAATTGTTTCAGCATCACGATCACAGCTAATCTGAAGGCCATGACCACTAAAAACATATCCTACAAGCGGAGGACAAGAATCATCATCCACCCTTCTTGTCACCCCCCATTTTCGAAATGGGTTAATATTTAACAACACAGAAGAGTGCTTCCCGAGGTATTTAGATAGATCCATTTCAATCTTCATAAGCTTCATAGCCAAGGCATCTCTAGTTTTCATTATGCCTACGTTCTAAATCCTCAAGTTTAGCACCTAGAGTATATAGTTTATCATTCATAGAACACACACCCATACTGGTTTCAATATCCCTTAAATAATCTATATACGCCAATTTACCGGATGAGGACATGACTAGCTGAGATAAGCGCTCCACATACAAGTCGTACTCATCCGCTAGCTTAGGATTTGAATTCAATCCGATCGGATCCCAATCAACCCACAGCATTTCCCGTATTACATTATAGATTTCGGAACTCATTTTATTTAAGCGCAGAATTCACAATTGAAACAATAACACCATCATAGTAAGCCGAATAGCATACTGTCACTACTTTTCCACCAGAATTAAGCACAACAGCAGCTACCTGACCTGTAAAAAGATCATCACCGCTAAAGATTAGTCACTATATTACCTACCATAGAATTTGCAACACCTCGACTAGCCGTACGCATAAGCGCGTGTTCGGTCATTTGACCAATAGTCATTGTTGGATTGTTGATGATAGTCCCAAGTCTTCCGAGACTCGTGCCGACAGGCAAAGCCAGCGATGACCCTCTGCCCGCACCTGGAGTCCATCTAACCCATGATACCGGTTTTACCGCAATGCTTACCGGCTAGGGCTGCCCCCCGCCTACCCATACCATTTTCTCGCCATAAAAAAAATGCATTGCTTAGAACATAATCGCGACGTGCCTCAAACAAAGCCTCCTCACTGCGCCAGAAGCTACCATTTGGGCCGCCATACAATGTCATACTTTCACTTGCGACAACGCTGAAAGGAACGAGTTCATAGATGTCCATATCATCATCGCTCTCAACCTCTCCTGTAGTGTCCGTTGGATTTGGAATTGGCTCCAGAGGTGTTTCCGGCAAATCTACATCAATATCTACAGATCGGACATTCCCGTCCATATCGACATTCAGGTTATACAATGCTGTAATGTATTGGGTTCCATCGGGGGCGCCCTGCTGGTTGCGGGCGTAGCCCATCCAATCGTAGGCGTCCCCGCGTTGTATTCTGCGCGTTTTGAAACCGCTCAGACGAACAGCCTGAACCGCACCCGGGGCCTCAATCGGCCGGGCCGAGCAGCGGCTGCCCCATCGCGTGCTGGAGGTCCGCCGTGGCGGCCTGGAGATCGTACTGCGCCTGGGCCTGCTGCAGCCGGGCGCGCGTCAGGTCCAGCTGTGATTGCAGCACGTCCAGCTGCGAAGAAGAGCCCGCCTTGAACCGTTCCTGCGCCAGATCGAGAGCCGTGCGCGCCAGCGTGATCGTCGTGGTGGAGCTATCGAGCACCGCCTGCGCTGCCTCGTGGCGATAGTAAGAATCCCGCACATCCTGCTGGATATCGAGGTGTAGTTGCGCCTCTGCGGCCTGCGTCTGGTGGACGACCGCCTGCGCGGCCATTTTGCGACCGGCCGTCGCGCGGTTGTCCCAGAGATTCCACGAGAGGGAGACGCCCGCATAGGCGCCGTCCAGCGTGTCGTCGAATCCACCAGAATACTGGCGGTTGAAAACCTGATAGCCTCCGTTGGCGTGAACCTCCGGTCGCTGCCCTGCATTCGCCGCCTTGCGACGCGCCTGAGCGGCCTGCAGCTGCTGATACGCGGCATCGAGTTCCGGGCGTTCCTCAAGGGCCTGCGCGAGCGCACTTTCCAAAGGTGGGACCGCCTCCACATCCGGCCAGGACGTGAGCAGGGTCTCATCCGTCAAATCCTGATCGGGCGCCACTTCGACGCCGATGCGCACGCGCAGTGCCTCGAGCGCCGAGGCGAAGCGTTGCCGGGCCCGCCTGAGTCCGGGCTCCTCGTTTTGGAGCGCCACCTGGGCCTGAAGCTCTTCAAAGTGGGAGCCGCGCCCGCTCTCCCAGCGGCTTTGCGCCAGCTCCAGCTGCCCCTGTAGCAAATCGACCGCTTCGGCTTCAATCTGCCAGGCATCCCGCGTGAAGAGGGCGTTGAAGTAGGCCTTTTCGACCCCGTAGAGCACATCCTGGACGGCTGCGCGGTAGGAGGCCTCCGCCGCCTGTCGCGCAGCTTCATCGGCCCGAATACCCGCCCGGATGCGACCGCCGGCGTAGACCACGTAGTCGATCGAAAGGGCCACGTTCCAGCTCTGGTTCTGCGGCGTAATGAAACCGCCGACGGATTCCACGCTTTCCGGCGCCCGGACATGGTAATCGCTCGAGGCCACGAGTGAGGGCAAACGCGCGGCCCGCGCCTCGACCACGTAGCCGGTCTGTTCTTCGATGCGGGCGCGTTGCCGCTCGAGTTCGGGACTGCAGGCGAGCGCCAGTTGCAGTGCTTGCCCCAAGCGCAGATCCGATGGCAGGGCCGGGGCATTCGACTGAGCCGAGGCGGGCGACCAAGCCCCACTCAGCAAGCCGAGCACGAGGAAAATGGTAAGGCGTTTCATGTCTCAAATCCTTCGCCGGAGGTTTCAGCGCACCCGCACATCGACGACAACCGAGTAGCCGTGCCGCAGGCGGTCCCCAAGGGCTTGCAGGGCCTCCGGCTCCAGTGCGATCCGCACCGGCACACGCTGCACGACCTTGTTGAAGTTGCCGGTCGCGTTGTCGGGAGGCAGCAGGGCAAACTGCGCCCCGCTCGCTGGCGAAATACTCTCGATATGGCCCACGAGAGCCTCGTCCGGCAGCGCATCCACCGACAGCGAAACGCGCTGGCCGACTTCCATGTGAGTCAGCTGCGTCTCCTTGAAATTAGCTTCGACCCAGGTCTCAGGCTCGGCCAGCGCATAGACGCTTTGGCCGGCCGCCACCCATTCGCCGACCTCGATATTACGGCGCCCGATGCGCCCCGAGGCCGACGCTTTGACTTCGGTTCGCTCAAGGTCCTGCCGCGCTTCCTTCAACTCGACTCGAGCACTGGCCAGATGGGCCGCGGCTTCCTCGGCCTGCCCGGCGATCACCTTCATACGAGCCTGCGCCGCCGAGACATTTGCCCGGGCGACCGCGAGCTGGGATTCGCTGGCCCCATAGCTGGCCCGCACGCTGGCCAAGGTACTCTTGGCCGAGTCGACATCGGCTTTCGGGCCTGCGCCGTTGTTCTGGAACAATTGCTCGCTGCGGTTGAACTCAACCTCGGCCAGGTCTCGCCGCGACGCGATCTCCTGCAGGTTGGCCTCCGCGCGCTTCACCTCGGCCTGCGCCTGCTTTAGCTGGGCTTGGGCTTCGACGCGCTCGGCGCTGTTTTGCGCCACCTGCGCCTCGGCCTCCCGCACGCCGGCCTGCGCCTGGTCGTAGGCAATCTGGAAACGGCGCGGATCGATACGCAGCAGCACCTGACCTTGCTCGACGCGCTCATTTTCATCCACCAGCACCTCGACGACCGGCCCGCTGACCTCGGGACTGATGGCGTGGATATGCCCCGTGATGTAGGCATCGTCCGTCTCTTCGTAGTGGTATTGATGGTAGGCGAAATGAATCCCCCAGGCCACCAGCCCCACCAGAACCACGGAGATCGCGATCGTGCGCAGGGGCGAGCGTTTCTTGCCTTTCGGCGCAACCTTCGCCCCGGTCGCCGCGGGGGACGTGGGTGATGATGAATCGTTCATGGTATTGGCTGATAAAGACATGTTTAGTGTGCGCCGACGGGAGCACTGCGGGGCCGGCCTCCGAGCAGAAGGATCAGAGGCAGGCTGATGACGAAGATGAAGGCCACGTAGTAGAACACGTCGGCAAAGGAAAGCAGCATGGCCTGACTGGAGAGCAGGCGTTCGATGAGGCTGTGCGCCTGCAACTGCGCCGTGTGCGGGTCGGAGCCCAAGGACTGGAAGAGCTGCTGGTAGTGTTGCAGCCGGTCCGTGGCGACCGTGCGAAAGGCCGAAACGTGCTCGGCCAGGTGGGCGTAGTGGATCCCCTCTCGGCGCGCGAGCATGGTCGTGATCAGCGCGATCCCGACACTGCTGCCAAGCTGGCGGGTCAGGTTGTAGAAGCCCGTCCCCGCCGCGACGTCTCGCTTGGGCAGATTGCCCAGCGTGGCCAAACTCAAGGGCAGGAAGATCATGACGGAGCCCATACCGCGGATCAGGAGCGGAAAGAAAAGGCTGTCCGTGCCGGTATCGGGGTTGATCTGCGAGAGCATCAAAGCGGTCGACACCATAATCATGGCACCGCACGCGATGAGGAACCGCGGATCGAAGCGCCCCGAGATCTTGCCCATCAGCAACATGCCACTCGCCGATGCGAGCGCCCCCGGCAAGAGCAGGAGGCCACTCTGGAAGGCCGTAAAGCTGAGGTAGTCCTGCACGAAAATGGGGACCGCGAACATCACCCCGTAAAGACCGATGCCGAGGATCAACGAGTACAGACTGCCCGCGGCCAGCGAACGGTGGCGCAACACGCGCAAATCCACCGCCGGATACGCGACCTTGAGCTCGTTCCAGATAAAGAGCCCCAAAGCGATCGCCGCGCCCACCGCCATAGTCACGATAAATCGCGAGCTGAACCAGTCCTCCTGCTGCCCCTCTTCCAGCATCGTCTGGAGACAGCCCAGCCCGACCGCCAGCAGGGCGATCCCCGTCCAGTCGACCTTGGTCTCCACCTTGTCCTCCGCGACGTCGCGAGGCAGGCACACCAGGGTCATCAAGACCGCGATGATCCCGATCGGCAGGTTGATGAAAAAGATCGACCGCCAACCCAGCGTATCCGTCAGAAAGCCGCCCAGCACCGGCCCCATGACCGGCCCCGCGATCACGCCGACGCCGAAGATAGCCTGCGCCGCCGGTTGCTCCTCGCGCGAGAACGTCTCGAAGAGGATGGACTGGGCCTTGGCCAGCAAGCCTCCGCCGCAGAGCCCTTGTAACACGCGGGCCACGATCAGCATGCTCAGGCTCGTCGAGAGCCCGCACATGGCGGACGAAAGCGTGAAGCCCACCAGCGAAAAGATAAGATAGCTCTTGCGCCCAAAACGCGAGCCCAGCCATGCCGCGAGCGGAATCATGATGACGTTGGCACACGCATAGCCCGTCGAGACCCACCCCACCTCGGACAAGGTGGCCCCGAGATTGCCCTGAATGTGCGGCATCGCCACGTTGACGATGCTGGTGTCGATGATTTCCAACACCGCCCCGAGTGAGGCAGTGATCGCAATCACCCACTTCAGCACGCCGAGATCCGCCAAACGCGTGGCGAGTGGACCGAGCAGTTCCCGCTGCGATCCGTAGAGAGGTCCCTCCTGATGGCTCATGGCTAGGCTCCCCGCGCAGGCCCGCCTTCGCCCGGGTCACTCAAAATCAAATCCGTCATGAATTCGACAAATTCACTCAGCGGGTAATCCGTCTCCAGGCTGTTGTTGGAGCGCTTCAAGACGTTGGAAAAAATGGAGCCGGTAAAGAAATCACCGAAGATCTCCTCCCGCCCCTGCGTGCGCAGCCGCCCTTCAGCCGCCGCCCTTTCCAGCAGGCGCGACCGGGCCTCCTTCAGCGGGCGGAAGATCGCGCGAAAGACCTTGCGCTCGTGGACCTCGTCGTGCTGCGTCTCCCCCAGCATCGTGCGAATGAGCGGCAGATTCTCCTGCAGCAAATACGCGTAAACCGTCCCCAGCGCAATCAGGTCGGCCCGCAGGTCTCCCGTCGGCGCCGGCACCTTCACGCTGGCCGAGAGCGCTTCGAGATCGAAATGCGTGCCCACGACTTCCGCCAGCAGCCGGTCCTTGCTCCGAAAATGGCGAAACAGCGTGACTTCGTTCACCCCGGCCTCCCGGGCGATCAAGCGCGTGGTCGCGCCCGCCAGACCTTCGCGCACGAAAACGGTCGCCGCCGCCGCCAACAGCTTGTCCCGCGTCTGGTTTCGCTTCTTGCCCTGCCCCTCCGCTTGCATGCAAGTAATTACTTGCATTTTTGAAGCAGCGTCAAGCCAGCATTGGAACAAGGCGAGAATGACGTATTGCCCTGGACGCTACAATCAGGGCGATGGCCGATGCTGCGGGTGGGCTTTAGCCGCTGTCACGACACCACCGTAGCGGAGGGATGCTCCAGGCAGGGCCGCGGTCATCAGACAAGCCACTGGTCGGGCGCCTTTTTCGACACAAGCCATTGGCTGAAGTGCGCTCCGACTACACCGCAAATGCGCCCCTTCAATCCCTCTGGGCAACCGGCGGTTTGGCGTTCGCCCAAGTGAAAGCAGTATCGTGGGGGAGGAGAAAATCTCCAAATTATGACAACAAAAAACCCGCATTCTTTTGGATAATGCGGGTTGAATCGTAATGGAACTCGTTGATTATAAAATGGTGGTGGGAGCAGGATTCGAACCTGCGAACCGATTACCGGGAGAGATTTACAGTCTCCATGCTTTGGCCGCTTGCATATCCCACCATCAAAAGAACGAAAAATCTTAGCCTGCCGCTGAGGGCTTTTCTTGCAAGCCCAAATTTGGAAAAATTTCAAATCGACCAGTCCGGATGGTCCAGGCCTTCCATGTCGCTGAGGTGGATTTCGAGGGCCTGGGCGCTGATGTTGATCTCGAGCACGCTCAGGATCAGCGAGCCGCCGAGCAGGCCGAGGCTGATGGTAAAGAAGATGTTGCCCAGCAAGGGAAAGCCGTAAAAGAGCCAGCCCATGGAGATGACGCAGGAGAGAAAGCTGACCACGCCGGCACCCTGCATGTAACGAATGAGGTGCACGCGCTTCCGCAGGTTGGCGATCTGGGCGAGATTCTTGGGATCGGGCTCCTCCAACTGGATGCGGTGGAGCGAGCGGATGACGCCGGCCAGCGTGATAAAACGGTTGGTGTAGGCCAGCAACAGCAGCGAGATAGCCGGGAACAATAGCGCGGGCGTGGCGAGGTCGAGCGTCATGAGACTGCTTACGATGGCCCACCCGCTGGAGAAAAGCGAGCGATGTTTCCGTTGCACCCGTTCGCAGGTATCTCATATTCAGCGGCAATGGAGGAAAGCGTCTCCATCCACATCGACAACGTCGTGCAAACGTTCAGCCCCGGCACCCGGGTGCTGCGCGGTATCTCGGCGACGATAAAACCCGGCTCTTTCGTCGGCTTGCTCGGCCCCAGCGGCGCGGGCAAGTCGACCCTGCTGCGCATCGTCGCCGGGCTGCTCCCGCCGACGGGCGGCCGCATCGACTTCGGGTCGGAACGGGAGCCGGACATCAGCTTCATTTTCCAACAGCCGTCGCTGTTGCCCTGGTTGCGGTTGCACGACAACATCGCCCTGCCCCTCCGCCTGGACGGTCGCCCCAAGGAGGAGCGCCGGGCGCGCGCGAGCGAACTTGCCCAGCGGGTCGGGCTCTCGGAGGCGCTGGAGCGCTATCCCCGTCAGCTTTCGGTGGGCATGCAGATGCGGGCCTCGCTCGCGCGTGCGCTGGCCTGCCGACCGCAACTGTTGCTGCTGGACGAGCCTCTGGCCGCGGTCGACGCGCTCACCCGCACCCAGCTCAACGCGAGCCTGCGCAGCTGGCATGAGGAGGATCGCTGGACGGCACTGCTGGTGACGCACTCCATCGAGGAGGCCGTGTTTCTCTGTGATCGCATCCTGGTGCTCGATCACGGGGTGCTGGCCGAGGATTATGCGGTCGAAGGCCCGGCTCGCCGCTCACTGGAGTGGAAGAGCGAGGCGGCCTATCACGCGCAGGTTGACCAGCTCAACCGACAGCTACTGCAGAAAGCCGCGCAATGAGACGGTGGTGCACGCAATTCTGGCCGGTCGGCCTCGGGCTGCTCGGCTTTATCGCCACGTGGTATGCCGTCATCTGGGCGTTCGACCTGCAGTGGTTCCAACTGCCGTCCCCACATGTCGTGCTGGCCTCGTTGGCCGAGCACTGGCGAGAACTGGGCAGCGCGGCCTGGCGCACCTGGCGCAGCGCCTCCCTCGGCTTCCTGGCGGCCACGTGCCTGGGGCTGACAACCAGCCTGCTGTTCGGCGCCCTGCCCCTCGTGCGGCGCGTGGTCTACCCGGCTCTGGTCCTGCTCCAGATGATTCCGATCATCGCCTCGGCGGCGATGGTGGTGATCCTGCTCGACACGGGCACGATCGCCACGGTCGTGATCGCGTTTCTGATCAGCTACTTCCCGATCATGGCCAATACGACCCGCGGGCTGATGGAAGTGCCGCGTGAGCAGCTCGACCTTTTTCAGCTCTACCGGGCACGCGGCTGGCAACGCCTCTTCTGGCTGCGTCTGCCGCAGGCCCTGCCGGCGTTCTTTACGGGCCTGCACGTGGCTTCGACCCTGGTCGTGATCGGCACGGTGACGGGCGAGCTTTTTGCCACGTCCAGTGACGATCAAGGCGGGCTCGGCTACCTCATTTTTGTCTACCGCGCACAGCTCAAGACGCCCGAGCTTTACAGCGCGGCCCTGCTCAGCTCCGTCCTCGGCTTCTTTTTTGTGGGCGTCGTCAGCCTGTTGCGCCGGATGCTGCTTTCACCATGGTATAAACTCGAAGTCGATGAAGGCGCTCCTGACTAACCTCTTCCTTTTCCTCCTCCTGCTCGGCCTCGCCGGCTGCGGTCGCTCCAAGCCCGAGCAGGCCGACACCACCAACGGCGAGCTGATCCCCGTGACCCTGCAGACCGACTGGTTTGCACAGGCCGAGCACGGCGGCTTTTACCAGGCCCTGGCCAAGGGTTATTACCGGGAAGCCGGGTTGGACGTGACGCTGCTGCAGGGCGGGCCAAACTCCATGAGCCTGAACAAGGTGCTGACCGGCAAGGCCCAGTTTGCGATGAACAAGGCGGACGCGGTGATCGACTTTGGCGCCCAGGGCCTGGACGTGCAGCCGGTCATGGCCCACTTCCAGCACGATCCGCAGGCCCTGATGCTGCACGCGGATGATCCGGCGCAGTCGATCAGTGACCTCGACGGGCGCTCCGTCATGGCCATTCCTGGACACACCTGGATCAAATACGTGGAGGCCCAGTATGGCATCGACCTGAAGATCGTCCCGCACACCTTCAGCCTCGAGCGCTTCCTCTCCGACCCGCAGTTCATCCAGCAGTGCATGGTGACGAACGAGCCGTTTTACGTGCGGCAGGCCGGCCAGCAGGTCAAGACCTTCCCCACCGCCACCAGCGGCTTCGACCCCTACCATGTCGTCTACGGCCAGGCGGAATGGATCCGCGAGCATCCGGATGTGGTGGAACGCTTTGTAGCCGCCTCGGTCCGCGGCTGGAAGGACTATCTGGAGAACGACCCGAGCCCGGCATTCGATCTGATCCAGCAGCGTAACCAGCAAATGAGCCGTGCCTTGCTCGCATACGGGCACGATCGCATTGTGCGCGAGCTGCTCACCTCGGGCCACGCCGACCAGGGCGAGGCGGTCGGGCAACTCGACCCGCGGCGCCTGCAGCAACTGGCCGATCAACTGCGCAAGCTGGGCATCATCCCCAAAGGCGAAGGCATCCCCGGTTTCGATCCGGAGCTCGTGCCCGCCTCGGCCCGACAATAGCCGAAAAAAAAGCGCTCCGCCTTCCGGAAAGCGGAGCGCCGGGAGAATCCTGCAGCGGCGTCACTCGACGGTACTGACCGTGATCTTGGCGTCCTCCTTCACCTGGCGCGCGGCATCCATGACCTGAATCATGCGGCCTGCTTTGGAGCCGCGTTGGGCCTGGATGACGACGGGCACATCGTCTTGGGACAGGATCTGTTTCACGATCTCTTCGACACGGGTCAGGGTGACTTCGTTGTCCTTGTACTGGATCGTTCCGACTTTGGTAATGAGGAAAACGATCGGCTCACTGCGGTCGTTTTCGTTTTGTTGGGGCCGAGGTGTGGGTTTGTCGATCGGCACCCCTTCTTCATCGACGAACACCGTCGTCACGATGAAGAAGATGAGCAAAATGAAGACCATATCGATCATCGGAGAGATGTTGATATCGGTCGAATCATCCGCTCGCTGGACATGTCGCTTGCGGCTCATGGTATGGGGTGTTGCTTGGAGTAGAAAGCAGATTGAGCTTAACCCCGCCTTCCCTCATCTGCAAGCAGTTTCCCTCACGGCCGCGCGGACACAAAAAAACGCCACCCATCTATCGGGTGGCGCCTGGAAATTGCGTGGCGGGGAAGCTTACTCGACGGTGCTGACCGTGATCTTGACGCTTTCCTTCACCTGGCGGGCCACGTCCATAACCTGGATCATGCGACCGGCCTTGGCGCCGCGCTGCACTTGCAGAATCACCGGCACATCGCTCTCGGAGAGGACTTCCTTCACGATGTCCTCGGCCTTGGTGAGCGTCACTTCGTTGTTCTTGTAGGTGATGGTGCCGGCACGGTTGATGCGGAAGATTACCGGCTCGCTGTCATTATCCTGCTGGCTTTGCGGACTCGGCGTCGGCTTGTCGATCGGCACCCCACGTTCGTCGACGAAAACGGTGGTCACGATGAAGAAAATCAGAAGAATGAAGACCATATCAATCATCGGAGAGATGTTGATGTCCGTCTGGTCCTCGCCTTTATTAAGGTGTCGCTTGCGGCTCATAAAAGGGGTAGGTTTTTGTCAATCGTGTTTCACCCTACCACAATCCGCAAGAACTTTTCCTTGCCGCGCGCACGAGTATTTTTGGAGTTGCATTGCTTCCATGCCTTTTGAACCCGCCCAGCCCTCCCTCTACGGAGAGACCCTCGAATCCCTGCAAACGCTGCTGAAAGGCGCCGGATTCCAGGCTTTTCGTGCCAAGCAGATCACCGACTGGCTCTACAAGAAGCGCGTCGAACGCATCGCCGACATGACCAACCTGCCCCAGAATCTGCGGCAGTGGCTGGAAGAACGATTTGTGCTATCCCCTTCCAAGCAGGTACTGGTGAAACAGGCGAGCGACATCACCGAAAAGCTGTTACTGGAGCAGGAAGACGGCCGCCTGATCGAGACGGTGCTGATCCGCTACCCGATGGAGGGCGTGGGCCAGGACGCCAGCCGCAAGACGATCTGCGTCTCCAGCCAGGTCGGTTGCGCCTATGGGTGCAAGTTCTGCGCCTCGGGCCTCGCCGGCTGGAAGCGCAACCTGACGATGGCGGAGATCGTGGGCCAGTTTGTGCACGTGTCGCGGCTCGAGGCCGAACGCAGCGGCGAAAAACCCGGCGCCGCCACCCCCATCGACAACATCGTCTTCATGGGTATGGGCGAGCCGCTGGCCAACTACGATGCGGTGGTCGGCACCATCCGCCTGCTCAACGCCGACTGGGGCATGGGCTTTGGCGCGCGCCGCATCACCATCTCCACCAGCGGTCTAGCCCCGCAAGTCCTCAAACTGGCCGACGAACCCATCCAATTCCGCCTCGCACTGAGCCTGCACGGAGCCACCAACGCGGTGCGCCAGCAGATCATGCCGGTCAACCGCAAGTATCCGCTGGAGGAGCTGCTGCCGGCCGTCGCCTACTTCAGTGAAAAACACGGGCGCATGCTCACGCTCGAATACATCCTGATCGACCAGATCAACGACACCTTCGAGCAGGCCCACGAGCTAAGCCGGATCGCGCGCGACCTGCACGCCCACGTCAACCTCATCCCCTACAACAAGGTGGAGGGCCTGCCGTGGAAGCGCCCCAATATCCGCCGGCAAATCGCTTTTGGAGACATCCTGAAGCAAAACAACGTGTCTTTTACCATCCGCAAGGAAAAGGGGCACGATATCGAAGCGGCGTGCGGTCAGCTGCGGCTTCAGACCGAACGCGAGCGGGGCACATTGGCGGTGTAAAAGGGCCTCTCGACCGGAAAAAGCTTTACACCGAGACCTATCAATCCATCCTGATAAGAAGATATGAATCGTGGACGTGCAATTTCGGATATTCTCGAGGCCAAAGATCACCCTCTGCTTTCGGTCGAATTTTTTCCACCCAAGGACGACGCGGGCGGCGACCTGATCGTGCAGACGGCGCTCGACCTCAAGCAGCAGGTGCAACCCGATTTCGTGTCCATTACCTATGGCGCGGGTGGCACCACCCAGGAGCGGACCTACCGCTACGCTCGCATCCTGCGAGACAAATATGGCTTTGAGGTGATGCCGCACTTTACCTGCGTCGGCAATTCCAAGGCCGAGGTCATCGACCTCGTCGGCCAATACTGGAAGGACGGCTTCTCCAATCTCATGACCCTGCGCGGCGACCCGCCCAAGGGTGAGACGGATTTCAAGCCCCACCCGGACGGCTGCCACTACGCCAGCGAACTGGTGGAATTGCTGCACGAAAACTTCCCGGACCTCTGCATGGGCGTCGCGGCCTACCCCGAGGTGCACCCGCAAGCGGTCTCTCCGGAGGACGACTTGAAGTACCTCAAGCGCAAGGTCGACAACGGGGCCTCCTTCGCCACCACGCAGCTCTTTTTCGACAACCGCAATTATTTCGCTTTCGTCGACAAGGCCCGTGCGCTCGGTATCGACGCGCCCATCATCCCCGGCCTCATGCCTATCCGCTCGGCCAAGCAGGCCCGCCGCTTCTGCGACCACATCCCGGAAGAGCTGGACGACATGCTCAACAAGGCCGGCGACGACAAGGCCGCCATCCACCGCGTGGGCGTGGAATGGTGCTTCCGCCAGATCCAGGAGCTGCTCGAAGGCGGCGCCCCGGGCGTGCACCTCTACATCATGAACCGGAGCAAGATGGCGATCGAACTCGCCAATCGCCTCCGCGAGGCCGGTCTCTGGCAACCCGCCGCTACCGTCTAGCAGGCTTGTCAGGAGGCGCCGCCTCCACAATATGCGAGGGTATGGCCCTACCCTCGCGCGGAAAAACCCAGCTTTACGCCTCCGTGGCGTGGCTGGTTTTTTTGTGGGTCCACTTCCTGGCCCTTTTCCGCGTCGAATGGACGCTGGATGCCCAATACAGCTACGGCTTCATCGTGCCCCTCTGCGCGGCGTACCTGTTTTACCTGCGCTGGCCCGATCGTCCCGCCGCCGAAGCCAAGCCGTCCCGCGGCCTCAACCTCTGTCTGATCGCCGGGGCCGCCAGCTTCATCCCCCTGGCGATCATCCGCGGCTCGAATCCCGAGTGGCGGGCCGCGCTATGGGCCGAAGGGCTGCTCGTCGTCGGCTTGACCCTGCTGACGTGTCTCCAGGTGACCGGTCGGCGGTGGACCCGTCACTTTGCCCCGGCCATCGTGCTGATGCTGATGGCGGTTCCGTGGCCGCGCGGCTTCGAAAGCCAACTGGTAAACGACCTGATGCGTGGAGTAGCGGCCGTTGTGGTGGAGCTGATGAACCTGCTGGGCCACTACGCCGAGCAACGGGGCAATCTCGTGCTGCTGCGCCAGGGCACGATCGGGGTCGAAGAGGCCTGCAGCGGCGTGCGCTCCCTGCAGTCCACGCTGATGGCAGCCGTGTTCGTGGGCCTGCTCTTCCGCTGGCGTTGGCCGCGCCTGCTGGGGCTGGTTGCGCTAGGGGTCGTGGTTTCCCTCGGGCTCAACGTCCTGCGCACCCTCACGCTCACCTGGATCACCGTCCAGAACGGCCCCCAGCAAATGGAACGCTGGCACGACCCCCTCGGGGCGGCCGTGGCCGTCGCCTCGGTGGTACTGCTCTTCGTGCTGGCGGCCCTCTACCAGCGCTGGAGACCGAGCGCGCCGCCGCCACGGTATGCCTCCAGCGGACAGGATCGGTCCCAGGCCCTGCCCGCGGTCGTCTCCGTGCTATTGCTGGCGGCGCTGCTGATCGCACCGGTCGCGACCGCAGTTTGGTACGCCCAGCCAGACGAGCAGCATTGGCAACGGGTGCAGGCGACAGTCACGCAAACGGAACCCCTGCAGGCCCAGGCGATCCCGGAACGCGTCGAGGCCCTGCTACGCTATAGCGAGGGCGCCCACTATGTATGGGAGGCGGCCGACGGCACGCGCTACACCCTGTTTTTCTTTCACTGGGGCAAAGGCCGCACGTCTTCCCACGCCGGGGTGCACCGCCCCGACGTCTGCCTGCCCTCGGCGGGTTACGAACTGGTCGCGCAGGAGGCCCCGCTGACGTGGAACGCGGGCGCGCAGTCGCTGGAGTTCGAGACCTTTCGCTTTCAATTCGGACCGCGCCCGCTCTACGTCTTTTTCTCCGTCTGGGATGCCTTCCCAGGACATCAGGTGCCGATTGCGACCAACTGGCAGGAGCGGCTGGCCAACGTGTGGCATCATCAGCGGGTCCAAGGGCGCTATTCGGTCGAGCTGATCGTCGAACCGGCACAGCCCGCCAGCCTCAGGACTGCGCGCCAGCAGGCGCGGCGCTTTCTGGAGCGACACCTGCAAGTGGCACCGGTTGTTCCCAGCGCTGAGCAGCCTTGAAGTAGTCCGGCCAGTAGCGCCAGGCCCGCTCCGCCCCCATCACGACCTCGTAGGCCCGCGCCTGCCAGTAATACAGGGCCGGCGGCGCCTCCGCATCCAGCTCGACCAGCTTGAGCGCTTCGAGCAGGTCGTCGAAGCGCTGCGCTTCCGCCAATCGCTGGGCCAGGGCCTGAGCCGACGCATAATCGCGTGCATTGCGCCGCAGCCGCAGCTCCAGCAGGTTGAGTGGCACCTCGCCGCCGTAGGGCACTTGGGGCACCGCCAGGACGCGGTCGAGCAGCTGCGAAGCTTCGGCATAGTCGCCGCGAACCGCCAGTGCCCACGCCTCCAGCCAGGGCGCTTGCGCCTGAAGTTCAGGGCTCTGCCGCAAGGCCTTGAAAACGCCGTCTGTCTGCCCTTGGGAAAGATACCGCACCAGCAGCACCGTCTTTTGCTCGACCGGCCACGCCTCCCAGTGCGCACCGCCGAGATCGTCCGCCAGCAGACGCTGAAATGCCGCGTCGTCCATCAGCTCAAACGCCCGCGCGCGGTAATCGGGGTGCAGGTCGCTCAGTTCGATCAGCGCGTTGCGCAGCTCCGGGTGACCTTGTGCCGCACCCCAGATCTCACCAAAGAGCCAGCCCCGGCTCAGGCCCTGCCCGCTCTGCAACGCCAGACGCCACGCTGCCACCGCCTTGGCGGGCGCGACCGGCAGCCAGGCTTCGGCTTCGCGCAGGACCACTTCGGTATGGAAAGGTGCGAGCTTGCGGGCCTGACGAAATGCCGTTTCTGCCTGCGCGAAGTCGCCAGATTCAAGCGCAACCCGCGCCAACTGGAAGTGCGCCCGCCAATCGAGCGGCAGGATCCGGGAGACCTTGGCCGCCGAGGCAACGTCCTGCCCCTGTGTCAGCAACGCCTCCCGCGAATGCCCAAGCGGCGTCGCCAGCCACAGCGCACCCCATAGCGCCGCCAGGCCCGCCAACGCGGCCCCCATCCAGCGGTTGGGCTTGGGCTCGGGCCACTCCGCGGCCGGTTTTTCAGCCAAAGGCAGCGAGAGCAAAAAGAGCAAGCCGGTCACCGCAACCGTCACGAGTCGGTGCCCCGAAACGTCGACCAGGCTGTGACCGAGCAGCAGCCACGCGGCAACGCTGGCCGCCCGGTGGAAGCTGTCCTGATATCGCCGGAGCCGCCACTGCCAAGCGGCGAGCCCCAACAGCGTCGCCGCCAGCAGCAGCACCGCGGGCACCCCGCCCTCGGCCGCAAGCCAGAGCCAGTCGCTCTCGGGATGTTTGGCCTGGGTCGGGCTGACGGAAGCTTCGCGGTATTGCGGAAACACATCGATAAAGTTGCCCAGCCCGACCCCCTGCAGCGGCTGGTCGGCGATCAACTGCGCGGTGTCGATATACAGGGCCTTGCGCACGCTCAGAGACACGTGATCACCCGCGTCTACCCCAGCCTTCGTCAGCAGGATTGCGCCGCCAAAGGCTACGGGCACGCTGAGCACGGCGGCGAGCTTGCAAACGTTCAGCAGGCGCGGCCGTCCCGGCCCCACCCCATGCGCCGCAACCAGATAGGCGGCGCCGATGCCGGCCAGAAATTGAGCGGCCTGACTCTCCGCCATGACCAGCGCCAGCGCGAGCACGAGCCCGCCGGTCGCCGCCAACAGACGATGTGGAATGTCGTCAGCCTTCAGCAACAGCGCCACGTCCAGCACAAAGGCTTGCGCCAGCAACAGCGCCCATTGGTTGCGATTGGGCGTAAAGCTGAACACCTGCAGCGTGTCGGCCAGGGGATTCTGCAGCCCCTGCATCGTGGCCACTACCGCGACGAGCCCCAACAACGCCAGCGTCGCCACCCAGGCAATCGTCACGGTCTTGCGCACCCGGCGCCCCAATCGCAAGCGCCACAGCCACACCAGGTAAGCGAATGCGCTGGCCAGCAGGCACCAGCGGCCAAACGACCACCACGGTTGGGGTGACCAGCCTCCCGTCGCAACGCCCAGTTGTCCCAGTCGGTCGCGCCAGAAGCCGCTGGCGGCCGGAAACGGCAAACTGCTCGCGGCCAACCATGCCAACAAGACGGCCGCCGGGATCCAAACCTGACGCGGCACCGGCGCCCGATGCGCATAAAAGAAAGCACTCGCACCCGCCACGATCATCAGGACCGCCGGCAAAAGCACTTCCGGCAGACCACCTCCCGCCACGGTGCAGCCCAACGCCGCAACCAATATCCATCCCAGCAGACGGGTGGATGCCTTGGTCCTCGAAACAGGGGGTTCGCTGGGGTCAGGATCCGGCGCCCGAACTCGGCGGCGCGTAGTAATCATTATACTTCTTGTAGTAGTAATAATCGCTACCCTTCACGTTGACGTAATTCAACACGAAACCACCGATTTTCGCCCCGCGCAGCCGCAGGCGTTCGAGCGAATTCTTGATCTGGCGCGTCTGGGTGTAGTTGGTGCGCACCACAAACAGGGCAACGTCCACCCGCTGGGCCAGACTCGTCGTATCGTCCGTGGCCAGGATCGGCGCCGAATCGATCACCACGTAATCGTAGGCCTCCCGGGCCTGCGTGAGGATCTCGTCCATGCGACGGCTCAGCAGCAGCTCGCCTGGGCGCTGCGGATAGGCGCCCGAAGCCAGAAACGACAGGTTTTCGATCTCCGTCGGCTGGATCGCAGCGTCCAGCGCTACCTGTTGCTGCAGCACCTCCGCCAGGCCCGGCGCGCGCGCAGCATGCAACGTGGGCGCGATCTGCCCGCGACGCAGATCGGCGTCGACCAGCAGCACCTTGGAGGAAGTCAGCGCGATGGCCGCCGCGAGGTTCATCGCCACGGTAGACTTGCCTTCCTCCGGGACGGAACTCGTGACCAGAATCACCTCCGGGCGATCCGCATCCGCGCCCATGAAGAAAAGCGACGAGCGAAGGGTGCGGCAGGCCTCCGCAAACATGTGACGGTCGTCCGCCGGTTGCAGCAGCTCCACGCGGCCGTCCTGTCGCTGATCTTCCACCGGGATCAGGCCCAGGATCGGCGCGTCAAAACGGTTGCGCAGATCCTCGCCGGAAACCACCCGGTTGTCGATCAGCCCCAGCCCGGCAATCAGCACCAGCCCGAAGCCCAACCCGAGTATGCCGCCCTCCACGAGGCTGCGCTGCAGGCTCATGCGCGTCTCGCCAAAATACTGGGGCCGCTCGAGCACCGAAACAATCTCGGTCGAAATATCCTGCCCCGTCTCGATCGTCTGCAGCGAACGCAACAGGGTTTCGTGCTGGTTGCGAAAACGTTCGAGATTGGCCTGCAGACGCTCGAATTCGGCGGAGAGACGGCTGTTCTCCAGCGCCACCTTTTCCTGCTCGGAAATGATGATGTTGAGGTTCTCCAGCTGGGCCTTCAGCTCCTGCTTGCGATCGCCCATCTGCTGTTCCGCCTGCTCGCGGTAGATCTCCATCAGCTCCTCGGTCCGGCTGATCTCGTCGCCGAGAGAAATCATCTTGGGATGCCTGGGCTTGAGGTAGCGCCCAAACTGGTCGCGCTCAGCCTTGAGCTGCGTGAGGCGCCGCTTCGCGGCCTGGTAATCGTCCGTCGCCGCGGAGTTGAGCAGCGCCTTGTCCAGGCCCAAGCCCTCCGGGTTCTGCAACTGCATGTCGACATCCAGCGATTCGAGCAGGCGCATTTGCGTGCGCAGCTCCGAACGGCGGCGTTCCAGCGCGGCCAGGTTCGAGCCTGCCGCATCGCCCTGCTCCTGAATGAAGATCAGGTTGTTGCGCTTGCGAAACTCCACCACGGCGTCTTCCCCCTGCTGGATCTTGCGCTCGATGTCGTCCAGCTGCTCCGTAATGGCCAGCAGCGCGCGCTCACTGGTCTCCCCCTTCATCTGCTGGCGCCAGTTGATGTATTCCTCCAGCAGGGCGTCGAGGTAGCGCTGAGTGTATTCGCGGTCCGAGCCCGTCGCCACTACCTGGATGATCGAGGTGTCCGGCAGCTGCATCGGTTGGATCGAGACCGGAATGGGCTGCAGGTCCGGGTAAAACGCCGCCACCCGCTCGCGCGCCGCCTTGCGCACGTCAGAACTCTCGAGAAAGGCCCGCTGATTGCCGAACCAGTAGCTGAATTGCTCCTGAACGCCCGTATTCAACTGCTGGGCGACGAAGCCGCTGAGCATGATCTTGGCCCCCCAGCGGTAGGTGGGCCGGTCGTTCTGGGCTTGCCAGCCGCGCCAGCTCGCGCCGAGCACGAGGGTCAAAAGCGGTAGCCACCAGTAGCGCCGCAAGAGCAACTTGGCCAACTGCCAGTAGTGGCGGGCCTGATCCTGCCAGTCGCCCGCCGCCTTCGGCTTGTCGTCAAAAAGGTCGAATTCGTTGGCTACCATGCGAATTTGCGGTCGGTCACGCGGATAATGTCGTCGGGGCCGAGCACGGGATCGTTGCTGCGGTCGCCCTGCTCGAGGATGCGCTGCACATCCACCACGAGGCGGCGTTGATCTTCCGGCAGCGATTCGTCGGCCTTGATCAGCAGCACACGGCGCTTGTTGGCAAACTTGGCGAAGCCGCCCGCACGTAACACCGCTTCGCTCACCGTCAGGTCGGAGCCATCGGCCGGCAAGTTATAGACGCCTTCGCCCGCCACCTCTCCGGTAATGAAATACGTGCCGCCGACCTGGCTCGATTCGGGGACCACGAGGGTGTCGTCTGGCCGCAGCACCTTGTCCGCCGCGAGGTTGCCCTCCTCCAGCACTTCCTTCAGATCGACCGTGATGCGCTCCTGCTCGTCGGGATTCTGACTGTCGCCGCGCAAGATCGTGACATGGCTCAGATCGGCGCCCGCGCGAACGCCGCCGCTGCGGATGAGTGCCGTACTGGCCGTCAGCACCTCGTCGGCGGGGATCGGCAACGGGCCGGGACGCAGCACCAGGCCCACCACCTTGACCTCGCCGCGCGCGCCGTCGGCGTTTTCAAAATCGACCAGCACCGTGGCGCGATAAAAGAAGTCCTGCTCCAGCTCCTGCTTCACCTTTTGCGCAAAGGCCTTGGGGGTTAAATGGGTAGCATCCACGCGCCCGATCAAGGGCACGTCCACCTTGCCCTCGGCATCGACGAAAAGACGCACCGCGGGCTCACGCTCTTCTACCACCTGATAGCTGAGGCGATCCCCAACCCGGAGCGGACGGGAATCGTCGAGCAGTTCCATCCGGGATGGCGTCTCCTGCGCACGCAGCGCCGTCACTCCCCCGCAGCACAACAGGAGGCAACAGGCCAGCAGGGGGCGCAGCCAGCGCCCTTTCAGACTCAACAGGTGAAACATTCCCCTCATTAAAACGGCTCCACGGCTAAAAAGTGTAAGACAATTCCGCCCGCACGATCTGCTGCTCATACTCGCGGTCCAGCCGGTTGGACCACTTGCGCAGGTAGCCGTAACGCAGGTTCAAATCCAGGCTGGGGCCGAGCTGGTATTCCATGCTCAGCTGCGCGTCCAGGCGCTCGGCTTCTTCAGCCAGAAAACCGCCCGAATCGTCGCTCCATTCGTAGCCGACCCGCCCGGTGATGGTCGATCGGTTGAAGCCGGTATAGGTGGTGGCCCAGCGGATCGAGTGCGTGCGCTCGTAGTTGGAAATCATGCCCAGCTCCACGCTGTCGCGATAGCCGAGCGAATACGAAAAGACTTCGTTCACCGAGTGCTCGGCCTCCAGGCCCCAGGACATGCCGGAGAGGTCCGAGCGATCGCCGTTGATGCCGTTGCGGTCGAAGTTGCGCCACTGGTAGCCCACGTCGCCCACCAGCGTGAGGTAATCCGACGGCTTCCACGTGGTGACGAGCGACACGCCGTAGCCGTCACTGTCGTTTTGCAGGTCCTCCCAATAGTCGTTGAGGTAGCGCGAGAGCACGAGCTGGGTCGACCAACGCTTGTTCCAGAGGTGCTGCCAGTTGAGCGAAAACGTGTGCGCCGTCAGCTCGGTATTGGCGTAGGCGGCGGTAAAGGAGTTGATGTCCGTGCGCACCGCCCCGGCGGTCAGGGTGTCGAAGTCCGACAGCTCCCACTGCAGGAAGGCCCCGGCGGTGTTGTGCACGCGCTCGTAGAAAAGCGCATCGGTGATGACGTTGCCTTCGGGGTCGACGCCCGTCGTTTCCGTCGGGTCGGAATAGAAATTCAGCTCGTCGTAGACCTGCAGGTAGACGCGCTCGCTCAGCCGCACGAGAAACTCCAGCCGCGTATTGGGAAAGACGCTGAAGTGGAGGTTGCTCGAATCCAGTTCGTCGTGCGCAAACGCGTCGCGGTATTCGGCGCCCAGATCGAACGACAGGCTGTTGTCCTTCGTAAACTCCCACTTGCTGTCGACGTCCAGGCTCGTGATCCAGAACACGTCGTTCAGCTGGTTACGGCTCGAATAGGTGGGGTTGGTGTTCCACTCCAGCGCCGTCTTGCCCACGAGGTCTCCGGACAGGTTTCCGGCCTGAAATGTCTGGGCCTGCAGAGGTCCAACCAGAGCGAAAAAGGAAAAAGTGGCGATGCTGAAAGGCTGAATCCGCACAGGATAAATCGGTGGGTTTCGGCCGTTTCCCGAAACGGCCTTTGGCGCCCTCTAAACGGAGATTCACGTCGACGAGGACAATCCACTACGGAGTATTGGCTTGATAAGCGGGCGCAATACCTTAGCTTTGAATGCACAAATCACCTACCCAATCGTGTGAAGAAAGCAAGTTATTTCCAGTTGTGCGGTGGATGGGTGGCGCTGGCGACCCTACCCTTCCTCGTCCCGACGCCGGCCTTTGCCGTGCCGCTCAAGACGGTGCCCAAGCCGGACACGACTGAGCTTGCGCAGTATCAGAAGAACGTTGCCCGCAAGAACATGGGCGCCCAAATCATCAATCTGGATAGCGCCAGCGCCGAGCCGGTCCTGCCTTCGGGCGATGTCGCCAACCCCTATACGCCCGTCTGGCTGGGTGAAGACGAGACCCGCGGGGCCGAATTGCCGGCGGGTGAGAGCTATCGTGTCATGGCGCTGGAGAATTTCCACACCGTCACCAAGTTCATCCTGCAGAACTACGGGGCACGCGGTCAGATGAAGCTCTATGGCTCGGAGACCCTGCAGGCCCTGTCCGAGGGAGACTGGACGGAGCTGGGGCAGCAGGACCTGGGCAAGACCAAACAGGTGGCCGTAGAGTTCCCGGCCATGAATCTGCGCTACCTCATGATGCAGTTCGAGTTGGAGGAATCGGGCGAGATCGGCGGTCTGGGCCTCTTTGGCGAGGACAGCCTCGATCAGGCCAGTGCCCTGTTTGTCGAAAACCCGCAGCAGATTCGCACCATGCTCGCCGCCGGGGCCAAGCCCGTGCCCTTCGACTTCGCCAGCCTCTTTACCGGCTCCACGATCAGCGCGGTCAGCTCGGGCGACATCTCCGAGGCTCAGCGCATGATCGACGACGATACCACCACAGGCTTCCGCTTTGATCCGGACGAGCCCGCGCACGTGGTCCTGCTCGACCTGCGCTACGACTACATGGTCGACCTGATCACGGTGGTGCTCCAGTCCGGCCCGGGCAAGCTGGAGATCTACGGCGTCAACGAACTCGCCGCCGCCAACGACGCCGAAGCCGCCCAGATCGACACGTTCGAGTTCCCCGACAATTTCTTCGACGAGGTCGAGCCGGTGGTCACGCAAGCCTTCGATGAAGACGTCGACCGCATCCAGATCAACCTGGAGTCGTTGCAGCGGCGGTTTTACGTGATGCGTTGGACGCCGGCCGATGACGCCCAGCAGCCGACCGAAATCTACGAGATCAGCGTGATTGGGCAGGTGCCCGAAGAGCTTTCGGAGCTGGCCTTTGCACCCCGCAGCGAGTTTCTGAGCCAGACGCCGACCAATCAGGAGGCTCCCGACCTCGAAGCACCTCCCGCGGACAGCCCGCAGAATTTCAGCGAGTAGCGCCTACAAAACGCCTTGCCGCAGGCGCTGCTCCGGCTCCAACAACCCGGTGGGATCGACCAACTCCGCGTATTGGCGTGCCGCCGCCGAATGCCCGTTGGCCTGCAACACGAGCGCCAGGATCAGTTGCTGGCGATTCTGCGCCTGCGACCAGTCCACCAGCTCCCGCACCTCCTGCAACAGCGCCAGAGCCTTTTCCGGTTCACCCGCCTGCAGCAGCGCCCAGGCATAGGTTGTACGGGGGAACAGCAGGTCGGGATGCGCTTCCGCCACGGGCTGGATCACCGGGAGCACGGTCTGGACGTCGCGCCCGTCGAGTAACTGAAAGTAGCACCAGTCGTTGAGCACCCCCACATCATCGGGCTTGAGCTGCCGCAGGTGATCGAGGCTGCGCAGAATGCCGTCCAAATCGCCCTGCTGCTTGTAAATCGCGTAGAGTTGCAGCTCCGCCCAGGCCGCCCGCGCCGGTTGTTCCGCCAGCCGGTCCAGCGCAGTAATGGCCACCGGATACAGCCCCAGGCGGGCGGTGCGTTCGGCCACATGTCGCAGCGCAACCGCATCGCGCCCGGCCGCCAGCAACACCTTTTCGCGTGCGCGCGCCATCGCCCGATCTTCCCCCAGCGCCGCATGGGCCTGTAGCAGCGCCAGATAGCGCGGCACTTCTTCCACCGGCACGTCTGGCTGTTCCAGCACCTCCACAACGCGCGGCCACTGTCGTTGCTGCACCAGCGCATCGACGTAAACCTCCAGCAGGTCGCGTCGGCTCAGCGCGTCGGCCTGCGGCAAGATCTCCAGCGTGTAGACCGCCAGCCCCTGACCATTCAGCCAGCGCCCGAGGCGCAGCTGGCGGGCCGCATCGTCCGGCGGCAACAACGCACGCGCCGCCTCGTAGCAATGCGCCGGCGAAATCCGCCCCAGCCGGTACATCAACTCCAGGCGCACCAGCTTTGCCTCCACCGTGCCCTGCGCAGCCAACGCATCGAACACCCAGCTGCCCGTCCCCAAGTCCGCTTCGCGCAGCTCGTTCGCTGCCCGCTGTAACTGGGCCGGGGTCAGGCGTCCGTCGCCATAGGCCGCGTGCAGGAGATTCCACGCCTCGCGATCATCGTCCGGCATCGGAGACATGCGCGCCACCTGCAACGGCAACAGCGCCGCCATCTCGCCCTCGGGCGCTTGCTCGATTACTTGGGTGGCCGCCGCAAAGGCCTCATGCCACGCCTGCGCTTCCAACGCCAAACGCGCCTTCAACTCCCAATACGCCCACGGCAGGGGCGGCGTAAAATCCTCGACCGCAGTGGCCGCCTGACGCGCCGCCTCGAGGTCTCCAGCCTCCAGCGCCGCCAACCCCCGCTGCGTCCAGTTGAGCGCGTCCGGCTCCAAATCCACCAGATCCTGCCAGAACGCCGGCGCCTGGTCGGGCGCAATCAAGTCCGCCGCCTGCGCGACCGCAACCAGCACCTCGGGATCCTGCGGCCGCAGCGCATAAGCTGCCCTCACGTCTTCCCACGCGTTTTGCGCCGTCAGTCGGTCCGGCGCCTCTTGTCGGCTCTGGACCTCCAGCACCGCCAGCCCGTCGCGCGCCAGCGAGCGCGCCCGTTGCGTCTTGAAAGCGTGGTAGCCGTAGAAGCTGCCGCCGCCAGCCACGACCAGCGCCAGGGCACCGATCAACGGCCATTTCCAGCCACGGGCAGCAGCCTTGGGTTCTGCGGGAATGGGGTCCTGATTCACGTCCACGTCCTTTCCTTGATCTTTCGGGCGGGATTACCCGCCACCACGGTCCACGGCGGCACGTCGCGCGTTACCACCGCCCGGGCGGCCGCGACCGCACCCTGCCCCAGCGTCACGCCCGGGAGCACCATCGCGCCGGCGGCGATCCAGACGTTTTCGCCCGTCTCGATCGGCGCGGCCACCAGTCGAAAGTCCAGATCGCTCAAATCGTGCGAGCCCGCCGCGAGGTAGGCCTGCTGGCTCACTACCGTGCGTCGGCCCAGCGTGATGCGCGTCTTGTTGTCCACCACCGCCGTATCGGCCACGATGACTTCGTCACCGCACTCGAGGTTCCACGGCGCCCAGATCTGCGCGCGCGGGTAGATGCGGCAACGCCGCCCCAGCCGGGCCCCAAAGCAGCGCAACCAGAACGCGCGCCAGCCGTGGCAGACCCGCGGGCTCGGCCAGATGAGCAGCGCATACGCCCAGCCCCACAACAGGCGGCCCAGCCGGTTGCGCAGGGAAAAACTGGGGGCGAGGAAGGTGCGCTCCATCATGGTCTTAATCGGTCAAATCCCGTTGCAGTTGCAGGCGAAGGCGTTCCGCCGTCGTCTCGATCCTGAAGTGCTGCTCGAAACAAGGCTGAGCCGCCGCGCGCATCGTGTCCCGCTGGTTCGGTTCCAACGCGGCCCATGTGTCCAACAGAGCCGTGATACCCGCCAGCGTGTCGGCTTCGGTCAGGCCCGCCTGCGCTACGGTCACCTCGCGCCAGATGTTGACCTGACGCGTAAGCAGCGCGGGCGTGCCGACCGCCAACGCCTCCGCCACCACGAGTCCAAAATTCTCCTGGTGGGAGGGCAAAACAAGCGCCTCCGCCGCCCGCAACGCCCCCCATTTCACGTCTCCGGTCACCGGACCAGGCCAGTGTAGCCGCGGATGGGCATAGCGGGCTTGCAGAGCCTGGACAAAGAGCGTGTCACCGCCCGGGCCAGCCAGCACCAGGTCAAAGGGCAGCGCGTCTTTTTGCGCATAAGCCTGCACCAGCAGGTCGACGCCCTTCTTCTCGCAGAGCCGCCCCAGGAATAGCAGAAACCGGCGCCCCTTCAGCGCTGGAAAGGCAGCCTCGAACGCCTCCACCTGCGCTGGCGGCTGTCCCGCCGGGGCGCTCGTGCCCAGCCCGCAGACGATCTCGCGCGGTCGGTAGCGGGGAAAGGCGCGACGCGCCAGATCGCGCTCCGCCTCGGCCGTATAGAGAATGCCTTTGGCGGCATTGAGAGCCGGGCGCTCGATCATCCACCAGTAGGGCAGCTTTTTGAGGAATTTGAGCGGATAGCGCCGGTTGAACCACGGATCGAGCATGCCGTGCGGGAATACGTAATACGGCACGCGCCCCGCGCAGGTCTGCCAGACGGAGAGCGTCGGGTATTGCCACAGGCCGTGCGCGATCACGGCGTCGAACTCCGAGGCGTGGGCTTGCAGCCAAGGCTGATAGGCGCGGCTGTGACCATAGAAATTGCTCGCTGGCCCGAGTGCTTCGACCGGCAGCGGAAAGTCCTGCAGGTAATCCGCGCTCGGATCGTCGACCGTCAGCACTTGCTGGTCGACGCCGAGGGACTGCAAGGCCTGGCCGAGGCGATGCACCGCTTCCACGGTGCCTCCCAACGCAGGATCGAGCCGGGGTATGGTGTGCAAGAGGCGCATGATCAGACTGCTGCCGCCTCCGTTTCGAGCGGCGATTCGCGACGCTTCTGCTCCTGCGCCCGGGCCCGCCAGTAGGCCTCCTGTTGCTCCAGCAGCAGGATGGTGCCCACACTGAGGAACCACCAGATCGCCAGCGGTGGCTGGATGCCGAGGGTCGAAAACAGGCCGTTGAAGATAACCGAGCCCATAACGAGCGACCCAGCGAAGATCAGCTTGCTGTGCCTGAGCCGGAAGAACGCGCGCAGGCACAGCACGATCACGTAAAGGCGGAAGCCCATCCAGACCGCCACAAGGTAATAGCCGCCCTCCAGCACGGTGTTGGCGAGATCCGCTTCGCCCCACACCTTGGACCGGATCTGGCGCGCGTAGCCGCTGAAACTGTCGACGCCATTGCTCATTACGCCCAAGCCGTAGCCAAAAAAGCCCGGCTGGTAGTGCTCGTAAAGGTAGATCCAGCCCAGGAACGCGTGGTCCGCGCGGTCAACGTATTCGGCGCCCACCTCGCCCTCTTCGATGAAATACTGGGAGCGCGCCTCGAAGGCCTGAAACGCCGCCGGCGCCAGCGTGCGCGCCACAAACAACGCCACCGCCCCCACCACCAGCACGGCTGCGATTTCACGGAGCGAGCGGCCTCGCCCGCGCACCGAAACAAGGCAAATGCCGAGCACGAGGATGAGGCCCGAACCGATCGCCGAGAGCCGCGAGCCGCTGATGACATTGGCGATGACCAGCAGCACGAGCACCGGCAGCGGATGCAGCAACCACGACCACGGCTTTTTCAGCGCCGGCCAGAGCACAAAGCTGATCGTGACCGCATAGATCGCCACGTGCAGAAACCAGCTGTATTGCGCCACGAAGGGGAACGGCCCGCTGACGCGCAGGCGCCCGCCGGCCGAAAACGCACTGAGGTCCTCCCCCGCCACGGACAGGTTGAGCCAGTGCGTGGTGGGCAGGAAGAGTTGCATGAGCGACAGCGCCACGATGGGATACAGCGCGAGCGTCATCCAGCGGTAGGGCCGCGTGCCTTCCAGCGGAGCGGTCTGGCTGAACCCCGCCAGCAAGCCGAGCGTCACAGCCTCAAACAGCAGGTATTGCTTGGTCCCGAAGATCGCCAGTAGCGGGTCGTGCAGGGCCGTCGTGATCACCAGCGGCACCAGCAGGATGCCCAGCACAATCCAGGCGAAGAGAAACTTGGCCGCCCTCCCCTGCAGCGGACACCGCAACAGCATCAGCAGGATCAGAAACGTCAGGCCGTCCTTGACCAGGATGTAGAGTGTCGACAGTCCACCGGGCAACAGCTTGCGCACGAGCCCTTCGCTGATCAGCACGAAGATCAGCGCCATCACCAGTCGTTGCAGCCACGTCTTCATGGTGCGATCGAAGCCAGGGTCTCCACCAGTTCGCGACCCGCGCGGTCCCAGCCGCCGACGGACGCCATTTGGGCGGAGGCCGCCCGTCCCATGGTCAGCCGCCGAGCCGGATCTTCCGCCAGAGCCTGCAGGTGCGCGGTCAGCCGTTCGACATCGCGCGGCGCGAAAAGAAAACCCGATACGCCGTCTTCGAGCAGCTCGGCGGCCCCGGAATGCGTGCTGGCCACCACCGGCAGCCCGTGCGCCATCGCCTCGCCCACCACCAGCGACAGGCCCTCCTCGAGGCTCGGTTGCACAAAGGCATCGGCCTGCGCGTAAAGGGCCTCCAGCTGTGCCCCTTTTTTCACGCCGAGCAAGCGAGTGCCTTCGGGCCACGCGCGGCCCTCACAGCCCGTCGGCGGCGCGCTGGGGCCGACCAGCCACAGCTCCTTGCGCGGCAACTCGAGGCGCTCAAAGGCCTCGGCCAGGTAGCGCACGCCTTTGCGGTAGTTCAGCTGCCCGACATACAGCACGCGAAAAGGCAGGTCCGGGTCGGGCGCCTCCCGCTCGGTCTCCACGGGGGCGGGCGCACCGTAACGGACCTTGAGCAATCGCCTCGCGTCGAAACCGCGTTGCCGGAAACTTTCGAGCACAAAGTCGGACGGCCCCAGGATGTAGTCGGCTTGCTCGTAGTCCCGCAGACGCCGGTCCCGCTCCGCCTCGTGAAACGGCGGCGGCTCCAGGCCCAAGCGTGCGCACTCGTCGGCCAGCAGCTCGTATTGGTGCAGCCAGTGGCTGTTGACCACCTCGCACACCAGCGGCTTCCGGCCCTTCCAGCGGGTGCCGGTTGCGTTGCCCGTCCCGGCGTAAAAAATCGCGCCGTCGGCCTCTTGCAGGGCCCGGCACATCGTGTGGTCGAGCGCCCGCTTGCTGCGCACGCTAAGGGCCTCCCGCCGGGCGCAGGAAAAAAACGGCAGCTGAAAGGACAGCACGTAGGCCGTCTGCCAAAAATCGACCCGACGCAGCCGGCCGTTCGCCAGCTCCAGGGGCGCGCGCTCGCTCAGCCGCGAAAAGCCGGAGACGAAAGTGTGGAGGAGGTCGGCATCGGCCAGGGCGCGCGCGTAGGGGTAGTGGTGGGCCCGGTTGGGCGAGGCATAGACCCACTTCACCCGCGCGCCTCCTGGATCAGCCGCTCGTAAGCGTCAGCCACCTCGGGCAGCCGGGAGTGCTTCGGCGGGTCCTCACTCTGTTGCCACCATGCGACCAGATCCTCCCGCGGCGGGCACAGATTGGCGGCAGGCTTCGGGTTGCGCATCCCCGGGAACGAGACGTCGTCTCGCAACACACGAACTCGTAGGCCGTGCTCCTGCATCGAAGCCACCGTGCCACTCTTTTCCAGCAGTGCCACCGGAGTGGTCGTCATACCGAGATCAAGGCTTTGCAGGTAGCCGGAAATCGTATCCGGAGCCTTGCCCTTCACGCGCTCAAAGGCGAAGCCATGCGGCGGTTCCGCCTGCCACCGTTCCCAGCGGGCCTCGCCGTGTCGCCCCAGGTGCCCCGCCGCCAGCACCTTGACCGGGCGGCGCAGGTGTTGCCCGAGTCGCTGCAGTTCGTCGAACAAAGCCGCTTCGTCCAGCGGCTCGTACAGGGTGCCGAAAAAGCCGGCGCGAAAATGGTCGTCCGGCGGCGGAGTCGCCTCGACCACCGGGATGTTGCCGCAGAGCGGGATGATGCCCGCGTCCTGACCCAATCGCCGCAGCATGTGCTGATAAGGCAGGGATTGGGTGTGGACCCAGTTGGGGTGCAAGCCACGCAACATGCGCCGCCAGCTGACGACCTGGGAGTGCCCGGCCACCCGTTCGCGCGGACTGCTCTCGCGCTTGGCCCCGACCCAGATTTCATGCACCATCAGCTGCACCTGTGCATCGCCCATTTGCTGACGCAGCCACACGCCCAGCGCCCCAACCCAGCCGCGCCGGTGGAAGCCGTAGGGCGTCAATTGCCAGCTGACGAGCCGGGTATGGTGCGATTGCCACCACTCGATCGCGCGTTCACGGCGGGCCAGCTCGGTCATGGCGGCGGGCAGGCGCATCAGCATGATGCCATGGTCCACGCGCCGCTTTACCTCCAGGACATGCGGGTCGCGCCAGGCCAGCCAACCGACGGAGTAGCCGCGCGAGGCCAGCTCGCCCCCCACACGCCGCACGTAATCGCCCACCCCGTCCTTTCCGGGTTTAGATCCGGCGGTAAGGAAGACAATGTCGAGGAGTTCAGCCATGTTTGGGGGTAAGCGTTAACCAATGCTCGTAAACTTCAAGCGTCTGTCGAGCATGTTGTTCAGCCGAAAGGGCTTGTACGCCGGTAGATTGGCGTTTTATCGCAGCCTCACGTAACGCCGGGTCCGTGAGCAGGGCCGTGGCCAGAGTCGCCAGCGCCCCCACCCGACCCGCCGGCACCAGTTGCGAGGGCGGCAGGAACGCGCTCGGGCCGGGCACGTCGTAGGCCAGCACCGGAATGCCCGCATGCGCCATCTCCAGCGCGCCGTAGCCAAAGCTCTCGAGGTAGGAGGGGAACAGCCCCAGCGAGACGTCCGCCAGGTGATCCGGCAGGGCTTCGGGCGCAAACTGCGGCACCACCTCCAAGGTCTCCTGCTGCTCCGCCGGGAAAAATGCCCGCACGGCGGCCTCGGTCTGAAACTGGCCCTTGGTGCCCAACAGGCGCAGGCGCACGCCCGGCACCTGTCGCCGCAGCGTCCAGAACGTCTGCACGAGATCCAGGCAGCCTTTGCGAAAGTCGAAGGTGCCCACAAACGCCACCACCGGCGGATCTGCCTTGGGCGTGGCCGCGACGGCCTCGAGCGCATGGCGCGCCGCCATCTGACAACCGGGCAGGACGACGGCCGTTTGCTCGCGATCCACCTCCGCCCGGGCAATGCGTTCGGCGTCCCGCGCGTTGTTGACCAGCACGCCGTGCGCGCGTTGCAGGTTGGCCAGCGTGTCGCGGATCTGGCGCGCCTCCCGCCAGCGATAGCGCCAGGGCTGCAGGGCCATTTTCAGGCGAGAGCGCGGGCGCGGATCGCGAGGCAGCGTGCGCTCCGTCAGGTGCAGCAACAGCAGAGAGACGCGCGCCAGCCCGAGCCGCACCGGCAGCTGAGCCGGATCCAGCAGGAAGAGCAAATGATCGTAGTCCACCAGATCGAACGGCCCGTATTGTTGCAGGTAACGCCGCGCCGCTTCCTGGTTCGAGATCCCCGGGCGGGCCTTGATGCGCTGGCGCAGCGTATGGGCCGATTCCACCGCGACCTCTACGCCCAGCTCGCGCAGCTCCGTGGCCAAATCCATCGGCAAACGCGGCCCGCCCAGCCGCCGATCCAAGGTGCCTTGCACCAGAATCAATACCTTCATGGGCGCACCCCCTCGTCCAAACCCGCGGTATAGAGCGCGAGATGGCGCCGCGCCACGTGCTCCCAGCCAAACGGCTCCACCCAGGCTCGTGCCGCCCGGGCATAGGTCCGGTTATCGGCCAGCACACGCTGCAAACCGGCGGCCAACGCCTCGGGATCGCCCGACCGCACCACTTCGCCCGACACGCCGGCCCGCACAAACTGCGCCATACCGCCGGTATCCGCCGCGACAACCGGGGTGCCGCAGGCCTGAGCCTCCAGCAGCGTAAAGCCCATCAACTCCGCAAACGACGGCAGCCCGTCCGCCCGAGCTTCCGCCACGGACGGCAGCGCGACGACCGCCGCCTCGCGATACAGCTCCAGCAATCGCGCATCGTCCGCATCATGGATAAATGTCACCTCGAGCCCCTCAGCCAAGGAGTGCAAATGCTCCAGATACGCGGGGTCCGCCACCCGCCCCACGATGTGCAGCGGCACCGTCTGGGGCAACGCCCGGCACGCCTGCAACAGCACGTGCACGCCCTTGTGCGGCAGCAGGCGCCCGACGAACAAAATGCCCGTGCGGTCGGCGTCGTCCGGTGGTGGCGTGAAGCGATCGAGGTCGACCCCACCAGGGATTTCAACCCAGCGCAAGCCCGGCTTGGTCCGCAGCAGTTGGCAAGCGACTCGGCTCTGGCCGACTCCCGCCGTATAGGCCCCCAGCACGGGAAGCCGCCGGTGCAAGACCGTCCCGCCTCCGCCGCCATGATCCGTCACGAACACCGGCTGACGCCGCGCCAGCCCCTGCAACGCCGCCAGGTCGCCCATCAGCGTCGAAACCTGGTGGACGTGCACGACATCCGCGGTCCGCAGCTCCGGCAGGGCCGCCCACGCCAGCGGATTGTCGCGGGTAAAGCGCCCGCGCGTGCGGGCCGGCACGAGGTGATACGACACGCCATCCAGCTGGCGTTTGCCGCGACCCCCGCAACTGACGACCGTCACCCAGGCATCGAGCCTGGCCTGAAATCGAGCCAGCTCGTGCGCATAGCGTTCGCCGCCGCCGAGCACGGAATCGGGGTGAAAATAAGTGGGGCTGAAGTGGACGATGCGCATCAGTCGTCGAGCAAGCCCTGCGCGTAGAGCCGACTCAGCGTATCGAGCCGCGCCTCGTGTCCCGTGCGCTGGATGATGCGGTCCTCGCGGCTACCGCGCCACCAATGCGCCCAGCGTCGCAGCTGCGGCAGCGTGCCCTCGTGCGCAAACAGCTCGTCCTCCGTCTCGGGACGCAGCGCACGCAGCGTCAGCCCCGAAGCGATCATCGCGGCGTGCAGTTCGACGATGTAATCGAGCGTCAGCCGGCGGGCGGGAATCAGATGTTGCAGGCCCAACATCGGGAACGCGCCCAGTCCCAGCCCGAGGTCGCAGGCCATCAACGCGAGATCCGTATCGCCATCCGAAAGCAGGCTGTCGCCGCTGCGGTCCAGCTCCTGACGCGCGGGGTCCTCCACCGTCGCCCGACGGTAGGCCTCCGCCACCTGCCGACGCACCACCATGCCGGCCCCGCAGGGCACGGGGGCGTGCAGGTAGTCGTTGCTCCAGCGGATCTGGTAGACCTTGCGCTCGGCCAGCAAATGACGGTAGCGGTGCAGCCATACGGGCGGCTCTTCTTCAAAAATCAGCTGCACGTTGCCGCCCCAGGCGCCCAGCCACGTATATTGCTCACCAATCGCCACCGCCTGTTCGAGGTAGTCGGGCGCCAGCACGTTGTCGTCGTCCACCAGCACGATCAAGTCCGCCGTCGTCGCGGCAAAGCCGGCCAGCCGCGCCGGGGTCAGGCCCGGTTGTTCGACCCGCACGATCTGGGCAGAGGGGTGCCAGAGCAAGCCCAGCACCTCACTCAAGGGCGCGTCCGAGGCGCTGTCCACGAGGCAGAATTCCCACTGCGAGCGCGGCAACGTCTGCTCGCGCAGCGCCCGCAACACGCGCTCGAGGTAGTCCGGGCGGGGATTGCGAGTGCAGAGGATGACGGCGATTCGAGGCATCTAGCGGTGGATTTGGGCGTGCTGGGACTCACCCCAGCAGTGCAGTCCGTATTTGAGACATTTTGCTGCGCGTTGCCAACCCTCGGCTTTCAAACCGCCCGCGCGCCAGGCGTTGGCCGCGTGCAGGCAGCCGGTGCGGAAGTGGTGATACTGAAAGGCCTTGCAGCTCCAGTCCGCATAGACCGCGCTAAGGGTGTCGTGGCGCTCTGGCAACTCCAGCCGCTCGGCCTGCGCGGGGTCGAGGCCACGCCGCCGCAGGGCATCCGCCACACAGGCCTGGACCATGTGCACGTGGCGTTCGCGCCTACGATGATTGGTACTGCGCAGGTGCAGGCGGTAGTCGAGCAGCACCTCCAGCAGGTTATGCACGCGCCCGTGTTCGGCCAGCCGCAGGAAAAGGTCGAGGTCCTCCATCTCCACCTCCTCGCGGTAGCCGCCGATCGCCTCCAGCGTCGCGCGCCGCAGGACGATGGTCGGGTGATAGAGCGCACTGCCGTAACCCTGCAACAGACGGGCGTCGATATCCGCGTGCTCCGCCGGGGGAAAGCCGCGGCTCAAGGAGCGTCCGCGCGGGTCGATCACCTCCACCGCACTGCCAAGGCACACGATGTCCGGGTTTTCGTGCAGGTAGCGCAGCTGAAATTCGAAACGGTGCGGACGAGCCACATCGTCCGCGTCCATCCGGGCCAGCCACTCGCCCCGGGCGGCGCGCCAGGCCACATTGAGCGCCTGGGGCAAGCCGCGATTCTCCTGATGGATCACCCGGATGCGCGGCTCCCGTGCAGCCCAGCGATCGAGCAACGCCCCCGCCCCGTCGGTCGAGCCATCATCAACCACTACGAGTTCGTCGTAGGGATGCGTCTGCGCCTGCAGGCTGCGCAGCGCTGCGTCGAGGTATTCACGGCCGTTGAAGACCGGCATGATAACCGAAAGCGTCATGGGGCAAGCGAACGGCTTCAGGCGCCCTGCGACCACTGTCCGCGGGGCGGCGGGGCTTCGAGCGAATCCAGCTCTTCGCGTTCCAGCTCCACCCGACGCGACTCGCCCAGAAACTCCAGCAGCACCGCCACCCGTTCCTGCGCCGGGCGGATCTCGTTGACGACGGCCTCGAAGCCCTTGAACGGCCCTTCGAGCACGATGACCTTTTCGCCCACCTGCAACACCGGCTCGGCCACTTCCGCGGGCGCATCACCAGCGAGCTGGGCCTGCAACTGCTCGATCATGGCCCGGGGCATCCGGGGCACCGTCGCCCCGTAGGTCACGAGATCGCGCACACCTTTGGTCGCCTTGAGCTGGCGGTAGACCTCGGCCAGATCATCGCTGTAGACAAAGAGGTAGCCGGGGAAAAGCGCCTCGACGAAGCGCACCTTGCCCCGCGCGGTGTGCTTGTGGAAGGCCAGACGCGGGCAAAAAGTCTGCAAGCCCGCCTGCAAGCGCAGCAGCCGGGCCGCCACGTGCTCGCGCTTGGGCTGGGCCTGCACGCAATACCAGCCGGGCGCACACTTCGCTAGATCAGGCATATCGGGCAGCACTAGAACAGCTTCCGCCCGCTCCGGCAAGCGGCTTCCCCCGGCTCTGACCGTCAACCCGCACCGCATTTGCCCCACACGGCAGCCCGCTGCTGCAATGGCGGCTCCCTCAACCCTTTCACGGAATCCCCCTCACCATGAAGTTACCCTTTACCTCCACCCTGCCCCTGTTGGGGCTCGCCTGCCTGTTCTCCCCCCTGACGGCCCAGGTCGCCACATCCTCCGTCTCGGTCGACGCGCCTTTTGACATGCCCGCGATCACCGTGCCCGATTTCGCGGACAGCGCCCGGTTTTCGATCGCCGATTACGGCGCGGCACCGGGCGACAAGGCAGCGACGACCCATGCGATTGCGGAGGCGATCAAAGCCGCCCACCAGAACGGAGGCGGCGTGGTCGTGGTGCCCGCCGGCACGTGGCTGACCGGCAGCGTGCACCTGCAAAGCAACGTAAACCTGCACTTGGCGGAGGGGGCGGTCCTGGAGTTTTCGGAGGATCCCGCGGATTACCTGCCGGCAGTCAAGACCACGTGGGAGGGCATGGAATGCTACAACTATTCGCCGCTGATCTACGCCTACGACTGCACCAACGTGGCCATCACCGGCAAGGGCAAACTGCGGGCGCGACTGGACGTATGGAAGGTGTGGTATGCGCGCCCGCCGGAGCACATGGCCGCGCTAAAAAAGCTCTACGAAATGGCATCCCACGACGTACCGGTCGAAGAGCGCCAGATGGTGGGCGACGACGCACACATGCGCCCGCAATTCATTCAGTTCAACCGCTGCGAAAACGTGCTGCTAGAGGGCGTTTCGATTGAAAACAGCCCGTTCTGGGTCATCCATCCATTCCTCTCGAAGAACGTCGTCATCCGTGATGTGCAGGTCTACGCCCACGGGCACAACAACGACGGTGTAGACCCTGAGATGAGCCAGAACGTGCTGATCGAGGATTGCGAATTCGACCAGGGCGACGACGCGATCGCGGTCAAGGCGGGCCGCAACCAGGACGCGTGGCGGCTCGACACCCCTGCGAAAAACATCGTGATCCGCAATTGCTTCGTGAAAAACGGGCATCAGCTCCTGGCTATCGGCAGCGAACTTTCGGGTGGGGTCGAAAACGTGCTGGTCGAAGACTGCCAGTTGGACAAGTCCCTCGCCGACGTCGGACACCTGCTCTTTATCAAGACCAACGAGCGCCGCGGCGGCTATGCCCGTAACATCTACCTGCGCAACATCGAGGCCGGCGACCTGAAGTATGGCGTGCTGGGCATTGAGACGGACGTGCTCTACCAGTGGCGCGATCTCGTGCCGACCTACGAAACGCGCCTGACTCCAATTGGCGGCGTGCACCTGGAGAACATCACGGCGGGCAAGGTCCGTTACGTGGTCAAGATCGAGGGCCAGGAGGCGCTGCCGGTAGGCGAGGTTTCCCTTACCCATGTAAGCACGGAGGAAGCCGCCGACTACCGCGTGAAGGTGCAGCACGTGCAGGCCTTCACGCTTGGGTCGACTGGCAGCACGGAGTCTCGATAAACGTGAACCCGCCCTGTCCCGCCTGGAAGATTTGGCCTACGCTTTGAACCCGTCGCCGGGTTGGTGTTTAGTAGTCATCTTTTCATTTCACCCCAATCGAGACATCCAGAAGCCATGAAAATCCTCTACACGGCAAACGCTTCCTCTACTGGCGGCCGCGACGGCCACTCACGCACCGACGACGGCAAGGTCGACGTCAACCTCTCCACGCCCAAGGAAATGGGCGGCAGTGGCGGCGACGGCACCAACCCGGAGCAACTGTTCGCCTGCGGCTATTCGGCCTGCTTTCTGGGGGCGCTGCGCTTTGTCGCTGGCAAGGAAAAGGTGAAGATCCCGGACAACGCCACCGTTTCGGCCAAGGTCAGCATCGGGCCGCGCGATGACGAGAAGGGCTTTGGCATCCAGGCCGAATTACTGGTCGACATCCCCGGCCTCGAACGCGAGCAAGTCCAGGACCTGGTCAACAAGGCCCACGTGGTCTGCCCCTACTCGCACGCGACCAAGGGCAACATCCAGGTCACGACCAAAGTGGCCTGAGGTCAGCGATCACCGTACATTTTCGAGGGCGGACCCGTTCAGGGATCCGCCCTCTTTGTTTATGAGCTGGGTCACCGGCCGGACGACCGGCAACCCGAGTGATGGCATGTTCTTGTTTCTGGACGACTCTCTCTAAAGCCCCGCCACGACCGGCCCGCCCTCCATCGGCAGCGTGCCCCAGCTACCGCCGACCGCCCGGATGAGCGCGACATTGGCCACGTAGCGTTGGCGTTGCAGCTCGGTCAGTTGACGCTGTGCCTCCAGCTGCGTGCGCTCGGTATCCACGACCTCGAGATAGCTCACGAGCCCGCCCGAATAGCGGGCATTGGAAATCTCCGAGGCGCGCAGGGCGGCGTCGACCGCGTCCTGCTGGGCGTGCATCTGTTCCGCCAGCACTTGTTGCGCGTTCAGGGCGTCTTCGACCTCCTGCACCGCGCCCAACACCGTCTGACGATAGTGTGCACGGGCCTCTTCGGCCGCCGCCCGCGCCTGCGCCAGATTGGCGTCCAGTTCGCCGCCCCGAAAGAGTGGCAGGGAGACCGTCGGCGCGATCGACCAGGCCCGGTTGCGCCACTCCGTCAGCCCGTCGCCCTCGTTGGCAGTATAGCCCGCAGAGCCCGTGATGACGAAGCGCGGCAGATAATCGGCCTGCGCCACCCCGATGCGTTCATGGGCCGCCTTGAGCTGGCGCTCTGCCGCAAACACATCCGGACGCCGCGCCAGCACCTGCGCGGGCACCCCGACCGGGACCTCCGGCAGCGTTGGCAGCGCCTCCTGCGTATGCGCCTCGAGGTGGAATGTGCTGGGCGACGCCCCGGCCAGGACGGCAAGGGCGTTCTCCAGCGAGCCCCGCAGGTTGCGCAGGCCGATGGCCTCCGCGCGGGTCAACTCGAGTTCGGTGCGGGCCTGCGCCAGCGCCAGCCCATCGGAATCGCCCGCTTCGTGCCGGCTCTGGATGCGCTCGAAGCCGCCCTGCCGCAGTTCGAGCGTCTGCTCGAGCAAGTCGATTTCGGCGTCCACCGTCTGCAGGACGAGGTAGGATTCCACCAGCTGGGTCAGCAGCTCCAGACGCACCCCTTCATAGCGGGCGGTTTCGGCTCCGGCCTCGGCCTTCGCGGCATCCACCAGCCCCGAGACCCGGCCCCAGAGGTCGAGCTCGTAGCGGGCAATGGCGCGCGCGTCGTAGAGGTTTTGCGTCGGGTTGCGCCCGTCGATCCGGTTGGTGCGTTCGCGGGAGAAGCTGCCGGAGGCGTCGAGCTGCGGGAAGTGCTCCGAACGGGCCAGCCCGAGCCGCGCCAAGGCTTGATCCATGCGCGCCGCAGCGGCGGCCAGGTCCTGATTGTTGCGGGCAAACTGCGCCACGAGAGCGTTCAGCCGCGCATCGCCATAGGCCTGCCACCAGGCGTTCGCGAGCAGCTCGCTCTCGCCGGCGACCGCGTCGGGCTGTCCCTTGAAAGCAGGCGCGGCTTCCGTCTCTGGTTCCTGATAGCGCTCCCCGATGCTGCACCCGGCCAAAAGGAGGACCAGTGCGGTCGTGGAAGCAGATAACAAAAGGTGTCTCATAACGTTTTACTTGAGATCGTTGTATTCTGATTCAGGCGGTGCGGGAATCCGCGTCGACATAGGCGCCACGTTCCGCACGGCGCCGGGCCCACATCTGCTGCACGTCGATCAGGACGGACAGCGCGAGTGGCACCAGCACCAGCGTGAATACCGTGGAGACCGCGAGGCCGCCCGTGACGACGGCCCCAAGCCCCCGATAAAGCTCGGAGCCGGAGCCGGGCATGAGCACCAGCGGCAACATGCCACCGACCGAAGTCAGCGTGCTCATGAGGATCGGGCGCACACGGCTGCGCACGGCGGAAGCGATCGCCTCACGTGGCGTCATCACTTCGATCTTGTCCCCGTTTTCGTCCTCCCCGCGCAGGAAGTTGAGCGACTGGTGCACGATGAGGATGGCGTTGTTGACCACCACCCCGGCGAGGATGACGAAGCCCAGGATCGTGAGCACATCGAGGTTCTGCACCGGCATGTAGCGGTCGGCCAAACTCCAGCCGTGGATCAGGGCCAGCCCGAGGAAGCCGCCCAGCGTCGCCAGCGGCACACTGGTCATGATCACCACCGGATAGCTCCAGCTCTGGAAGAGCACCACCATCACGAGGTAGACCACGAGGAAGGCGAGGAAGAGCGAACTGGTGGCCGTGCCCATGAGCGTGCCATCGCCCAGCAATACGCGCTTGATCTCGTTGAGCGCGCCCGCCGAACCCGCCTGATTGACTTCGATTTCCGGGGCGATCTGCCCCTGTTCGCGTAGCTCGGCCACCGATTGCTCGACGAAGGCGATGGCGTCTTCCAGCGGCAGCTCCGCCGGCGGCGTAAACTGCAGGGTCACCGCGCGCTGGCGGTCGGCGTGCTTGATCTGCTCCGGCGCACGCAGGCGCTCGACGGCGGCCACACTGCGCAGGTCCACCACATCCCCCTCCGGGGTCGAGATCGGCAGGTTGAGCAACGCCTCGATCGGGTCGCCTCCCGTGGCAGCGTCGGAGATCAGCTTGATGTCCTTCAGTTCGCCGCTCAACTGGTATTGGCGCGGCAGCAGCAGACCGTCGCTATTGGCCTGCACCGCCAGCCCGACATCGCGACGGGTCATGCCCAATTCGCGCAAACGTTCGTCGTTGGGCACGATGCGCAGTTCCGGCGTCGGCAACAGAAAGTTGGCCGGCTCCGGCGTCACCGCATAAGGCCCGAACTCGCCCACCAGGCGCTGCAACAGCGCCGCCGAAGACGCCGTCACACGGTCCAGATCGTCCCCCACGAGGTCGATCTTGATGGCAGACCCCGTGGTGCCGCCGGTGCGAAAGAGCGGAAACTGGAAGGAGAAGGCCAATACGTCCGGCGCGGCCACTCCCTCGACGGAATGGTTCATCAGCGGCAGCGCATCCACCACCCGCCGCTTGTCCTGCGAGATCGCGGCCTGAAAGATCCGGCCATCCCAAGAGACGAGGAAGTAGTGGTTGAGCGGCGGCGGCAAAACGGTCTCGCCCGAGCCGTCGCCTACCGGCACTTCCACACGGCGATCCTGGCCGTCCCATTCGCTCCCGCGCTGCACGGCCTCGGCGGCAAACTTGTCACCCGTGACTTCCCAGGCGGGGCGGATGCGCGCTTCCATGCGCTCGCCGACTGCCGAGAGCTGCTCGGTGCTGTAGCCGGGCGGCGGGAAGAGCACGCTGAAGACGATATTACGGTTGCCCTTGGGCAGGTAGTCCATCGGCGGCATCAACACGACAATCCCGATCATGGTGACGGCGATGAAGCCGCCGATGATGCCCAAACGGGCGGTCCAACTGCCGGTCACGCGATACATCAGCTTTTCCATCGTATCCGGGAGCTTGGCCGCGAGCCCTTCGGCCCGAAGGATGAAGCCCTTGATCCGGCCCGGTTGGGCGCGTTCCGCTGCTGGGTTCTCGACCAGATGGTCATCTACCTTCCGGGCCGGGCGCTTCAAGAGCAGCGATGCGGCAGAGGGAATGACCGTGACCGACACGATGAGGCTCAAGCCGACCGCGGCCATGATGGCGAGCGAGATGTCGCGGAACAACTGCCCGGCCTGCTCCTGGATCAACAAGATCGGCAGGAATACAACCAGCGTCGTCAGCGTGGAGGCGACGACCGCGCCCCCGACTTCCTGCGTGCCCTGCAGGGCGGCCAGCTTGGGCGATTTGCCCATCTCGAGGTGACGGAAGATGTTCTCGATCACCACGATGGCGTTGTCGACCACCATGCCGACCGAGAAGGCCATGCCCGCGAGCGAGATGATGTTGACCGTGCGGCCAAGCAGCACCATGAAGACGATCGAGCCGATGATCGAGGTCGGGATCGCCAGGGCGATGATACCGATCGTGCGCAGCGAGCGCAGGAAGAGCAGCAGCGTGATGACCGCCAGCGCCCCGCCCACGAGGATGTTGCCCTGCACGAGGTCGAGCGCCGCGTTGACGTATTCGGTCGAATCGTAGGTCTGCACCAGCTCGAGCTTGCCGTTGAGCCCCAGACGCTGCGCCTGTTGCTCCAGCAGACCACCGGGCGCGTTGAGGGCGGCGACTTCGGCCTTGATCGCGTCCATCGTGTCGAGCAGGTTGGCGCCGCTCTCCAGCTGGTAGTTGAAGAAGGGCATCAGCACGCCGCGAGCCCGCACCCATTCGTTCATCTCCTTGTAGGTCTCGGTGACGTTGGCGACATCCTTCACATAGACGGGGCCGTAGGCGTCGCGGCGGATGATCATGTTGTTGACCGCCTCGACGTCCGGGAAGCGGCCGACTGAGCGGATGCGGATGTCGTTCTTGCCTTCCTCCAGGCGACCACCCGAATAGTTGTCGTTGGTCAAGTCGATCGCGTCGACGAGCTGACTATAGGTTATGCCGCGCTGGGCCAGAGCCAGCGGGTCGACATGGATCCGCAGCTCCGACTCGCGCGCGCCGCGCACCCCCACCTGGCTCACGCCGGGGATGCGCTCGAAACGCGGCTTGAGGCGGCGCTCCATGAAGTCATAGAGCGTCGTGGCATCGAAGTTGGGGTCGGAGGACGACAGGCCGATCCAGGCGATGTAGTCGACCGATTCCGGGTCGATGTCTTCCACCACCGGCTCGTCCACCCCCTCCGGGTAACCGGGCACTTCGTCGAGCTTCTGTACGACTTCAGCCACCGCCTCGTCGATGTCCGTGCCCGTGCGGAATTCGAGGCGCACCTGCCCCTGCCCCGCCTGGCTGATACTCGTCATCGAGACGAGACCGCTGACGGTACCGAGGCGCTGCTCCTGCGGCTCCACGACATCGGTTTCAATTTCTTCGGGCGAGGCGGCTTCCCAGTGTGTGGACACCGAGACCACCACGGATTCCACCTCGGGCGTCATCTGGACCGACACACTTTGCAGTGCGACGAACCCGGCCAGCAGCGACAAAATCATGCCGACCGCGACCGTTATCGGCTGGCGGATGGCCAGCTGAATCAAAGCATTCATGAGAGCGTCTTACGTTTGAGATTCTGACGGGATGCAGACGCTAGAGCGCGTCCGATCGGGCGACATCGACCGTCGCCACCTGCATTTGCGGTTCGTCTTGCGGGGCCATCTCGACCAGCACCGGTTGCCCCGGCAGCAGGCGTTCGTTGCCTTCCACCACGACCAGCTGACCGGCCTCGACGTTCTCCCCTTCGATCGCGAGCCAGTTGCCCTCCGAGAAGAGCACGTGGACCTCCGTGCGCACGGCGGTGTGCCCGTCCGCGCCCTCGCTGGCCACGTAGACGTAGCTACTGTCGCGGCTGCGGATCACCGAATCCGACTCCACGGCCAGGTGGTCTGCACGCGCACCGGTGGGAATCCAGGCGGTGACGGACATGCCGGGCGACAGACGACCGTCCTGATCGTCCAGCTCCACCACCACGTTGAAGGTCCGGGCGCGCGGATGCACCTCCGGCACCACAGTCACCCGTTGCGAACGCGCCACCGTGTGCAAGCTCGGCACGTCGACGTTCAGGCGCTCCGCGTAAGTCGCGACGTCGGCCGCGTAGCGCTCGGGCACCGTCAGCCACGCCTCGATCTTGCCCTTGGTCACCAGCGTGACGACGGGTTCCCCGGGGTTGACCCACTCGCCCAGCTCCACGTGGCGCTCGACCACGCGACCGGCAAAGGACGCCCGCACAGTCAAATCCGACAGGCGCACCTCAAGGTGCTCGACGCGGCTGTCGACCTCTTTCAAGGCATCGCGCGAGGACTGCAGCAGCGTCTCCGCCACCCGAAATTCGCGCTGAGCATCGAGGAACTCGCTCCGAGAGATCGCGTCGCGCTCCTCCAGGTTGCGCTTGGTCTCGAAGTCGAGCCGCGCCCGCTCCAGCTCCGCCTCGCGTTGGGCAATGAGCGACTGCGTGGTGACGCGGATCGCCTTTTGCTCGTCGAGCAGGGCTTGCAGGCGGCGACTGTCGAGCCGCGCCAGCACGGCCCCCGCTTCGACGGCATCGCCTTCGTTGACGTAGATCGACTCGACCGCCGCGTTTTCGCGGGCGGCAACATCGGCCCGGGACACCGCGCGCAGCGTGCCTGTAACGTAGTTGCGTGGTTGTAGCTCCACGTTTCGGATCGGCTCGACCAGCACGGTGGCGGCCTGAGCGGACAAAGAAGATGCGGAAGCGATGGTGGCGACAAAAGCCGCCGATAGAAGAGCAGTTGTGTGTTTCATTTCGACTAGATAGTCATCTACAAAAGAGTGACGTATGAGTTTGGTTGAAGAGGACAACAGGTGGGCAGAAATCGACTCACAGCTACAATTCAGGGTGAGTTACAATAGCGGCTGCAAACCCGGTATCCATAACGTCCGTCACCGGTACGGGTGACATTCAGACGTTATCTCGGCCTTACGGCTTTGCGTGGATCGAAAGAAGGAAATCCTTCCATCTTGTCCAGATCAGCCGACCAGCTTTAGCAGCCTCTCCCACTATAGTTGACTATCTAGCTAGTTTAGGTGCGCCTGAAAGTCAACGGGGTGAAACGAAAAATCTTATTTGATTTTCAAGAGGCGGCGATAGGCCGGCTTCAGATCCAGCAAAACCTCCGGGTCATTGCGCACGCGCGCCTGCGTCATCATACCGTCGAAGACGCTGTAGAGAATGCGCGCGGCCTCCTCCGGATTCGCCTCGTCGATAACGCCCTCCTCGGCCGCTTCCTTTACGGCAGAGGTGAAATACCGCCGGTAGCGGTTGAGGATCTCGAAGGTTTTCTCGGCCAGTTCGGACTCCACACAGCAGACCTCGGAGGCAATGTTGAAGCAGGGACAGCCCAACACCTGACCACTGTCACGCTGGATCTCGCGCGTCTTTTCGTAACTGTAGTCCGCATGGTCGAACAGACGCTCCAGCGGGTCCTTGGCAGGCGAGAAGATCGGGTCCAGCTTGGTTTTCAGTTCCTGCCAGGCCTTCTCCATCGCCGCCACCGCGAGGTCCGTCTTGGACTCGAAGTAGTAATAGAACGACCCCTTTTTGACGTCGGCCTCCTTGCAGATCATGTCGATGGTCAGGGCATTGTAGCTCTTGTCCCACATCAACTGATAAATCGCCTTTTCAAGCCGCTCTCTGGCGTCGCTGGTTCGTCCCATACTCCTCCGAGTATAGATGACTGTTTAGTCAAGTAAAGCCCTGTTATCAGAATTCCCGATAACAAGGCGCTTATTCAGCTACCCTACTCACCCCTATTAGCGAAAGAGTAGGACCGGAATCTGGCAGGTTCGCACCAGCGCGGTCGTCGTGCTGCCGATAAAGAACTCGCGGATGCGCGAGTGGCCGTAAGCACCCATGACCAGCAACTGGATGTTTTCGCGCGAGACGACCTCCGGAATGATTTTCTCGGGCTCGCCATTGGGTTGCTCGACCTCCACCTGATGGCCGGCATCGTGCAGCTTCAGCTGCGCGGCCTCCAGCTCCAGCTTGGCCGCCGAGGAGGGACTGCCGACGCACAACAGGCGCACGGACAGCCCCTGAAAGAGCGGATGACGGCAGGCGTAGTCGATCGCTTTGCGCGCGCTCGGACCGCCGTCGAAGGCGATCAACACGCGTTCGATGGGCTGGAAGGCGCGGGCCGCGACCAGCACCGGGTGCTTGCTGATGCGAATCACCCGCTCAAGGTTGCTGCCCAGGTGCCCTTTGGCGAAGTCGGCGTGCTCGCCGCGTTTACCGATCACGATCATGTCGTGTGTGGGGTCGAAATCCGCCACCGCATCCACCAGCGTACCGTGGCGCGCCTCGGCCTCGATCTCGGCATCCGGGATGCCCGACTCGGTGAGGTGCGCCCGCGCAGCCTTGATGATCACGTCGGCGTGGGACTGAGCGACGCGAGACTTGGCCTGCTCCAGCGCCACCAGTTCATCGGAGAGCTTTTGCTGGGCATCGAAGCCGATGATGCCGGTAAAGTCGGACTGGAAGCTGGCGATGGGCGCGGGCTCCAGCATGTTGAGCACGTGGATGGAGGCGTCCAGGCGTTTCGCCAACCAGGCGGCATGGTCGCAAATGCTGGTGGCGTAAACGGAACCGTCGGTGCAAACGAGCAGTTTTTTCATCGGAAGTGACTGTGGGTTGTGGGGCAGGATTAGTGAGCGCCGACGTCATCCATCGCGCCGGGCTTGTCGTGCTGGGCCAACCGAAGGACGAGCGTTTTGCTGGCTTCGTTGAGGCCCACGATCTCCACTTCGGCACCTTCACGGCGGAACTTCAAGACCACGCGGTCCAGTGCCGTAATAGAGGTCAAATCCCACAAGTGAGCGCGGGAAACGTCTATACGAATGTGCTTCACAACTTCGCTGAAGTCAAAGGCATCCGCAAACTTGCTCGAGGAGACGAAGAACAGTTGGCCCCGCACGAAATAGGTGCGTGTCTGACGGTCGGTCGACAGCTCGGAGCTCACCTCCAGCAGCTGTGAGATACGGTAGGCGAAGAAGAGCGCGCTGAGCAGCACCCCCACCCCGACGCCGATGGCCAGATTGTGCGTCAAGACCACGGAAAGCACCGTGGCGATCATCACCACGCTCGAGGTCTTGTTGTGCACCGCGAGGTTACGGAACGAGGACCAGTTGAACGTACCGATCGAGACCATGATCATGACTGCGACGAGCGCCGCCATCGGGATCTGCGCCACCCAGTCACCCAGCACCACGCAGAGGATCAGCAGGATGATGCCGGCGGAGAAGGTCGAGAGACGCCCGCGCCCACCGGATTTGATGTTGATCACCGACTGGCCGATCATGGCGCAACCGGCCATGCCGCCGAGCACGCCCGTAGCCAGGTTGGCAATGCCCTGCCCCGTGCACTCGCGGTTCTTGTCCGAAGACGTATCCGTCAGGTCGTCCACGATGGTCGACGTCATCAGCGACTCGAGCAGGCCGACTACCGCCAGCGGCAGCGAATACGGCAGGATGATCGCCAGCGTCTCGAAGTTGAGCGGCACCTGCGGCCAGAGGAAGACCGGCAGCGTGTCGGGCAATTCGCCCATGTCGCCCACCGTGCGCAGCAGGTCCTGGTCACCCCAGCCGAGCGAGATCGACAGGATGGTCAGGACGATGATGCAGACCAGCGGCGACGGCACGATCCTGGTGATGCGCGGCAGGCCGTAGATGATCGCCAGGCCACCGGCCACGCAGGCGTACATCAGCGGCCCCTGCCCCTCGAATTCCGGCAACTGCGCCATGAAGATCAGGATCGCGAGGGCGTTGACGAAGCCGACCACGACCGAGCGTGAGACGAACATCATCAGGTTGCCGAGTTTGAAGACACCTGCAACGGCCTGAATCACCCCAGTCAAGAGCGTCGCGGCGAGCAGGTATTCGAGGCCGTGCTCCTTCACCAGGTCGACCATCAGCAGCGCCATGGCGCCGGTGGCGGCCGAGATCATGCCGGGGCGACCGCCGACAAAGGAGATCACCAGGGCCATGCTGAAGGAGGCATAGAGGCCCACCTTGGGGTCGACCCCTGCGATAATGGAAAAGGCAATGGCCTCGGGGATCAGGGCCAGCGCCACGACGGCGCCCGCGACCACGTCGCGCACGGGGTTACAGAACCATTGTTGTTTGTAAGTCATGGAAGACATCAGGAAGGACGGAAAGGTCTTGGAATCGGAGAGACGCGGCAAGGCCGTGTCGGGACCAAAGATGGCCGGGAGGGCGCCCACAGGGGGTGCTCACGCATTCATGCCCACAGGGCCGTGCGGCGGCGCTTCCCCGGGTCGACCGCTCGCCAACGGGAAGGCGCGCGGCAGCTTCGCGGCTCAACCATTGCGGTTGGCCGCCAGAATCAAGGCGGACTCAGCTTGAAAAAGGGCATGAAGCCGCCCGATGGTTCGGAGGATCGCGGAAAGCGCAACCCTAAGTTGAGCCAAAACGCTAATTTTCTTTTGAAGAGGGCCTTATTCCGCGGACGTTCCCGCCACGATCACCGAGACGCCTTCCTTGCGAAAGGCGTCCAACAGGCGCGGATCGGCCGGGCGCGTGGTGATCAGGGTGTCGATCTGCGCCAGCCGGGCGAAGAAGAACGAGCTGCGGCGCTCCAGCTTGGAGGCGTCGGCCAGCACGATGACCTGTTCGGCAATCGGGATCAGCCGCTCCTTCAAGCGGGCCTGGCCAGCGTTGACTTCGCTGGCCCCGCGACTCACGTCCAGGCCGTCCACCCCGATGAACATCTTCTGGATCAGGAAGCGTTGCAGCGCCTCCTCTGCCAGCACCCCGGTATAGGAGCGGGAGCGGCGCTCGTAGTCCCCACCGGTGCAGATCAGGTCGAGATTGGTCCGCTGCCCCAGGCTGACGATGACGTGGTTCGCGTTGGTCAGCACCGTCGCCTCCATGTCGGGCAGCAGCGAGGCCATCGTCAAAACCGTGGAGGAGGCATCGAGAAAGATCGTGTCGCGGGGTTGCACGAGGCTGCAGGCCTTTTGGGCAATCGCCACCTTTTCCTCGCGGTGCAGGGCCTCGCGCTCCGGCAGCGGCAGCGTAAACCGACTCATGCCCGAGGGAGCCGCACCGCCGTGGACGCGCCGCAGCTCGCCCATTTTCTCCAGCTGGATGAGGTCCTGGCGGATCGTCTCTTCACTGACGTGCAGGAGTTCCTTCAGCTCCTTGGTCTTCACCACGCCTTTGGCTCCCAAATGAGAGAGGATCAGGTCGTAGCGCTCCGCGGCAATCATACACTTTCGTTAAAACCAGATTTCTCTTGGATTTTCAAGGATTTAACGGTGCTAAAGTTGGATTGTCCGGCGTTTTGACCTTGGTTTTCACCAGGATAGGATCAGGACTGAAAGAACTCCGCGATTCATCCTTAAACATCACTGAACCAAATTGTTACAGATTGATTGAAGGTCAAAAGTAGGAGATATTGAGGGCACCCCAAGGAGCGGTAATCACCCCTGCCGCACCTACCCCACCCACGACTTCCAACATAATCCCACACTCCCGTGAAAAAGCGCCTACTCCTACCTTTGATCATCGGGGCTCTTCCCCTGGCCAGCTTTGCCCAAAACGCAGCCCACACCTTGAGCGGCGGGCTCTCTACCGGCTACGAGTCCCTGCATATCTTCCGTGGGGTCGACAGCGCCGCAGATGAGAGCATTGTTTGGACATCGGGCACGCTCACGATGGATTCCGCCTCATCAATCGGCTTCTGGTACGGCACCGGCCCCAACTCGGTCTACGAGGAGCTCGACCTGGTCGGCAGCCAACGCTTCGCCTTCGACTGGGCCGACCTGACCCTGGGCGTCGTGTGGTACCACTTCCCCGACGACTTCGCGGACGACTCGGTCGACTTTTCCGTCACCCTCTCGCGGGATTACACGCTCGAGAGCGGCCTGGTGCTCACGCCCGCCCTGGCGGTGGTCTATAACGAGTCCGCCGAAGGCTTTTACGTGCAAGGCGGCATCACCGCGACGCAACCCCTCACCGAGCGCCTGCAAATCGTGGCCCAGGGCTGGGTCGCGGGCAGCAGCAGCTATCGGCAGGACGACGGCCTCGACAACGCCACCCTGCTCGTCAGCGCACCCTTTCAGCTCACTGAAAGCGCCAGTCTGAGCCCCTTCATCGGCGCCTCCGCCGCCCTCGATGCAATCGACGACACCAGCGACGACGAACTCTGGGGCGGCGTGACCCTAAATGTGCAATTTTGAGCCTACCCCAACCCACAACTCCTGATACCCCATGAACGTCTACCTCGCAGAATTCGTCGGCACCGCCATCCTCATGTTCCTCGGCAACAGTGTGGTGGCCAACGTCGTCCTGAAAGATACCAAAGGCAACGGCGGCGGCTGGATCGTCATCACCATGGGCTGGGGCCTGGCGGTCGCGCTCGCGGTCTATGCGGTCGGCCGGATCAGCGGTGCCCACATCAACCCCGCCGTCACCGTCGGCCTCGCCAGCATCGGCTCCTTCCCGTGGGCGCAAGTACCGGGCTACATCGCCGCCCAGGTGGCGGGTGCCTTTTGCGGGCAAACCCTCGTCTGGCTCTCCTACCTGCCCCACTGGAAGGCCACGGAGGACAAGGGCGCCAAGTTTGCCTGCTTCTCCACCAGCCCGGCGATCCGCAACATCCCCGGAGCGTTCATCAACGAATTTCTCGGCACCGCCTTCCTCGTCTTCACGGTGCTCTCCATCGGCAAGGTCGCCTCGGGCCTCGACCAGGCTTTGAGCGACGCGGTGGCGATCCAGTCCATGGGAGACATCAACGGCATCCAGGAGGGCCTCAAGGCCGCGTTCGGCACGTTCTTCGCGCCACTGCTGGTCGGGCTGCTGGTGCTTTCGATCGGCCTGAGCCTCGGGGGCCCTACCGGTTATGCCATCAACCCCGCCCGCGACTTCGGGCCGCGGCTCGCCCACACGTTCCTGCCCGTCGCGGGCAAGGGCGGCAGCGACTGGGGTTATGCCTGGCTGCCGATCGTCGCGCCACTGTTGGGCGGGATCGCCGGCGCTCAACTTTTCGTCCTCCTCGGTCTCTAAACCGGCACTTCTCAACTATAGTAGGAACACCACTCCAACCCCTTTGACCCCATGAGCAAGCAACAGTTCGTCCTCGCCATCGACCAAGGCACCACCAGCTCCCGCGCCATCATCTACGACCGCCACGGCAAGCCCGTCAGCATGGCGCAGAAGGAATTCCAGCAGTATTACCCCAAATCGGGCTGGGTTGAACACGACCCCATGGACATCTGGTCGAGCCAGAGCAGCGTGACCGCCGAAGCCGTTTCCAAGGCCAACCTCGATTCGGAGAACATCGCCGCCGTCGGCGTGACCAACCAGCGCGAAACCACCCTCGTGTGGGACCGCCGTACCGGCGAGCCCGTCTACCGCGCCATCGTCTGGCAAGACCGCCGCACCGCCGACACCTGCCGCCGCCTGAGCAAGGAGGGGCTGGAAGAGACTTTTACCAAAAAGACGGGCCTGCGCCTCGATCCTTATTTTTCCGGCACCAAGCTCGCCTGGATTCTCGACAACGTCGACGACGTGCGCAAGCGCGCCGAAAAGGGCGACCTGCTCTTTGGCACCGTCGACACCTGGCTGATCTGGAAGTTCACCGACGGCAAGGTCCACGTGACCGACGTCACGAACGCGTCGCGCACCCTGCTGTTCAACATCCACACGGGCGACTGGGACGACGAGCTGCTCGAGATCCTCAACATTCCGCGCCAGATGCTGCCGGAGGTAAAGTCCTGCAGCGAGGTCTACGGCAACATCGCCGGCCATTTCTACCCGGGCAACGTGCCCATCGCCGGCGCGGCGGGCGACCAACAGGCAGCGTTGTTCGGCCAGAGCTGCTTCGAAGTCGGCATGGCCAAGAACACCTACGGCACCGGCTGCTTCCTGCTGATGAACACCGGCGACAAGGCCATTGCCTCCAAGAACAACCTGCTCACGACCGTGGCCTGGAAGGTGCGCGGCAAGATGGAGTATGCGCTGGAGGGTTCCGTCTTTATCGCCGGCGCGGTGGTCCAGTGGTTGCGCGACGAGCTGAAGATCATCAGCAGCGCGCCGGAGTGCGACACCGTGGCGGCGCAAGCGGACGACAACGGCGGCGTCTATCTCGTGCCCGCCTTCGCCGGCCTGGGCGCGCCGCACTGGGATCCTTATGCCCGCGGCGCGATCATGGGCCTCACCCGCGGGGCCAATCGCGCCCATCTCTGCCGCGCCGCGCTGGAGTCGATCGCGTTCCAGAGCGCGGACCTCATCCGCTGCATGCAGGCCGATTCGGGCATCGAATTGAAACAGCTGAGCGTCGACGGCGGGGCCTCGAAGAGCGAGCCGCTGATGCAATTCCAGGCCGACCTGCTGCGCGTGCCCGTCGTACGCCCCAAGTCCATCGAAACGACCGCCCTCGGCGCCGCCTTCCTCGCCGGCCTCGCAGTCGGCTACTGGGACAGCCGCAAGGACATCGCCAGCTGCTGGGAAGAGGACAAGGTCTTCAAGCCCAAGATGCCGGAGAGCGAAGTCGGGCCGTTGCGCCAGGGCTGGGAGAAGGCCGTCGAGCGGGCCAAGGCCTGGATCGATGAAGCCTGACCCAACGATTTTCCCGAAATTCAAACCCCACGACCTATCATGAACCGTAACAAAATGCTGGATCAGGCCCGCAATCAGGGCGATCCCTTCGATATTATCGTCGTCGGGGGTGGCGCTACCGGCCTCGGCTGCGCGGTCGACGCCGCCTCCCGCGGCTACCGCACCCTGCTCGTGGAGCAATGCGACTTTGCCAAGGGCACCTCGAGCCGTTCGACCAAGCTCGTACACGGCGGCGTGCGCTACCTCAAGCAGGGCAATATTTCCCTCGTGCTCGAAGCGCTCAAGGAACGCGGCCGCCTCTACCGCAATGCGCCTCACCTGGTGCAAAACATGGCCTTCGTCATCCCCAACTACAAGTGGTGGGAGGGCCCGTTTTACGGCATCGGCATGAAGGTCTACGACCGCCTGGCCGGCAAGCTCGGCCTCAGCCCGTCCAAGGTTTTGAGCAAGGAGGAAACCGTCAGCCAAGTGCCCAACATCGAGACGGAGCACCTCGTCGGCGGCGTCAGTTACCACGACGGCCAGTTCGACGATACGCGCCTCTCGGTCAACCTCGCCCAGACGGCGGTCGGCCTCGGCGCCTGCGTGCTCAACTACGTGAAGTGCCAGGGGCTGATCAAGGAGGACAACGCGGTCAAGGGCGTCGAGCTGCGGGATGCGATTTCCGGCGAGGAATTTACCGTAAAGGGCAATTGCGTGATCAATGCCACCGGGGTCTTCGTCGACGAGCTGCGCAAGGCCGACGACAAGGCGGTGCAGGAGATCGTGGCCGTCAGCCAGGGCATCCACATCGTGTTGCCGCGCGACTTTCTGCCGGGCGATACCGCCCTGATGGTGCCCAAGACAGCCGACGGGCGCGTGCTCTTCGGCGTGCCGTGGCACGATCGCGTCGTCTTCGGCACGACGGATACGCCGCTGAAAGAAAAGAGCCTCGAACCGCGCGCGCTCCAGGAGGAACGCGACTTTGTGCTCGAGCACGCGGCCAAGTATCTGGTCAAGGACCCGACGGAGGACGATGTGCTGAGCGTCTTTGCGGGACTGCGCCCCTTGGTCAAGTCCGGCGACTCCAACAACACGGCGGCCCTCTCCCGCGACCACACGATCATCGTCTCCGAGAGCGGTCTGATCACCGTCACGGGCGGCAAGTGGACGACTTACCGCAAGATGGCGCAGGACGTGATCGACCAGGCCGAAATGGTCGCCGACGTCGAAATCAAGTCCTGCCAGACCGAGAGCCTGCAGATCCACGGCTGGACACAGTCGGAGATCAAGGAACCCAACCTCGCGCTCTACGGCAGCGACGCCAAGGGCATCCGCGACCTGATTGCAGACAATGCCTCGCTGGGCGAGCCCCTGCACCCGGGCCTGCCCTACCAGAAGGCCGAAGTCGTCTGGCATGTGCGCGAAGAGATGGCCCAGTCCGTGGAAGACGTCCTGGCCCGCCGCACGCGTGCCGTGCTACTCGATGCGCGCGCCTCAATCGAAATCGCAGGTGAAGTCGGCGCGATCATGGCACCCTTGCTCGGGCAGGACGAGGCTTGGGCAAAATCGAGCGCCGAATCGTTCCGTGAGCTGGCACGTGGTTATAATTTCAAGGACCCCAGCAGTATCATGGAACATACTGCGCAATAGTAACGTTAGCATCATCGTCTTCATTAGCGCTCCTGAAGAACAGCTTCAGGAGCGTCTTTATCTTCTGAATACAGTGGACATACTTTTGCGCAAAACGGCAAATGGCATGCCTGAGGCTTGAACCGTTTTGAGTAAAATGTCCGAGAACCTATCCAGCCTAGCCTGTGCGAGCCCTGGTTGTGCGATGGCCCGGGAAGGTCCCAGCGTAAGTTTGCTCGAATCGGTCGATGGGATTCACTGCCGCTCCGTCCAGGAGCTGAGCATCCTTTTTTCGATCAGCCGCGCCATCGAGCAGAGCTTCGACCTCTCCGGCATCGCCCGCCACGTGATGGCGCAACTGCGCGACCTGCTCGGCCTTGAGCGCGGAACCATTACGCTGTTCAACCGCGACACCGGCGAGTTCATGCTCAACGACGCCATCGGCCTGCCCCGGGGATTCGCACCCAACCAATACCTGCGGTTGATCCAGCCGGAGCTCGAACGCGTGCGCAACTCCAGCAACGCCTTCGTCTCGACCAAGCTGCGTTCGCTCGTCTGTGAGCGGGCGGGCACGGAACGCGCCGATCTGCTGAATCTCTCCGACCAGACCACGCTCGTCTGCGTGCCGCTGAAGTGGGATACCGAAGTGATCGGCGCCCTGAGCATCGAGCGGGGCCGCGACTACCGGGCGTCTCTGGAGTCCGACCTGCGCCTGCTCAACATGATCGCCACGATGGTGAGCCAAGCTGCCCACGTGCGCCTCGACGCGGCGGAGCAGATGCGCAGCCTGCGCGAAGAAAACGATCGCCTGCAGGAGCAGATCGCCAAGCAGTTCCGCCCCGGCAACATCATCGGCACCTCCAGCACGATGCAGACGGTGTATTACCACATCGAGCAGGTGGCACACAGTGATACGACGGTGCTCGTGCGTGGCGAAAGCGGCACCGGCAAGGAGCTCGTAGCCAAGGCGCTGCACGAGAACAGCAATCGCAAGAACCAGCCGTTCGTGAAGTTCAATTGCGCCGCCCTGCCCGATTCGATCATCGAGAGCGAGCTGTTCGGACACGAAAAGGGGGCCTTTACCGGCGCCCTTTCCATGCGCAAGGGCCGCTTCGAGATCGCCCACAAGGGCACGATCTTCCTCGACGAAATCGGCGACATCTCCCCCGCCGTCCAGGTCAAGCTCCTGCGTGTGCTCCAGGAGAAGGAGTTCGAGCGCGTGGGCGGGCAGCAGCCGATCCGCACCAATGTGCGCATCATCGCCGCCACCAACCGCAACCTGGAGGAGATGATCGCGCAACAACGGTTCCGCGAGGACTTGTACTACCGGCTCAACGTGTTTCCGATCTACCTGCCGCCCCTGCGTGAGCGCAAGTGCGACATCCTGCTGCTGTGCGACCACTTCATCGAAAAATACAGCCGCAACAATGCCGCCGGTAACCGCAAGCTGCCGCGCATTTCGTCCGCCGCGATCGACCTGCTGATGACCTACCATTGGCCAGGCAACGTGCGCGAGCTGGAGAATTGCATTGAGCGCGCGGTGTTGCTGGCCAAGGGCCAGTCCATCAAGGCGCACCACCTGCCCCCCACCCTGCAGACGAAAAATGCCGCGGAATCCAGGGAGCATTCGACGCTCGACGATGCCATCACCGCACTGGAACGCGAGATGATCGTCGACGCCCTCAAGGACACCGGCAGCAACATGGCCGAGGCCGCTCGCCGCCTGGGGCTGACCGAGCGCAAGATGGGTTTGCGCGTGCGCAAGTATGACCTGGATTTAGAACGCTATAAGCGCAGCTGAATGATCACGATCCGAAATAGTCAGGCTTGCGACTCGTGTCCGGGCAACCTGCGCTAGGGCGCAGACCAACCCATCTTTACCCGCCATGAACGACACCCAAGGACAAGAAATCGTCCACGCCCACGATGTACTCCACCTCATGGTCGGCGCCTGCCGTCCGTTGCCCCGCATGCACCTATTGTTGAGCATGGAAGCCTATTTCGGCCACGAGGCCCGTTACGTCACCTGTCAGGATCCGGATGGACTGACGGCTGAGGAACTGATCGCCGTCCTGGAAGACCGCAGCAAGATCGTGATGACTGAGGGCGGCTATATCCCGAACTTCGGGCAGTCCTGCGATCACGACCATGATCATGACCACGAGGGCGGCTGCGATCATCATCACGGACACTGCCAGCACTAGCATCCGCTTTTGCTCATCCGCTCAATACCGCCTCCCTCTTGGGACGCGGTATTTTTTATACCCCTACGCCCGCACGGCAGATTTTTGCGTCCTACCAAAACGTAGGATCCGTTCCGACATCCGACGGAGATGTAGTTTTTACCGTCACCTTCCAGCTACCAAAACCGGCCTTAACTGATTCATCAGTATCACAAAAACACATATCATACTATAATTCAATCAGTTAAGATTACTGGCACATTCACAGCTTTAACCATGGCATCACTCTTAATCTTAAAAAGAGCAAAAACATGGTTACCACTGCTACACCGGTCAAAAAAATGCGCAAGGTCGCCATCTACGGCAAAGGCGGCATTGGCAAGTCCACTACCACGCAAAACACGGTAGCGGCGCTCACGGAGATGGGCAAGAAGGTCATGGTCGTTGGCTGTGACCCGAAGGCTGACTCCACCCGCCTGCTGTTAGGCGGCCTGGCACAACGCAGCGTGCTCGACACTTTGCGCGAAGAAGGCGAAGACGTCGAACTGGAAGACATCCGCAGCCCCGGCTTCTGCGAGTCGCTTTGCGTGGAATCCGGCGGCCCGGAACCGGGCGTCGGCTGCGCGGGTCGCGGCATCATCACCTCGATCAACATGCTCGAACAACTCGGCGCCTACGACGAGGAAGAGCAACTCGACTACGTCTTCTACGACGTGCTCGGCGACGTCGTCTGCGGCGGTTTTGCCATGCCGATCCGTGAGGGCAAGGCCGAGGAAATCTACATCGTCTGCTCGGGCGAGATGATGGCCATGTATGCGGCCAACAACATCTGCAAGGGCATCCTCAAGTTTGCCGAAAACGGCGTCGTGCGCCTCGGCGGCCTGATCTGCAACAGCCGTAACGTGGACAACGAAAAGGAGATGATCGAGGAGTTCGCCCGTCGCCTGGGCACCCAGATGATCCACTTCGTGCCGCGCGACAACGACGTGCAGCGCGCCGAGATCAACCGCAAGACGGTCATCGACTGGAACCCTGGAGTCCAACAGGCGGAAGAGTACCGCACGCTGGCGAAGGCGATCGACAAGAACAAGCTGCTCGTCGTGCCCAAGCCGCTCTCGATCGAAGAGCTCGAATCGCTGCTCATGGAGTTCGGCCTCTTCCAGTAGGCCCTCCAGCCATCGGAGCACCCCTCCCTCACCATCAACACCCTTTTCACCATGTCCGAAGAAACAGCCAACGGTAAAGGTCCTCTGGGAGTCGAAGGACCGAGCCCAGCCGAGGCAATGGAACAAATGCTCGAGGTCTATCCCAAGAAGACCAAGCGCAAGCGCGGGAAGCAGATGCTGCTCAACGACCCGCAAACACCGAAAGAGATCGGCGCCAACAGCCGCACCGTGCCCGGTATCATCACCCAACGCGGTTGCTCCTATGCCGGGTGTAAGGGTGTGGTGATCGGGCCGATCTACGACATCCTTCACATCACCCACGGCCCCATCGGTTGCGGCTGGTACAGCTGGCTCTCTCGCCGGAACATGACCAAGATCCGCGCCGAAGGAGAGACGAACTACCTCCAGTACTCCATGTCGACCGACATGCAGGAAGAGCAGATCGTCTTCGGGGGCGAAAAGAAGCTGAAGGAAGCCATCCGCGAGGCCTACGAGGAATTCAAGCCCAAGGCCATCAGCGTCTACGCCACCTGCCCGGTCGGCCTCATCGGCGACGACATCCACAGCGTCTGCCGCGACATGAAGAAGGAGCTGGGGATCAACATCTTCGGTTTCTCCTGCGAAGGCTACAAAGGGGTCAGCCAATCCGCCGGTCACCACATCGCCAACAACGGCGTGTTCAAGAACATGATCGGCCTGGACGACACACCCGTCGAAGCCAAATACAAGATCAACATCCTCGGTGAATACAACATCGGGGGTGACGCCTGGGAGATCGATCGCATCCTGCGCCTCTGCGGGATCCACATCATCGGCACCCTCTCCGGCGGCGTCAGCTACGACGAGATCTGCAACTGCCACATGGCCGACCTCAACGTGGTCATGTGCCACCGCTCCATCAACTACATGGCCGAGATGATGGAGACGAAGTTCGGTATCCCGTGGTTCAAGGTCAACTTCATCGGCCTCGAAGGCACCAAGAAGAGCCTGCGCAAGATCGCCCAGTACTTCGGCGAAAAGGAACTGATCGACCGCGTCGAGGAAGTCATCGCCGCCGAGATGGCCGAGGTGCGCCCCGTCGTTCAGGACGTGCGCAAGCGCACCGAAGGCAAGACGGCCGCGCTCTTCGTCGGCGGTTCTCGCGCCCACCATTACCAGGACTTGTTCCAGGACATGGGCATGAAGGTCATCAGCGCGGGCTACGAGTTTGCCCACCGCGACGACTACGAAGGCCGCGACGTGCTCCCGCACATCAAGGTCGACGCCGATACCCGCAACATCGAGGAGCTCGAAGTCGAGCAGGACACCGAGCGCTTCAACCTGCGCAACACCGTGGAGCGCAAGAAGAGCCTCGAAGACTCCGGCTTCGATTTCAGCGACTACGAGGGCATGATGCGCCAGATGGCCAAGGATACGCTCGTGATCGACGACATCTCCCACCACGAAATGGAAAAGCTGATCGAGCTGTATCACCCGGACATCATCGGCTCCGGCATCAAGGACAAGTACGTGATCGAAAAGATGGGTGTGCCCTGCAAGCAGCTGCACAGCTACGACTACGGTGGTCCTTATGCCGGCTTCAAGGGAGCGATCAATTTCTTCAAGGAAGTCGACCGCATGACTTCCACCAAGGTCTGGAAGCTGGTCCGTGCCCCCTGGCACGAAGACGCTTCCGGCGAAGCCTCGGCCGACGCCGAACTCGCGAACGCTTCCGTATAAGTCAGTTAGAATCCGACACTCATACAGCACACGCCCTATTCCGGATCCAACCGGAGCCACTCCGCCCCTCGACAGGCGGGGTGGTCTCGGGGGCAGTGCCCACCGTCCGCCACTTTTCCAACCCACTTTCACAATGCTCGAAGGCACCACTTCCGAAATTCGCGAACGTAAGGCCCTGCGGGTCAATCCCGCCAAGACATGCCAGCCCATCGGGGCCATGTATGCGGCCCTGGGGATCAACGGCTGCATGCCCCACAGCCACGGTTCGCAAGGCTGCTGCGCCTACCACCGCAGCCAGCTCACCCGCCACTACAAGGAGCCCGTCGTCGCCACGACCAGTTCCTTCACCGAAGGCGCCTCGGTCTTCGGCGGCATGGCCAACCTGACCACCGCCCTGGACAACATCTTCACGATCTACGACCCGAAGATGGTGGCCGTCCACACCACCTGCCTCTCGGAAGTCATCGGCGACGACATCCCGATGATCATCGCGAAGGCAAAGAAGGACGGCAAGATCCCCGAGGACAAGATCGTCATCCACACCAACACGCCGAGCTTCGTGGGCTCGCACGTCACCGGGTTTTCCAACCAGTGCGCCTCCACGATCAAATACCTCTCCAAGAGCAGCGGCGAAACGAAGAACGTGGTCAACCTCTTCCCGGGCTGGGTCGAACCCGCCGACATGCGCGAGATCAAGCGCCTGGCAGGGGCCATGGGCCTCGACTACATCCTCTTCCCCGACACCTCCGACGTGCTCGATTCGCCGCAAACCGGCTACTACAAGATGTATCCGGACGGCGGCACGACCCTCGAGCAACTCGAGGCCATGGGCGACAGCTTCCAGACGATCGCCATGGGGCCCCTCTGCTCGCAGGCCGCCGCCGAACAGCTCGAAAAGCAGTGCAACGTGCCGGCCAAGGTCATCGACCTGCCCATCGGCCTCAAGGCCACGGATGCCTTCATCGACGCCCTGCGCGTCGCGGGCGACGTGAGCGTGCCGGAGGAGATCGACAAGGAGCGCGGCCGCCTGGTGGACATGATCAGCGACATGTCGCAATACTTCCACCAAAAGAAGGTGGCCCTGTTCGGCGACCCGGACCACCTGATCAGCATGACGCAGTTTCTGGTGGATGTCGGCATGACGCCGGCCATCGTCGTCACCGGCACGCCGGGCAAGAAGTTCGAACGGCGTATCCATGAGATCTGCGCCGACACCAATCCCGACGTGGTGGCCCTCGCCTTCAGCGACATCCACTACCTGCACCAGTGGATCAAGCAAAACCCGGTGGACCTGCTGATGGGCAATACCTACGGCAAGTTCGTCGCCCGCGCCGAAAAGAACCTTCCGTTCATCCGCTTCGGCTTCCCGATCCTCGACCGGGTCGGCCACCGCGCCTTCCCCACCGTGGGCTACGCGGGCGCCTTGCGCCTGCTCGAAAAGATCACGGACGCTTTCTTCGACTTACGTGATCGGAATGATTCCGACGAAAACGTGGAATTGGTCCTCTAATTCGTCCGGCACGCCTTCCTCTTGATATCAGAGTAAGGGAGTTCATATGACGGCTAATATCCATATCCTACCCGGACGGGAGGACCAAGTCTGGCAGAAGGGTTCCGGCGGTAACCTGGCGTGCGACCGCCGGAGCCTCGCAGGCTCCGTGACCCAGCGTGCCTGCGCCTTCTGTGGATCCCGCGTCGTCCTCTACCCTATCGCTGATGCGCTGCACATCGTCCACGGGCCCATTGGCTGCGCGGTCTACAACTGGGACATCCGGGGCTCTCTGTCCTCGGGCCCCCAGCTCCACCGCAACAGCTTTTCCACGGACTTGCAGGAGAAGGAAGTCATCTTCGGCGGCGAAAAGAAACTGCACGCCTCGCTCGTCGAACTGATCCAATACTACCAGCCCAAGGCGGCTTTCGTCTACTCCACCTGCATCGTCGGCCTCATCGGAGACGACGTGCAGGCGGTGTGCAAGGCGGTGAGCCGCGAAACGGGCATCGACGTCATCCCCGTCGAATCGCCCGGCTTCAAGGGCACGAAAAAGACCGGCTACCAGGCCGCGTGCGAGGCGGCGTTCAAGCTCGTCGGCACCGGCGATACCAGCCAGATCGGCCCCTACAGCATCAACCTGCTCGGCGAGTTCAACATCGCGGGCGAGGCCTGGATGATCAAGCGCTACTTCGAGCGCATGGGCATCGAAGTCGTCGCCACCATCACCGGCGACGGCCGGGTGGACGACCTCCGCCGGTGCCACGGCGCCAAGCTCAACCTCGTCCAGTGCTCCGGCTCGATGACGCACCTCGCCAAGCGTCTGGACGAAGACTACGGGGTGCCCTTCCAACGCGTCTCTTTCTTCGGCCTCGAAGACACCGCCCGCGCGCTCTATGCCGCCGCCGAGTTCTTTGGCGATCCGGCCCTGATGGAGCGGGCGCAGGAGATCGTGTACGAGGAGATCGCCAAGATCACCCCGCGCCTGAAGGAATACCGCAAGCGCCTGAAGGGCAAGAAGGCCGCGCTCTACGTCGGCGGCGCTTTCAAGGCCTTTTCCCTGGTGCTGGCCCTGCGCGCCCTCGGCATGAAAACGGTCCTCGCCGGCACCCAGACCGGCAGTGCCGAAGACTACGAACAACTGAAGGAGATCTGCGACCCGGGCACCGTGATCGTCGATGACTCCAATCCGCTGGAGCTCGCCAAGTTTGTGCTCGAGAAGGACGTGGATCTCTTCATCGGCGGCGTCAAGGAACGCCCCATCGCTTTCAAACTCGGGGTCGCTTTTTGCGACCACAACCACGAACGCAAGATCCCGCTCGCGGGCTTCGAGGGCATGCTGAACTTCGCCGAAGAAGTCGCCAACTCCGTCCTCAGCCCCATCTGGCGATTCGCGCCGCGCCGCATGGCTCAAGCCCTCAACCCGAAGGAGGATTCCCACCATGAGTGCAACTGCTGAAATGACGCCCGCCCAGGCCCCCCGCAGCGCCACCCAGAACGCGTGCAAGCTCTGCGCGCCGCTCGGGGCCTCGATGGTCTTCAAAGGCGTGCAAGGCTGCCTGCCCTTCCTGCACGGGAGCCAGGGCTGCGCCACCTACATCCGGCGCTACATGATCAGCCACTTTCGTGAGCCGGTGGACATCGCCTCCTCCAGTTTCTCCGAGGACGACGCCATTTTCGGGGGCGCGCGCAACTTCGCCACGGGCGTGGAGAACGTGATCAACCAGTATCAGCCCGAGATCATCGGCGTCGCCACCACCTGCCTTTCCGAGACGATCGGCGAGAATATGATCGGCATGATCCGCGAATACCAAGAGCGGTATGCCGGCCAGGGCGCGCCCTTGGTGCATGTGTCGACCCCCTCCTACTCCGGCACCCACAGCGAGGGCTTCCACGCCGCCGTCAAGGCACTGGTGGAGCAGCTCGTGCCGCCGGAATCGGTGACTCACCGCGACACGACGCGCCTGAACATATTGCCGGGCATGGTCTCCTGTGCCGATTTGCGCCACCTGCGCGAACTGGTGGGCCTCTACGGCCTGAGCGCGACCCTGCTCCCGGATTACAACCAGACGCTCGAGGGCGAGAGCTGGGATCAATACCACCGCATTTCGCCAGGCGGCACCACGCTGGAGGAGATCCGCGAGATGGGAGCCAACGCCGCCACCCTCGAGTTGGGGCATACCCTCGCCCTGCAAAAGGAATCGGCGGGCGCCTGGCTGGAGAACCACACGGGCGTTCATTGCCACCACGCAGGTCTGCCGATCGGCATCCGCCTCAGCGACGCTTTCTTTACCGCCCTGTCGCAGGCCACCGGGCGCACCATGCCCGACAGCCTGCGCGCCGAGCGCGGCCGCTTGGTCGACGCCTACGTCGATGCCCACAAATACATCGCCGGGCGCCGGGTCGCCATCGTGGGTGAGCCCGACCTCGTGACCTCCCTCGCCGCCTTCGTCAGCGAGATCGGCCTGCAGCCGGTGCTGTGTGCCACGGGCTCCAAGCTCAAGGGCTGGGCCGAACAGGTCGCGGCCGAGATCGAGCCGGGCATCGAAAAGCCGGAGATCGTCAAAGGCGCCGACCACGCCCAGTTCTCCGCCCGCTGCCGCGCGCTGCAGCCCGACATGCTGATCGGCAGCAGCAAGGTCTACCCACTGGCGCGAGAACTGGATGTGCCGTTGGTGCGCGTCGGCTTCCCCCTGCACGACCGCTTTGGCGCCCAGCGCCTGCTGACCCTCGGCTACCGCGGCACCCAAAATCTTTTCGACTTGATCGTAAACGCTGTGCTCGCCCGCCGGCAGGACGACTCCGTCACCGGCTACAGCTATCTCTAACCTTCGACCACCTCTTCACATGGAAACGGCTACCGCTCCGCAACGCCTCACACCGGGCGAGATCAATCTGGAAAACCACCCGTGCTTCAACCGGGACGTGTGCCACAAGGTCGGGCGCATCCACCTGCCCGTGGCGCCGCAGTGCAACATCCAGTGCAACTACTGCAACCGCAAGTTCGACTGCGTCAACGAAAGCCGTCCGGGCGTCACCTCTACCATCCTTTCTCCCGGCCAGGCCCTCGCCTACCTCGACAGCATCATGGACCTGCGCGACGACATCACCGTCGTCGGCATCGCTGGCCCGGGCGATCCCTTTGCCAACCCGGAAGCCACGATGGAGACCTTCCGGCTCGTGCGCGCCAAGTATCCGGAGATGATCCTCTGCCTGTCGACCAACGGTCTCGGCCTGACGGAGGCCTATGTGCAGGAACTGGCGGAACTGCAAGTGAGCCACGTCACGTTGACCATCAACGCGGTCGATCCGGCGATCGGGGGCCAGGTGTATGCCTGGGCGCGCCAGAACAAGCGCATTTTCCGCCACGAGCAAGCCGGCGCGCTGATGATCGAACACCAGATGCAGGCGCTGCGCTGGATCAAGCAGTATGGCATGATCGCCAAGGTCAACTCCATCATCGTGCCGGGCGTCAACGACACCCATATCCCGGAAATTGCCAAGGAAGTGGCCGCGATGGGGGCCGACCTCATGAACTGCATCCCGCTGCTGCCGACCGCCGATACCGCTTTTGCCGACCTTCCAGAGCCGGATGCTAAAATGCGCTTCCGCGTGCGCACCCTCTGCGGCGAACACGTCAACCAGATGACGCACTGCGCACGGTGCCGCGCGGACGCCATCGGCCGACTGAGCGAGCCGATGACCGAAGAGATCCAGGCCCTGATCCAGCGCAGCGCGCGCCTGCCGATCAACCCGCAGGAATCGCGCCCCTACGTCGCCGTCGCCACCCGCGAGGGCATGCTCGTCAACCGCCACCTCGGTGAGACGATGGTCTTCACCGTCTACGGCGTGGACCCGGAGGATGAGGAAGAGTTCACCATCGTCGGCACGCGCAAGGCCCCGCCCACGGGCGGCCGCGACGACCGCTGGAAGGAGCTCGCCGAGACGCTGCACGACTGCCGTGCCGTGCTCGTGGCCGCCTCGGGCAGCACGCCCAAAAAGGTGCTCACGGACGCCGGCATCCAGGTGATCGAGATGGAGGGCCTGATCGAGTTCGGCCTGCGCCACCTCTTCCATGGCGAGACGCTACCGCCCAACCTGCAACGCAGCTTCCAGGGCTGCGGCAAGGGCCTGACCTGCGGCGGCGACGGCATGGGCTGCGGTTGAGCCGCGCCCGCTCTTTATATCCCGGACTAACACAACCGCCAACCTTACCACATGAAACCGGAAGTTAAGACAGCGCTGAACGAGCAATACCTGCACGAATTGGGAGCCGCCCACGCCTACCGCGCGCTCGCCTGCTGGTGCGCCTTTAACAGCTACAACGGCTTCGCCGAGTTCTTTAACAAGCAGAGCGAGGAAGAGCTGGAGCACGCCGAGATGTTCTCGGATTACCTGCTCGACCGCGGCGAAATGCCCGAAGTCGGCGCGCTGCCCGCTCCCCGCACCGAGTTCCAGAACCTCACCGCGGTTGCCGAGCAGGCCGGCATCATGGAGCGCGCCAATTCCAAGGGCATCGACGAATGCTATCGCATCGCGCTCGAAGTCGCGGACTACGCCACCCAGGTCTTCCTGCACGACCTCATCTCCGAGCAGGTCGAGGAAGAAGCCTGGTGCGCCACGATGCTCGACAAGGTCAAGCAGGCTACCTGCGCCGGAGCCCTCCTCACGCTCGACCGCCACATCGTCAAGGAACTGGCCGAGGAATAACCACCTTTCTCCTTACAGTCGAAACGCCATGAACAAGCCCAAACACCACCTCTTCATCTGCGGCAGTGTCCGCGCCAACGGTGAGCCCAAGGGGGTTTGCCACAAAAACGAGTCCATCGCCCTGCTCTCTTATGCCCAGGGCGAAGTGAAAGACCGGATGCTCGACGAAGTCGAGATCTCCATGACCGGGTGCATGAACATGTGTGCGCGCGGTCCCGTGCTGATTGATTACCCGGCGGGCCGTTTCTACGAGAAAGTGAGCGAGGACCTGATCGACAGCATCCTCGACGCGATCGAAGACGGCGAAGTCTGCGAAGAAAACCTGATCGAGGACTGAGCCCGTCATGAAGATCACCGCGCGCAACCAGCTGCTTGGCAAGGTCACCGCCATCACGCTCGGCCCCATCAACGCCGAAGTCACGCTGGAGCTCGCAGGCGGGCTCCAGATCACCTCCATCGTCACCCGCCACGCGGTGGAGAGCCTGCAACTGGAGGTCGGCAAGACCGCCTGTGCCCTCATCAAAGCCAGCAACGTCATGCTCGGAGTTGAAGAATGAACTTTGCCCAGACCACGCCCTACCTGATCGATACCACGCTGCGCGACGGCGAGCAGGCCGCGGGCGTTGTCTTTGTATTGAGTGAAAAGATGAACATTGCCGCCGCCCTGGCAGAAGCCGGGATCCCCGAGCTTGAAGTCGGGATCCCTGCCATGGGCGCGGAAGAGGTGACGCATATCCGCAGCATCGTCCAGATGGGGTTGCCCTGTCGCATCCTGACGTGGGGGCGCGCCCATCTGGACGATCTGCATGCGGCCGTCGACACCTGTGCGCACGGCTTCCACTTTTCCCTGCCCGTGAGCCCCATCCACCTCCGCGCCTGGGGCAAGACGCAGGACTGGGTCTTCACCACCCTCGCGCGCATCGCGCATGAGGCGAAGGATTACTTTGAATACTTTTCCGTCGGGGCTCAGGACGCCTCCCGCGCCGACCTCGACTTTCTGCAGGAGTTTGCCCAGGCCGTGCAGGCGTGCGGTGCTTCCCGCCTGCGACTGGCCGACACTGTGGGCTGCCTCTCACCCTTGACGACGGCGCAGCTGCTGCAGGGCGTGCGCCAGGCCAGCCCGGAGCTGCCGCTGGAGTTTCACGGTCACAACGACCTGGGCATGGCCACCGCCAATACCGTCACCGCCCTGCAAACCGGAGCCGCGGCCGCCAGCGTGACCGTCAACGGCCTGGGCGAACGCGCAGGCAATGCCGCCCTGGAGGAAGTTTCGATGGCAATGAAGCTGACCGCGCAGCGCGACCTGGGGTTGCACACCGAACGCTTTTACCGCCTGAGCGAACTCGTCAGCCACGCCTCGGGGCGCAGCCTGCGCGAAGACAAGCCCATCGTCGGCCCCGCCGCCTTTCGCCACGAGTCGGGCATCCACCTGCGCGGCCTGGCCAGCGACCGCGCCACCTACGAAGCCTTCACCCCGGCGCAAGTAGGCGTTCGGGAGACCGAATTCGTTTCCGGACGCCACTCGGGCTCCGCCGGGCTGGTGGCCATCGCCCGCGACGCTGGCATCGCCCTCGACCGCGATCAGGCCACGCGCCTGCTACCTCGGCTACGCGACCGTGCCCTTTCCTTGAAACGCGGGCTCACGACCAGCGAGCTCGCCGCTCTCATCGTCGAATCCACCGTCTGAACCTTCATTCCTGCTCCCATGGCCTTCTGGATTTACCAACGTCAAGACACCACGGAAACCGTCAGCTTCCGCCGCCAGCGCATGATCCGCCTCTCCGGTGAGGAAGGTATCATCGCCGGATTTCTCCGCTTCCACGCTCAAGCCGACTCGCCCTGGAGCTGGGAATTGCCGGCGGGCCCCCTGCGCCAACTGGCGACGCCCGGCACAGGCTGGAAGGAGACGGAGGTCGTGATCGAGCTGAAGGACCGCACCACCGGCGTCTACCACCTGCACCGCATCGTGGGCCTGCACGGGCACTCCGACACCCGCGATACCGACCTGGTGCTCACGCTTTGCAGCCTCTATCAGGCCAAAGACCGCGACGCGCTCGAAGCCTTCGAAGTCCCACTACCGATGGACGAACGCCGCATGCTCGAAGCCCTCGGGCTCACGGGTGGCCTCAGCGGCGGCACCTTCCACTGGTGTGCGCCCAAGATGAACATCGGGGCGGCCATCATGCCGCCTGCCCACCGCGCACCGGCTCCCTGCGCCTGACATTCCTATCCACTGGCGCGCTCCGAGTGAATCGCCCGATCCGGTCCTGGCGCGCTTCGTTACCAACTATCAAGCCTGCTCACAGCTATGTCCGAACATAAGCTTACCATTCTTTACGGAACGGAAACCGGCAACTGCCGCGGCCTCGCCCAAAAGGTGGCCGCCAAGGCCCAGAAGAACGGCCTCGAAGCCGATGTCTTCGACCTTGCCGCCTATTCCGTCGATCAACTCGCCGCGGTCGACAACCCGGTGCTGGTCATTATCTCGACCTGGGACGAGGGTGCGCCGCCGCCCAAGGCGCGGAAGTTCTGCGCCGATCTGCTCAGCCAGACGCCCGACCTCTCCGGCCTGTCTTACACCGTTCTCGCGCTCGGCGACACCGAGTACGAACAGTTCTGCGAGTGCGGTCGCCAAATCGATGCCCGTCTCGAAGAGCTGGGCGCCTCCTGCTGCCTCGAACGCACCGAACTGGGGGCCGACTTCATGGTCTCCTACATCGGGTGGTCGAAGAAGTTCTGGAAGCGCATGGCCGAGGTCTACGGCGTCGCCAAATAACCGGAGCCCACGGACTCCCCCTACACCTTCCGTATCATGATTTCTCCTCTCAAATCCGTCCGCAAGACGCTGGACGCCAACGAAGCCGTAGCCTCCGTGGCTTACCGGCTCAGCGAGATCGCTTCCATCTACCCGATCACGCCTTCCTCACCGATGGCGGAACACTGCGAAGAGTGGGCCGCCGCGGGCAAGCCGAACCTTTGGGGCGATGTGCCACTCGTCGAGCAAATGCAAAGCGAAGGCGGCGTCGCCGGCATGCTGCACGGCAGCCTGATGGGGGGCAGCCTCACGACGACCTTTACCGCGTCGCAGGGCCTGCTGCTGATGATCCCGAACATGTACAAGATCGCGGGCGAATTGACCCCGACCGTCTTTCACGTGTCGGCCCGTGCGCTCGCGACGCATGCCTTGTCCATCTTCGGCGACCACAGCGATGTGATGGCCTGCCGCGCCACCGGCTTTGCCCTGTTGGCATCCGGCAGTGTGCAGGAGGCCCAGGATATGGCGCTGATCGCGCACGCCGCCACCTTGCGCACGCGCGTGCCGTTCCTGCACTTCTTCGACGGCTTCCGCACCTCGCACGAGATCAACGACATCGAATTGCTCAATGACACGACGCTCGAAGCCCTGATCGACCAGCCCAGCCTCGATGCCTTTTATCAACGGGCCCTCACCCCGGACGCACCCACCGTGCGCGGGACGGCGCAAAACCCGGACACCTATTTTCAGGCCCGGGAGGCGGTCAACCCGTTCTACCGCGAGACCCACGCCGCCGTCGCGCACCTGATGGAGCGCCTCGGTGAGCTGACGGGTCGCGAATACGCGCCCTTCAGCTTCTATGGTGATCCAGAGGCCGAAGACGTGCTGGTGCTGATGGGCTCCGGCGCGGAAACGGCGATCGAAACGGCCCAGGTGCTCAACGCGCAGGAGGGCCGCAAAACGGGCGTGCTGCAAGTGCGCCTCTACCGGCCCTTCAACACGCCTGCATTCCTCAAGGCGCTGCCCAAAACGGTAAAGCGCATTGCCGTGCTCGACCGCACCAAGGAACCGGGCAGCATCGGCGAACCGCTCTACCTCGACGTGGCGCTCGCGCTGCGCAAGGCGGGTTGCTGCCAAAACGTGTCTCTCGATCACGATCCGCTGTTGATCGGCGGGCGCTTCGGCCTGGGCTCGAAGGAGTTCACGCCCGCCATGGTGCGCGGCGTCTTTGACGAACTGGCCAGCGAGTCGCCCCGCGACCACTTCACGGTGGGCATCAACGACGACGTGACGCAGCTTTCGGTCGACTACGACCGGAGCTTCGACATCGAATCACCCGCCACCACGCGCGCGATCTTCTTCGGTCTCGGCAGCGACGGCACCGTCGGCGCCAACAAGAACACGATCAAGATCATCGGCGAAAATACCGACCTGCACACTCAGGCCTATTTCGTCTACGATTCCAAGAAGTCGGGCGGTCTCACGGCCTCGCACCTACGCTTCGGGCCCGAGCCGATCAAGGCGCCCTACCTCATCCAGAAGGCACAGTTCATCGGCTGCCACCAGGCGCGCTTCCTCGGTCGCATTCCCATCCTCGAAAACGCCGCCGACGGGGCTACGGTATTGATCAACTCGCCCTACAAGCCCGAGGACGTCTGGGATCACCTGCCGCGTACGGTGCAGGAAGAGCTGATCGCCAAAAAGATCCGCCTCTACCAGATCGACGCCTACAGCCTGGCGCGCGAGCTGGGGCTCGGCAGCCGCATCAACGCGATCATGCAGGCGGCGTTCTTTGCCATCAGCGGCCTGCTGCCTCGCACCGAAGCCATTGCCGCGATCAAGAAGGCGATCGAAAAGACCTACGGGCGCAAGGGCCCCAAGGTGGTCGAGTTGAATTGCCGCGCGGTGGATCGCACGGTCGAAAACCTCTCGGAGATCCCCATCCCCGCCACCGCTACCGCCGAACCGCAACCGATTACCACCAGCCACTGGGACGAGGCGCCGGACTTCGTGAAGCGCATCACCTCGCGCCTGCTCGCGGGTGAAGGCGAGCTGCTGCCCGTCAGCGCCTTCCCGGCCGACGGCATCTGGCCCACCGGCACCTCACGCTACGAAAAGCGCGGCATCGCCACCGCCCTGCCCGTCTGGCGGGCCGAAGTCTGCACCCAGTGCAACCGCTGCAGCCTCTTTTGCCCGCACGCCGCGCTCCGGCCCAAGGCTTACGACCCGGCCCTCGTCGCCGGTGCACCAGAGGGCTTTGCGCACACGGCACTGCAAGGGCGCAACGCAGACGGCAAAGCCTTCACCATTCAGGTTTCGCCCATGGACTGCACCGGTTGCGGCGCCTGCGTCGACGTCTGCCCCGCGCAGGATGCCGACGGCCGCAAGGCGCTCGAAATGGCCCCCGCCGAGGCGTTGCTCGAAGCCACGCAAGCGCAGTACGCCTTCTTCCAGCAACTCCCGTCTCACGTGCCGGATGCGGCCCCGACCGCGCGGAATATCTCGTTCCGCGAGCCCTACTTCGAGTTCTCGGGCGCCTGCGCCGGCTGCACGCAAACGCCGATCGTGAAAATGCTCACGCAGCTCTTCGGCGACCGCCTGCTCATGGCCAACGCCACGGGTTGCTCCTCCATCTACGGGGGCAATCTGCCGACGACGCCCTACTGCATGGACAGTCAGGGTCGCGGCCCGGCCTGGGCAAACTCGCTCTTTGAGGACAATGCAGAGTTTGGCCTGGGGCTGCAACTCGCCGCCGAATGGCGTCACGACATCGCCGTCGACCTGCTCCACCGCCTGCGCAAGGAGGTGGGCGAGCTGCTCTACAACGACATTATCGACGCCAAGCTGCAGAGCCCGCGCGCCATCACTGAACAACGGGCCCGCATCGACGCCTTGCGCGAGAAGCTGCAGGCGAGCGATTCCCTCGAGGCCAAGCGCCTGTTGGGCCACCTGGACTACCTCGTACCCAAGACGACCTGGATCGTGGGCGGCGACGGCTGGGCCTACGATATCGGGTTTGGCGGCCTCGACCACGTGCTGGCCAGCGGCCACAACATCAACATCCTGGTGCTCGATACCGAGGTCTACTCCAACACGGGCGGCCAGGCCTCCAAGTCGACCCCCATCGGCGCGCAGGCGAAGTTTGCCACCAACGGCAAGGAGCGCGGCAAGAAGGACCTGGCGCAGATCGCGATGAGCTACGGCAGCGTCTATGTCGGCCAGATCGCGCTCGGAGCCGACGAACGCCAGGCGCTGGAAGTGATCATGGAAGCCCAGGCCTACGAAGGGCCTTCGCTGGTAATCGCCTACGGGCCCTGTCAGGCACACGGCATCGACCTGCGCACCGGTCCGGCGCGCCAGAAGCAGGCGGTCGAAACGGGCTACTGGCCGCTCTTCCGCTGGGATCCGCGCCGCCAGATGAACGGCGAACCGGCCTTGCGCCTCGACTCCTTCGAGCCCGCTTCTCCGGTCGGTGACTTCATGCAACAGGAAAACCGTTTCCGGGTCATCCAGCGCAGCAACCCCGAGCGGGCGGCCGAGCTGTTGACCCGCGCCCAGGAACAGGTGGATTCCCGTTGGAAGAAGCTGGAAGCACTCGCCACGGGTTTAGATAACGACGAAGACGATAGCTGGTCATAAAGTCCATACAACAAACAGACAATCGCCAGCCTGCCGTGGATCATCGGCAGGCTGGTTTGATTTAAAGGCCGCAGGTTGCCACCAATTGGCTGAGCAGATCTTCAAACAGCTCCGGCCCGCGCAGCATCTGGCGCCAGACCTCGGGAATGCCTGTCAGCCCGTGCCGGATCCCCGCGATGCCGCCCGCCACACAGGCCGTCGTATCGGTATCGTAGCCGAGCGCAATGGCGGCGCGGACGACAGCCGCATACGTCTCCTCCGCGCAAGCCGCGCGGGCTGAATGGAGACAGTCGACGACGTAACCGCTACCGCCGGGCGCACCGAACGGCAGCACTTCCTGCGTCAGCTCATCGAGGTAAATCGGGTGGTTGGCGTAGAGCTCGCGCAAGCGTTGCACCGCCCAACCCCAAGGTTCCGCTTGCTCCGCCAGCTCTGCCCGCGCCCAGAGACAATAGAGCGCACAGCACACCTGAGCGCGTGGGTGCGCATGGGTCACCAGCGACTGCAAATGCGCATCGCGGACCAGCGTCGCGTCGTCTCCCTGATGCCAAAGCGTCAGAGGCAGGGCACGCATGAGGGAGCCATTGCCGTTGTTGCGTTCACCGCGCAGACCGGATTGCGAGGGCGGCAGGCCTTGTTGCAAGCGCTGCAGCGCGAGGCTCGTTTGATTGCCGACATCGAACACCTGATGGCCGACCGCCATGTAGCCTTGTCGCAACCAAGCCTGCAATCGCTGCCCGAAGTCGGCCAGGTCGAGCTGCCCGCGGTCCAGTAATGAAGCCAACAGGCAGAGGGCCTGCGCCCCGTCGTCCGACCAGGTGCCCAGGGGCACGTGGCTGTAGGTGCGCACAAAACCCTGGGGCGGCACCATGTCGATCTGCTCACGGGGCGGCAACTCGTCGGGCTGACGAAACTCGTAGGGCACGCCGCAGGCATCGGCCACCAGCAGGCCCCACAAGCCGCCGGCGATTCTGTCCTCTATAGCAATCATGATGTTGGAAGCTCAGTAGAGCAGTTTTTTGACCCAATACTCTCCGCCCACGACCAGATACTCTTCTTCGCCCTTCAGCAGACTGTCTGGCAACAGGCCGCTGAAGAAAAACACTTTGACCAAAGGTATCCTGACTTCCCATACGGTTGAGCCGAACTCCCAGGCAAACTCCCGGTTACTCGTAAACGAGCTCAGGTTGTTCATGCGCACACACTGGTGGCGCCGATCGCGCTGCTCCAGCAGCTCGTAGTCTTCGGCGTCGCACGTACCGCGGTAGAGCGTCAGCCAGCGCTCTCCAGGGTGGCGCCGCTCCATCTCATATTGGCAAAACTCATACAGCAGATCCAGCTGCGAGTCGATGGCATTGGTGCGGGCGTGCCCGCGCATTCGATCGTAGGCGTAGGGCTGGTACTCCTCGCTGTTTTTGCTCAACACACGCCCTCGGTGAAAGGTGGGCGGCATGCCCAGCCGACTCTCGACCCAGCCCTTGAGCACGGCCCCTTCGATCGTGTTGGAGTCGATTCCCCAACCACGCAGGTAGCGCACGTAGCTGTTGCGCAGGCTGCGGCGGGCATCGTTCTGGTGGTCGTTCCACTCGTGCAGCTTGAACTTCACCGTCATGAACTCGTTGAAGACCTCACCCCGCCGCACGGGAGAATCGATGCCGTCGAGGCGCTCGAAGAGGAAGCGGTTGACCTGGCGCACGCCGTCGATCTCGATCTTGCGCGGGTCGTCGTTAAACTCCCACGAAGCGATCACCCACGGAGGAATGTTGCAGAGGTTGAACGTATGATCGGGGAACATGCCCAGCCGATGAAGGAAAGGAGGCCCCCTGCTCCACCGCAGTCGCAGTACTACGCGGGCGGCGCCTCGTCGCATTCCAGTCAGACACCCGGTAAGGGAAGTGCAAGCCGCAGGTGCGCCGTTGATGCCGATCGTGCATGACATTAGCCCCGCTGATGAAACTCGCATCCGCGGCTCAGACGACCCTCCACGCTTGAACCGCTCGTCAATGCGCTCTTGTCTGGCATTGTCGAAATGTCTGGCTCAAGGCTTGCCATGGCGCATGGCGTCCATTAGCAGTGCTTGAGCAACCTAAAACTGAAAATCAGTCCGCTTAATATGAAAGCTCCGATTCGCGTCGCCGTAACGGGAGCAGCTGGTCAAATTGGCTACGCCCTGCTCTTCCGTATCGCCTCTGGTGCCCTCTTTGGCCCCGATCAACCCGTCGCCCTCAACCTGATTGAGATCGAACCCGCCATGAAGGCGCTCGAAGGCGTCGTCATGGAACTGGAAGACTGCGCGTTCCCGCTGCTGAAGGACATCCGCACCGCTTCCGACCTCAACGCCGGGTTCAAGGACGTCAACTGGGCCCTGCTCGTGGGCTCGATGCCCCGCAAAGCCGGGATGGAGCGCGCGGACCTGCTGGAAAAGAACGGCAAGATTTTCATCGGCCAAGGCAAGGCGATCGAAAAGAATGCGGCCAGCGATGTCCGCACCGTTGTCGTGGGCAACCCCTGCAACACCAACTGCCTCATCGCCATGCACAGCGCCCCCAGCATTCCCAAGGACCGCTGGTTTGCGATGACCCGCCTGGACGAAAACCGCGGCAAGAGCCAGCTGGCCAAAAAGGCCGGGGTGGATGTGACCGAAGTCAGCAACCTCTGCATTTGGGGCAACCACTCGCCGACGATGTTCCCGGACTTCTACAACGCCAAGATCGGCGGCACCGCGGCCAATGACGTGATCGACGACGAAGCCTGGCTGAAGGACACCTTCGTCCCGACCGTGGGCAAGCGCGGCGCGGCCATCATCGAAGCCCGTGGCGCCTCCTCCGCCGCCTCGGCCGGTAATGCGCTGATCGACACGGTGCGCAGCCTCTACTTCCCCACCCCGGAAGGCGACTTCCACAGCGTGTGCGTGCACTCCAATGGCGAGTACGGCATCGAAGAAGGCCTCATCACGTCCTTCCCGATCCGCAGCAACGGCGAAAGCTGGGAAATCGTGGAAGGCCTCGACCTCAACGATTACAGCCGCGCCCAGATCAACAAGAGCATCGACGAACTCAAGAGCGAGCGCGACACGATCAAGAGCCTCGGCATCATCTAGAGCCGAAGCCCGTCACGGACCTTTACACCGCCTCTCGCTTCCCGCGAGGGGCTTTTTTGTGCCCGCGAGGGCACGTCTACCGCTCACTTGGCGGAGGGCGAGGTATCGCGCGTAAACCAGGAGGGGCAGGCCTTGCGCTTGGACGCGTCGCGGCAGCCGGCAGAAAAGGAGAGCAGAGAGATGAACGCCAACAGGGGCAGCAGCAGGACGGTCAAATATAAGGGAGCGCCTGCGATGGCGGCCGCGATGATGGCAACCGCCCACAACGTAGCGTTGACGATGCAAACGCGGCCGGGGACGTTCTTCATGGTTTTCTCCTTCGGGGTTGGGATCGGGGTAGTGACGGCAGCTTTCCGAGCTGCACTCCCATAATATAGCACGTGAGAGGCGCAGAGAACAAGGCCCTACTCCAAGTCCGGCCAACGAATCGAAGTGTGGGAGCTGGAGGGCGTTATCAATCAGGTTTTACCCTCACTTTTCCCCTGAAAAACAGCCATTTTGAGCTGTGCTTCGAACCACGAGCAGGCTCTTTTATGTGCCGTTGCACTTTTCCTAAAGGTAACGGGCACAAGCGGATAGTTTAAAGGTTGCATTTCGCAACACGGCGCGAAATCCTCGCTTGCCGAATGCACATCTTCTTCAACCCGAAACAATTTCAGCCCTTATTTTGCGGCTTGGTGTAAAACAGGAACAGATGCTGCAAAACGGAGGCTGAATCACACCAAGAAATAAAGCTATGAAACAGACCCTCCTTAAACTCTCGATTCTCATGCTGCTTGCCGCCCCTGCTACCGGTTTTCTGACCGGTTGCGAAGACGACAGCGCGGCGGACAACATGGAAGAAGCAGGCGAAAACGTGCAAGACGCGGCCCAGGAGGCTGGCGACAACATGCAGGACGCCGCTGAAGACGCTGGCGACGAAATCGAAGACGCCACCAACTAATCCAGCGCAGAGCGATAGCCTTTCTCAGCCGGTAGGAAGATCCTGCCGGCTTTTTTCATGCCTGCCCGCCACTTGCTCCAGGCGGGCGCAACACACTACGCGTGGATTCAGCCCAACTCGGGCGCGACGTCTTCCGCGTCTTTCCAGAGCGCTTCGAGCTGGTAAAACTCGCGGGTCTCCTCGGTGAAGAGGTGCACGATAAAGTCGAACACGTCCACGACCACCCAGCCGCTCTTGGTATTGCGGTCGACGCCCAGCACCTCGACATTGAGATCGCTCAGGGTCCGGTCGACTTCGTTGGCCAGAGCACGCAGGTGCGAATCCGCCGCCCCCGTCGCGATAATAAAGTAGTCCGCAATACTGGAGCGCTGGCCCATGTACAGGACGCGGATGTTTTCAGCCTTCTTCTCATCCAGGGCCCGGCAGCAGGCCATAACTTGTTCGCGGATGGAAGGGGTCGCCACCTCAGGTTCGGTCATATCGATCAAATAGCGTATAGGGCGTGTTCTCGCAGGTAGGTTCCTACGTCGGTCGGCAGCAAAAAGTCAATGGATTTACCGGCGGCGCAGCGGGCACGGATCTCGGATGAAGAGACGCCGATGGGATGGGCTTGCTCGATCAAAGCATAGCGCAGGCCAGCCACCTCCGGGACGTGCGGCGCGTAACCGGGACGCTGCAATACAGCAAATTCCACCAGTTGCGCCAAATCTTCGATGCGGTGCCAACGCGGCAACGCCGCGAACTGGTCCGCCCCGATAATCCAGTGAAAGTCCGCTTCGGGGTGCTGAGCACGAAGCTGCTGGGCCGTCCGCAGGGTGTAACTCGGCGGCGGCATCTGCAGTTCGCCGCGCCACACCGCGAAACGCGGCTCTGCGGCGAGTGCCAACTCCAGCATCGCCACGCGATGGCCATCGGCCGCGACCGGCCCTTCGGCCTTGTGCGGACTGCGCGCGGCCGGGATAAACCAGACCGCGTCGAGCGCCAGCGCCTCCAGGGTATCCATCCCGATCAACAGGTGCCCGAGATGGACGGGGTCGAAACTGCCCCCGAGGAGGCCTATCTTGCGGTGATGAAGCGTCATCACCCGCCCGGGAAAAGGTTAGCGGCGACGGGGGCCAAACGAACGACGCGGGGCGTTGCGGCTACGGTTGGCGTTACGGAGACGATAGACGATACGCGCCTTGTCAATGTCCTGTGGGGTCATTTCCATTTTGACCGTATCCCCCACCGTGATCTTGATGAAGTGCTTGCGCAGTTTACCGGAGATATTGGCCAGCACCTGGTGGCCATTCGACAACTCAACCCGGAACATGGTTCCAGGCAGGACGGCCACTACGCGGCCTTCGACTTCAACAACATTAGGATCAGACATATATGGGTTCTTGCAATAATGCGTAAAAGATAACAGGTAGCACGCCATCTCCCGTAAGACAAGCCAATACAGCGGCAGAATGGCCGGATTTCGGGATTATTTTTACCCCGCGATCTGCTCGTTTTTCAGCAACTCCGGGGCCTATCGGTCCCGGTCGTGGATTCGATCTCGTGCCGACGCAGGGATCCGCTTACAAGCCACGGATGCGCCTCTTCATCCCGTTTCGCCTTGTCTATCTCCTTGCCGCGTGGGCACTTTGCCTCGCGCCTCTGGCCTCCGCCGCCCCGGATTTCGCCCCGGAACTCGAGTCGCAAATCACCCGCATCGAGGCTTCCGTCGGCGGCCGTCTGGGGGTCGGTGTGATCGACACCCAGACAGACACCTCCTGGAACTACCGCGGAGATGAGCGCTTCCCCCTGTGCAGCACCTTCAAGGTGCTCGCCTGCGCCACGCTGCTGTCCCGCGTCGACGCCGGAGCAACCCAGCTCGACCGCCGCGTCGCGTATGAGCGGGCGGATCTCGTCACTTACTCCCCATCACGGAGCACCACTCGGGTGAGGGCCTGACGCTGGCCGAATTATGCGAGGCCGCCATCACCTTGAGCGACAACACCGCGGCCAACCTGATCCTGAAGGAAGTGGGCGGCCCGGAGGGCGTCACGGCTTTTGCCCGCTCCCTCGCAGACGAAGTCACGCGGCTGGACCGCATTGAGCCCAGCCTGAACGACGGCACGCCCGGCGATCCGCGCGATACGACCAGCCCGAGCGCCATGGCAGAGACCTTACAGGCGCTGACCCTGGGGGATGCGCTTTCGGCAACCTCGCGCGCTCAGCTCATCGCCTGGATGCTCGCCTGCCAGACGGGCGATACCAAACTGCGGGCGGGCCTGCCGAACGACTGGCGCGTGGGCGATAAAACCGGCTTCGGCGGTCATGGCTCGAGCAACGACATCGCAGTCATCTGGCCCGCCCAGCGCGAGCCGATCGTCCTCACGGTCTACCTGACGCAGTGTCCGGCCTCGAATGACGAGAAAAGCGCCGCGATAGCTGCCGTCGCGCGGGCCGTAGCCGAGGCCTTGCCGCGATAAAGGCCGCCGCGCCCGCTTTGCGCTCGCCATCTGTCCTGCGCCTTCCACTCTGTGGCCCCATGGCCCAAGAGCTGCCCTGCCCTTTCGAGAAGAAGTTTCCCAGCGAGTTGCTGCGCGACGATCGCTACTTCATGACGCTGGCCTACAACGAGTGCATCAACGCCTGGCGACAGGATGAAGTGCCGGTGGGCGCGGTGATCGAATACGGGGGCGAGGTCATCGCGCGCGCGTTCAACCGCGTCAATGGCCTCAAAGACCCGACCGCGCACGCCGAAATCCTGGCCATCACTCAGGCCGCCGGCGCGGTGGGCGACTGGCGCCTGAACGACTGCACACTCTACGTGACCAAGGAGCCCTGCCCCATGTGCAGCGGCGCGACCCTTATGAGCCGCCTGCAGCGGGTGGTCTACGGTATCCGCGACCCCAAGATGGGCTGCCTCGGCGGCGCGAACAACCTCAACGACATCCCGACGATCAACCACCATTTCGAGATCACGCCGGGGCTGATGGAAGCGGAGTGCCTCGAGTTGTTCCAGGCCTACTTCAAGCTCAAGCGCCTGAAGGAGACGGGGCACGAGGACGTCGGCACGACCGCGGACGATTTGTCGCATTGACCCTTGCGTCGTTGTGGATGCAATGGAGCGAATGCACACGCTGCTCTTTCTTTGCACCGGCAACTATTACCGCAGCCGTCTGGCGGAAGAACTCTTCAATCACTACGCCGAGGCCGCAGGGCTCGACTGGCGCGCCGACAGCGCCGGCCTCAGCGACGACTTCGAGGGACTGAAGGCCGTCAACCTGCACAAGATGTCGACCACCACGGTCGCCTATCTCGAAAAGCGCGGGCTGCCCATCCAGGGGCGAAATCGCCTGCCGCGCGAGATTACGGGCGAAGACCTCGACCGGGCGGACCGGATCATCGCGCTCGACGACGAAGAGCACCCGCCGCTGGTGGCCTTGCGCCCCTGGCTCCACGAAGCGGAAATCGAGTATTGGGACGTGCGGGATCTCGATCGCCAGACTGCTGGCACCGCGACCGAGGCCATCGATCAGAAGGTCAAGGCCCTGGTCGACGACTTGGCACATCCACAGGCCTGAGGCAAACCCCTGCAAAATGCCCTGCGCGTTTGACGCGTGAGCCAATCTGAGTCTTATTGCCGTTTTCGCAGTCACCAAAACTCAATCTTAAGCTCTTATGGCATATACTCTTCCGCAACTGCCCTACGCCTACGACGCCCTGGAGCCGCACATCGATGCGCGCACCATGGAAATTCACCACACGAAGCATCATAACGCCTACGTGACCAAGGTGAACGCAGCGCTCGAAGGCGCGAACGTGCCCGCCGACAAGGACATCGACGAGCTGATCAAGGGCATCAAGAGCCTGCCCGAAAACATCCAGACCGCCGTCCGCAACAATGGTGGCGGCCACTCCAACCACAGCCTTTTCTGGACCGTGCTCGGCCCGAACGGCGGTGGTGAGCCCAAGGGCGAAGTCGCCGAAAAGATCAAGGCCGCCTACGGCAGCTTCGAGGACTTCAAGGAAAAGTTCGGCGCCGCTGCGGCCGGCCGCTTCGGCTCTGGCTGGGCCTGGCTCGTGGTGAAGCCTGACGGCAGCGTCGCGATCTGCGACACCGCCAACCAGGACAGCCCGCTGATGGGTGAAGCCGTAGCCGGCTGCTCGGGCACGCCGATCCTCGGCCTCGACGTGTGGGAACACGCCTACTACCTCAACTACCAGAACAAGCGCCCTGACTACATCAAGGCATTCTGGAACGTAGTGGATTGGGACGCCGTCGAAAAGCGCTACCAAGCCGCCAAGTAGGCACTCCAGACAACCTTCTTTTTACGCAGCCGCCTCGACCGTCGAGGCGGCTTTTTTGTTGTTTGCCGCCCCATAGAACCACTCACCCGGCAGAACGGGCCTGCGGATGGAGTCCAGTTGATGCGGCTGCCCCTTCAGTCGATATTTCGCGGTAGTCGGCATCTCCCGCCGGCTTCCCGATTTTTGTTATGGCCCGTGCTTGTGAAGATTTCTGCGCTTTGCCTGCCAAAGCGACCGACCTCGACCCGCAGACCACGCAGCAAACGATGCGCAAGGTCTACCTGCAGGGCGACTGCTTGCTGCGGCGGTTCATCACCTTTCACTTTCTGCTGTGCCTGGGCCTGGCGGGCTTCCACGACACTTGGGCGATTTCGGTCGGCGTCGGGCTGGTGGCGTTTTCCCTCTTTACCAGCTCCACGGTATTGCTGCCGGGGCACTGGGTCACACGCCAACTGGCCGGCATCAGCTTCCAGCTCTTCGTCGCACTGCACTTGTATCAGCTGCACGGGCTGCCGGAGATGCACTTTTTCTTCTTCGCCTCCATCGCGCTGCAGCTGGTGTATCAAGACGCCAAGGCATTCTGGGGCGGCACGGCCTTCATCGTCGTCTACTACCTCATTATCGCCAACCTGCAGAACCACGGCTGGCCGGTCTACTTTTCACCTGAGGCCCCCATCACCGCCTTTCAGCTGACCTTCCACCTCGGCATCATGCTGATCACGGTCGCCATTTGCAGCTATTGGGCGCGCCTCTTCCGCCAGCGCACCCTCGAGAGCGCGGCCATGCAGCAGTCCCTCACCACCTTGAACCAGCAACTGCGGGACGAGCTGGATTTCCGCAAGCAGGCAGAGGTGGAAATCGTCTCCGCCAAACAGGCCGCCGAGTCTGCGAACCTGGCCAAAAGCGAGTTTCTCGCCAACATGAGCCACGAGATCCGCACGCCTATGAACAGCATGCTCGGGACGGCGGAACTGCTGCTGGACAGCGACCTGGCGACCGAGCAGCGCCGCATGGTGCGCACCATCCTCAATTCGAGCGACAACCTGCTGCGCCTGATCAACGACATCCTCGACTTTTCGCGCATCGAGGCCAACCAGATCGAGATCGAGGCCCGCCCCTTCTCCATTCGTGAACTGACGGAACAGGTCGTCATTTCCAGCCGACCGATCGCGGAAAAGAAGGGGCTGAAGCTGCATGTTTCGGTCCACCAAAACGTGGCTAGCGCCTACTGCGGAGACGCGTTTCGCATCCGCCAGGTGCTGCTCAACCTGATCAGCAACGCGGTCAAGTTTACCGAGCGCGGACACGTGGAGGTGCAGCTGTCAGCCTCGGGGCAGCAGCTCAGCATTAGCGTGAAGGACACCGGCATCGGCATTTCGCCGGAAGCGCAAGCCCGCATCTTCACCAAGTTCACGCAGGCAGATGCGTCCACCCAGCGGCGTTACGGCGGCAGCGGCCTGGGCCTGGCGATCAGCAAGCGCCTGGTGGACTTGATGGGCGGCAGGATCTCCCTCGAAAGCGTGGAGGGCATCGGCAGCAAGTTTAGCGTGCAGTTGCCCCTACCGGAAGCAAACCCGCAGGAGATCGAACGCGCCGACCCACACCTGCCGGCGGTGTGTGCCTTCCCGAACAGTCGGGTGCTCGTGGTGGAGGACCACGACCCGAACTTTGAGGTCATCGAGATGATGCTCAGCTCGCTCGAAGTGAAGGCAGAGCTGGCCAGCAACGGCGAGGAGGCAATCGACTGCTTGCTGCGGTCGGGGGAAGAATACGACCTGGTGCTGATGGACTTGCATATGCCGGTGATGGATGGGCTTTCCGCCACGCGGGAGCTGCGGCAACGCGGCTTCAGCCAGCCGATCGTCGCCCTGACCGCCAGCACCCAGCACGAAGAGATGGAACGTGCCCGGGCCGCCGGTATGCAGGGTTTTCTGACCAAGCCCCTGCGCCGCGCCGAACTCATCCAGTGCCTGAGCGCACACCTGAGCACCGCGACTTCTCAATCCCCGAGCACGCCCCCACCTGCGCCCGGTCTTTCGCCAGCCCCCACCGACTCCATCGAGGGCCTGGTGGTGCATTTGAACCGCTCGTGGGCCGAGAACGAGTGGCCGCTGCCGCCCAGCCGCATCCGGCGCTGGATCCTCGGCTTCGTTGTCTCCATGCGCCACAGCCTCGCCCACTTGCGACAGGCGCAAGACCTGCAGGACACGGAAAACCTGGTGCACGAAGCGCACAAACTAGCCGGTGCCAGCGGTTACCTGCACGCGGACGACATGGCCGCCACGGCCCGCCGACTCGAGGAAATCGCCAAAGATGCGTCTCAGCAGGAGACCGAGACATTGATCCATCAACTGGAGCGTCAGGAAAAACACGTGCACGAAGCCCTGCGGCATCCGGATTTTCTTTACCACCTGCGCACCATCCTGCCGCTCAAGGTGACCTGCCTGCCCGACAGTGCCTTTGCCGAGGACGTGCTGCGTGGTCAGGTCGAACAACTGGGCTGGTCCGTCAAGCTCTGGGAAAAGGGCCGTCCCGCGGCCTCGACCCTCATTCTGGCGCTCGCCGCTGACTTGCCGAGGATCAAGCAGCAACTCGAAGCCGACACCGCCTGGCACTTGCTGCTCTGGCCGGGAGACGATGCCGATCGCGCGGATGACGAAGAGGAAATGGATTGGCCGGCGGCCTGGACGCTGACGATCTTTACCGAAGCACCCGCCTCGGCCGCCGACTTGCGCAACCAACTGGAGCGGGCCTGGAAGGAGCATCCGCTGCCGCCGGAGGCCGAGGAAGACGCCCGCGCCGATGCCGCCATCGGGAATTAAGCGGCAACGCAGGCTTTTTTATTTTCTCCGCGCGGTAAGCCGTGCTTAGATACGCAAATGCTCGAGACTCTGACCGATCGGCTGGGGACGGCCCTGCGCAACATCCAGGGCAAAGGTAAGCTGACCGAAGAAAACATGGCCGAAAGCCTGCAGGAGGTCCGCAAGGCCCTGCTGGCTGCCGACGTGCACTTCCGTGTCGCGCGCGACTTCATCAAACGCGTGAGCGAAAAGAGCGTCGGCCAGGAGGTGACCAAGGCGGTCAACCCCGGCCAGATGATCGTGAAGATCATCCACGACGAACTCGTCAACCTGCTCGGCGAAGGCACGACGGAGCTCAGCACCAAGAAGCCCCTGCGCGTGATGATGGTCGGCCTGCAGGGCTCGGGTAAGACCACCTTTACCGGCAAGCTCGCGCTGCACCTGCGCAAGAAGGGCTACACCCCGGCCCTGATCGCCTGCGACGTCTACCGCCCCGCCGCTATCGACCAGCTCGAGACGATCGCCCGAGACAACGACTTTCTCTTTTACTGCGAGCGGGACAACAAGGACGTGCCCCAGATCGGCCAGCGCGGCTGGGATTGGGCCAAGCAGCAGGGGGCCGACGCCATCCTGTTCGACACCGCGGGTCGTCTGCAGATCGACGAAGCGCTGATCGAGGAGGTCAAGCTGCTGCGCGAACGCGTCCAGCCCGATGAATCGCTACTCGTGGCCGACGCCGCCCTCGGTCAGGAGGCGGTCAACGTGGCCAAGACGTTCAATGAGGCGGTGCCGCTCAACGGCATCGTGCTGACCAAGCTGGACGGCGACACCCGGGGCGGTGCCGCACTCAGCATGAAGGCCATCACCGACGTGCCGATCAAGTTCCTCGGCACGGGCGAAAAGGTGACCGATCTCGAGGTCTTCCACCCCGACCGCCTCGCCCAGCGCATCCTCGGCATGGGCGACGTCGTCTCGCTGGTCGAACGCGCACAGGAAGCGGTGGACGAAAAGGAAGCCATGCGCATGGCCGAAAAGCTCCAGCGCGCGGACTTCAACTTCGAGGACTTCCTCAGCCAGATGAAGGCGATGCAGCGCATGGGCCCGCTCGGCAGCATCGTGAAAATGATGCCCGGCATGAGCGGCATCGAAGTCGGCGAAAAGGAAGAAAAGAAGCTCAAGCACACCGAGGCCCTCATCCTTTCCATGACCCTGAAGGAACGCCGCAACCCCGGCATCCTCAACGGTAGCCGCCGCGCCCGCATCGCCAAAGGCGCCGGCCTGGAAGTCCGCGACCTCAATGCCCTCGTCAAACAGTTCCAGCAGATGAAGAAAATGATGAAGATGATGCAGGGCCCGAAGATGGAAAAGATGATGAAGAAAATGGAAAAGATGCAGGGCAAAGGCGGCAAGGGCCTGCCCGGCGGCAAGAATCCCTTCGGCGACGGTGCCGGCCTGCCCGGTGGCTTGCCTGACGATCTCGGCAGCCGCCTCCCCGGGGGCAAAAATCCGTTCGACGGGATGAAGTTTTAGGGGACCAGGCAGACGCCCATCATCAACGAACGCAGCCTCCCCCCGGCGTTTCTTCTCTCGAGGAAATAAGGCAGTTGCCTTATTCCTCCACGACAAAGGTGAAGGCGTGGCAGATGGCGGCGGCAGCGGCGTCGGATTCGTCACTCGGCAGGGCGTCGGCGAGCTTGAGCAGCGCACGCACCTGGCCTTGCACCTGTTCCTTGCTGGCACGACCGAAGCCGCAGACGGCCTGCTTGATACGCAGGGGCGGGTATTCGGCAATCGAGAGGCCATGGGCGGCGACCACGCCCAGCGCCGCGCCGCGGGCGGCCCCCATGATCTGCGCGGTGCGGAAGTTTTGCACGTAGATCGTCTCCTCCGCCGCCACGGCATCCGGGCCGTGCGCATCGAGCAGCACCTTCACCTCTTTGGCGATCTCTCCCAGGCAGGCGTGAAAAGCATACTTCTGGGTCAGCTTGAGCGTGCGGCTGTAGACGAGCGCCTTGGGCTCTCCGCGCAAGAAATCCACCACGCTCAGCCCGGTGCCCCGCAGGCTCGGGTCAATGCCTAGCACACGGCCGGTGAACTTGCGGTTTCCAACCGAGGGCAAGGTGGTGGGCCGCGATACGGCCTGACCGGCGAGCTTGGCAGCCCACATGGCGCGGGCGGATGAACGAGGCATGCGCTAACTCCACAACAACTTGATGCCGGCGACAATGACGAAAAACCACACGAGGCGCTGAAACGTCTCTTGCTTGATGCGTTTGACCACCAGCGGGGCCACCAACGCCCCCAGCACGGAGAAACAGGCGAAAACCGCACTGACGCCGATCGAATCGAAGTTGATGATGCCCAGCTCGACCTGCAGCGGCACCTTGAAGATATTGATGATGAAAAACGTCCACGCGCCGGTGCCGATAAAGGCCATCTTGGGCAGCCCGATCGAGAGGTAGTAGACCTGGCCGAAGGGGCCCGCCGCGTTGGCCACCATCGTCGCCACCCCGGCGGTGGAGCCGATGATGCGGCTGAACCACCGGCTCTGCGGCACATTGTTCAGCGGATCGTGCCCGCTCTTCTGCATCCACCAGCGCCAGACCTGCCAGACGGTCATGCCGAGGATGGTGACGCCGATGATGTTTTTGACCGCGCTGTCACTGAGGTAGTCGAAAAGCAGCCACCCCCCGAGCACGCCGAGCATCATCCACGGCACCAGGCGCCAGACGTAGTGCCACTCCGCATGCCGTCGGTAGAGCAGCACCGCGCAGATATCGCCCGCGATCAGCACCGGCAACAGCAGGCCGACGGAAGCGCGCGCGGCAAAGGCGCTGGCGAAGAGCAGCGGCGAGATATTGCCCACCCCAGGCAGCCCGCCTTTGGACAGGCCGATGAGGAAGGCCCCGATTCCGGCGAGCAGCCATTGTTGCCAAGTGAGATCCAGCATCATGAAATTTGCGGTTCGAAGACGCCGCCCGCGACCTGCCAGATCTTCCAGGGACGGCTTTGCTCGGCGCGCGGCAACTCCGTGCCCGAGGCGATGACCTGGGTATGGGGCATCAGCGCCTGCCAGAAGCCCGCCCGGCGTTTGGGGTCGAGCTCGCCCAGGATGTCGTCCGCCAGGATGACCGGCTGCACGCCCGTGCGCTCCTGAAACCACCGGGCCTGCGCCAGCCGCAGCGACAGCACCAGCCCCCGCTGTTGCCCCTCCGAGCCGTATTCGCGCGCCCGCCGATCGAACAGGCGCAGGCTGAAGTCGTCCCGGTGCGGCCCCCGCTGCGTCGACTCCATTACACGATCGCGCTCGAGGTGCTCCTTCCAGAGTTGCAGGAACGAATAGGGGTCTTCGGCGTCGACGTTGGGCAGGTAGCGCAACTCCGGCGCCTCGTCCTCCGTGGCGATCGTTTGATAGGCCTCCGCCAGATGCTGACTCAGCTGCTGCATCGCCTGCTTGCGCAGACGCACCACCGCAGCCGCATGTTCGGCCAAGGTCGGTTCGAAGGCGGTTCGCACCGCCTCGGCCTGGCGCTCTTTCAGGCACCGGTTGCGCTCCTTCAGCGCCTGGTGGAAGCGGCGCAGGTGCTCGAGGTAGGTGGCGTCGACCGCCGCGATGGCCAAGTCGAGAAACTGCCGCCGCGCCTGCGGTGCGCCGCGTAGCAACTGGATGTCCTGCGACGAAAAGGGCACCGTCGGGAAGCGGCCCAGCACTTCGCCCAGGCGCTTGACCTTCTCGCCGTCGAGCCACACCTGTTTGCTGCCGTGTTTGAAGGCCAGCTCCAGCTCGGTCGGCCCCAGGTTTTCGTGTTCGAGGCGGAAGAACAGCCGCGCTTCTCCGCCCCCGCTCCACCGGACGAGCGTGCGGTTCTGCGAGGTCCGAAAGCTGCGCAGGGCCGTCACCAACGAGAGGGCCTCGAGCAGGTTGGTTTTGCCCTGCCCGTTTGGCCCGACCACGAAGGCGTCCTGCCCTTCCACAGCTACCGCCTGCAACTGTATGTTGCGGTAGTCACTGAGCCGGACCTCCAGAAATCGCATGCGGTTATTGGGCAAGAAGAACCCGCTACTGGCAACTGTGGAATCGTCGCGCTAGATTTCGATGACCATCGAATCGCGGCTACGCTCCTGTTCCAGCTCGTGCCACGAAGCGATAATCGCCTCCGCCAGCGCCTGCCAATTCTCTTCCGTCGTCTCCAGGCCGCCGCTGATGCGGATCGCGCACTCGGCCTGCGAACGCTCCACCCCCATCGCGGTGAGCACGTGGCTGACGCCGGGCTTGCCGGTGGCACAGGCCGAACCGCTGGAGACTTCAAAGCCGCGGCGGTCCAGCTGCGCGACCCAGCGCGCGCTGCAGTGGCGGGGCAGCAGCAGCATCACCGTATTCCAGAAGCGCGGCGTCTCTTCGCCCACCACGGTCACGTCCAGTTCGGCGCGCACCCGTTCGATCATACGGTCACGACTTTGGGCCAGCGCGTCGACCTTGGCGGCTTCCAGCGCAGCCACGCGTTCCTTCAGGGCGGCGACCATGGCCAGAATGCTGGCTGTCGCCTCCGTGCCGCCCCGGTGGTCGTTTTCCTGCGCGCCGCCAAACTGCACCTTCAGGCCGCGTAAGGCAGGCGAAAGCTTGAGAAAGCCCACTCCTTTCGGCCCCCCGAACTTGTGGCCGCTGCCCGTCAGCAGATCGCACATGCCCAGGCGGTCAAAGGACCGCTTGCCGATCCACTGGGCAGCATCGCAATGGAAGGGTACGCCCTGCTTTTGCGCCAGATCCAGCAGGATCGGCCACGGCTGCTCCACGCCGGTCTCGTTGTTGCCCGCCATGCAGCTGAGCAACACCGGGCGTGGATGGTTCTGAAAGTAGGTGCGCACCTCCGGGACCGACACATGCCCCTGCGCCCCCACTTTCAATGCGTCCACGCGCCCCTCAAACCAGGCCTGTGCCGCATCGAGCACGCAGGGGTGTTCGATTGAGGAAATGGCCACGCGCGCCTCGGCGCCGTGATGCCGCGCGAAATGCCGAAAGATGGCGTTGTTTGCCTCGGACGCGCCGCTGGTGAAGACGATGTCTTCCGGATCGGCCTGCAGTATGTGCGCGAGTTCCTGACGCGCCTGCTCCAGCGCATTGCGGGCCCGGGCGGCCGCCCGGTAGGGGCTCGAGGGGTTATACCAGCTCGCTTCCAGCCAGGCCTCGCGGGCGGCGGCCGAAAGCGGGGTGGTGGCGTTGTGGTCGAAATACGCCATGCAGCATCATGCTCCAGACCTACGGGATGCGCAAATTCTGACCGACCTTCAAGCTGTTGGGGCTGGCCATGATGTCGGTGTTGGCCTCGTAGATCTCGCGCCAGCGGTTGGGCGTGCCATACATCTTGCGGCTGATACTCGAGAGGCTGTCCCCGGCCTCAACGGTATACCGACGCGGCCCCTGGCTTTGCTGGTTCATCTGTTGCTGCTCTTCCTGTCGGCGCTCGGAAATGATGATCGGCGCCACCGGCTGCCCGGCCTGAGCGAGACGTTGCTGCGATTGCTGGAGCGCTTGATTGGTCCGGTCGAGCCGCTGTTGCAGATCCTGGAATTGCGACTGGCGCGTGACGAGTTGCTGGCGCAGGCGCTCGTTTTCCTTCTGCAGCTCATCCACCTTGGCCAGCAAGTCCAGGCGACTGGTTTCATTGTCGTAAGGCTTGCCGGGCAACTGCTTCAGGTATTCCTTCTGTGCGGTATTGATCAGCTCGGTGACCAACGCGCTTTCCTCGGAGTTCGGCTTGGCCTCTAGGTATTTCTTGAAGTGGTAGATGGCGCTCAGCGGATCGTGCACGTGGTTGAGGTAGAGCAGGCCCGACTCAAGGTGCGACTCCGGGGCGGAACGACGTGCATCGATGACGCTCAGAAACGCTGCCAGCGCCTCGTCGTTGTTGCCTTCCTTCAGCAGGCTCTGCCCGCGGCGGAACGCGCGCTCGTCCGTCTCCTGCACCTGGGTCTGCGGGCCATCGCACCCGACCATCAAAAATTGTGATCCGCCGATCAGTGCCCAAGCGAGCAGAACCCATTTCCAGCTGTGTCCCCAACGGAACTTCCGCCACATCATGCCCGCGATCTTGGCACAAACTGAGCGCGTGGGCTAGCGCAAATCCTGGGAAGCACGCCGCCTTTTTTCCCGCCAGCGATGCCAGAAAAAGGGCGGGTTGAGCACGAGGTAGCGCCGCCACAAGCGCCGGGGCTCACAAAACAGGCGGAAGGCGCTCTCCAGCCCGCGCCGCTGCATCCAGCGCGGGGCCTGCGGCAGTAAACCGGCGTGAAAATCGAAGGCGGCCCCCACCCCTAGCATGGTGCCGTGCTTGAGCATGGGCTTGAGCCGCGCCATGACCTGGACCTGCCGCCCGCCACCCAGGGAAAGCCAGATCACGTCGGCCTGCTGGGCGTTGAGCCATGCCGACAGCTCTTCGTAGGTAGTCGGGCGAAAGCAGCCGCTCTCCTGCGTCGGCCCCAACGGCATGCGCAGGTGCTCGAGCTGGGCAAAATCGGGATCGACCTCCCCCACCCAATTGATCTCCGGGAAGCACGCACGGACGCCTTCGCGGGCAGCCTCGGTCGCGCCCACCAGCACGTGCCGCCGCGTCGCCAGCTCCGGGTCTTCGAGCACCATCGCCATCAGGTCGGGGCCGTAGACGCGGTCCTGGATGTCGTAGCCGTCTTCGCGCATGGCCCAGACGATCGGCATGCCGTCCGGCGCCACGATATCCGCCTGCTTCAGCGCTTCGGCGTAGTCCGGGTTCGAGCGGGCGGTCATCACGTCCGCCACGTTAGACACCGCGACCATGCCCGGCCCTCGATGTTCGCGAATCCACGCAACGACATCGCGATAGGTACACACCGTAAACGGCACTCCAAGAATGTCGGCTCGGGGGTAGGAAGGCACGCTGGGTAAATATTACCAAACTGTGCCAGCTGGCAAGCCCGAGGCACCTATCTTGCGCCCAAAGCGCGGCGCAAGTCTTCCACGTTCTGGAAGGTGGCGGGGCGTTTCTGCTTGGCTTCGCGGCGTGCGTTCGCCACCTCAGGGTCGGCGGGAGCCGGCTGTGGACCGGGCTCGGGGTTCTCCGCGGCCTGCGCCGCCGCCACCGCCTGATCGAGAATCACGGGCGAGACTTTTTGCGCGGTCGGGATCTCTTGAGCGAAGACCTGCACGCGAAATTCCTCCAGCAGCCAGCGCAGGCGTTCGCGCTCAGGCGTCGGCTTGCGCAACTGGTCGAGCCGGTGCTCGTAGTGGGCGACGCGGCGCGCCTTTTCCGCGTCCTTCGTCGGATCCACCTTGGCCCGCTCCATCCGCCGGTAAAGGGCGGCCAGGTAACGCGGCAGGTGCGGCAAGCGGTCGACCGGAGTGTGCGACAGGAAGTCATGCGACGTCAGCCGGTCGATGCCCTCGCTAACCCACGCCGGAGCCCCGCCGGACTCCCGGACGAGGGCCGCATGCCAGCGGTAGATCTCCTCCAGCTGATCCACATACTGCTGCGGCCAGCCCCGGGTGCGTTCGCGGGCGACCTTCAGCGCCTGCTGCAGCTGCTTCGGATTCAGCGGCAGGGGCTTGGCGTCGAGGAACAAGAGTTGGTGCAGGTGCTCCCGGGCGGCAGGGGCCAGCGCCTTCACGTCGGTCGGCAAGGTCTTCTGCCGGGCGTTGAGCTTGTTCGTAGCTGCTGCGAGTTTGGACGAAAAATCACCGCCGCCACCCGACTTCCGACCTTGCGCTGTCGGTGGGGGCTCGGCCTGCGGGATCTTGGCCAGGCGGCGCAGCTCGCGCTCGAGGTCGCGCTCCACCCAGCCGAGATCACGCCCCAAAAGCCCCAAAGCGAACTGACGGAAGGCCGGCAGCGTAAACCTGGCCGCCTGCTCAGGCGTCTCGAACAAGCGCACGGCGACGGCCTCCTTTTCCTGCTTGAGGCCCGGATAGGCCAGCACGGGCAACTCAGACCCCTTACCCAGCGACAACTCGCGCGGCAGCTCGGGGTAGGCCTGCTCGGTCAGCTGGCTTTGCTCGTAGCGCTGGACGGCCTGACGCCAAAGCTGCTTGCGACGTCGGTTGCCACCCTGCTCCAGCTGCGCGATCGCCTTCTCCTGATATTCCTGCGCCACCTGTTGCCAGTCGCGCCCCGCGGCCACGGTCTCGCCCTTGTGGTCGACCACTTCCACGCGCGGGCGCAAGTGTTCGGGGATCGCCTCGAGGTTCCACTCGTCGGGCCAGATGCGCACGCCGTAGTCCTCCGCGATGAGGCGGGTCAGACTGCTGATCAGGCTCTCCGGCTGCGGCTGGAGGTGGCGCGTCAACGCCTTGGCCTTGTCGCCGATGGGGTGCAGCTTCACGCGGGTTTCCTTCGGCAGCGAGCGCAGGAGGTGGTGCACCTTTTCTTCGAGGTAGCCCGGCACCATCCAGTCGAGGCGAGCCGGGTCGATCGCTTCGAGGTCGGCGATCGGCACCTTCAGCGTCGCGCCGTCGACCTCCGTGCCGGGCTGGTATTGGTAAGAGAGGTCGAGCTTGGCGCCGTTCATCTCCACCTGATCCGGATAGAGGTGCGCCTCTTCCTCGCCCGCGTCTTCGAGCAGGTCCTCCTCGGTCAGCTTCAGGAAGTCCCAGATATCGTCCTGCCCCGGTTGGGCGCGCGCTTTCGCCAAGCGGCGCAGGTCGGGCACGCTGCCCACGTTTTCGATGCGCGCGGCGTAAAACTGGTAGATGCGTTCGTCGAGGGTCCAGGCCGAAGCATGACGCCGGCGGGTCTGCAGGTTTTCCACCCGTTCGCGCAGCTCCTGATTGTGCACGAAGAACGGCAGCTGCGTCTTCAGCTCGCCTTCGACGAGGGCGTTGCGGATAAAGATCTCGGTCGCCTGCGCAGGGTCGACGCGGCTGTATTGCACGCGCTTGACCGCCACCTCAAGGCCGTAGAGGCGGATGCGTTCCTTGCAGAGCACGCGCTCGCTGCTGGCCTCGTAGTAGGGCTCGGCGTATTGGCGGGAGCAGAGGTGGGCGCCGAGCTCGAGGATCCAGGATGGGTCGATCTCGGCACAAGTGCGACCATAGAGGCGGTTGGTCTCGACCCACTCCGCGCAGACGATCCACTCCGGCGTCCGGGGCTTGCCGCCCCCCTCTTTCGGCTTGGGCACGCCCTTCTTGCGCTCGGCCTTGGCGGCCTTTTTGTCGAACAGCGCGCTGCCGGGGAAGAGCATGACGGTGCGCTGATGCGGCGCCCGGTAGTGGTTGTTCTCGTCGCGGTGGGCCACGTTGCCCAACAGGCCCGTGACGAGCGCGCGGTGAATCTGGTGGTATTCGGCCGGTTTGGCGTTGGGGCGGAACTCCTTGATCTCGCGCAGGATCTGACTGAGCTGCTTGTGGATATCGCGCCACTCACGCATGCGCATGTAGTTCAGGTAGTGCTCTTTGCAGAACTTGCGCAGCTGATTCTGGGTCAACTTTTCCGTCTGGTCGTGGTAGGCGTTCCAAAGGTTGAGCAACGTGACGAAGTCCGACTTCGGCTCGACGAACTTGCGGTGTTGCTGGTCGGCTGCTTCGCGGGCATCCATCGGTCGCTCCCGCGGGTCCTGGATACTGAGGCCCGACGCCACCACGAGCACCTCGGTCAGGCTGCCTTCCTGCTGGGCGGCCAGCAGCATGCGGCCCACGGTTGGGTCGGCCGGCAAGCGGGCGAGCTGTTTGCCCAACGGGGTCAGCTCATGCGTGCTGCCCAGGGCGCCCAGATCCTGCAGCAACTGATAGCCAGCGCGGATCGCCCGCTCCTGCGGCGGGTCGATAAAGGGAAAGTCCTCCACCTGCCCCAGCCCGAATGCCATCATGCGCAGAATGACCGCGGCCAGGTTGGCCCGCTGGATCTCCGGTGTCGCGTATTCGGGCCGGGCGGCGTAATCCTGCTCGCTGTAAAGGCGGATGCAGACGCCCTCGCTCACGCGGCCCGCGCGGCCCTTGCGCTGTTCAGCACTGCTTTGCGCCACCGGCTCGATCGGCAGGCGCTGGGTGCGCGTATGGGCGCTGTAGCGGCTGATGCGCGCCAGGCCGGAGTCCACGACGTAGCGAATCCCCGGAATCGTCAGCGAAGTCTCGGCGATATTGGTGGACAGGATGATCTTGCGGCGGCGACTGGAGCGAAAGATGCGCTGCTGCTCTTCGTTGGTCAGGCGCCCGAACAAGGGCAAGACTTCGGTGCGCGGCAGGTTGCGGCCTTCGACGAGGTTGCGCAGCTCGCGAATATCCTTCTCGCTCGGCAGGAAGACCAGCACATCGCCCGCCCGGTTGTCGGACGTGATGTCTTCGATCACCTGGGCCGCCGCGTCGAGGTAACTGCGATCGCCGCTGTCCTGCAGCACCTCGTCGACCGGCGCGTAGCGGACCTCGACCGGGAAGGTGCGTCCGCTGACCTCCACGATGGGCGCGCCGTCGAAATGCCGGCTGAACGTCTCGGTGTCGATCGTGGCCGAGGTGACGATGATCTTGAGGTCGGGCCGCTCGACGCGAAGACGCTTGAGGTAGCCGAGTAGAAAGTCGATGTTGAGGCTGCGCTCGTGCGCCTCGTCCACGATCACCACCTCGTAGTCCTTCAGCAACGGATCGCCCTGGATCTCCGAGAGCAGCATGCCGTCGGTCAACAGCTTGATGCGGGTATCGCCGCTGGTCTGGTCCGTGAAACGGATCTTGGCGCCAACCTCCCGGCCGAAGGGCACCTGCAGCTCTTCGGCAATGCGCTGCGAGACGGACAAGGCGGCCACGCGGCGCGGCTGGGTACAGGCAATGGCCCCACTGACGCCAAAGCCGGCGGCGAGGCACATCTTGGGCAGCTGCGTCGTCTTGCCGGAACCGGTTTCACCCGCGATCACGAGCACCGGATGCTCCTGCAACAGCCCGATGATCTCGTCCGCGCGGGCTGTGATGGGCAGGCCTTCGGGGAAGGACGGCTTGGGCGTGGAGGCAGCACGGTGCGCGCGCTTTTCGGCCGAGGCCTCGAGCTGCTCCGCCAGCTGCTCCAGGCGGGGGCCGATCTTCTCCGGGTTGCGCGGCGGCAGCCAGCGTTGCAGCAAAGCTTCCGCCTCGAGCCGATCCCGCAGGAGGGCTGAAGGGAGACTGCGCCGGACGCGTTCCAATGCTGCCGTTAAGACCTTTTCCATGTCGAAACGGGCAAGCTAACAGCAGCCCAGGCGAAAACTCAAGTCGCAGCTGTCTCAGGCTGCGCTGCTGACCTTGGCGCGCTTTTCCACCAGCTCCAGCACCGGCCCACGCAAGCGGTGGAAGTGGTCCAGCGCATCCTGCATGTGCATGATGATGTTGGGCACCGTGATCCCGAGCGAGTTCAGGCTCTGCGGCGGCACGTCGGACAGCGGGGCGGTAAACGACGGGCTGAAGAACGAGCGCGACAGGATGCGCGCGACGTTGAGCCGGATAGCGGTCGCCTTGTGCTGCCCGCAAAGGGCAGGACGGAATTGCCCCCGAATGGGGTTCGAAATCGCGTCCGGCAACTGCCAGAGCTCCAGCAGGTCGTGCCCGACCGAGGTAAAGTCCTTGCCCACCTGATTACGCTCCCACTGGCTCTGATCCTGGAAGGTCGAATCTTCGTCGAGGAAATTGCCGGTGTTGATGCGAGAGAGGATGCGCGAAATCGGCACGATACCGATGCGGTAGTAGAGGCCTACCATGAAGCCGTCCACGGCGGGCGCTTCACACATCTTGGCCAACTGCTCCGACCACACCGCCACAGCGAGGCTGTGCTCCATGAAATCATGACCGTTGGTCTGGTAGGGCGAAAAATCCGTATCCATCAACAGCAACAAGGCTGCGATCGCGACGGCTTCCTTGAAAATACCGAGGCCTTCTTCCGTTTGCAGGAAATCGGCCAGATTTTCAGGCTCATCTTCTTCGAAGAAAGCGGGAAAAACGAGGCGCAAGTGATAACGCAGACGTTCCTGACTTTCCAAAAAGGTCACGATCGCCTGGTACTGGCTTGGGTTGAGGGTACGGAGGCGATAAAGCTTGGCGAGTAACTGCCAAGTTGCGGGGACCTTTTCGTAGCCTTTGAGAACATTCAGCATGGCGTGTGCCTGAGGGTTGGCCAATCTTCTACTGACTCATTTAGCTTACCTTGCAAACCACCAAGGTCAACTCTCTCGAGGCGCCTAAGTATTAAACGTCAGGTTTGCACCAAACTTAATACCCTAGTGCGACTCAGACAACACCGTAGACAGGTCTTCCTGGCCGTAATTGGCCAGATGCTCCTCCGCGATTTGCACCAGATCGTCGTAGTGGTTCACCTTTTCCAATTGCTGTCTCAGCTGGCGGCTGCCGGGTATGACCTTGGTGAATGCCTTGAGGCGGGGACGCATCCAACCGAGGTGGTCCCAGGCCTCGCCGCGACGGGGCCGATCGAGCATTTCCCGGCAGTAGCGGAGGAGCACTTGCCAGCGTTCCTCGATGTCTGCGGGCGGTGGCGTCACTCCTGTGCGCAGCGTTTCCTTGATTTCGCGAAAAATCCACGGGTAGCCCAAAGCGGCCCGCCCGATCATCAGGCCCGCGACGGAGGTCTGCTCCCGCAGGCGCATGACCTCCTGCGCGGAATCAACGCTGCCGTTGCCCACGACCGGCACCGGCACACCCTCGGCCACCGCCTGGATGACCTCCCAGTTCGCCGCGCCCCGATAGCCCTGCACCTTCGTGCGCCCGTGCACCGCGATGGCTTCGATGCCGACGTCCACCAGCCGCCGGGAGGCCTCGACCGCCACGATGCTGTCGTCGTCCCAGCCGGTCCGGATCTTGGCCGTCACCGGCACATCCATCGTCACCCGCTCCACTACCGCCTGGGCGACGGCCTGCAGGCGCGGCAGATCGGTCAGCAGAGAAGAACCCGCACACTGGTCGACGACGCGCGGCGCCGGGCACCCGTAGTTGATATCGATGAAGTCCGGCTCGAGGCGGTCGACGATCTTGCGTGCCGCCTGCCCCATCTTCTCGGGATTGCTGCCAAAAATCTGCACGCCCATCGGACGCTGCTCGGGCGAAAAGTCTACCGTCTCCCACGCCACCACCTCACCGCGCGGGTCGAGGAACTTGTTGGCCATGACAAACTCGGTCACCATCACGTCGGCGCCATACTCCTTGCAGATCTGGCGAAAGACGGGGTCGGTAAAACCCGCCATCGGCGCCAGGTACAAGGGGCATTTGCCGGGGCCGAACCAGGGCAGCCGTGCTGATACCGGTGATTCCATAGCCTTAACCTAGGCCAAGCCGGCCGCCTCGCAATCCCGGATTGCGCTACTTGGTGCGCATAATAAAGCGCCCGTCCCAGTCTGCCGGCGGGGGTTGCGCACGCCATTGGTCGCAACGCTGCGCCATCACGAGACTGGGATTCGTCTCCCCTTTTTGAGCGTGCGGCTCCAGCTGAGCCGCCTGCTGGAAGAGCGCCTGCGCGGCATCCCACTGCTGCTCCAGATAGAGTTCCATCGCCTGCCCGTAGAGCGTCAGGCACTCCAGCACCGACGCGGGGAGCTGCCCCCGCTCGCCCAACAGCTCATACACCGCCACCGGCTGGCTGCGCCCCTTCACCACAATCTTGTCGAGGTAACGGAAGGTGAACTCGGGGCTTACCTCCAGCGCCCGCTGACGCGTCTCGTCGCTCACCATGGTGTAGACCCCGTAGGTCTTCGCGCCGCTCTCGTTGCGCGCGGCCAGATTGACCGTATCGCCCATCATGGTGTAGTTGAAGCGCTTGCGCGAACCCATGTTGCCCACGACGGCCGGGCCGGTGTTCAGGCCGATGCGCGTCTGCATCTGGTGGACGAGTGACGGCCAGCGATCGCCCAACGCGCGCCACTCGTCCCTCAGTTCCGCCTGGCGCTGCTGGATGCGAAGGGCCGCACGGCAGGCGAGATAGGCGTGATGCTCCACCTGCACGGGCGCCCCAAACATCGCCACGATCGCGTCGCCGATGTATTTGTCGAGTGTGCCTTCCTCCTCCTCCAGGATCTCGGTCATGGCGTTGAGGTACTCGTTCATCAACACCACCAGCTCGCCTGGCGGCAGCACCTCGGAGAACGATGAGAAGCTCTGAATATCGCTGAAAAAGGCCGTGATCTCCTCGGTATGGCCACCCAGCTGCGGCGCTTCGTCGGAATCGACCATGCGCTCGACGACCTGGGGGGAGACGTAGGAGCCGAACATGTTGCGAATGCGCCCCTTTTGCTGCTCCTCCCGAATCAGCTGCATCACCGCCCCGATCAAGCTGGTCGACAGGGCGGCGCCCAGTGGCACCACCAGCGGCACCACGACGCTGTAACGCCGAAACAGCTCCAGATCCAGCCCCACAAACATCACCAGAATCAACAACGCCCCCACCTTGTTGAAACGTGTCTGCGAGCCACCCCAGACGGTCAGGCCCGTGACGCAAAACGTGAGCAGGAAGGTGATGAGCCACTCGGCCCAATCCGGCAGACGATGGATGAAGCGGTTGCCCGCAATCGTCTTGAAGGCGTTGCCGTGCACCGAAACCTTGGGCACGGGAGCCGCATCGAACGGCGTCGGGGCCAGATCCTGCAGCAGCACGTCGGTCGGCCCGATCAGGACCACGCTGTCGTTGAAGTGCTGGAACCACTGGCGAATCTCTTTTTTGGCTGCCGCGCTCGTCTCCGAGTCCTGCAACGCCTGATAGCGATCGTAAACCTCCACCAGGCTGCACTGCGGGTTATAGCGATCGTCCAGTGGATCGCGCTGGCCCGCGCGCACTTCCGGGTCGATCCAGGGCGAGAGCCAGTTGATCTCCATCGATTGCCGGGCCATCAGCGGGATGCGACAGACGGTGCGCAGTTGTCCGGCGTCATCGGGCCGCCGCAGCCGGATTTCATGTTCGTGGATCTCGACCTCTGTGTCCGGATAGGCGGCACGGTACAACGCGAGCGAGGCCGCATAAAAAGTCGTATCGACCACCTTCGGCACCTGATCGTAAATCGCCCCACTGTCATCCTTGGCCAGCAGCTCGGTGCCGTCCTCGGAGTCGTAGATCTTCAGGGTATCGTCGGCGGCACCGGCGTCGCGCATCCACAGGATAAAGCCTTCGAGATAGGACGCCGAAACGCCCTCGTTGGCGACCTCGACATACAGGGGCACGAAGCGCGGTACGGCCCCGTCGTTGAGCACCACGTCGGTGTTCACGAGGCCCGCCCGCCCATGCGGCACCGGATGGCCCGAATGCGACTGCAGGTCGGGAATCCAGATAGGGTATTGCGGCAGTTCCGGGATGGGGTTCTGGCGGGGGCTGTAACCCTGGGGGTGGTCCGGACCGTAGGGTCCGTCCGCCAGCCGCGGCAGATACATGTCTTTCTGCAGCTCCCGGTTTTGCGTGCCGGCATAGCTCGCAGCCAGCACCACGCGGTCGGGGTAGTCGTTCACCACCTGACTCATCGCATAGTCGCCCTGCAGCAACAGGTCCTTGTTCAGCGCCGCGCTGAAGTTGTAGCGCGAGAGCACGAAATCCAGAAACACCGCCTTGGCCCCGCCCTCCTCCAGCACCGCCCGCGCGGCATCCGCATAAATCTGCCGGGGAAAGTAGACCGTGCCGAAGGCCTCTGCCGTGGCCTCGTCGGCGTTGACGTAGGTGACCTTCTCCTGCGTCGTCACCGGGCCGCGCACGTTGAAGCGCAAGTCCATCGAGAGGTGCTTGAAGGCGCTCAACCAGCCTTGCTCGCTGAGAAAGATCCAGACCAGGGGCACCAGTAATAACCAGAGGTAGTGGACCCGTTTGCGAAGGCTTTTGCGCAACTCACTCACAACCAGGAAATGGCCGGCCGCCTAGCTTTCGGCGGGACTGCCCCCACCCCGCTCGTTATAGAGGATGGGCTCCGCCGGTGGCGGCGGGGGCGGATTGTTACTGCCCGAGGTATTCGAGGGCCCCGGCGGAGGCGTCGCCTGCACCTCCTGAATGATCGTCTCGACCGCAGTCTCGATCGCATCCTGCACCTCCGGCTCCAGGCCTTCGATGCCGCTGAACTGCGTCACCTGCACGTCGCCATTAGCGTCGACTTCACCGGTGACTTCGACCTGTTGCCCCGGCCCTACGAACGAACTGGCGGCTGCCGCATTGGCCCCGGAGAGCGTGAACTCGACCAGACCCTCGGTGACCCCGAGGAAGCCGGTAAAGGTGCCGTCGTCGTTGCGCGTCAGCGTCAGCACAAAGCGCGTGCCGCGAATACCGGCGACGCCGACGGGCGTTGCCACTTCGAAACGCGACTCGTCTCGCAGCTTGTCGACCTGCCCGACGACCTGGCCGTAGTTCAGGCGCAGGCGCGTGTCGGAGGCGCCCGTTTCCTTGATGCCTGGCGGCGGGGGCGGTGCGCTGCGGCGCGCAAAACGCTCGACCACCAGCTCGCTCTCGGGCTGGAGGGACAAGTGCACGCCGTTGGAAAAGAGCAACACGCCCCTGCTGTCGGCCCCCGTACGCACCCGGTCGGTCGGGTCGACCGTCATGCCGCTTTCGCCCACCTCCTGGGAACCGTCGGCGTTCAGGATCGTGACCTCGCCCACGACGTCACGCAGGAGAATGCGTGCAACGGGGGACTGCGCAACCGCCTCCACACAGGAGAACGTCAGTAGCAGACACAGCCACCACAGCGGGAAGGAAGCAGGAAGACGACGGATGGAATGCGACATTAATCCAGGCCGATGCGAAGGCGCAAATCTACGGTGGGCCCGTAGTTGGGGTCAAGCGCGTAAGCTTGGTCCAGCAGCGAACTGACCCGCTCCTCCGAACCGCCGTTACTCCAGAGATAATCGGCCAGCATCACGTAGGCTTGGGGTCGATAGGGTGCGTGCTCGATCGCCGCCTCCAGCAGGGGCACGACTTCCCCTTGCGGCCGGTTCAGCATCCACTCCGCCAGCCCTTGGTAAAGATAGCCTTCCCAGGCCTCGGGATACAGCTCGCGGCCCTGCTCGAGCAACGGCATCGCCTTGGCCGCGTAGTGCTCCGGGCGCGAACTCAGGTCGCCCTGATTCTCCAGCAACACCGCACGCCCCTCACCCAGCCAGGCCGCCCCATGATCGGGATTCAACAACCGGGCTCGGTTGAAGCCAGTAGCGGGGCCGAAGGCGAGAGCTGGATCGCGCAGCACCGCATCCGGGTTACGCTCGGCGTATTGCAGCCCTTCCATCGCGAGATAATAACGTTCCTGAGCCAAAAGACGCGGCGCGGCGTAAACATAGGTAAACGTCGCCGTGCCTAGCAGGACCGCCGCAAGGCCGTAGAGAGCCGGTCGCGGCAGATGGCGTTCCTGCCCGTCGACTTCGGTCGCACGCAGGCCGAGGGCCAACAGGACCGCCGCCGTCCAGAGAATCACCGGTATCTGGAACGGAAAATCGAACAGTGCATGCACCGCCACCGCCAACAGGCCGGTAAAGGCCGCGATCCCGATCAGCTTGCCACTGGCGGTCCGCTGCACGGAGCCTTCGTCTCGCAGGATGGCGATCACGATGTTGCCCAGCACCTGGATCGGCGGAATTGCCAACAGATAGAGCGGCGAAAGGTTTTTGAGGAAGATGATGCCGGAGACCGGGACCACCATCATGATGAAAATCGTGAACTGCAGCAGCGGCTTGTTGAACGACACGGCCCAGTGCTTCTTGCGCTTGCGGCGACGGCGGCGGTGGTGGTGGCCGTGCTTTTCTTCCGCGTCTTGCTGCTTTTCGGGTGCCTTTGGTTTGGCGAGGCCGACGGACTCCAGCACGCGGATGTCCTGACCCGGTGCGAGCTGGAAGAAGCCGATCTTGCGCCCGCGCAGGAACAGCCAGATCAGGCTGGCAAGGCCGACGCCCGCCCCGAGGAGAAAGCCCACGCCGCCCGTCTCCGCGCCCAGCTGCAGGTAATCGTTGTGGGCGTAATGCGGATCGCTGGAGGGCCCGTCGCCGCGGAAAAGCTCCCACTCAGCCTCAAAGCCGCCCAGCCCCTGTCCCACGACAGGGTTGTCGCCCAGCATGTTGAGCGCAGCTTCCCACATCACGGGACGCGTCACCTCGCCTTCGTCGTGCACCGCCAGCTCGATGCGTTCGCGGAACTGCGAGCTGAGGGAGTAGGCGCTGAAGAGCAGGTAGATGCCGCCCAGCACGAACCAGCAAAAGACCGCCAGCCGCTGCTTGAACGTCGGCATGATCAACCACGGGAGCAGCATCGCTACGGCAAAGAGCCCGATCAGCCCCCCGCGACTGCCGGTCGAGACGATCGCGGCGAGAAAGGCAACCGAAAGCGCCAGGCTGAGCAGCCGGATGGGCCCCGGGAAGCGCTTGAAGGCCGCAATGACGACCGTGGCCGGCCACGTGAGCAGGAGGAAGGCCGCCAGATTGTTGGGCACCCCGAAGAAGCCGGCGGCGCGCCCCGCATATTGGGCGGCCCGCTCGCGCCCTGCGATCGGGAACCAGCTGGGATCGAAATAGTCCTGATAAAGGCCGACCGCCGCCGCCGTGGCGCCGATCAGGACGCACAGCACGAACAGCCAGATCAATTGCAGCCGGGTGCGCAGCTGGTGCGCAACGAGCCAGAAGACCAGCCAGCCGGCCACCCAGCTGGACCACGCCAGACCACCCCACCAGGGGGCGCTGCTGACAAAATGCACCTCGAACGCGCCCCAGAGTAACAGCGGCACCGGCAGCAGTGCCCAGGCGCGAAAGACCACGTCTCCCCGGCGCACGACCCACCAGAGGGCGTGCAGCGCCATCAGGCCCCAGAGAATGCCCAGCGGCCCGATCAAAGTCTCGCCGTAGGGCAAATAGCCACCGAGCCCCATGAGCGTGCGCAGCAACAGGATTGCGATCCCGAACACCATCGTCCAATCCAGGATCCGGTCCGGATGGTGGCCGACGTATCGGAAGAAATTCAGAAAAAGACGCTGCGGAGAGAGCATAGGTGTTGAAGCGACGGGAAAGCCGTCCGGAAGCTTTATCCTAGGTTCCGGAGTGACAACAATATTTTTGACCGCGGGAGGGCACGTCAGAGGGGCAAAACGAGAAAGCTCTTGCGATAAATTTTGAACTTCGGCAGTCCTAGACCGGTCTTACCGTTTCGCAACTCACCGCAGATGTTAGCTTTATGGCAGAAACGTTTTCTCTGGAAGTAATCGAGCAGCGCGTGCAGACCGCCAGCGTCTGGATCCAGCGCTTGCGCGAAGAAATCGGTCGCGTCGTCATTGGGCAGCGCTATCTGGTCGACCGTCTCCTCATCGGCATCCTCGCCGACGGGCACGTGTTACTGGAAGGCGTGCCCGGCCTCGCCAAGACCCTCTCCGTGCGCACGCTCGCCACCACCTTGCAAGCGACCTTCGCGCGCCTGCAATTCACGCCGGACCTCCTGCCCGCAGATATTCTCGGGACGCTGATCTACAACCCCAAGAGCGGTGAATTCACCACCAAGCGGGGCCCGATCTTCGCCCAGATCGTGCTGGCGGACGAGATCAACCGCGCTCCGGCCAAGGTCCAGAGTGCGTTGCTCGAGGCCATGCAGGAGCGGCAGGTCACCATTGGCGACCAGACGTTTCCGCTGCCGAGCCCGTTCCTCGTGCTCGCGACGGAAAATCCGATCGATCAGGAGGGCACCTACCCGTTACCGGAAGCCCAGGTCGACCGCTTCATGCTGAAGCTCAATGTGGGCTACCCCACGCGCGAGGAAGAGCGGCAGATCCTCGAAGCCCAGGCCCGCACCGGCGAGAAGCCGCACGCCTCCGCCGTCGTCTCGCCCGAGGAAATCCTCGAGGCGCGCGCCGTCGTCAACGACCTCTACCTCGACGAAAAGCTGAAGGACTACATCGTCGACCTCATTTTTGCCTCCCGCGAGCCCAAGCAGGCCGGCCTGAACGATCTGGAAGACTTCATCCAGTTCGGCGCCAGCCCGCGTGCGACCATTGCGCTCACCCTGGCATCCAAGGCCCACGCGTTCCTGCAGGGCCGCGGCTACGTCACCCCTCAGGATATCAAGGCGATCGGACCCGACGTTTTGCGCCACCGCTTGATCGTCTCTTACGAAGCAGAAGCCGAAGGCCTGACCAGCGACGAACTGGTCAAGCGCATCTTCGACGCCGTCCCGGTGCCCTAAGCCGCACAGGTTGCTCTATGGCACGCCTCAGTCCCCACGACATCCTCAAGCGCGTCCGCGCGGTGGAGATCCGCAGCCGTCGTCTCGTCGACGACGCCCTGGTGGGAGCCTACCACAGCTCCTTCAAGGGCTCTGGCATGGAATTCGCGGAAGTGCGTGAGTACCTGCCCGGCGACGACGTCCGCAACATCGACTGGAACGTCACCGCCAAGCAGGATCGCCCCTTCATCAAGGTCTACGAGGAAGAGCGCGAGCTGACCCTGCTGCTGGCGGTCGATTTGAGCGCATCGCTCGACTTCGGCTCCGGGCACCAGACCAAGCGTGAGCTCGCCGCCGAACTCGCCGCCACCCTCGCCCTTTCCGCCGCCCGCAACAACGACAAGGTCGGCCTCGTGCTCTTCACCGACCACATCGAGGTCTTCCTGCCGCCCCGCAAGGGCCGCCAGCACATGCTGCGCGTGGTGCGCGAGATCCTCTTTTACGAGCCCAAGGGCCGGAAGACGGACCTCAACGGCGCCCTGCGTCAGCTGAACAACCTGCAGCGCCGCCGCGCCATCTGCTTCCTCTTCAGCGACTTCCTCACGCCGGAGACCACCAGCTGGACGCGTCCCAACGTCTCGGGCAAGACGGAAGACGCCCTGCGCCGCGCGTTGAGCACCACCGCTCGCCGCCACGATCTGGTCGCGGTGGAGCTGCACGACCCGCGCGAAAGCTTGCTGCCCGACGTGGGCATCATCACGCTGGAAGATGCCGAAACCGGTGAACAGGTCGAGGTCAACACCAGCCGGCGCGACGTCCAGGCGCTCTACGCCCAGGTAAACCAGCGCCGCCGCGACAGCCTCGCCCGGATGATTCGTCGCTCCGGCGCCGACCACCTCGATCTGACCACGGACAAACCTTTTATCGCCGCCCTGCGCACCTTCTTCGCCCGACGCGTTCAACGCCGATCATGACTTTGCTGCTCGCACAACTGCACGACCTCCGGCCGCCGATCCGCTTTTCGGAGATCCCGTGGCTCACGCTTGCGCTGATTGTCGCCGCCCTGCTCCTGATCCTCGGCCTCTCCCTTTTCTGGCGCAATCGCAGCCGCACGCGCCGGGAGGCAGAGGCTGCCCGGCTGACGCCCATCCAGGTCGCCCGCCGCGAGCTGAAGACGCTGATGCAGGAGCACGAGCTGACCGATCGGGCCTTTGCCTACGAGTTGACCCGGATCGTGCGGGGCTACGCCGAAGGCGCGTTTCGCCTGCCGGCTACCGACCGCACGACGGAAGAGGTGCTCGAAGCGCTTCAGGCCCGGCCGCCCTTTTCCTCCGGCTTGGCGGATCGCCTTGGGCAGCTGCTGCAAAACACCGTATTGGTGCGCTATGCGGCCCAGCCTCTTTCTCCGGAAGAACGCGAAGCCCTGCTCCGCGAGGGCGAGCAATGGGTAGAACAGGCGGAGCAGGAACGCCAGCAACAGACGACGGCACCTTCCGCTGCCTGATATGAACGATCTACCGCTTTTCCGTTTCGCCGAACCCTACTGGTTGCTGCTGCTTCTGCTGCTGCCGGTCTTCTGGTGGTTGCGGGGCAAGGCCGGCCAGCGCGCGGCCGTCCGCTTTTCCTCCACCGCGATTGCCGGGCAGGTTTCCGCGCTCGTGCGCAGCCGCGCAGGGCGCTGGGTCCGCGCCATCCGTCCCCTCGCGCTCGCCTTCGGCATTCTGGCGCTGGCTCGCCCGCAGTTCGGCAACGAGCAGCAGACGATCACCTCCAGCGGGGTCGACATCATGCTCACGGCCGACCTCTCGATGTCGATGTGGGCTCACGACTTTCAACTGGAGGGCGAGCCCGTCGACCGTCTGACCGTCGTAAAGGACGTGTTGAAAGACTTCGTCGAAGAGCGCAAGAACGACCGCCTCGGTCTGATCGCCTTTGCCTCCAAGCCCTACCTCATCAGCCCGCTCACGCTCAACCACGACTGGTTGCTGCAGTGGATCGACGACCTCGAACTGGGCATGATCGACGGGAACCGTACCGCCGTGGGCGACGCCTTGGGCCGCGCCGTCAACCGCCTCTCCAAGCTGGAAGCCAAGAGCAAGATCGTGATCCTGCTGACCGACGGCGACAACAACGCCGGCCAGCTCGAACCGCGTCTGGCCGCCCAGGCGGCCAAGGCCTCGGGCGTGAAAGTCTACACCATCGGCGTGGGCCGCGAAGGCATGGTGCCGATGCCCCTGCTCGACCGCAACGGCAATCCCCGTCGCGACGCCGCCGGGCGCCTGATGCTGCAGCGCAACTTTTCTTCGCTCGACCTGGGCAGCCTGCAGGAAGTGGCCGAGATCACCGGTGGCAAGTTCTACCGTGCGACCAACCTCGAAGAGCTCAAGGGCATCTACGACCAGATCGACCAACTCGAGAAGCGCGACGTGAACATCGACCTCTGGGTCGACTACGCCGACGCCTACGTCTGGCCGCTGGCCATCGCCCTGGGGCTGCTCGTGCTCGAAGCCCTGCTGGCCCTCACCCTTTATCGCCGTCTCCCCTGATTCCGCGATGTATCTGAGTTTTGCCGAACCGATTTTCCTCTGGCTGATGCCGATCGCCATCCTGGTGATGGGCCTGCTCGTCTATTTTTCCTGGCACCGCTCGCGCTCGCGCCTGGAGCGTTTTGCCGAGGCCGACCACCGCGCGTGGCTGCTGGCCAACGTCAGCACCTCCCGCCGCTGGTGGAAGACCGGCCTGCTGTGCGGCGGCATCCTGCTGACGATGCTCGCGCTGGCGCGCCCGCAATACGGCGAGACCAAGACGGAGAAGGCTGGCCGCGGCGTCGAACTGCTGGTCGCGCTCGACCTCTCGGCCTCGATGCGGGCGGAAGACGTGACGCCCAACCGACTCGAACGCGCCAAGCTGGCGATCCTCGACCTGCTCGAGCGCATGCCGGGCAGCAAGATCGGCCTGATCGTCTATACGCGCGAGGGCTTCCTGCAGGTGCCCTTGACGCTCGATCACCAGGCTTTTGCCGAAACCTTGCAGGAGGTCGATACCTACACCCTGCCCCAGGGCGGCACGAGCGTCGCCGCCGCCATCGCTGAAGCCCGGGAAGCCTTTGGCGACAACGATTCGCACCACCTGCTCTTTATCTTTTCCGACGGCGAGGACCTCGAAGGCGAAGCGATCGCCATGGCGCGCCAATCCGCCGACGACCTACTGGTCTACACCGTCGGTGTCGGCACCGCCGAAGGCGGCCTGATCCCCGACCCGCGTCAGGGCCAGGGCAACTTCCTGCGCGATCCCGTGTCCAACGAGATCGTGCGCACCAAGCTGGACGCGCGCACCCTGCAGCAGATCGCCCAGCTCACGGGCGGAGAATATGTGCAACTCAACAGCTCTGGCTCCGGTTTCACTCAACTGGTGAACGACGCGATGGATCGCATCCCGCCGGAAGACCTGGGGACCACGGAGCAGACGGTGCGCATCGAGCGCTTCCAATGGCCGCTGCTGGCCGCTATCTGCCTCTTGGCGCTGGAATTTATCATGGGCACGCGCCGTCGCGCCCGGGGCGTGGCCCGCGCCGCCCTGCCCCTGCTCGTCGGCTGGTTTGTGCTCGGGCTCGGCCTGCCCCCCAGGGTCGAGGCCGCCAGCCTGCGCGAAGAGGCCCAAAAGGCCTACGACGCCAAGGACTATACCTCCGCCATCGACGCCTATCGTCTGGCCCTGGAGGAAGCGCCGGACGACGCGCGCCTGCACTACAACCTCGGCATCGCGCTCTACCGCAACGGCCAGTATGAGGAGGCGCTGCAGGAGTTTGGCAAAAGCCTGCAGACCGACGACCTGAAGCTGCAGGCCGACACCTTTTTCAACCTCGGCAATACCTACTATGAGCAGGGCGCCGCGGTGGTCGACGACGACGGCCCGGCGGCGGCCAAGATCTGGCAGGAGGCCACCAAAAGCTTCCGCAACGCCATCGCGCTCCGGAACGACGATTACCCCGAAGCGCAGGACAACCTCGCCTACGTGCGCAACCGCCTGGCCGAGCTTATGCGCACCGTCACCCTGAAAGCCGATCCAGCCGCGGGCGGCACCGTGGACGGCGGCGGCGAATACATCCGCGACCAGCAGGTCAAGATTTCGGCCGAGGCCAACGACGGCTGGCGCTTTGCCTTCTGGGCCGGGGAGCCCGTCGGGGGCGAGCAGGAGCCGACCCAGTCGTTCAAGATCGAAAAGAACGTCAACATTTCCGCCCACTTCATCAAGGTGTGGGATCTCACCGTCCAGGTCGCCCCTTCCGAGGCCGGCAGCGCCAAGGAGTCGGGCACCTACGACGAAAACAAGCCGGTCGACATCAGCACCGAGGGCAACGACTACTGGGCGTTCAAGGGCTGGGACATCGAGGGCAGCGCGGAGGTCGTGGACCCGAGCAAGCCGCAGACCCAGATTTCGCTCCAGAGCGACGTGACGGCTACCGCCAAATACGTCGAGGCCTGGAAGCTCACCGTGCAGGGCGAGCCCGCGCTCGGCGTCAACGCCGGACCCAGCGGCTTCTTCGAAAAGGGCAAAGACGTCGATCTCCAGGCCAAGGCACGCGACGGGTTTTCCTGGCTCGGCTGGATCGGCGAAGGCATTGCCGACCCCACCCAACCGCAAACCACCGTGCACCTCGACCGCGACCGCAGCGTGACGGCTCGTGTCCAGCGGGACTGGAATCTGGTGGTGCTGCCCGATTCGGACGAACACGGCACGACCACTGGCGGCGGCAATTACAGCGATGGCGAAGCGGTGCCGATCACGGTCGAGCCGAAGGAGGGCTACGAGTTTGTGCGCTGGCAGGGTGAAGGCATTGCCGACCCGGAAGCGACGGAAACGACCGTGACCAAGCAACCGGGCGACCAGGACGTTATCGCGATCTTCGACTCCGAGAATCAGGACAACCAGAACAACTCCGGCGGTGGCGGCGGAGGAGGCGGCAAGTCCGACCAAAACCAGGATTCCAAGAATCAGGACAAGAACCAGGACCAGCAAAACCAGAATAACAACCAGAACCAGAATCAGGATCAGCAGCAGAACAACGATCAGGATCAACAGGATCAAAAACAGGATCAGCAGCCACAAGAACCGCAACAGGACCAGGGCCAGCAAGACGACTCCGACCAGCAGCAGGGCGATCAGGACCAGGATCAGTCCCAGGGCGAACAGGAGCCGCAACAGGGCCAACCCGATCAGCCCCAGGATGAGGGGCAGCAGCAACCCGATGAGCCTTCCGAAGGCGAACAGGAATCCCAACCGTCCGAACCCGGCGAGCAGCCGCAACAGCCGCAGCCTCAGGCTGGCCAGCAAGCCGCCGAGGCCGGGGACGAGCAACAGGGCCAGGCCGCGCCCGCGGAACTGCAGCAGATGACGGCCGAAGAAGCCGCCGCCCTGCTACGCCAGCTCGAGGACCAGGGCGAAACCCTGCCCGCCTCTCGACGTGCCCGCGCACGCCAGCAAGATAACTCTCAAGGACGTAACTGGTAAAGCTCATGACCACTCGCGCGAAACATTCGCCCCTCCTCTGGATTTTATTCGGGTTGTTCTCCCTGCTGACCACCCAAGCCTGGGCGCAGCAGGAGATGCAAGTGCGCGCCGTGCTCAACCCCGAGAAGCTGCTCGTGGGCGAGGTCGGCCGCTACGAGATCTACCTCAGCGACGTTCCGAGCAAGCCGGACAACCTGCAGACCCCCGAAGTGAAAGGGCTCCAGTTCGGCCAGATGAGCCAGCAGAGCTACTCGACCACCAACATCATCGGGCGCTTCGGCAATTTCGTCACCCGGCAGCAATACGTTTACAGCTGGCCGGTCGCCGCCACCCGCACCGGCACCTTCACCATCCCCGGGCAGACCCTCACGATCGACGGCATCGACTACAAGCTGGAGGACAAGCTGCTGACCGTGCAGGAGCAGGGCGACGTCTTCCGCGACATGATGGATCTGCAGCTCGAGCTGCCGGACGATCCCGTCTACGTGGGCCAAATGGTCTCCTCGCGCATTATCCTGCGCATCCGGCAGGACGCCCGCGTCGAGGCCGCGGCCAACGCCCCGCCTTCGCGCGAGGGGGACGATGTGCAGGAAATCTACCGCAACCCCCGGCCCGAGCGCCGCGAGCAAACGCTGAACGGCAAGCGCTACGTCGACTTTGTCTGGCGCTTCGTCTTCTCCCCCACCCGCGCCGGTCCGCACGAGATCCGCTTTACCTTTCCCATGCGCATGTATGATGCCGACACCGGCCGTTACCGGCAGGTCGTGCTCTACACGCGCAATGGCCCCCTGCAGGTCGCGCCCTTGCCCGAGCAGGACCAGCCCGCGAGCTTCACCGGGGGCATCGGCCAGTTTGACGTAGACTACAAGTGGTCCGCCGACACCGTTGCCACGGGCGAACCGCTGGAGCTTTCCCTCACCGTCAACGGCAACGGCAACCTCGCGCGCATGAGCGCCCCGACGATTCCGGAGTCGAGCGACTGGCGCGCCTACCCGCCTCGGGTCGAGCAAAACCAGAACGAGGACACCGGCATCGCCACGGCCAAGACCTTCGACTACGTACTGATCCCCGAGTCGCCCGCGATCCAGCAGACGCCCGAGGTCAAGCTGGCGTGGTTTGACCCCAAGCAGGGCCGCTACCACGAAACGACCGTCGAGCCGCAGGCGTTGACAGTGACGGGTGAGCCCACGGCTTCGTCCGCTCCGCGCCAGCAAGCCGCGTCCGCTGAGCCTCAGGTGCCCACTCGGCCCGGGATCGGGCCGCTGGCCAGCGCACCCGGCACCTTCCGCCCCGACCTGCGCCCGCTCTTTTACCGCACCAATTTCTGGGTCGCCAACCTCGCCGCGGCCTTCGTGCTGGCGCTGCTCGGCTTCGTGCGCTGGAAGCGACTCCGCCTGGAGACCCAGCCGCATCTGCGCGCCCGCACCGCTCACCTGCAAGAGCAGGAGCGTCGCCTGCAGGCCGCGCGTCAAGCCGCCAGGCAGGAAGATGCGGACCAGTTCTTCCATGCGGCGGTCAAAGCCCTGCAGACCGCCAGCGCCCCGCCCGGCATGCCGCCCGAAGCCGTCACGCCGGAGATGATCCAGCAGCGCCTGATCAGCGCCGGCCTGCCCGAGGAAGAACAGCAGGCATTGACCGAATTGCTGCACCGGGGTGATGCGCTCCGCTACGGGGGGCGGATGCAGCAGACCGACTTCAAGGCCGACCTGAAACGCGTCGAACACGCCGTGCAACAACTGCAAGCCCAGGAGAAACACGCATGAAATTCCTGCTCTGGATCCTTTCCTGTGCGGCCTTCATCGTGACGGCCGCCGCACAGTCTCCCGCCGAAGACGCCTTCTACGCCGGCAATACGGCCTACGCCAATGGCGATTACGAGCAGGCAGTCGCGTCCTACGAGCAGGCGCTCGAGAACGGGGGCGACGCCGCCGGCCTGCACGCCAATCTGGCGAGCGCCTATTACGAGCTGGGCGATACGGGCCGGGCGTTGCTGAATATCCAGCAGGCGCTCGCCCTGGCTCCGGCAGACCCGCTTTACCGCAGCAAATACGCGTTCATTGCCAACGAGGCCGGCTTCCCGGTCGAGGAAGCCCCCATCTGGGCTCCCTACGCCCGCACCCTTCCGCTCAACGGCTGGGTCATCGTGGGCACGGTCGCTGCGTGGGTCGTGCTCCTGGGGGCCGTGCTGCCGGTCTTGCGCTGGCTGCCCACCTACTTCGGCGGCGGGCTGGTGTTGCTGGGCGTCATAGCGTTCCTCACGGCCCTGCCTCCGCTGGTCTACTATCATCTGCAGAGCGAGAAGCTGATCGTGCTCGATGCAGCATCCCTCCGCGTCGCGCCGACGGAAGAAAGTCCGACCACCGACTCCGTCGCCGCCGGCCAGTCGGTCGAGCGTCTGGAGCAACACGGCCAGTTCGTGCGCGTGAGCCTGCCCGACGGCGCCACCGGTTATCTTGAGTCAGAAGAGGTTGCAGCCGTATGGGAGTAGCCGTAGGTTAGGTGATGGAGCATCTGGCGCTCGTAGTCAGTAGCGTATTCTTTTTTGTTGGCGTGCTCGGGATCTTTTTACCCGTGCTACCCAGTACGATTTTCGTCTGGGCTGGCATCATCATCCATCAGCTATGGATGGCGCCGTATTCGGTCGGCTGGCAGTTCGTGATCCTCGCCGGGATCCTGACGCTGCTGGGCGAGTTGCTGGACTTCGCGGCCTCCTACCTCGGCGCCAAAAAACTGGGCGCGACCTGGAAAGGTGCGCTGGGCGGCCTCATCGGAGCGATCGTGGGCGCGATCTTTTTCAGCCTGCCCGGGCTCATTCTCGGTCCGATCCTGGGCGCGATGCTCTTTGAATTCATCGAACAGCGCTCCTGGCGAGCCGCCAGCAAGGCCGGTCTCGGTGCCATCCTCGGCGCGATTTTCGCCCAAGGTGCAAAGCTCGCCATTTCGCTTGGACTGATTATCGCTTTCTACTATCAGCTATGAAGAACATGCGCACGCTTTGCCTCTCGCTCATCCTTTGCGGCACCCTGCTCGGGTGCGCCTCCCTACCCAAGCTCCCCGGCCCTAGCGGTGCCGTAACCGTCAATCAGGATACGTCCAACGAGACCGCCCTGATCGCCCGCGGCGCATCGCTGCGCGAAATCGTCGCGGAGATCGAGGAGGCCTCCGGGCTGGAAATCGACATCGATGCGCACGTCACCAATTACCGGAACCTCAATCTGCAACTGTCACGCCGGGATACCTGGCTGCAGTCGTTGCGTGATCTGGCCGGCATCCTCGAACTGCGCGTCGTCGAAGTCGGCGAAAACCACTACCGCCTCGTCCACTAGAGCCCCATGCCCAAGCAGGTGGCACCGCAACCGACCTACCGCACCCTCAACTGGGGGCGCACGCGCTACCGCGACGCCCTGGCGCGTCAACAAGTCCTCGTCAGCCAACGCATGGCGGGCGCCGTGCCCGATACCCTGGTGCTGACCGAGCACCAGCCGGTCTTCACTCTCGGCGCACGGCCGGGAGCCGATCAACACCTGGTGTGGGACGAGGCGACCCGTGAGACCGCTGGCGTGGAAGTCGTGCGCATCAACCGCGGCGGCGACGTGACTTATCACGGGCCCGGCCAACTCGTCGGCTATGCCTTTCTCAACCTCGCGGAGCGGGAACGTGATCTGCACGCCTATTTGCGCCAGCTCGAGGAGGTCATTATCCGGGCTCTGCGTACGTTTGGCCTGGAGAGCGGCCGCCGTGAAGGCAAGACGGGCATCTGGCTGGAAGACCGCAAGATCGCGGCCATCGGTGTGGCGGTGAAGCGCTGGATCACCTACCACGGCTTTGCGCTCAACGTCTCGACCGACCTGCGCTACTTCACCGGGATCGTGCCCTGCGGCATCACGGACGGCACCGTGACCTCCATGGAAAAGGAACTGGGCACCGCGGTGGACGACAAGGCAGTGGCCCAAGCAATCCAGACCAGTTTCTGGCAGCAGTTTGCGGGCACTTCCCCCAAATGAGTTGCATCTACCTCCAGCCTATGGCTAGGTAAGGGGTATGAGCGAACGAAAGCCTTCCTGGCTCCGCGCAAAGCTTCCCACCAGCCCGTCCTATAAATCGGTCCGCGGCATTGTGGAAGAGCACGAATTGCACACCGTCTGCCAAAGCGCCCGCTGCCCCAATATGGGGGAGTGCTGGTCGCGCCGTACTGCGACGCTCATGATCCTGGGCAACACCTGCACCCGGGCCTGCACCTTCTGCGCGATCCAGACCGGTCGCCCGACGGAGCTGGACCTGGGAGAGCCCGCCCGGGTGGCCATGGCCGTAAAACGCATGGGCCTCAAGCACGCAGTCATCACCTCCGTTTCGCGCGACGACTTGAAAGACGGTGGCGCCGGCGTCTGGGCGGCCACGATCCGCGCCATCCGCTACAAGAATCCAGAGACTGCGATCGAAGTCCTGATCCCCGACTTCCGCGGTAACCTGGACCAGCTCGACATCGTGCTGGATGCGGAGCCGGACATCCTCAACCACAATTTCGAGACGGTGCCCCGCCTCCAGCGTCCGGTGCGCAAGACCGCGAACTGGGAGATCACCTCCAAGGTGCTCGAGCACGCCAAGTCGCGCGGCTTCACCACCAAGACGGGCATCATGCTCGGCATCGGTGAAGAGCAGGACGAGATCGAGGAAACCATGCGCCACTTTGCCGACATCAAGATCGACATCGTGACCATCGGCCAATACCTCCAGCCGACCAAGGAGCACCGCAAGATGACCCGTTGGGTGCAGCCCGAGGAGTTCGAACACTGGAAGCAGTTCGGCCTCGATCTCGGCATCGGCGTGGTCGAAAGCGGCGCGCTCGTTCGCTCCAGCTACCACGCCGACGAGCAGAGCGATCGCTTTGTGCGCAAGGGAGAGCCCAAGACGGAAGACGCTGCCGTCGCGACCGCCACGGCCTAGCGCCCGCACCCGCCCCCCTTTTTCGGCGCGACCTTCTTCTGGAGGTCGCGTTTTTTTTGCAGCGCCCGAAATCCTCCCTGCCAGCAAAGCCGCTCAGCCGCGCTTTCTCTTCTTTTGCACCATCCACCACACCGCCGCGATGGCGAGCAGGGCAAAAACGCCGTAGGAGATGGGGCTGAGATAGCGGCCGACCTCGTCGTAGTTCTCCCCCAATAGTCTGCCGGCCCAGGCCAGGAAAGTGGCCCAGAGTCCCATCCCGACCGTCGAATAGAGCAAAAAGGAAAAGAGGTTCATCTTGTGCATACCCGCCGGAATCGAGATGAGTGTGCGGATGCCGGGCACCAGGCGCGCCAGAAAGATCGACCACCCGCCATAGCGGGAAAACCACCGAGAGGCTCGATCAATATCGCCTGAATCCACCAGGAGCCACTTGCTGTGGCGATCCGCCAACCGCCTCAGCCGCGCTTCTCCCCACAGCCGGCCCAGGTAGTAGAGCGGAATTTGCCCCAGGACCGAACCGACTGTTCCTGCGATGCAGATGCCCCAAAAAGAGAGCTCTCCCTGCGTCGCGCTGTAGCCCCCGAGCGGCATGATCAGCTCCGAGGGGATGGGAGGAAATACGTTTTCGAGAAACATGAGCAAGGCAATGCCCGCATAGCCCATCGACTCGATAATATGCGTGATCCAGTCCGTCATAATCAACCAGCCAGCTCCCCTGCCTGGAGAGGAAGGCGAAGTGGGCTTTACTCTACCACGACAGACATGACCAAAAGATGACGCAGGCGCTCAAAAACGCGTCGGGGACCAGATGTGCACAAAAAAGCGCACGTCCTGATGCAGGGCGCGCGCTCGGTAAAAACATCGGTTGAACTCAGTTCACGAGGTCGCCTTCCGTCGCGTCCTCGCCGGGCAGCACGACGGGCAGGTCGGGCGTCTGGATCTCTTCGTCCGTCGTGCCCTCTTCGTCCTCGGGGGTCTGGGCCTCGGTGCCTTGGTCTCCCTGCTGGGTCTGCTCACGGATCTCGTCCGTCAACTGCTGGATGCGATCGCGGATCTCCTGTTGTGTGGGCAGCGGGTCCAGCGTCGAAGTCGGAGTGCCGGAAGATTGCTGACCCATCTCCTGCATCGCCTCATTGGCCGCGTTACGCGCGTTGCGCACCTGATTCACCAGGGCGGCCAGCGTCTGTTGGTCGGAGGGCGTCGGCGGAGTCACGGAAGTTTCCTGACCGCTTTGGTTCACCGATCCCAACACGTTCGACAGGCTGGTGCGTTGGGCCGCGCCGACGGGCTGCTCGCCGCCCTGCGTCTGCCCTGAGGTAGGCGCAGAAAAATCGAGCGTCGGCTGCACCGTCACCGTACCCGTCAGCGTGCTGATGTCCATCGTTACCGGTTGTTGTTGGAGAGTGGGAAGCAGGGGATCTACCGTGCGGGGCAGGCCCGGAGTGACGGGGTATGGGAATGAGGAGGGACTCGTCGCATACAAGGCAGAGCTGATGGGGGTAGTCTGCGGGCTTGAGCTTGAACCCCCGACATAGATCGGGCTGAAGGCCGGGTTGGCCACGATCACCGAAAAAACCGTGCCGCGCACGCCAGCAGTGCCCACCGGGCCGTGCACCTCGTAGGCGGACTGCTCACGCAATTTCTTCACATCAGAGATGATGTTGCCGTGGTAGAGCCGCAGCTCAATATCACTCGGGCTGGGCTCCCGCGTCTCGTCCTGCTCCGTTGCCTCCGAGACGGTTTCCTGCCGCAAGCGTTCCACGTAGACGACCGTTTCGGGCTTCAGCGTCGCAATGCTGCCCGTCGAAAACACGACCGTCGCAGTCGCATCCTCACCCATCGCGATGGTTTCGCCCTCGTAGAGCTGTCGGCTGTCGTCGAGCGTTCGGGCTTCGCCGTCTTCGCCGATCACGAGGTAATCGCCTGTGGCTTTTACCAGTCGCGCGACGGCCGCCTGCTGGATTTCTGCCGTCAGTTGGCTCGACAGAGCAAAAAGGGCCAGAAAGAGAGTAAAAAGAGGGGTCCGTTTCATGAGCTGAGTCAAATAGAGTAAGTCGTCTGGACCGCTCCTGGATTAAGGCTGCCTATCCTGGAGCGATTTCCTTTTCCCACCCTGCGTTAATCGATTGTAAGATTGCCGCAGAGGTTCGATGCTGTGGTATTTGATACCATGAACGAGTCCGTACGCCTACAAAAATACCTTGCCGAACAGGGCGTCGCCTCTCGTCGCGGCGCAGATCAGATGGTCTTGGACGGGCGCGTGGAGGTCGACGGGGCCATCGCCGAACCGGGCACCAAGATCGTCCCGGGCAAATCGGTGGTAAAGGTCGACGGGCGCCGCATCATCGCCCGGCAAAAGCCCACCATCACCCTGGCGCTACACAAGCCCAAGGGCTACCTTTGCAGCCATAACGATCCCCATCACCAGAAGACGGTCTTCGACCTGCTGCCCTTACCGCTACAAAAAGAGCGCCTGCTGATCGCGGGCCGCCTCGACCTCGAAAGCGAAGGGCTCCTGATCCTGACTAACGACGGCGACCTCGCCCAGCGCCTGACCCACCCCACCAACCGCGTGATCAAGCGCTACCGGGTGGAGCTGGACCGCACTTTTGCCGACGAAGACCGCAACAAGCTGATCAACGGCATCGTCTGGGAGGGCGAGCGCCTGAAGGTCGAACGCGTCGTGACCAATGCAGCCAAAGGCCCCGAAAGCGGCCGACGCCTCGAGGTTCATTTAAACCATGGTAAAAAGCGCGAAATTCGCCGCCTTTTTTATGCACTGGGCTACGATGTGCGCTATCTTCAACGGTTTCAGATCGGACAGTTTAACCTCAAGGGCCTCAGCGCCGGGACGATGCAAGTCCTCGGACGCAATGAGATTCGCCGATTATTAAGTTGAGCGGCGCGGGAGGCCCAGCTTACCCTTTTCGTATCAAGATGATGGCCAAACGGCTCGTATTTGCCGCAATCGCTCTGATGGGCACCGTCAAACTCCTGACGGCGGCCCCCTTGTATACCGCCCCTCGGACGGACAGCGCTCAAGTGAGCGATATCGCCCTGCCGAGCACCCAGATCACGCTCAGGCCCGAGGCCAGTGCCCCCGCCGGCTGGACCCAGGCCACCTTCCGCGGCCCGTGGACCGGCTACATCAGCTCCACCATGCTGAAGGATGATGCGAGCACCGCGCGAGCCGGCGCGCGGGTGACGCTCCAACCCAACTCCCAGCTCGATCCTGTCGCCACGCTGTTGGAGGACGACACCGTCGAGGTCGTCAATCGCGGGCAATGGTGGACCGAGGTGCGTGTGCACAAGCCCATCACCGTTTACCTCCGGGATACGGACGTCGAACCCGTCACGGCAGACGACGCTCCAGCCGAGGAAGAGGGCAACGGTTGGCTTCGCATCCCCTTCTTCGGCAAAAAGGACAATCCGCCGGCTCAACCCGCGGCCAGCACGGCACCAACCCCCACGCCGCCCGAATCGACGCCACCGGGTACCGCCAACCCGCAACCGGCAAACACGCCTCCGCGTCCGGCCGAACCGAATGCCCCGGCGTCGACCGACACGCGCTCAAACGCCGCGAATACGGCGCCCGCATCCAACGTATCCGGCCCCGCGAACGCCCGAGAGCAGGAGAGCCGGATGCAAGTGCGCCCGGTGCAGGACGACTTTTTCATCATGCCGGGTTCAGCCTCCGCCGCGCCCAAGGCCGACCTGCCGACTGAATCTGAACCGCCTGCGGAGCCGGCCCCCGCACGCGTCCAGGTCCAGGAGGTTGCAGCGCCCGAGCCCCAGCCGGAGGCCAACGCGGAAAACACCGCGAGTGCCCCGACACCCGCCCCCACGGAATCGACGGCACCCGAGCCTACCTTCGTGGCCTATGAGCCGGAACCGACTCCGGCCCCGCAACCGAGCCCGCCCCGGCCTAAATCACCTTATCCCAAGCCGGCGCCCAAAGCACCGGTGGACCGCAATCAGCCCGATCAGGTCCGCGAGCTGCAGCCCCGCATCATCGGTTCGCCCTCTCCTCAGTCCGGCCCGGTCGCCCGCATGCAGAAGGTCCGCGTCGCCCCGACGTTGAGCGATCCGTATCCCGTAGTGCAAGAGGACGCGCCCATCCCCTCCGCCGCCGGGCAGATCCCGCACACCTATACTGGCCAACTGATCCGCACGCAGCGCGCCTGGTATGCCCTGCACGCACCCAAGTTTGGGTATGCGCTCGTGGACGGCTCCGGTGACCGCATCGCCTACGTCGACGTTTCGCGCGTATTCATCCAGAGCCCGATCAACGAATACGTGGATGCACCGGTGCAAATCTATGGCCAGTGGGATACGGAAGAAGGCGCCGGTCGCGTGATCCGGGCTCGCAACATGCGATTGATGGCTCCATAGATGCAAGTGGTTACTTAAGTTATAGTTCGAACACTCGATTTCAGATATTTCATGGCCCAATTGATCGACGGTAACGCCATCGCGGCACAAATCGTGGAAGAGTTGACGCAAGAGGTCTCGACCCTCCCCGAAGACAACCGCCCCTGCGTGGTCTTCATCCGGGTGGGAGAAGATCCGGCATCGGTATTCTACGTCCGCAAGAAGGAAAAGACGGCCGCGCAGATCGGCATGCGCAGCCGCCTGCAAGTCTACGACACCTCGATTAGCGAAGAGGAACTCTTGCGAGAGGTAGATAAACTGAACGCAGACGACAACGTGCATGGCATCCTGGTCCAGGCGCCCCTGCCCGCCCACATGGACGAGCGCACGGTCTTTAACCGCGTGCACCCCAACAAGGACGTGGACGGCTTCAGCCAGGCCAATCTCGGCCGCCTCGTGCAGGAAGACCCCGACGCCTTCGTGGCCTGCACCCCCGCCGGGGTGGTCGAGCTGCTGGCGCGCAGCAACGTGCAGACCGAAGGACGCCACGTGGTCGTGCTCGGGCGCAGCCTGATCGTGGGCAAGCCCGCCGCGCTGCTGATGATGCGCAAGGGCCCGCTCGCCAACGCCACCGTCACCGTCTGCCACTCCCGCACGGACGATCTGCCCAGCATCACCCGCCAGGCAGACATCCTCATCGCCGCGATCGGCAAGCCCGAATTCGTGACCGGCCAGATGGTCAAGCCGGGCGCTACCGTGATCGACGTGGGCATCAACCGGGTGGAAGATGCCACGCGCAAGAAGGGCTACCGGATTGCCGGCGACGTGAACTTTGAGGAAGTCGAGCCCAAGGCGGCGGCCATCACCCCCGTCCCCGGCGGCGTAGGGCCAATGACCGTTGCCATGCTGATGCGCAATACTTATAAAGCGTTTCAACTCACCAACCGCGCCCAGTAGCGCGCTCCATCACGATGAATCCTCCGCATGTCCTGGTCGTTGACGACCAACCCATCAACGTCCGACTGCTCGAGCGCAAGCTGGAGCGGGTGGGCATGCGGGTGACGTCCGCCTTCAGTGGCATTGAAGCGCTCGAATATGTGCAGCGCGAGCAGCCCGACGTCATCCTGCTCGACATCATGATGCCGATGATGGACGGGATCGAGGTGTGCCGTCGCCTGAAAGAAGATGCGCACACCCGCGACATCCCCGTAATTTTCATTACGGCCAAGACCTCCAAGGAGGGCAAGCTCGAGGGCCTCAACGTCGGTGCCGCCGACTACATCACCAAGCCGATCGACCTGGACGAAACGGTTGCCCGCATCAGCACCCAGCTGCGTATCCAGGAGAACTACCGCCAGAATCTGGAGCTGACTAATCGGCTGGGTGAAGCGCGGCGGCATGCCGCGATCGCCCATGTGACGGAAGGTATCGCCCACAATCTGAACAATCTCCTGGGCGTCGTGGTCGGCTACCTCGACCTGCTGCGGGCATCACTGGACAACCGCGAGCGCATGCTGCGCACCAGCGACAAGCTCGACCAGGCGGTCAAGCGTATGGTCAACATCGTGCGCGAGCTGACGACCATTGCCGAGTTCGACCGCGTGCGCAAGACGCCGGTGCCCGTCACGGCGGTGATCGGCAACGCCCTGCAGCGCTTTAGGGCGGAGTACAGCGTGCCTCAGGCTCAAGTCGTGATCGACAATCAGGTGCCGGAGCTGGAGCTCGAGACCAACCAGGAGATGCTGGAAGACATCATCGGTCGCCTCTTGATCAACGGCTACGAGAGTTACGAAGACGACACGCCGGCCTCCGATCGCGCCCTCCGCCTCACCGCGACGCAGGAGAGCGGCGAGTTCAACGAGTTCCTGCGCATCACGATCAGCGATCACGGCCAGGGCGTCGATTCCGAGATGGCCGACACCGCCTTCGAGCCTTTCGTCTCCCGGCACTCTGCCGTGGGCCGCGGCATGGGGCTGACCATCGTACGCCACGCCATTCACAGCCTCGGCGGCACCGTAAAGCTGGAAAAGCACACCGATGGATCGGACGGCACGGTGGCCGTCATCCAGCACCCCTTCCGCGATCCGGCGGACGAGGAGATCGACTGGTCTCAAATGGTCGGAGAGCACCTGCCCGAAGAATCCGGTTCGTAATCCGACGCAATTTGTCGCGTCTGTAGTTGCAGAGGCAGGGTAAAAGGCATTACCCGTTGCGCATGGCGAAGATCGCGTTCATTGGGGCAGGTCGCATGGCAAGTGCCATCGTGGCCGGATTGTTGCGTCACCGCGTGGCGGAAGCCGGGCAGATCATCTGCACCAGCGCCGCCGACAATACGGGGCCGGAGCTCGCGCAGAAGACCGGCATCGGCTACACCCAGGACCTCCACGAGCTCCTGTCGGACGCCGATACCGTGGTCCTCGCCTGCAAGCCCCAACAGCTGGGCCAACTCGGGCCCGAAGTCGCGGAACTGAGCCGCAAGCGCCTCATCATCTCCATTCTCGCGGGCACGCCGATCGCCAGGCTGCAGCAGGTCTTCCCCGAGGCCCGCAACGTGGTCCGCGCCATGCCCAATACCCCGGGTCAGGTCGGCGCCGGCATTACGGCCTACGCTTCCGCGGACGAACTCGGGCACGAGGACGACCAGATGGTCAAGAGCATCCTCGACGCGCTCGGAGAAACCGTGCCCGTCACGGAAGATCAGATCGACGCGGTGACGGGGGTCAGCGGCAGCGGCCCGGCCTACGTCTTCGAATTTATCGCCGCCCTGCGGGATGCGGGCGTTGCGGCCGGGCTGGAGGAGGAGCTGAGCTACCGCCTCGCACTCAACACCGTCAGCGGGGCCGCCGAACTGCTGAAAGTCGTGCCCGAGACGCCGGAGACGCACCGCGAATGGGTGTCCTCCCCCGGCGGCACGACTCTGGCCGGCCTCGCCGTGATGGAAGAAGCCGGTTTCCGCGACATCATGCAGCGCACCGTGCTGGCTGCCAAGCGCCGCGCCGAGGAGTTGGCCCAAGGCTAATCCCGCTATCCTCGCGCAAACCGCTTGCCCCTGTAACGGGATGCCGCCAAGCTCCCGCCTCGACTTATGGCCGAACACAGCCTCTCGGAAGACTTTCGCAACCTGCTTGCCGGCAGTGAAAACCAGCCCCTGAACCTGGGCTCCCTCGTCGACCGCGTCGGCGAAAAGGGCTTCGGCATGCTACTGGTGCTGCTTGCCCTGCCCAGCGCCCTGCCCATTCCTGCCCCCGGCTACAGCACACCCTTCGGCATCATGCTGGCGATCCTCGCCGGGCAGATGATCGTGGGCAAGCGCATGCCCGTCTTTCCCGAGCGCTTCCGCAAGATGCGGCTCAACCGCAAGCTGGCGGACAACATGCTCAGCTTTGCCGCCAAGGTGTTCGCCAAGCTCGAGTGGTTCATCCGCCCGCGCATGAAGTGGATCGGGGGCCGCATGGGCCAGAGCATGATGGGCTGGCTGGTCCTGGTCATGGCCTGCCTGATGATCCTGCCCATCCCCTACACCAACACCTTCCCGGCCATGGTCATTTTCCTCATCGGCATCGGCCTGATGGAAGAGGACGGCCTGTTCTCGATCTTTGCCTGCATCGTGGGCGCCTTTGCCGTCGCGCTTTACGGTTTCATCATCTACGTCGTGATCGCCTACGGCCCGCACGTCGTCACCGAAGGCGTCGACGCCGCCAAGACCTGGATCAAAGACCTGCTCGGCCTGCAGCCGGACGCCACGCCAGCCCCCTCGACCGAACCCGTCGAGACCACCGCCCTCATGCTGCGCAACTGGCTTGGCCGCTGGTCGTAAAGACGCTGGTTAGAGCCGGTTCGTCAGCCACTGGCGTAGCTTGCGCAGGGCCTGGGAGCGGTGAGAAATGTCGTTCTTTACCGTTTCGGGCAAGACGCCGAAGCTTTGGTCGTAGCCGGAGGGGCGAAACAGCGGGTCGTAGCCGAAGCCGTTGTCGCCGTGGCGCTCAAAGAGGATGTGGCCTTCGACCTTGCCCAGGAAGGTCTGGCATTCGCCCTCGGCACTGACCAGGGCCAACGCGCAGACGAAGCGCCCGGTGCGCTTTTCCATCGGCGTGTCCGCCAGCTCGGCCAGCAGCTTGTCGTTGTTGGCCTCGTCGTTGCCGTGTGCGCCGGCATAGCGCGCGGAATAGATGCCCGGTTCGCCGCCCAGCGCATCCACCTCGATCCCGCTGTCGTCGGCCAGCGCCCATTGCCCCGGCTGCAACAACGTCACCAGCGCGCGGGCCTTCAGCTCGGCATTGGCGGCAAAGGTCGAGCCGGTCTCTTCCACGTCCGGCATCCCGCCGAGCGCGGACGCCCCATAGACGTTTACGCCCAGCTGCGACTCGCGCATCATGGTATCGATTTCCTGGAGCTTGTGGGCATTACCGGTCGCGACAAAGATATCCATTCCCGTATCCTAATTCATGAAGCGAACTTCAAACGAGTAAAAAGGAGTTTTTACGCCCAAGGCGCAGCCGGAGCCCGAAGTCACACGGCGCGCACCCACCCGCGATAAAGGGTATCCGGGCCGAAGCGCTCGACGTGCAACTGGCGCAACTGGAGGGCATCGGCCATGCGCCCGGCGGGCAGGCCGCGGAACGGTGTGGGCGCATCCGCGTCGAGCACCAACTTGGGGGCCTGGTAGACGAAGAGGTAATCGACCGCCCGATGCAGCCAGAGGTCTTGCGCGAGCCCGGACCCGGTCTCGAGATAGAGCCCGGTGATGCCCTTGACCAGTAACGCCTGGCGGAAGTGTCGCCAGAAGGCCCGCCCCACGCCGTGCACGAGCCAGAACGTGCGCCCGCGAGTCGAGAGCAGCCGCACCTCGTCCGTCAGGTGCTCGGTGTGCTCGACGTGGCCGCTCCAGCGCTCGATCTTCTCCCGCTGGTTTTGCCCCGTGACGGTGATGGTGAGGTCGGCCCATTCGTCGGAAAACACCTGCAGCTCGCTGCTGCCCGGTCCGAGCCCCCGCAGGGAGCGGTCGAAAATAAAGCGCGGGTGCGCGTGCGCTCCCTCCGGCAGGCGAGCGGTCAGCTGCGGGTTGTCCTGCAAGAGCGTGCCGGCGCCGGTGCCGATGGCCGGGAAGTAGTGACGCCAACGGTGCACATCCGCCCGCGCCTCAGTGCCCGTAATCCATTTGGAATCGCCCGTGCGCGTCGCCGTCTTGCCGTCGAGCGTGACGGCGACCTTGAGCGCGATCAGCGGATCGCCAGTCTGGATCCAGTGGTTGAAGACCAGGTTGAGGTCGTCGCAAGCCTCGGCCAGCACGCCCTCGATCACCTCCACCCCTGCCTCGCGCAGCTGCGGAAACGCCCGCCCCGCGTGCACGGGGTTGGGATCGACCGAGCCCACGATGACGCGCCGAATGCCGCTGGCCAGAATCGCCTCCGTGCAAGGCGGCGTGCGGCCATGCGTGCAACACGGCTCGAGCGTCACCACCAGCGTAGTCGAGTCGTCCAGTGGCGCCCCCAGCTCCTGCCAGCGGGCGATGGCCTCCTTTTCGGCATGGCGACCGGGCGGTGGTTGGGTGCGTCCACGGGCCACGACCTGCCCCTGGTGCACAATGACGGAGCCGACGGCGGGGTTGGGGTGCGTCCAGCCCCGGGCCAGCCGCGCCTCGGCCAAGGCCTCGCGCATCAAGGGCTCCCAGTGCGCCCGGGACTCAGCTTGCGGATCGGCAGCGGACATGGGCGGTCAGGCTTGCACGTAGGGGTTAAGCCGACGCTCCTCTTCGACGGTGGTGGCAGGTCCGTGGCCCGGCAGCAGCTGGGTCTCCGGTGGCAGGGTAAAGATCTGCTCGCGGATGGACGTCATCAGTGTCTGCTCATCACCGCCGGGCAGGTCGAAGCGCCCCACCCCGCGTTTGAAAATCGCATCGCCAACCACGGCAAAACCCAGCTCGGGGAAGTGGATCAGGATGTTACCCGGGCAGTGCCCCGGCACGTGACGGATCTCCGCCTTTTGCCCCAACACCTCGATCGCTCCCGGCTCCAGCCAGCGGTCCACCTGGGCAGACTTCAGCTCCAGGCCCGGGATGGAAAACGCCCCCTGCACCGCCGCGTCTTCGATGATCGTCTGGTCGGCCCGGTGCGCCCACACGGGGATGCCCGCCTCATTGAAGAAGTGGGCGTCGAGCATATGGTCCCAGTGACCGTGGGTCAGGATCAGCGCGTCGACCGCGAGCCCCTGCTGGCGCACGCTCTGTTCGCAAACCTGCCAGGCCTGCTGCGGCGCATCGAAGATCACGGCGCGCTGCGTCGCTTCATCCTTCAGCACGTAGCAATGGGTCCCAATCGGCGGCAATTCGTGGCGCTCTAGCTGCATCCATCCAGCGTGGGAGCAAGCGCGGCGGTTGCCAATACACTTGTTTCCTGAGGAAACAAGTTTCCACCAAACTTGTCTCTCAGGAAACAGATTTCATTCGCGCCGTTGCTCGAGATCGCTAATCTGCTTCCGGAACGCCCGTTACCTTGACGACCGGGAAGCGCTCACCCTCGACGGTGATCGCTTCGGTTTCCAGCGGCTTGACCCGGCTCAAGATGAACGTAATCACGATGCAACTGATGTTAATCGAGATCACGATCCCCGCACTGAAACTAAAGGTGATACTCAGAAAAATGCTGATGGCAGCGATGATATAAGCCCAGCGGATGCGTTTGGCATCTTTGGCGGTGATGGCCAGAAAGTCCGGATGGCGGTTTGCAGGAGATTCGCTACTCATCACCAAAGGATCGTGAGCCCGTCTGAATGCCGGTCAAGCCTATTAGGGGATAAAGCCTAAATCTATTCCCGCCCTTGGTTCCTGCCTCCAGCCGCAACGATCCCGCCTTAGCCCCCTTTTCCCTTGCCAGCCGGGGAGTGGCGGCGCACGCTGAGCGGTTTCTGCACGTGCCCATGGAAGATACGTTGAAATTTACCGTTTTGCCCGGCGACGGCATTGGCCCGGAGGTCATGGCTGTGGCGCTGGAAGTGCTCGAGAAGGTGACTTCGGACGCCGGACTGAAGCTCGATTACAGCACGCACGATGTTGGCGGCGCTGCGATCGACAGCCAGGGCTCTGCCCTGCCCGCCAGCACGCTGAAGGCCTGTGAGGCGGCCGACGCCATTCTCTTCGGCTCTGTGGGTGGCCCGAAGTGGGAAAACCTGCCCCCGGCCGAACAGCCCGAGCGCGCGGCCCTGCTGCCCCTGCGCAAGCACTTCACCCTCTTTGCCAACGTGCGCCCCGGCCTGCTCTACCCGGAGCTGCTCGACGCCTCCCCGCTGAAGGCCGAGCGCATCCCCGAGGGCATCGACATCGTCTGCATCCGCGAGCTGACGGGCGGCATCTACTTTGGCCAGCCCAAGGCCACCCGCGACCTGCCCGACGGCGATATCGAGGCGCTCGATACCATGATCTACCGCAAGAGCGAGATCTTGCGCATCGCCGAGGTCGCCGCCCAGGCCGCCCTGACCCGCGGCAAGCGCGTGACGAGCGTCGACAAGGCCAACGTGCTGACCACCAGTGTGCTCTGGCGCAAGGTCGTGACCGAGTTCTTTGCCGAAAAGTATCCCGAGATCACGCTCAACCATATGTATGTCGACAACGCCGCGATGCAGCTCGCGCGCAGCCCCAACCAGTTTGACGTGCTCTTCACCGAAAACATGTTCGGCGACATCCTGAGCGACGAGATGGGCATCATCTGCGGCAGCCTCGGCATGCTCTGCTCCGCCAGCCTCGGCGCCCACAACAACCGCCTGGGCCACCCGTTCGGCCTCTACGAACCGGCCGGCGGCACCGCGCCCGACATCGCGGGCCAAGGCATCGCCAACCCCTGCGCGCAAATCCTCTCCGCCGCGCTCATGCTGCGCTACTCCTTCGGCCGCGACGACCTCGCCAAGCAGATCGAAGCCGCCGTCAAGGCCACCGTGCAGGCCGGCACCCGCACCGGCGACATCGCCTTCGGCACCGACAGCGTCTCCACCCGCGCCATGGCCGACGCCATCCTCGGCCGCCTGTAGGTTAAAGCCGTAACCAATTCAGTTTTCCCCAGCCGACGCGCCTGATGTGTGCGTCGGCTTTTTATTGCCTGGCCTTCTTCGCCGCCTGAATCGCCGGCCAGGTCTCGCGCGTCACGGGAATCACACCCGCGCGGGCCGCACGCTCCTTCACCTTGGCGACCATGCGCTCCATCGCCGGCCGCGCCAGCTCGGCCAGCGAGACGTCATCGCGACTGTGTTGTGGTGCTTCAGCGTTCATACAATTCGATGATACTAGGTGGTAAAACCGTAGCGTCAAGCAGGGCCGCACGGTCTGCCAAGGGCCGGTAGATCTCGTGGAAATTCGCGATGCCGCGCTCGAAACGGCGACGGATGTCGGATTCGGGAATGTCGTGACCACCCTCGCGCACGCGATTGGCGACGCGCGTAATCGCCATTTCGGCGTCAGGCAAGCTGAGGAAATAGAGCCAGATCTCGTAGCCTTGCTGCTTCCAGGCTTTTAGGTGCCGAACGTATCCTTGGCCGCTCAAAGTCGTCTCGAAGGCAAACGACACCCGCCGACTCGCGTAGCCCGCCAAGAGGTCGACCATGGCCTTGCCAGCCGCAACCTTCATGGAGTCGGGGCGGAAGGGACTGAGCCCCTTCGCGATACTGTCGGCGTTGACGAAGTTGGGGCAATCGGCCTCCATCGGCAGGAACTCCTCCGCAAAGGTGGACTTACCGGCGCCGTTCGGACCAGCGATGATGATGGCGAGTGGCGATGATCGGCTCACGCTGCTGTTTTATCCTCTAGAGGCGCACGTTGGGAAGCTCAAACCTCCCCCGCCCTTTCCCCCTTGCCTCTGGGCGGATCGTCCGCCATGTTCTGCTGTTTTCCCATGACGTCAGCTGAAGTTCGCCAATCGTTCCTGGATTTCTTTGCCTCGAAGCAGCACGAGATCGTGCCGTCGGCCTCGTTGTTGCCGACCGCGCCGAACCTGCTCTTCACCAACGCGGGCATGAACCAGTTTGTGCCCTACTTCCTGGGGGATCGTCAGGCACCCTACAGCCGGGCCGCCGACACCCAGAAGTGCATCCGCGCGGGCGGTAAGCACAACGACCTCGACGATGTGGGCTTCGACGCCTACCACCAGACGTTTTTCGAAATGCTGGGCAACTGGTCCTTCGGCGACTACTTCAAGCAGGAGGCGTTGACGTGGTCGTGGGAGCTGCTGACCCAGGTGTGGGGCTTCCCGCCCGAGCGCCTGTATGCGACCGTCTACAAGCCCGGCGAGGGCGACCCGGCCGACTTCGATCAGGAGGCCTACGACGTGTGGGCGGGCATCTTTGAGCGCGCGGGGCTGGACCCGAAGAAGCACATCAAATACGGCGGCAAGAAGGACAACTTCTGGATGATGGGCGACACCGGCCCCTGCGGCCCGTGCTCCGAGATCCATATGGACCTGACCGCCGACAATCAGGGCGAACTGGTCAATGCCGACAGCCCCTGGTGCATCGAGCTCTGGAACGACGTGTTCATCCAGTTCAACGCCACCGAGACGGGCGACTTCGTGCCGCTGAAGGCCAAGCACGTCGACACCGGCATGGGCTTCGAGCGCGTGGCGGGCATCATCGCCACGACGCAGGGCTTCACCGACTACTCGAACCCGCCGAGCAACTACAATGCGGACCTGTTCGAGCCGATTTTCCGCAAGATCAGCGAGCTGAGCGGCCGCACCTACGACCGCACCCTGCCCGCCGATCCGCAGCACCCGACCGAGGCGGAGATGAAGGACGTCGTCTTCCGCGTGCTGGCCGACCACATCCGCTGCCTCTGCTGCGCCATTGCCGACGGCATCCTGCCGGGCAACGAGGGCCGCAATTACGTGCTGCGCCGCATCCTGCGCCGGGCCGTGATGTATGGCCGCCGTCTGGAGCTGCAGGCCGGCTTTTTCACCGCGCTGGTGGAACCGGTGGTGCAGACCCTCGGCAGCGTCTTCCCCGAGCTGCGCGAACGCCAGGACATGATCCGCAAGGTGATCGCGAGCGAGGAAACCGCTTTCGACAAGACGCTCGACCGCGGCATGGCCGAGTTTGAGAAGATGACCGAGGGCCAGAGCGAAGTCAGCGGCGTCCAGGCGTTCACGCTCTACGACACCTACGGCTTTCCGCTCGACCTGACCCAGATCATCGCCGAAGAGCGCGGCCTGAAGCTCGACACCGCCGGCTTTGAGGTGGAGATGGAAAAGCAGCGCGAACGCGCCCGGGCCAACCAGAAGAAGGAGATCGTGCGCGTGTCGGACGAGTCCAGCGCCAAGGCCACGCAATTCGTCGGTTACGACCCGCTGCAATGGCGCCAGTTCGAGACTCAGGTCGTCGACGTAGTCCAAAACGACGACCGCACCTTCCTCGTCTTTGCCTCCACCCCCTTTTACGCCGAGATGGGCGGCCAGATCGGCGACCGCGGCGTGGCCCTCATCGACGGCCACCGCGTCAAGATCGTCGACACCCAGAAGGACAGCGGCGGCACCTTCCTGCACGAAGTCGAACTCGACGGGCCGACCGCCGAACAGGCCGAAAGCTGGCAGGGCAAGGCCGCAACCTTGAGCCTCGACCTGCCCTACCGCCTGCAGATCCAGCGCCACCACAGCGCCACGCACATCCTGCACTGGGCGCTGCGCTGCGTGTTGGGCGATCACGTGCACCAGGCCGGTTCTTACGTCGGCCCGGACCGCCTGCGCTTCGACTTCGCGCACTTCGAGGCGATCCAGCCGGAGCAGCTGGTCGAGATCGAGCGCCTCTGCAACGAAAAGATCCTCAGCAACGACTCCGTGCGCTGGTATGAGATCGCCTTCGACGAAAAGCCGGAAGACGTCGTGGCCTTCTTTGGCGACAAGTATGGCGACCGCGTGCGCGTGGTGGAGATCGGCGGTCAGGTGTCCGTCGAAGCCAGCGGCAACAGCTTTACCCTCACCGAGCGCCCCCAAGGCGGCTGGTCGGCCGAACTCTGCGGCGGTACCCACGTCGAGGCGACGGGCGAGATCGGCCTGCTCAAGGTCCTCTCCGACAGCGCCGTGAGCGCCGGCACCCGCCGGATCGAAGCCGTGGCTGGTGACGCCGCGCTGAAGCTCGTCAACGACCGCTGGAGCCTCGTGGACAGCCTGGCCAAGCGCTTCTCGAGCAAGATCGACGAAGTGCCCGGCCGCGTGGACGACCTGCAGGAGCGCCTGCACCAGGCCGAACGCGAGCTGAAGCAGCTGCGCGCCAAGGCCGCTGCGGGTCAGGCCGAGGAGCTGCTGAGCCTCGCCAAGCCCAAGGGCAACCTGAGCGTATTGGCCGTCGTGCTTGAAGCCGGCAACCCGAACGAGTTACGCGAACTGGGTGCCAAGATCCACCGCAAGATGGACAACGGCCTGCTCGTCGCGGGCGGCGTTTTCGGCCCCAAGGTGACCGTCTGCGCCTTTGCCTCCGACGCCGCCATCCAGGCCGGTTACAAGGCGGGAGACATCATCCGCGAGCTGACGCCGAAGCTCGGCGGCAAGGGCGGCGGCAAGCCCGACTTTGCCATGGGCGGCGGCACCGAACCGGGTCAACTCGGCGGCGTGCTCGCCGAATGGCAGGCTGCGGTGGTCGATTAAACGCGGGCCAGCAGGTCCTCGATCAACCTTTGCAATTCAGCTTTCGCCTCCTCCGGCGAAAGCTCTTTTTTTGCCGCGGCATGGGAAAGCGCCTCGGCCGCACCCAGCATGGCGTACAAACTCACGAGGCTGACGGATCCGCTTTTCGCCGCCCTGTCCAGCGCTTGCTTGCACAAGTGCATAAACGCCTGGTTGGACGCGCGCTTCACAGTCTCCAGCTCGGGATTGGTGCCCAGCGCCGCCACCAGCCCGGGGATCTCCCGACCCTGCGCCAGCACGCAATCGACATAACCGCTAGCGATCGCGGCTGCCAGGCTTTGGGGCGTGGGTTCGGCCTGCGCCAGCGCGGTCTCGATCAACTGTGTCTCCCGCGCATCGAACTCCCGATAGAGCGCAAGCAGCAGACCCGATCGACTCTCGAAATGGTTATAAGCCAAGGGCTTGGTGACGCCTGCTTCAGCCGCCACCTGGGCCAGCGTGAGCGCATCGGCCCCCTTTTCGCGGATCAGGCGCCAAGCGACGTCGACCAGCTGGCGGTGCCGTTCATCCCAGGAGAGCCGTTTGCGGGGCGCAGGCGCACCCGTGGACTGAAGCCTGTTGTTTGACATATTACCAACAGTAACTTACCTTCAGTAAACTTCTATAGAGTGCACCACGTCCACCTTTCCCGCCATGCACATTTTGATCGTATATTCTCACCCGAAGCCCGATTCATTGACGGCGAGCGTAGCCAAAACGCTCGCGAGCGCAATCGAATCATCCCCCGGCACCCACACCGCCGAGATTGCCGACCTTGCCAGCGAAGGCTTCGATCCACGCTTTACCCAGCGCGACATCGCGGTGCAACTGGGCCAGTCGGCTCAACTGCCAGAGATTGCCGCCGAACAGCGCCGGATCGACCGCGCCGACGCGCTGGTGCTGGTCTACCCCGTCTACTGGTGGGCGTTCCCGGCCCTGCTGAAAGGTTGGATCGACCGCGTCTTCATGAACGGCTGGGCTTACGACGACCGCAGCACTCCGGGCGAAGTAAAGAAGCTATTGAGCCTCCCCGTGCATACGATCGCCATCGGGGGTGCGGACGAACGCACCTATGCTCGGCATGGCTACTTCGGGGCCATGAAGCTGCAAATCAACCAAGGCATCTTCGACTATTGTGGAGCCCGTGTCCTCACCTCGGAGCTGATGTACGAATCCGACCCTCTCGGCGGGCTGGAGGCAGTCAAGGCCCTCGTCCCCCGTATCTGCGGGCAGGCCTGAACATCCCGGCGCGCCCGCCCGTCATCAAACGGATGCACCGGGCATCGGAGGCAGAACTCAGCCGGCAGAACTCACGTTGGGGAGGTCGAAGAGGATGCGCCATTGGCCGTCCTCCCCTCTTTCCCAGAGGTGCACGCCTTTGCCGAGGATCGTGAGGGGGATTTCGGTGCCCGCCACGGCAAACTTCCAGTGGAAGAGGTTCACCACGAGCACGTGGCTGCCGTTGCCTTCCAGATGGACGGGGCGGCACTCGACATCCACGAGCTTGAGCTCCTCCGCAGGTAGCTTCAAGTGTGCGGCAATGGCCTCCCGACCATGCAGCGGCAGAATCTCCGGCAGGATCAGCGTAGCGCCATCGGCATAATATTCGGCGGCTTTTTCCACTTCCTGCGCGGCAAACGCGGCATGAAAGGCCTTTTCGGCGGCGACCACATCGCCGAACGGCCCGTCCTGGGTTAAAGGCTGGGTGGCGTTGCTGGCCTCAAACGCGGTCGGGCGGGCGCATTGGTGGAGAATTTCCGGCGCCCCGAGTTTGTTCCAGGCCAATAGTTTGACCTTCAGCGAGCCGTCCGGAACCTGCTCCCAGATCGTCAGACACTGGCGCGGATCGGAAATGACTTCTCCCTCCGGGCTCATCTTGAAGTTGAAGCTGAGGAGTGAGGTCTCGACTACCCATTTGCCGATGGTGGCAAAGGAGCGCCCGCCGTCGCCAGTCGTAGGCTCGTAGCTCAAGGAGGCCGGTGCATCAAAGATGAAGGCTTGCAGGGAGGTCGCGCCGGAGATCAAAGGTACGCCATCGGCAAGAATCAGCGGGTCTTGCGCGAAACCTTGCATGAAAGCTTCGCGATCGCGCCGATTGAAGGCGCCGAACAGCTCGCCGACGGCGCGGTCGGATCGGGCGACCAGATCAGAAGGATCGATTGAGTGGAACGCTTGAGAGGGAGCGAGATTCTCCGGCGATGCCGCATCGGCAGCGGCGGACAAGAGGAGTGCCGCGAGCAGTCCGACAAACAGGCCAGGGCCAGCGCTGAGAGCACGTAGGTGGAGGATCATGGGATTTCGGAGTTGGGGTTGTGCGGTGGGGAGTTGGGACATTGAGAGGGCCAAAGCGGGGTTTCGCAGCGACGGATTTTAGCCGCAAGATGAGTCAGAGTCACTGACTATGATAGCTCGTCTGACGATTACAGGCACAGCAATGGCGAACATCAGATAACGTCTCACCTACCTTCCACCAAGCCCATGACGTTTGCGCAAAAAAAAGACGCGCCCGGATTGTGTCTCTGCCCTCCGGTGCGCTACCATCGGCTATGCCCACGATGCGCGAACGCATGCTGGCCGGAGAAGCCTACCGCCCGGACGATCCCGAACTGGCCGCACTCCGCCTGCAGGCGCGGCGTCTGACACAGCGCTACGCGCAGCTCGACCCAGCCGACGCGGCAGGCCAGGCAGCGGTGCTCGGCGAACTGCTGCAGGCGGACGCCCGCGAGGTCAAGATCGAGCCGCCCTTCAGCGTCGACTACGGCTGCCATATCACGTTTGCAGGCGCTGCGTTTATCAACTTCGGCGGCGTGATCCTCGACGTTGCCCCCGTGCGCATCGGGCATCGCTTCCAGGCGGCCTCTCACGTGCAATTGCTTACCGCCACCCACCCGCTCGCCCCCGAAGCGCGCGCCAGCGGCTGGGAGAGCGGGCGGCCCATCACCATCGGAGACGATGTTTGGCTCGGCGGCGGCGCGATCGTGCTCCCGGGCGTGACCATCGGCCACCGCGCCGTGATCGGCGCCGGCTCCGTCGTGACCAAAGACGTGCCCGACGACGCCCTCGTGGTCGGCAATCCGGGCCGGGTGATGCGCAAGCTGAGGGAATGACCGGGCAGTTTTACACATATCTGCAGGGGCCCTGATCGACCCTGTTGACGGGCGTAAGGAAATCTGAATGATGGGCATTCGCTGAAGGTAGGGTGTAGTTCCTCTCGGGGAGCGAAGCTTGACCCTTTGGTGGGCTCGGTCGGACCGAGGCGACGCCGCAACATTCAACCCAATTATTGGACTACGTCGCCCTGTATCGAGCTCCACAGCCTCAGCAACCTGCATGAACTTACAATATGACCGGATGATTTCCGGGAATCACTACCTGGCGGAAGACGCAGAACTCAACTTTCGCCGGGCTCAGGCTCGAGACCGCCTCGAACGCTTCAACGCCTGTTCCAAAGCCGAGACGCTCAAGCGTCGTCAGTTGCTCGAAGAGCTGCTGCAACAGAACGCGGACGATCTGGAGATCGAAAATCCCTTCTATTGCAGTTACGGCTATCACATCCGTTTTCAGGGCTCCGCGTTCCTGAACTTCGGTGTGACGATGCTCGACGAGGCCCCCATCACTATCGGTGCGCGTTTTCAGGCTGGCCCGCAGGCCCAGCTGATCACGGTGGGACACCCGATCAACGCTGACCAGCGTGCGGCAGGATGGGAAATCGCCAAGCCGATCGTGATCGGCCAGGACGTGTGGATGGGCGCCGGTGCGATCGTGCTGTGCGGCGTCACCATCGGCGACCGCGTCGTGATCGGAGCTGGCTCTGTGGTGACGCACGACATCCCCAGTGACTGCGTGGTGGTTGGGACGCCCGCCCGCATCCTCCGCCACCTCACGCCGCCCGACGCCGCAGCGACCGTCATGCCCTCGCCCATCAGCGCTTAGGCGAGCCTGAAAATCCGTAAGTGCTTCCTTTGCGGCCCCTGCTTCGGCGGGGGCTTTTTCGTTTCTTCCACGATGCAGGATTGCAGTCGCATTCCCCTGCCCGCGATAATCCTCGCTATGCCAGAATCAGAGCCCCTTTCCGCCGCCGACCGCAAGCGCCTGCGCGGCCTCGCCCAACGCCTGAAGCCCGCCGTCTCGATCGGCAAGGCCGGACTCTCCCCCACCGTGATCAAGGAGCTGGAGTTCAACCTGGAGCGCCATGAACTGATCAAGATCCGCCTGCCGGACATCGACCGCGAGGAGCGCAAGGCCCTGCTCGAAAAAACCTGCGACACCGTCGGCGCCCAGCTCTGCGGCAGCGTCGGCCACACCGCCAGCATCTACCGCTTCAGCAACGCCGCCGAAGAGCACGTGCTGTAGGGGCAACACGATCGCCCATCAGCAGAGGTCATACGCATCATGAGAGGAGGTGAGCATTCCACCATTGACGTAAGGGAGCTGATCTAGATAAAGGACCCATGCACCGCACGTTACTCCTCCCTCTCCTCGCTTTGCCGACTGCCCTGTTTGGCAGCGTCTCGATCGACTTTAATGACGGCGGCGAACTCGCCGCCGACTTCACCACCCCGACCAGCGGGTCCTTGTCCTCACAAACGTCGGACAGCGGCTTCAATGGGACCGGCGGCGTCTCCTTCACCAGCGCCTCCGGCGACGCGCATGGCTGGTTTTACAACCAGAGCTTTGCCGGGGATACCGCTTCCTGGCATCTCGAAGTCCTGGCAAATACGAGTACCACCAGCGGCTCTCTTCTCTCCCTCGGCATTGCCAGCGAGCCCAGCTATTTCGCCGGCGATATCCCCGTAAGCGTGCCCTCTGACGCCACCGCGAGCGACATCGTGCCGAGCTTTTCGTTCTTCGTCACGACAGACGGCAGCCAAATCAAGCAAGGCACCAACCCGCTGAGCCAGAATCTGACGTCCCTGAGCGCCAACACCTGGTATCGCACCCGCTTGGATGCTACTTACGAGGGCAATGACGATTATTCGGTGACCGGCAGCATCTGGGAAGTCGATGCGCAAGGTAACAACACCAGTCTGGTACTGACGACCTCAACGACCGTAACCAGCGCGGATCTGGCCGCCGACCCGGATGCCTACCTGTATGTGAACGTACTGTCCGACAGCGGTGCCTTTGACGATTTCGCCTCGGATGCCGTCACGGCAGCGGTGCCGGAGCCGTCGCTGTTCGCTGGCCTGGGCGGTCTCGCGGCCCTCGGCTTCGTCATCCAGCGACGCCGCCAACGCAAGGCCTGAAACGCGAGCATCATCTGGTAACCATAAAGGACGGGTAAAAGATCCCGTCCTTTTTTGTTCTGCGAGTGCTCTCTCCAGAGAAACCCTGCCGCAACAGGGTCCGTGCGTCCCTACCGCCGCTCGCAATCGACCAGCACGTGCAGGGCGTCGGACTGCTTGTCGGTGCGCAGCTCGAAGGCTTCCTGGATGCGCTCGAGCGGTAGCGTGTGGGTGATCATCTCGCGCGTGTTCACGAGGCTGTCGACCACCATCTGCACGCTCTCCTGAAAGAAGCGGCGCATGTCGATATCGCTGCGAGGCTCGGTGGAATAGATGTTGAGCCGCTTGCGGTGGACCTTGAAGAAGTCGAAGGGCTGGTGGCAGGTGCCGATGCAGCCATACATCACAATGCGACCACCGAAGGCCGCCGCCTCGAGCGTATCGACCATGCCGTCACCCTCCAGCAGGCACGGGATCACCACGTCGAAGCCTTCGGGGAAGTCCTGCCCCACCACGTCCATCGTCGCCGCCTCCTCGTCCGGCATCCGGTAGGTGTGGGTCGCGCCGTATTTGCGGGCCAGCTCCAGATTGCGCTCATGCAGATCCGTCACCGCCAGCACCGCCGGCGAATACATCTGGATCACCTGCGTCATCACGAGGCCGCTCACGCCCTGCCCCGTGATCAGCACGCGGCTGTTGGGCTTGATCTCGGAGAGCTCTGCCGCGTGAATCACCCCCGGCAGCACTTCGATCAGGCTGGTCTCGATCAGCGGAAAATTCGGCGGCACCACCTTCACGTTAAAAGGCTGGCAGACGATGTACTCGGCGAACGCCCCCCAAACGTAACGGCACGTCACCTGATCGCCGACCTTCAGGCCCAGAACGTTTTCACCCACCTTCTCGATCGTGCCCGCCACCTCGTGGCCCAGCCGCGTCGGGTAAGCCAGAAATTCGGGCGCCCGCGCGCCGCGGTAGGCTTCCACGTCAGAGCCGCAGATGCCGACCCACTTGATCTTGATGCGGATCTCGTCGGGGCCGGGCTCGGGAATCTCGGCGTGTGCGAGGCCGATCTTCTCTTTGTCTTCCAGAATTGCGATCAGCTGAGCGCGGGGATGGTCGGCATCCACCAGCTTCAGCTCGGGTTGAATCATTTTTGTAGCCATCGGGGTAATAGTTATTCTGATAACTATTAGACCGTGCCGTCAAGCCATAGTGATGCGCGCCCTGGATTTCGGTTACGCGGCTCCGGTGCCGATCATCGAAACGCGCCAGCGCCAGCTTTTCCCTGCGCTGCACTCCTGGCGCCTACGATTCAGGCCCCTCGCTTTTGCGGGGTTGCCAATACTGCAGCAGCGGGCCGTGCGTTCCATAGAGCGGATCGGTATCGGGATCGGGGACCTTGGGGATGTTCTGCTCGGCCTCCTCGAGATCGTCCGGCGAGCCGCGCTTCATGTCCTGCTTCTGGCCGGGCGGATAGCAGCCGACGACCTGAAACTCGCCGCTGCCCTCCAGCAGGCAATGCGCGACACCGGCCGGGATCACCACCGCGTCGCCGGCCTTGAATTCCACCACCGGGCCTTCCGGGCCGCCAAACTGCACCCGAGCGCTGCCTTGGTAGCAGACGAGCGCCTCGTGGGCCCGGCTGTGGTAGTGGTGAAAGTCGTAGACGCCCCAGCGCCAGCAGTTGCCCCAATGGTGATGCCCCACCCGCTCCTCGATGGCGTCGGCGACCGGCTCGCCCTCCTCATTGAAGAGGGCCTTGTAGTGCAGCAGGGGCAGCCGCTTGTTGCCCGGAAAGTTACCCTGGGGCCGGATAAGGTGAGCCGTGACCTGAGGGGAAGGAGTAAGCGCGTCCATGGCGCAGCATAAGGGCGACGCCTTCAGCGCGCCAGTTCAGTCCTCATTTTGCCCCCGCAATACCTCCTGATATTTGCGGTAGAGCCCTCGAAACTGGTGATAACTCAGCCCCAGCAGCTCCGCGGCCTTGCGCTGGTGGTATTGGGTCTCGGCCAAAGCCGTTTGCAGCGCGTCAAGCTCAAGCTCGCGCATGCGCTCCGGTAACGGACGACGGTCGGGTCCGGGAGCAGCGGCGGCGGTCGGCGGAACCTCTGACACGACTTCCGTTTCGACCGACGGCACCATCGGTCGCCCATCGGGAGCGAAGGGATCGAACACGATTTCCGGCGCTTCGATCTTCGGGTCCGGGCTCTGATAGACCGCGCGCTCGATCACGTTCTTCAGCTCACGAATGTTGCCGGGCCACGGATATTGCAGCAAGGTCTCGACCGCACCGTCAGTAAACTCCCAGACGCCCCGGCGGCCCAGCTCCTGCGCCATGCGGTTGGCGAAGTGGTGAGCCAGCAGCATGATGTCGTCCTTGCGCTCGCGCAGGGGCGGCAGGAAGAGCACGTCGAAGCTCAGGCGGTCCAGCAAATCGCGCTTGAACTTGCCCTCCTTGGCCAGCGTGGGCAGGTCGGCATTGGTCGCTCCCACCACGCGCACGTTGGTCTGGATCGTCTCACTGCTGCCGACGCGCTCGAACTGTCCGTATTCCACCACACGCAAGATCTTTTCCTGCACCGGCATGGGCAGCAGGCCGATCTCGTCGAGAAACAGCGTGCCGCCCTCCGCCTGCTCAAAGCGCCCCAGTCGCCGCCGCGTGGCTCCGGTAAAGGAGCCAGCTTCGTGTCCAAACAGTTCACTCTCCAGCACGCTAGGCGCGAGGGCCGCGCAATTGAGCGCCACCAGCGGCTGCTGCCAGCGCGGCGAGAGGAAGTGCAGCCGGCGCACCGCCAGTTCCTTGCCCGTGCCGCGTTCCCCGATCAGCAGCGTCGGGCGGTCCACCTTCGCGATACGCGACAGGCGCTCCTGAAAGGCGACGAAGGCTTCGGACTCACCCAAGCCCTCGCGAGGCACGTTATCGGCGGCGGTTGCCATAAGATCTGGCACTATTAACCAGCTTTTGGCCATGCTCGCCAATTACAAAATGAGGCCGCTTTTGTAACGCGATTCATCCAGTTCTAAATCAATAACTTAGCATACAGGTGCAAATTCATGGCACCGCCCGTGCAATAAAGAGGCCCGAACCACAAAACTTGATTTTATCATGAGCATCTTTTCCCGATTCCAAGACATCATCCGCGCCAACCTCAACTCCATGCTGGAGAAGGCGGAAGACCCTGAAAAGCTGATCAAGCTGATGATCCAGGAAATGGAGGACACGCTGGTCGACCTCAAGGCCTCTTGCGCCGGCGCCATGGCCCAACAGACCAAGGTGGCCCGCATGCGCGACCAGGCGCAGGAACGCGCCGAAAGCTGGGGCGAAAAGGCCGAGCTGGCCCTCGACAAGGGCCGTGACGACCTCGCCCGCGAGGCGCTGGTGGAAAAGCGCGCCTTCCAGGAAGAAGCAGACAACCGCGATGCCGAAGTCACGCACTTCGATGAAATCATCGGCAAGTACCGCGAGGACATCAACCAACTGGAAGACAAGCTCGAGTCTGCCCGCAACAAACACCGCGTGCTGATCCAGCGCGCTTACCAGGCCAAGCACCGCCAGGAAGCCCAGTCCAAGATCCGCTACGCCGATACCGACGCGGTCACCCGTTTCGACCATTTCGAAAACCGCATCGAACGCCTCGAAGCCGAAAGCGAACTGGTCAACCCGAAGCGCGCCCGCTCCCTCGAAGACGAGTTCTCGAAGCTGGAGCATGACGAAGCCATCGAAAAGGAACTGGCGGCCCTGAAGGCGAAGAAGTCGGGAAACGCCTGAGGCGGGGCGAAATTGCCTCGCCTGCTGCGCTCGACTCTCCTACACTCCAACCCAACATAGGCACGTTATTATGTCGCCATACCTGGTTCCAGTTCTAATCGTCTTCATCGTCGTCGGGCTTCCGGTGATCTGTGGGACCTTGCTCTCCATCGCCAAAATGAATCGACGCGACGCCAAGGAATCGGCGTCGAGTGAAGAGGCTGCGATCCTGCAGGAAATGCACGACAGCCTCAACCGCCTCGAACGGCGGATCGAAGCCCTCGAAACCATCACGACCGACCGCGAATCCCGCACCACTCCTCCCCCCATCCGATGAACCGCTGCAAATTTACCCGCAACTTCAAATCCGCATTCGGCGATTGCGGTCGCCGCGATCACGGGACCGCATCGTCCTCCGGCCCGCTTTACCGGGCCCGCAACAGCATGATCTTCGGCGTCTGCCGCGGCCTCGCCAACCGCGCGGAGCTCGGCGTCTGCTGGGTGCGCTTCCTCTTCGTGCTCGGCGCCCTGCTCACGAGCATCCTGCCGATGGTCATCATCTACCTCATCGCCGCCGTCTTCATGAAGCCGGAGCCGGTGATCCAGCCACAGGACGACGAAGCGCGCGACTTTTATAACAGCTACGCGACCGACCGCACCTGGGCGCTGCGCCGCCTGCGCAACAAGATGCGCGACCTCGAGGCCCGCACCAGTAATCTGGAGGGCCGGGTAACGGACCGCGAATATTCATGGGAACAGCGGCTGCGTTCGGGCCACTAACGCCGGTCGCCCCACCCAGGCCTTGCCAGCGGCAAGGCTTTTCGCGCGTTACGTGCCTGTTTTTCGCTCGACGGTATCTTGCGCAGGCCCTTAACTTTAGCGCGGTTACAAAGGATCAACCGCGTCGTCGGGCGCACGGTTCATGAACGCATGGAGATCAGCGCGCACCCATTCTTCGAAAATATCTCGCCGCAAATGGCGCAACCGCTGGTGGACGCCTCCCGGATCGTCACCCTGCGGAATAAATCGATCATCTTCGAAGAAGGAGACCCCGCCGATAACCTCTACCTGATCCTGCGCGGCCAGGTGGCCTTCCAAAAGCGTCTGCCCAGCGGCGAATGGCTCACCGTCAGCTACTCCCGCGAAGGCGATTACTTCGGCGAAATCGGCGTATTGACGGACGACCCCCGCTCCCTCCGCGCCACGGCGGACGGGGAGATCGACCTGCTCGTGATGCCCGGCAACATCCTGGTGCAATACCTGGGGCAGATGCCGGGGCCGGTCGACGACCTGTTGCAGAGCGTGATCAAGCACCTGCACGACACCACGCGCCATTACATCCAGGACATGCTCCATCAGGAGCGCATGGCGATCGTGGGCCGGATGACCAACACCATCATCCACGATTTCAAGAACCCGTTTTGCCTCATCAGCCTCAGCTCGCAGCTGATCCTGCAAAAGCACCCCGACGAAGAGACGGCCCGCCTGTGCGCCAACATCGACAATCAGGTGCAACGCATGCTCGAGATGGTGAGCGAGCTCTCCGCCTTCTCGCGCGGCAAACACACGCTCAAGCGCAGCCGCTTTAGCCTGCGCGAGCTGCTGGACGAGTTCCAGGACCTCAATTTCCCCTACTTCGAGGACGAGCAGATCAGCATCGTGATGGATCTGCCCGAAGTGGAACTGAACGCCGACAAGGCCAAGCTGCAACGCGTCTTCCAGAACCTGATCGACAACGCCATGGGCGCGATGTCCGAAGAAGGCGGCGTGATCGAGATCAATGGTCAGGTGGACGACGAGGCAAAGCTGCTGGAAGTGCGCGTGAGCGACCACGGCTGCGGCATCCCGGAGGAAATCCGCGAGAACTTTTTCGAGCCCTTCGTCACCCACGGCAAGAGCGAGGGCACCGGCCTGGGCTCGGCCATCGCGCGCTCCATCGTCGAGGCCCACGGTGGCCGCATCCGCTTCGAGTCCGAGATCGGCCAAGGCACGACCTTTTTCATCACGCTGCCGACAGAGTAGCGGCAAAACGCGCAAAATACCAACGGGGCCTTTCCCTGAGCGCCATCTTGTTCTATGGTGTCCGCCATGCCCCGCTGTTGGTTAATGAAGTCCGAACCGGACGTCTTTTCGATCGACGACCTGAAGGCGCGCCCCAACGGCACCAGCGGTTGGGATGGCGTGCGTAACTATCAGGCTCGCAACTTCATGCGCGACGAGATGAAGGCCGGCGACCGCGTACTGTTTTACCACTCCAACGCCAAGCCGCCGGGTATCGCGGGGCTGGCCGAGGTCGTGAGCGAACAGCCCTACCCCGACCCCTCGCAGTTCAAGCCGGATTCGGATTACTACGACCCGAAGGCGACCGAAGCAAAGCCGCGCTGGATGCAGGTCGATGTCGCTTACCGCGCCCACCTGCCCCAGTTCATCCCGCTCGACCGGATCAAGGAAGACGAGGAGCTGCAGGAGATGCTCGTGGCAAAAAAGGGCCAGCGCCTCTCGATCCAACCGGTCGAACCCGCCCACTTCCTGCGCGTCTGCGAGATGGCCGGGCTCAGCGTCGACGACGTCGAAGCCGCTTACGGTCGGGACTAGAAGTTGTTGGCCTCGGCCTTGGCCGAGCGGCGCACTTCGTGGTAGGCGTAGAAGCGCGCGCAGCCCTCTTCGCCGAGGTAGTGTTGCAGCACGCGCTCGTTGGACTTGGTCAAATCGACCAGAATCAGGCTGTCGATACAGTCGTTGAAGTCCGGATCGACGTTGAAGCTGAGGACGGTGGCGTTGAACTTCAGGTATTGGCGCAGCAGCACCGGCACGCCGCGCTCCTTGTGCTCGATCTCCGAGATCAGCGCGGAGACGTCGTCGATATCCTTCACGATGGTAGAGAAGGAGTTGCGGTCGAGGCTGCCGAAGTGGCGTGAGCGCGGCGGATTCTTGGCCCGCACCTTGTGCGCCAGCTCAGGGTCCAGCGAATGCTCCTTCAAGTACATGACCATCATGTTCTTGGAGAGATTCTGGTATTCCTTGCTGATGCTGACGGGGCCGAAAAGCAGCTTGTATTTGGGGTTTTGCGCGATGAAGACGCCGATGCCCTTCCAGAGCAACGACAGCGACTGCGGCCGGCGCTGGTATTCCTTGCGCACAAAGGAGCGCCCTAATTCGATCGCGGGCCCGAAGCCTTCCAGCACGCCCGGCTGATAGCGAAAGAGCGTGGTGGTATAGATGCCCGAGCTGCCGCGGCGCTTCAGGATCTCGTCCGTCAGCCCCAGCCGGTAAGCGCCGACGAGCTGGCGGTCGGCCTTGTTCCAGAGAAACAGGTGCAGGTAGTCCTCGTCGAAGCGATCGAGGTCGCGGGGACCGTTGGTGCCCTCGCCCACCTCGCGGAAAGTGATTTCGCGCACCCGGCCGATCTCGTCCAGCATCAGGGGGATTTGCCGGGCTGCGGCGTAATAGACCGCGAAGTCGCCCTGATCGTGCAGTCGATGCACCGCGGGCAACGCCTCCAGCTCCGCCACCAGGGCGTCAGCACTCGGGCCATCCGGCACCTCTACGGGCTTGGCGCGGCGGTCGGCCCGCGCACGGCGAAAGCTCACCTTTTCCGCCACTTGACGGTCGCGCAGGATGTAGGTCTTCAGGCGCAGGAAATCCATCAACTCCTGCTCGGCGGTAAATTTCGCCAGGCGCGCGGCGGTGATCGGCTGCCCGAATCGGACTTCGATCTCGTGCCCTTCCTTGCGCAAAAGCTCGCGGGCCAGCATCGCCGTGCGGCCCAAGGGGTGCACGAGCCCCGCCAGCTGAAAGCCGAAGCTGTTGCCGCCGGGGAAGTAGGCCGGCACGACCGTGGCCTTGGTGCGCAGGATGAGGCTGGCCAGATTGCCCGCCCACTTGGGGTCCGTCACCTGACGGCTGTCCCAGTGCCAGTGCGACACCGTGCCCGAGGGCCAGGTCGCCAACAGGCCGCCGTTGCGCAGGTGGCGATGGCTCTGCTTCATACCCGCCAGATTGCGCTGCCGCGCGCCCTCCCCACCGAAGGGATCGACCATGAACAGCCAGGGCTTCAAAAACGCCACGCGCTGCAACAGGTAGTTGACCAACAGGCGGGCGTCGGCCCGGCGCTGCAGGAGCACCGACCCCATCACCAGCCCATCCACCGCCCCGTAGGGGTGATTCGACACCACCAGCACCGGGCCGGTCGCGGGGATGCGCTGCAGGTCTTCCTCGCGCACCATCGGCCGAATCCCCAACTCGTTCAGCGCGCGGTCGAAACCATTGATCTCCTCCGGATTTTGCAGCGCACGCATGTAGCGTTCGTTGAGGCGTTCGAGACCGAGCACGCCTTCAGCCAGAGGCTGCGTCCAGCGATAGAGGGAGCGCAGAAGCGGGGTGGGCAATTCGTTTGGCAGATCCGCCAAAACGGCGCCTTCGGATGAATCCGGTTGCATACCTGACACGAAAAATAGGGGGCGGCAGAAATTAGCTGCGTTAACTGGTAATGATGGCGAATCCCCCACGCAATGCAACGGGAAAGCGGAGGACCGAGCGCGCGAGCCCCCAACGACGCTTTCTGGCAGCCCGCCACTCAACGTTGCCATACGGCAGCCTCGAAAATGCGCGCGGCTCCTAAACGTTCGGAAGCACCCCTGGACTCCTTCCGCCCCCTGCCATGACTTTACGCGCCTTCCTGCCCTTGCTGTTTCTCTTCTGCCCGACGCTACCGATCCACGCGGCCGCGCCGGCCCCCGTCATCCCCGCCGAGCACCTGACCTTGATCGACGAGGTCTCCTGCGGCGAACCGGATGAACAGCATCGCTTCCAGGACTATCCGGCGGGCATTTCCCAGACCGAGACGATCCTCGGACGCCCTGCCCGCACGCTGCCCAACGACCGCGGCGATGTGAAATACTTCGCCTACCGCCTGGGAGAAGGCAAAGGGCTGCAGGCTGGCCAGGCGTATTTGCTGGAGGTGGATTATCCGGAAGATGCGCCGCGCACGATCTTCGTGCTCAACCGGGGGTGCGAGACCCAGCGCGGCTTTCACACCGGCCAAACAGTGGGCGATGCGCTGCACGGACCCTACGTCTTCAGCAATCCCGAGTCGCTCGCCCTGCCGCTGTCCGACCAGTGGCAAACGTTTCGCATGGCCTTCCACCTGCACGACCGCTTCCCCGGCATCCCGCAGCCCAAGACCACCGAATACCCGCGGCCCATGACGCCCGAAGATGGCTTTTGGGTGCTCATCGCCCAGTTTGCGCCCCGCAGCGCGCCCCAGTCCGCCGGGGCCGCCGTCGGCTCGATTCGGCTTTATGCGGTGTCGGACTACGAAGACTGCTTCGCCCCCATCCATTACCCCCCGACGGACCTGCCCCGGCGGCACCTCTTTTCGCGCGACGAAATGGCGGACATGGTCGTGACCAGCGAAAAGCGGCAGGAGCGGGGCGTCGATCGCGACATCGACTGGTTTCGCTACCGCGCGCAGACCATGAAGCTGCTCGGCTTCAACACCTACACGGTCGACCTGCTCGAGTTTGGGCACGTCCAGGGCTGGGATCCGGCCTCCTACGGCGGAGACGACTGGTATCCGAGCCACTGGAACAAAGACCGCTGGCAACACATCGTCGCGATGGCGACGGATTACGGCTTCGATTTGCTGCCCTACTACGAATACAGCGGCAGCCGGGGCAAGGAGGGCCTGGGGGTCGAAAAACGCGCCCGCCCGCTCACCCGCGACGATGCCTTTACCCGTATCCCCTGGACCGAAAACGCGCGCGCCGACCTGACTGACCCGGCGACCTTCGAGGATTTCCGCAAGGTGCTGGCAGAAACGGTCGTCAAATACCGCGACGAGGCACATTTCGCCGGGATCTGGTTACGCCCCCCGCTCGAGCCAACTGCCGATCGGCTTTGGCGTGGCGACGCTGCAGCGCTTCGCCAAAGACACCCACGCCGACGAGCCCGTCACCCGGCAGGACTTGATCGACGATGTGGCCCTGCTCGAGCGCTACTATGCCTGGTGGTTCGGGCAACGCCGCGCCTTTATCGACCAGATTCACGACTACCTGCTCGAGCAGGGGCTGGATGAAGATGCGATGGTGCTCTATACCTCCGACGCCACGGAAAGCGGTCGCCACTCCAACCACCAGCGCGAAGCCCTGATTGCCGAAGAGCCCGATATCTGGGAAGGCAGATACGAGCCCGTGATCCCGCTGCGCGATGCGATCGCCAACCGGCGGCAATTCCACGCGATGACCGAATTCCGGCAGCACGACCCGCGTTGGGAGTGGAACCACGCCGACCCACCGTCCGACCCGTGGAACTACCGCGACCACGAGGGCGCCCTGCTCACCTACTCCTTCAACCGGCGCTATACGGTGGCGGATGCGGCGGCGCTCGCAGCCTTCCGCACCCCGGACGGCCTGGCCATGATCCGCCACTACTGCCTGAACGAAGATGCCATGTCCGACGCCGACGGGCGCGTCCTGGGCTACTTCGTCAGCGATGTCGAACCGGCGGGCCCGTATTGCATGCTGACCGAAGTCACCGCCATGGCCAACGGCGATCCGCGCTTCCTCGGCTATCTTTCCGCCCACAACTTCAACCGCGGCTTCCCGGCCTATGTGCGGGCCTTCAACCAGGCGTTTCTCGCCTTGCCCGCCATCGAAAGCGAGGTCGTCGACCTGGGGCAGGATCCGACGGTCACCGTTCGCGCCTACCCCACCCAGCAACACGGAACGTGGTATGCCGTGATCAACCCAGGCTATCACAGCGTCACCACTAAACTCCAATTGCCCGCAAGCGCCACGGTCTTCGACGCCACCACCGGCGCGCAACTTGCCACCGATACCGACACCGTGGAACTCGAGCTGCGCCCCTGCGAACTGCGGTCGCTACGGGTGAATTTCCAGCCATCAAAAGCGCAAGAGACGGCCCCCTAAGCCAGCAGCGTTACAAAAACAAAAGAAACGGGTTGCCCCAACGCTTCCAAACGGGAGGATGAGGCATTCTCATGACCTTCTTTTTCGCAGCTCTGCCGTTTGTTGGACTCCTTCTCGTAATGTGGATCTTGTATACACGGAAGCGAAAGGACAGGCAGTATTGGGACGCTGCCTTTCGGGATTCAATTCGGCGCCCTCCTGGAGAATCTCTCCGAAAGATGATGCTGGACCTCGACGAGGACTATATGGTGCAGGCTTCAGAACTCTGTATTTTGGGTTCGGTCCAATCCCTTTCGTAGACGCATTGGCACTGACGACGCCTCCTGAGACGACTCTTATCTTTGGGGTCATCACCGCGATGATAACATTACCCAATGTAGTCATCAGCGGTAGGCGGCTGCTGAAAACCCAGACCCTCTACAAACGCTACAAACTCGGTTTCGAGGGCGAACGCTTCACCGGGGAATTGCTGAACCAGCTAATGAAGGACGGCTGCGAAGTCTTTCATGATGTGCCGATGGAAGGCTACAACGTCGACCATGTGGTCGTGGCGAAGCAAGGCGTCTTCGCGATCGAGACCAAGACGCGACGCAAGCGCAAGGATGCCGGACGGGAGAAGGCACAGGTGCGCTTTGACGGCAAGATGCTGCATTGGCCGGACGGCTCGCGCAATGACTACGGCATCCAGAATGCGGTCGATCGCGCAGCCGGCCTCTCGCAGTTGCTTTCCGACACGACGGGCGAACCCGTGCAGGCGGTGCCGGTACTAGAGCATTTTCCCTCTAATTTGGGACGTTTAATCTGTACATGTGTTGTTCTTAGTGTCAGAAGCTAAGGATGCGTAGCTTGAGCGAAGATTTACGGCGCCGCGTTGTGGCGGCGCGGCAGG
>Ga0163227_100008_pt1 | contig 158086 bp, 80 predicted proteins | sample MSEWel2016_09_14_2_FD_113148 | JGI IMG/M metagenome (GOLD analysis project Ga0163227, IMG submission 113148) | Subsurface microbial communities from deep shales in West Virginia, USA - MSEEL Well Study Marcellus 5H_2016_09_14 ...
CTCGTCCAGATCTGGACGAGTGCTTCGTGCCACGATGAGACACCGGTGTTCATGCTCAGGAGGCCTTCTGGTTGAGGGACTTGCGCGAAAGGCCGTTGAGGAACGCCACGGAGGCCTTCTCCAGCCGCGCCATGACACCCGCGACCTTGCGGGAAAGCATGGCGTGCAATACCAGCGCGGGGATCGCGAGCACGAGGCCCAGCTCGGTCGTGATGAGGGCTTCCGAAATGCCCGAGATGAGCGGTTTGGGATCGCCCGCGCCAAAGACGGTCATGAGGCGGAAGGTCTTGATGATGCCGGTGACGGTGCCGAGCAGGCCCAGCAGCGGTGCGGCGGAGGCGGTGACGGCAATGACGTTGAGGAAGCGTTCGAGGCGCGGCTGCGTGCTGAGCATCGACTCGTACATGACCTCTTCGACCATCTCCACCGATTCGTCCGAATGCTCGACCGCGGCGACCAGCATCTCGCGGGCGGGCTCCGGCTGGCTGCGCGCCAGGCGCATGGCCTCGTCCCGCTGGCCGGCGCGGAGGGCCTTCACGATATCGTGGATCGCCATCGGCTGCGGGTGCCGGATGCGGTAGACCTGGAAGATCTTGAGGATCGCAACCAGCGTGGCGGCCAGAGCGAAGAGCAGGATGGGATAGACCCAGATGCCGCCCTTCTCGAGGTGCTCCGTCAGGCTGTCGCGTGTCTGCTCGATGGCCAGAGCGTTGCCGAGACTCGGGTCGACCGGTAGCGTGCCGCGCCCGGCCTGAGCGACCTCGACGATGTGGGCGTTCTGACTCGTGCTGAGGGGCGTGACGGTGGCGTTGAGCGCGGTCGTTTCTTCCGCCAGACCGGCCAGCTCACCCTGATCGGCGGCAAAGTAGAGCAGGGGACCCGTCTGCACGAAGCGACCGGAGATGACGCGCCCCTCTGGATCGAGCGCCTCCCCGGCGTAGCGCTTGCCACCCAGGCGAGACTCCAGCTGCGCCCAGGAATCCCGTAGCAGGGCGAGGCTGTGCTGCAGGCGGTCCGTCTCGCTGGTATCGGGCTTTTCGAGAAAGAGGTTGTACTGGCGCACGTCCTCGCCTGCCGTGGCGCGTTCCCCGGCGGAGAGTGAGGCGTCGTAATTGGCGAAGTATTCGGGCAGGAGCGTGCGGGAAATGTAGTCGAGCTCTCGCTGGCGGTCGCTTACGCGTTGGCGCAGCGTATCCAGCTCCACGCTCTGATTGTCGCGGATGCGCTGGCGCCGCTCGACCTCGCGTTGGCGCTCGCGAATTTGCGCGTCCAGGTCCTGCAGGCGCTGTGCGAGCGGGATCTGCTGGGCCTCGATGTCGTTTCGCAGCGTGCGCAGGCGCTCCAGCGCGTCGGCCAACTGGGCTTCGCGGCGTTGCGCCACCTCCTGGAGGGAGGCTGCGTCGTCCTGGGCCTGGGCGATCCCGCCGAGGCAGGCCACCGAGAGAAAAAGGCAAAAGAAACGGCGTAGCTTCATCGGTCGGCCTCCGTGGCGGTCAGGTTCACGGGCAGGGCAATGAAGTCGAGGTCGTCGCTGGTGCCGTCGACGATCTCCATCGCGGCCGCAATCGCGTCGGCCAGCTCCGGCTGCGACTGCCATTGCCAGCCGTCGCGCGTCATGCGGCCAAAGCCGGCGTCTTCCGGTGCGATGTAGTAGGCCTGCCCCAGCCCCAAGTAGAGGGTGCGTACCGCGGCGGGGCGGTCTTGCCCGGGCAGGGTCTGCACGGCCTCGTGGACCCGCACCGTATCGTCGAAGGCGCGGATGCGCTCGATCAGGTTGACGACCGTCTGCATGCGTTCGCCCAGGCCCAGAGACGTTTCGGCTTCGGCGCCGGGCAGCCGTTGGAAGTCACGTGCCAGCTCCTCCTGTAAGGGCGGGGGTAAGTGCGGCTGCAAGGCGCGCAGGTCGGCCTCGAGGGTCGCCAGGGCACGGCGCACCAGGTCGGCCTGCTGTTCCAGCGCGTCCTGCTGGTCGAGCAGTTCGGCGCGCGCCTGTTCGGCCGTGGAGAGGTCGCCTTCGGTTTCCTGCAGTGTCGCGTCTAGCTGGGCCAGACGCTGCTCGGAGACGCCGAGCAGGTCGTTCAGCAGGGTCTGCTTGCGCTGCCAGGCGGCGGACTCGCGGGAAAGGGTGTCTTCTACGCCCACCCATTGCTTGATGGTGCTACGGGCGTCGTCCAGCGCCGCTCGCTCTGGGCTGGGCGCGGCCGCGAGCGGCAGGGCGAGGAGGCTGCAGAGGTAAAGCGGCTTAAACATGGGTCGCAACGGGTTCCTTGGATTCCTGCTTTTGCGGCTGAGCGGCGGCTTTGGCGCGCTGCTGGGCCTTGCGCTTTTTCAGGGTGCGCTTGCGGTGCCACCAGATCCAGGTGCCGGAGCCGGCGAGAATGGCGGGGAACAGACCGGCGAGGCACCAGAGCAGCTTGCTCACGATGCCGCCGAAGTTGCCAAAGTGCAGCGGCTCGAAGGCGTCCTTCACGCGGTTCCAGAGCCCGGCGGTGCGCAGGTCGCGCGTGTAGGTCACTTCGCCGCTCTCGTAGTTGATCCAGATGTAGGTGCCGTAGGGGCTGCGGAAGGGGTGGCCTTCGGGCGTCTGCCCATAGAGGTAGACGTTGGCGTCCTCGCCGGTGGGCAGGTAGACGTAATTGAGCGTGTAGTCCGGGATGGTTTCCTGGGCCGTCGCCAGCACCGAACCGAGGTGGGCCGTCACATCGCCCTCGTAGGGCACGGGCACCTCCGCGTGATCGTGGTGCTCCAGCATCTCGTGCGCGATGTGGTCGATATTCCAGTAGGCCCCGGTGACGCCGAAGATGAAATTGAAGGGGATGGACGCAATACCGACCATTTTGTGCAGGTCGGAGGTAAAGATGCGTGCGCTTTGCCGCCAGCGCAGGCGGAAGAGCGACTTCCAGAAATTGCGGTAAATGTAGACGCCCGTGACGCTCAGACCGAGGAAGCCGAGGGCGAAGAGGGCCGTCAGCGCCATGCCCCAGTGATCGGTGAAAAGCGTGTAGTGCAGCGTGACGAACCAGCCGTAGAAGGTGTGCTCGGTCGAGACCGGTTCGGCTACAGATTCGCCCGTGTACGGGTCGACGTAGGCCATGAACCAGTCGTCCGTCCCGCGCTTGGTCATGTACGCATTGTCGCGGGCTTCCGAGCCGTAGCGCGGCAGCCAGCCCCGCATCCAGTATTCGGGGAACTTGGCATCCGTCTCTGCGATCAGCTGGGGCAGGGGTAGCCGTTCTTCCGCCGTGGGCGTTTCATCGGAGACCAGCGTATTTTCCGGCCACAGCGCGTGGGCGATCTCGCGGTGAAAGACGAGCACGCTTCCCGTTACGCCGAGCACGATCAGGCCGAGGGCGCAGAACAGCCCGAGCACGGAGTGGATTCTCCAGATGGTTTTGGTTTTCACGAAGTGGAAGAGGCGAACGGTTCAACTAGATGCAAAGGCCCCGGAGCCGGTTTCGGGAAGGTCTCCCGGGGCTCCGAGGCAGTTTTGCGGACTGACGGTAGGCTTGTTAGAAATGATACTTGGCCGTCAGCACCACGGAGCGGCGCTGGCCGTAGTAGGCGCGGCCGTCGGTGGAGGCGACGTATTCCTTGTCCTCGAGATTGCGGGCGTTGAGCTGCACACTGAAGGGCTCGAAGTCGTAGCCGATCATGGCATCGACCAGCAGCACATCGTCGGTCGAGGCGGCGTCGGCACCGTCCCAGGTCTCGCCGGTATAGCGCAGGCCGGCACCGGCCTTGAAGTTCGCGAGCGGCCCCGTGCTGGGCTTGTAGCTTACCCAGGTTGAGGCGGCGTGCTTCGGGATGGTCACCAGCTGGTGGCCGTTGACGTCTTCGGCTTCGAGGTAGGTGTAACCGGCGGTGAAGTACCAGTCGTCGAGATTGGTCTGCGCGGCCAGCTCGATGCCCTGGATATCGGTGGAGGTCTGCTCGACCACGAGACCGTTCTGCACCGGACGGTTCGTTTCTTCGATGTCGTAGAGGGCGACGGTGAAGAGTGCGTTGATGTTCTGCGGCTGGTATTTGAGGCCCACCTCGTATTGGCGGCCTTCCTTGGGGTCGAGCTGGATCTGCGAGCCGTCGAAGCCCTCGGTCTTGCCCTGCGCTTCGAAGGACTCGGCCCAGCTGCCGTAGACGGACAGGCCGAAGTCGAAGATATACATCAGGCCCACGTCGCCGGTGGTGGCCCATTGGTCGATGGACGGCTCGTCCGTGCCAGCGTCCTGGGTCTCCACGCTGTCACGGCGGATGCCGGCGGAGAGGAGCCAGTTGCCGTAAGAGATGCGGTCACGAGCGTAAGCACCAAAGACGGTGTTGTCGGTCTCCGGCATGTCGGCGATGGGGTCGGTTACCACCTCCTGACCATAGACCGGGTCGTAGATGTTGATCGTGCTGGAGCCGTAGGCGTAGTCGCTGTCGGTCGTCACATCCTGCCAGTCCAAACCGGCGGACACCTGGTGGCTGACCATGCCCGTATCGAAATCTGCATGGCCGATGGCGTTGCCGACAAAGGTGCGGGTCCAGTTCCGGGCGTCGTAGGCGGTGCGGATGATGTTGCCGTCGTCGTCAATCAAGTCCCCGCCCGTGTAGGCGACCCAGTGGGCGCGGTAGATGGCGTCACTTTCGAGGTAGCGGCTGTTGACCTCGAAGGAAAACACGTCGTTGAACGTGTGATCGAAGAAGAGGGAGTAGGACTGGTGCTCGGTGTCGTAGCGATCCCAGTCCGGCTCGCCGATAAAGGTGTCGCTGGGGATGTGGCGGCCCGGCTCGAGCGTGCCTTCGGTCGGCAGGAACTGCAGGGACTGGCCGCGGTGGTTTTCCTGCAGGCTCACCAGCAGCGTCAACTCGGTGGCATCGGTCGGCGCCCAGGTGAAGGACGGCATGATGGCCTTGGAGTCGTTGGAAACGTAGTCGACATCGGTATCGCTGTCGCGGAACAGGCCGACCACACGGTAGAGGAACTGGCCCTGCTCGTCGATCGGGCCGGTGACGTCCGCCGCGATCTGCTTGCGCTCGTTGTTGCCGTATTGGACCTCCAGCAGGCCTTGCTGCTCGGCCTTGGGCGTCTTGGAGACGGAGTTGACGATGCCGCCGAGCGCGCTCTGGCCGTAGAGCACGGAAGAGGGGCCCTTCACGACTTCGACGCGCTCCAGCATGAAGACGTCGATGCGCGGGCTGTTGTACCACTTGAAGATGGACTGGAAGCCATCGAGGTAGGCCAGCGGCGACACCCCGCGGATCTGGGCCGAGTCGAGGCGGGAGTCAAAACCGTAACCGCCGGTGCGCACGCCTGGGGTGTAGTCGAGGGCGTCCTGGATCGACAGCGCGCCGCGCTCCTCGATCTGGCCCATCGTGATCACGCTGACTGAACGTGGGGTTTCGAGCAGAGAACCTCCCAGTTTGCTCGAAGACGACACGGCGTCCGCGATCAGGGCGGAGTCGTCCATATAGTCCTGCGTGGCCTGCAGCGAGACTTCTTCGAGCTCGACGACACGATCGTCGTCTTGCGCGTAGAGGCTGCCGTTCAAGGCGAGGCCCAAGGTTAAGAGGGTGGAAGTGGTGCGATACATGGGAAAGCAGAGCTGAACTGCAAGAGCCGCCCGCCACAAAGGACGGGACGAGATGCGAATAAGTCTCAGATACAGGTCCTCTCTGTTTGAAATGGCAAGAGGAAATTGAGACCCAGTCGCCATTTGATGCCTTGTCTGCCTGCATCTCAGAGACTTATGAGCACGCCGCGGAAGTTGGGTGGATTGTGTTGCCAGCCGCTCGGGTCCGGGCACCATCGGTTCCGTTGTTGCGTGTCGGCAAAGTGCTGTTTGCGGTCGGTCTGTGGGCGATGCTTACCGGGGTGCACCTCGACGTGCTTCAGATTGTCGCCTGGACACGCATGCTCTCGGAGAATGCGCAGGAGATGTCCATGACGGATGCCGTGGAGCGCACCTTCGCCAAAGAAGGCATGTGCAGCCTCTGCCATGCCCTGGCGGAGACCAAGGAAGCGGAGCGCAAGGATCCGTTGGCGAACGAACGTATCACGCGCCGTGAATTGCTCTGTTTCCAGCGCTTGGGCTACGTCGTATTGCCGCGCCCGACCGAAACGCGAATGCAGCGCACGGAACATGAAACGTCCATGGCAGGTTGGCGGGCGACGCCGCCGACGCCGCCTCCCCGCGGGTGGGTGGCCTGAGGTTTGAAGTGAGGCATTGCCGGGCGCTGAGAAAAGGCCCGGTGGTGCGAACCTGCACCTGCTGAGCCGGAGCCCAAGGGTTCCCGGTTTGCCCGTGCCACCCGGTCCCGCGGCGCTCTGCTATGCGCCACGAGGCCAACCTACCTGCAAAGTTTCTCCATGGACCAATGTTTTGTGCGTCCTCGTTGGACGCTTCTCTTTTCGTGCCTGCTCACCGGCTCCCTGGCCTGCGGGCAGTCCGATGATACCACGGCTAACCCGCCGGACGACCCGGTGCCGCTGCGGCCCGAAGTCGTGACCGCTGCCAGTGCCGGACGCCCGCTCGAACTGGTGCTCGATGCCAAGGCCCCTGTGCAACCCATCCCCGCCCAGGACGGCGCGGACTACCTCAAGAGCGTGCCCGGCTTCTCGGTCATCCGCAAAGGCGGCACCGACGGTGATCCGGTGTTGCGTGGCATGGCGGGTTCGCGGCTGCGCATTTCGCTCGACGGGCAGACGGTGCTCGGGGGCTGCAACATGCGGATGGATCCGCCGACGGCCTACGTCTTCCCGGCCGCCTACGACCGCTTGCGCGTGCTCAAGGGCCCGCAGACGGTGCTTTACGGTCCGGGCAATTCCGCCGGTGTCGTGGTCTTCGAATCCGACCCGCCGGATTTTGTCCAGGCCGGTTACGAAGGCCACAGCAGCGCCACGGTGGGCAGCTTCGGGCGCCTCGACCTCGCGGCGGATGTCACCGCGGGCAGCCCGGAGGGCTTCGCCCGCACCTCCGTCGTGCGCAGCGAATCCGAAGACTACGAAGACGGCGGCGGCCACGAAGTCCACGCCGGGCATATGCGCTGGAGCGCTAACGCCGCTGTCGGTTGGACGCCGGACACCGATACCGTGCTGCAGTTCACTGCCACGGTCAGCGATGGCGAAGCCGCCTACGCCGACCGCATGATGGACGGGGCGTCCTTCGACCGCGAAAGCTATTCGCTGAACTTCCGGCGCGAAAACCTGTCGCCGTGGATCGACGCGGTCGAGGTGGAGGCCGGCTACAACTACGTCGATCACGTGATGGACAATTACAGCCTGCGCTCGTTTGCCCCCACTATGATGATGCCCAACCCCATGGCCACGAACACTGACCGTCGCACCGTTGGAGGCAAGGCGCTGCTGGAGTTGAGCCCGCTCGAGCCGCTGGGTGTGACGCTGGGCATGGATCACCAGCAGGACCGTCATCGCTCGCGCTCCAGCATGAACGCCGAGCTGATGTCTTACGAAGGCATGGCTTGGCAACGGGATGCCGACTTCTCCCAGTGGGGCCTCTTCGGTGAAGCAGCCTATGCCCTGACGGACACCCAGCGGGTCGTCGTCGGAGCGCGGGTGGACCGTTGGGAGGCAGAAGACCATCGCGACGAAGTCCGTGCGGGCATGATGAGTACGCTGCCGAACCCGACCGCTGGGGCCGAGCGTGACGACGCGCTCATCAGCGGCTTCGCCCGCTACGAACTCGAGCTGCCGGATAGCCCTACCACCTTCTACGCCGGCTTGGGCCACACCGAGCGCTTCCTCGACTACTGGGAGCTGTTCTCGAACGAGAGCACCATGTCAGTCAGCGCCTTTGATCTCGATCCCGAGAAAACGACCCAGCTCGACCTCGGTGCGACGCACCAACTTGGGCCGGTCGCGCTGAATGTCTCGGCCTTTTACAGCCAGATCGACGATTTTGCCCTGGTCGAGAACGGCTTCGAGAAGGCCGGTGTGATGGGCACGCGTGCGGCTGTGGTGACCCGCAATGTCGACGCCCACACCTGGGGCGGCGAGGCCGGGGCGGCGTGGAAGATCGACGCGCATTGGCTGGTGGATGCCAGCCTGGCCTACGTGCGTGGGACCAACGAGACCGACGACCGCCCGTTGGGGCAGATCCCGCCGCTGGAGTCTCGCCTCAGGGTTACCTACCGGCAGGACACGTGGTCGCTGGGGACCTTGCTGCGCGGCGTGGCCGAGCAGGACCGCGTGGCCGTAGGGCAGGGTAACATCGTGGGTCAGGACATCGGCGAATCCCCCGGCTTCGTGGTGTTGTCCGTGCACGGTGCGTGGCGCCTGACGGATTTCGCGCGCCTGACCGCCGGCATCGACAACCTGACCGACGCCACCTACGCGGAGCACATCAGCCGCGCGGGCGCCGCCGTGGCCGGCTATCCCCAGACGACGCGCGTTAACGAGCCCGGACGCACCCTCTGGGCGCGCTTCGATTTTTCGTTCTGACCTGGGGCTATCGGACAGAACGAGATACAGAGAAAGCGGCCCTCTCGGTAAACTGCCGGGAGGGCCTACTGGTGCGCGCCGACCGCCGCGCGGCAAAAGTGCTCGAAAACCCGCAGGGCATCACTCCGGTATTTTTGGCGGTGCTGGACGAAGGTCAGCTGGCGGCGCAGCGATAGTTGCGGCGTTTCGACCGCGTGCAGGTAGCCCAGCTCGAGTTCGCGGCGCACGGCGAGCCGTGACAGGCAGCCGAGCCCCAGGCCGGCTTCGACCGCTTGCTTGATCGCCTCGGTATGGCCGAGCTCCAGACGCAACTGGATGGGCAGGCCAGCGGCGCGCATGGCCTGCTCGAACACCTCACGCGTGCCCGAGCCCGGTTCGCGCATGATCCATTGGGCCTCCTCCAGCCTGTCGGGCGCGCCCTGACCGCCGTGGCAGACGACCAGCTCGTCTTCGGTCCACGGCGCTTCGACCAGGTCCGGGTGGCTGACGGGCCCCTCCACCACGGCGAGGTCGATGGCGTGTTCCAGCAAGCGGCGGACGATCACCTGCGTATTGCCCACCTCGAGGTTGACGACCAGCGCCGGACGCTCCTGGGCCAGCGCACCGAGGATGCCGGGCAGCAGGTAGTTGCCCACCGTGGTGCTGGCGCCGATGTGCAGGTGCCCGGCTGGCTCACCCCGGGCGGACGTTTCCTCGATCTCGCGGGCGCGATCGAGCAGGGCCTGCGCTTTGGGCAAGAGCGCGCGCCCCTGTTCATTGAGCTGGATGCGGCGCGCTACGCGGTCGAAAAGCGGATAGCCGAGCACGTTTTCCAGCTCTGCCAGCGCCATACTGGCGGCAGATTGCGAGACGCGGAGGGCTTCCGCGGCGCGGCCCACGTGCTGGTAACTGGCCACGGCGGCGAAGATCTCCAGTTGGCGCAGGGTGATGTTCATCAGCAAAATCGAATGTTATATGAAATAAGATATATTTTACTGATCAAGACTGTCCAGCTAGAATGGCGCCCTCAACCGCACGCCATGGACATCGCAATCCCACCTCGACCGAAGACTCACCTGCTGCCCGGGCTGTTGCTCGCGGGCGCCGTTGCCGCGCTGGGCTTTGCCCTTGCGCAGATCCCCGCGCTGGCGGCGCTCAGCCTCTCTCCCCTGGTGCTGGCGATCGTCGTGGGCATGCTCTTCGGCAACCTCAGCGGTCGCCATTTTCCGGCCGCTGCGCACCCCGGCATCGGCCTTTGCCAACGCCAGATCCTGCGACTTGCGATCGTGTTCTTCGGGTTTCGCGTCACCTTCCAGCAAATTGCCGGGGTGGGCCTCGCCGGGTTGCTGGCCGATGTCGTCATGCTCAGCTCGACCTTTCTGCTCGGCCTCTGGCTGGGGCGCCGCGTGTTCGGGCTCGACCGCGATACGGCCGTGCTGTGTGCCGCCGGCAGCTCGATCTGCGGGGCGGCGGCGGTGCTCGCGACCGAGCCGGTGCTGAAGGCTGCGCCGCACAAAGTGACGGTCGCGGTGGGCACGGTGGTACTCTTCGGCACGCTGGCCATGTTTGGCTATCCGCTGGCGTTCCAGTGGCTGGGACTGGATGCGCACTGGTTCGGCATCTATGCCGGCTCGACGGTGCATGAGGTCGCGCAGGTCGTCGCCGTAGGCGGCGCAGTGGGGCAGGGCATCGCCGAGACGGCGGTCATCGTGAAGCTCGCCCGGGTGATGCTGCTCGCGCCGTTTCTACTGCTGCTGAGTGCCTGGACGCGGGGCGAAACCGAGGCCGGTGGCGTGCGGGCGATCCGCATCCCGTGGTTTGCGGTCTGGTTTGTGGCCATGGCGGGCGTGCACTCGCTGGGCGTCGTGCCGGAGCGTATCGTGGCCGGCATCAACCTGATCGACACGGTGCTGCTGACGCTCTCGATGGCGGCGCTCGGGCTGGACTCGCGCGTCAGTCGCTTCAAGGGCGTCGGGGCAGGTCCGATCTATTGTGCGCTGGCTATGTTTGCCTGGCTGGCGGTCGGCGGGTATGGCGTCAACCGCCTGCTCGGGTTGATCTTTGGCTAGACGAGGCCGCCGTTGGCGCGCACGGTCTGGCCGTTGACCCAGCCGCCTTCGGGGCCAACGAGGAAGGCAATCAGGTTGGCGATGTCTTCTGCTTTGCCGAGGCGTTCCAGTGGCGCGGCTTTGGCCATGCGGTCGATCTGCTCTTCGGTCTTGTGGTCGAGGAACATGCTGGTGGCGGTCGGTCCGGGGGCGACGGTGTTGACCGTGATTTGCCGGCCGCGCAGTTCCTTGGCGAGAATGCGCGTCAGCATCTCCACCGCGGCTTTGGTTGCGGCGTAGACCGAATAGCCCGGCAGCGCCATGCCGACGACGCTGGTGGAAAAGGTGACGATGCGCCCGCCGTTGCGCAGGCGGGTGGCGGCGAGACGGAGGGTGTTGAACGTGCCGTTGAGGTTGGTCGAGACGATGCGGTGGTAGAGCGCGTCGTCGGTGTCCTTGAGGTCGACCATGCCCGGCTGCATGACCCCGGCGCTGTTGACCAATACGTCGGCGCCGCCGAAGTGTTGCTCCGCAGTGTCAAAAAGCTTGGCGGCGTCTTCCGTCTTGGCCACGTCGGCCTGGACGGCTACGGCCTGACCGCCCGCGTCCTGGATCTGCCGGACGACCTGTTCGGCAGCGCTGGCGCTATGGGCGTAGTTGATCACGAGCGCGAAGCCATCCTGGGCCAGGCGCAAGGCGGTTTCGGCGCCAATACCCCGGGAAGAACCGGTGACGATGGCGACGCGAGTGGGGGTGGATGAGGTGCTCATGCCGCTACTATTCCACAGGCTGCCGCCGCAGGAAAGAAACCCGGGTAATTGCGCAACAGCTTGAGCGGATCGGGCAAGTCGGCTCTAGGACGGTTACTGTAAGGGTTTGGGCTCAAGCAGGTTGGCTATTTGGGCTTAGGAATGCTTTTTCTCGGAATAAGGCCTCCTGATGCTGCTCCTGCTCAGCGTGTTCCCGACTGCCCGGGAGCGCACAATGTTGAACTACCTATCTACTCCATGAAGCATCCACTCACAGTCTCTCTGCTCGCGGCGTCGCTCGGCGTCTGCTCTGTCGCGCACGGCGTGCTCGTGCGCATCGACATCGAAAATCTCTTGCCCGCCAACAGCTACGCGCACTCGCCGGTCTTCCTGGCCGCCCACGATGGCACCTTCGATCTCTGGGACGCCGGCACGACGGCCGGGGCGGAAATCGAAGCCATCGCCGAGTTGGGGGACTCGGGGCCGGCGACCACGCTGTTTAATGGCTCGTCTGCCGGGATGAACGGCGGGCTCGCCACCACCGTTGCGGCTTCCAGCGGCGGCTTCGGGCCCGGTATTTACCTGCCGGGGGCCATGGGCTCTGTGACGCTCGATCTCGACCCGGTGATGAACCGCTACCTGTCGTTCGGCGCGATGGTTGTGCCCAGTAACGACGCCTTTATCGGCAATGACGATCCGATGGCGATCGAGCTGTTCGACAGCATGGGCAACTTCAGTTTCACCAGCCTCACGGTCAGCGTCGGCCAGGTCTGGGACGCCGGCACCGAAGTCGACGCGCCGATGGGCGACGGTGCGGCTTTCATCAACGGGCACACCGCCACCAATAGTGACCCGGAGGGCGGCATGATTAGTCTCGATCCCAATCTCGACGCCTATTTGGGCTCCGATACACCGGCGGGCTATACGGTATCCGTGCTGCCCAGCGGCTCCGAAGGACTCGTGCGCTTCAATGCCGTGGTCGTGCCCGAGCCGCGGACTTATGCCGCCCTCGCCGGGCTGCTCGCGCTGGGCCTGGTCGGCTGGCGGCGCCGCCGATAGCCTCACGTTCTGTTTGTCTCGCTCTCACGCCAGCCTCCTGCCAGAGGCTGGCGTTTTTTGGTGGCGTGTTCCCGCTTGGGGCTTGCCATCCCCGTTGCAGCTTTGGCCCAGGCCGATTTGGGGCGCACGCGCTGGATCCTGGGGGGCGAGGTGGCTGCTTTCGCCTTGGTCACCGTGGGGCTGACCGTCATGAACTCGTCTATCTTGAGCCGCGAGAAATAGGCGCGCCTACTCCTGCGTCTGCTCGTCGAGGAATGCGCGGTAGGGTGGGAAGAAGCGGTCGAAGGCCTCGATGTGGGGCAGGTGCCCGAGGCCCTGCAGTTCGACCAGCTCGGAATCGGGGATGGCATTGTGCGCGGCGCGGCCGAGGGCGGGGTAGTTGCCCAGTTTCGCCCGCTTTTCCTCCGAGACCTGGTCCTTGCCCAGCGCCGTCTTGTCGCGTTGGCCGATGATGAGCAGGGTCGGCTCCTGGAGCTGAGAAAATTCGTAGACCACCGGCTGGGTATAGATCATGTCGTAGGCGAGCGCCTGGTTCCAGGCCATGCGCGGGTAGTCCGGGCTGTCGAGAAAGGCGGCCAATTGCTCCACCCACGGATCGTAGCGCGGCTTCCACTCGCCGTCGTAGTAGGACGCCCGCATGTAGGCCTTGATCTTCTCCGGCGTCTTCTCGAGCTCGCCCTGATACCAGGCGTCGACGGTGCGGTAGGGCACGCCCTTGGCCTTCCAGTCCTCGAGGCCGATCGGGTTGAGCAAGGTCAGCGACGCCGTCATGTCGGGATACATCAGGGCAAAGCGCGTGGCGACCATGCCGCCCATGGAGTGCCCGAGCACATGGGCGTGCTGCACGCCAAGGGATTCCAGCAAGTCGTGTGTGTTTTTCGCCAGCTGGTGAAAGGTGTAGTGGTAGTGTTCGGGCTTGGTCGATTTGCCGAAGCCGATCTGGTCGGGCATGATGACGCGGTAACCGGCCTTCACCAGCGCCTGGGCCGTTTGCTCGAAATAGGAGCCGGAGAAGTTCTTGCCGTGGAGGAGCACCACGGTGCCGCGTGGCGAGCGGTCGGGCGAGACGTCCATGTAGGCCATCTCGAGCGATTGTCGCTGGCTGTCGAAGGCATACGTTTCGACCGAAAACGGGTAGTCGACGTCTTCCAGCCGGATGCCGGCGAAGGTGGCGGCATGCACGAGGAGCACGAGGGCGAAGCTGAGCAGGGTGCGGCGCATGTTATACCGGTAGGGGAGGTGCCCCTGCGCGCAACCGTGGAGGGCACTTTTTGCAGTCGGGCAACAATCCGGTGACGAAAGCACTGCGGGATTGCCCTGTCGCCGGCAGCGGCTTACGGGAGCCTCATGCTGCGCGCGCTGAAATGGTTTTTCGTTACGTTACTGGTGCTGGTGGTCGTTTTTGTGGCGACGTGCTACCTCATCACCTATCACCCGGATGCGGTCGAGACGGTGGAGGTGCATGGCTCGGGCGGCGAGCCGCTGCAGCGGGGGCAACCGCTGAAGGTGCTGAGCTGGAATGTGCAATACATGGCTGGCAAGAACTACGTGTTTTATTACGACCTGCCCGACAGCTCCGGCCCGGACACCAAGCCTTCGCAGGAGGACACCTTCAAGACGCTCGACGAGGTGGCGCGCGTGATCCGGGAAGAAGACCCCGACGTGGTGCTGCTGCAGGAGGTGGACGTCGACAGCGCGCACACCTATCACGAAGACCAGGTGGCGCTCTTGCGCGAGCGCTTGCCGGAGGCCTACCGCTACCACGCGTGGACCTATTACCACCGTGCGCTCTACGTGCCGCACCCGAAGATCATGGGCAGCGCGGGCATGGCCCTGCTGGTAATTTCCAAGCATCCGATCGAGTCGGCGACCCGTTACCAGTTGCCGCTGCAGCCCAACGATCCGCTGACGACGCTGTTTTACTTCAAGCGCTGCGTGCTGGAGTGCCGGCTGTCGCTGGCCGATGGCGGTTCGCTGGCGGTGCTGGATACGCACCTCGACGCCTTTGCGCAGGGCAGCGACACCATGCAGCGGCAAGTGGCCTTGATTCACGCCCGCCTGGAGGAGCTGGATGCCGAGGGCACGCCCTGGATCATCGGAGGCGACTTCAATCTGTTGCCGCCCGGCCAGCGCGAACTGATCACGCCTTCGCGCCAGGTCTCCTACCAGAAGCAGAGCGAGCTGGCGGCGTTGACGCGCGAGTGGTCGGTCATCCCCCGGGTGGAAGATGCGGTGGGTCCGGACCGCGCGCGATGGCTGACCCACTTTCCTAATGATCCCGAGATCGACGCGCCGGACCGCACGATCGACTACCTCTTCTATTCGGATCGTCTCAATCCATCCGAGGCGCGCGTGCGCCAGGGCGATACGTGGACGATTTCCGACCACCTGCCGTTGATCGCAACCTTTGAGTTCAAGCCAGTGCCGCAACGATAGAGGCGTTTCTTCTGGGGCGGGGCAGTTCCTGCTTATAGGGATTCGCAGGAGTGCTACTGTTACGTATTGGTGAGGAATCAGACGGTCTGGTTCCGATTGTAAATGCTTTGCTTCCAGTAGCTAGGATAACTTGACGCAGTCGCTGGGGGGAGGGAGAAGGCTGCTCATCCACAGGTGTTTCTCTCAATTGCTGCCTGTGGCTTTTCCCAATCCCAAGGCATCATGAAAGCACGCTTCTTTGCTCGCCGGAATCGCTTCTCCGCCCAAATCCGCTCCTGCGCCCTGCTGACTGCCCTCGCGGCGGGTGGGGCCAGGATCGCCGCACAAGACACGGCTGCGGCAGACGAGGAACCCGTCTACACGCTCGAACCAATCGTGGTCACCGCGCAAAAGCGCGAACAGGCAGCGATTGAAGTCCCGATCTCCATGAGCGTCTATGACGGCGCGCTGATGGACCAGTTGCAGATCCAGGACATGGCGGAGCTCTCCGCCTATGTCCCGGGCTTCGAGGCGCAACTGCAGAGCCCCAACAACCCCGGCTTCGCCATCCGCGGCATTACGACCGACAGTGGGGATGCCTACGAAGAGCCGCGCGTCTCCGTTTTCCTCGACGGCGTCTCGATCTCCAAGAGCCGGGGTTCCGCGGTGGAGCTGTTCGACATGGAGCGCATCGAAGTGCTGAAGGGGCCGCAGAGCACACTGTTCGGGCGTGGGGCTTCCAGCGGCGCGTTCAGCCTCATCACCCACAAGCCGCAAAATGAGACCAGCGCGAAGCTCACGATCGGCGGCGGCAACCTGACCCAGTATCACGCTGACGGCTATTACAATACGCCCCTGGTGGAGGAGACGGTGCTGCTGCGCGTAGCCGCCAGCTACCGCCACCGCGACGGTTTTATCGATAACCTCGAGCCCGGGGCGGACGATGACCTCAACGGCGTGGAGACGATCGCGGTCCGGCCTTCGCTGCGTTACCTGCTGGGCGGCGGCGGCACTTTCGACCTGTCCGTCAACTACCAGTACGACGACTATACGGGCACTTCCTTCCTGCAAAAAGTCTATGCGCCGGAAGGCCGCAGCCAGCCGGATGTCTTTGCATACGGACAGCTCAACCGGGGCGACGACCTCGGCGTCGAGCGCACGGTCTGGGGGGCCACCGGTACCTTCACGCAACCGCTGGGCGCGAACTTCGAGCTGACGTCCATCACGGCCTATCGCGAGTTCGATGCCTATGAGGAATTCGACGCCGACGGCACCCAGGCCTACCTCTTCGAATTTGCGGAGGACGCCCGCTCAAAGCAGTGGAGCCAGGAACTGCGCGTGAACTGGGAAGCAGGCTCGCAATGGGAGGGCTTCTTTGGCGGTAACTTCTTCTATCAGGACGCCGAGACCCGCGTGCCGCTACGCACGGACGAGCGCATCCTCTTCGCGCAGGTCAGCCCCTCGGTCGCGGCTTCGGTCAACCCTTCGATCCAGGCGCTCAACGCTCAGCTCGCGCCCCTGGGCGTGAATCTGCCGCTGGTCGAGGCGCAGCCCGCCATCATTGACGGTCAGCCCAACCTCAGCAACACCACGCTGCCCTACGGCATGTGGGCCGCGCTCTCCATCCAGGCACAACTGGCGGCAGGTGTGCCTCCGACGTCATTGCAGCTGCCGACGCCGGATCAGGTGCCGGTTCTGGACGCCTACCACGAGGAGAGCTACGAAAACTTCGGCGAGCAAAGCGCCTACGAGCTCTTTGGCGACACGACCTGGAAGATTACCGACCAGTTCAGCCTGACCGGCGGCCTGCGCTTCACCTACGAAGACATCGAGTCGGGCTATCGGGTCGATCCGGCGGACCCGACCTACATGGCGATGATCCTGCGCGAAGCGGCGGAGCCCGGCAACCTGCAGTTTGCGGCGACCGACGGCAAGATGACGGCGTCCGAAAGCTATACCTCGGTCGTGGGGCGCCTCGTGGCGGCCTATCAGGTGACGCCCGACTTCAACACCTACGCCAGCTACTCGCGTGGGCGCCGCCCGGCCGTGATCACGATCACCGATACCGCCAGCGATCCCCACTTCGAAGAACTCGATGCCGAGACGCTCAACAGCTACGAAATCGGCTTCAAGAGCTTCCTGCTGGAGCGCCGCGTGCAGCTGGAATCAGCGCTGTTTTACTACCAGTACAACGACTTCGCGACCTCGGTCATCCGCGATGGGGCGGTGGTGACGGAGAGCGCGGGTGATGCCGATGCGCTGGGGGCTGAAGTGTCCTTCAACGCGCTGTTGATGCCCGGCTGCACTCTGTTCGGCAACTACGGCTGGATCGACGGGCAGTTCAACGGCGAGGACACTGTCTACGAGGGCAACACTTTCCGCCTGACCCCGCGCAATTCTTTCGCCCTGGGCCTTCATTACCAGGTGAACACCGAGTATGGGTCGGTTTTCGTCGCGCCCTCCTACACCTGGAAAAGCCGCATCTACTTCACCGACGATCCCAACGAGAAGGATCTTTCGCAAGACAGCTACGGGCTGCTCAACCTGCGGGCCGGCCTGACGCGCCCGAACTGGCAGCTGGCCTTCTACGTGAAGAACGCGCTCGACGAGGCATATCTGATCGACGCCGGCAATACCGGTCGCAGCCTTGGCCTGCCGACTTATATCGCGGGAACGCCGCGGCTCTACGGGCTGGAGTTGACCATTCGCCTGTAAACCATTGACTGGCGGGGGTCGTTTATTGGCTTCCCGCCTTTTTTGTATCATGATCTCTCAAATCGTCTCTCGCTGGGCACTTGCCTGCCTTCAACTCGGCTGTGCCGCCGCTCTCATGGCCAAGCCCCTCATCATCGCCCACCGCGGCGCCAGCGGCTACCTGCCGGAGCATACGCTGGCGGCCAAGGCCTATGCCCATGCCGTGGGGGCCGATTACCTGGAGCAGGACGTCGTCCTGACCCAGGACGGGGTGCCGATCATCCTGCACGACATCCACCTCGACGGGACCACGGACGTGCAAGAGCGTTTCCCGGATCGTGCCCGTGAAGACGGCCATTTTTACGCCATCGATTTTACGCTGGACGAGATTCGGCAGCTGCACGCCCACGAGCGGGTGAGCGAACAGACGGGCGAGGTGGTCTTTCCCGACCGGTTTGGCCTGAGCAGCCAGCCTCTGGCGGTGCAGACCCTGGAAGAGGAGATCGACTTTATCCAGCGCCTGAACCGTTCGACGGGGCGCACCGCCGGCCTTTATGTGGAGCTCAAGCAACCGCACTTCCACCGTGCGGAAGGGCAGGACATCACTCGCATCGTGTTCGATCTGCTCTCGCGCTACGGCTATACCGAGCGGGACGACCTGTGCTTCATCCAGTGCTTCGAATCGGCCCCGCTCAAGCGGCTGCAGGACGAGATGGGCTGCAAACTGCAGCTGGTGCAACTGATTGGCAATCCGGGCAGCGAGGGCGATCCGGAGGACGATTATGCGGCGATGCAGACGCCCGAAGGGCTGAAGGAGATCGCGAGCTACGCGGACGGCATCGGGCCTTCGCTCGCGCAGGTGATCAACCGGGACGCGCGCGGCTTGCCCAAAGTGCTGCCGCTGACGGCCGACGCGCACCGCCAGGGCCTGGTGGTGCACCCCTACACCTTCCGTCGTGAGTATTTGCCGGCCGGTGTGACGGAGCAGATGCTGCTTTCGATGCTGTTCGAGCAGGTGGGCATCGACGGGCTCTTTACGGACTTCCCAGACAGCGCGGTCGCCTTTGTGAAGGCGCATGAAGACGCTGAAGAGGCGCACTGAGGGGGCAACAGGTTTATTGGGCAAATCCATTGCTTTGCCCGCACAGCGGGTCCATAGTCCCGGTGTGTCTTGCATCTCTCCACCCCCCGCGCAAGCCGATTTCGGACCCGACTGGACCCCTACGTTTACGGTCGTGGGCATCGGCGCCTCCGCTGGAGGCCTGCGTGCCTTGAGCGAGCTGCTGAGGAAACTGCCTGGCGACACGGGTATGGCCTATGTGGTGGTGATGCACCTTTCGCCGGATTACCCGAGTGCGCTGCCGGAGATCCTGCAGCGCGAGACGCCGATGCAGGTCCACCAAGTGACCGATGGCATCAAGGTCGATCCAGACAATGTGTATGTCATCCCGCCCAACCGTAACCTGAAGAGCATCGACTCACACCTGCACCTGGAGGGGTTGGAAGAGCGCCGTCGCGATCGCGCCCAGATCGACTTCTTTTTCCGCACGCTTTCGGACTCGCATCAGGAGAAGGCGGTCGGGGTGCTGCTTTCCGGCACAGGGACCGATGGCACGGTCGGGATGGGCTACATCCGGGAGCGCGGCGGCATTTGCCTCGTGCAGGAGCCGATGGATGCGGAGCATGGCGACATGCCCCAGAGTGCGATTGCCCACGGCGTGACGGATCGTGCGCTGCCGGTGGGCGAGATGGCCGAGCACTTGGCGCGCATCGCCCAGTCGCGCACGCAAATCGAGCTGCCGGAGGATGTAAACGAGCTATCGGCCGACGCACAGCGCCTGCTGCAGAAGATCCATGCTCAGGTCCGGGTGCGCACGAGCCGTGACTTCACCCGCTACAAGGGCTCGACCATCATCCGGCGGATTCGCCGGCGGATGCAGCTAAGCAATCAGCCGTCGCTGGAAGGCTATGTGCAATACCTGCGCGAGGAGCCGGAAGAAGTCGCGCGGCTGGCGGACGACATGCTGATCACGGTCACGAATTTCTTCCGCGATGCGGCGGTGTTTCGTTACCTCGAAGAAGAGGTGTTGCCTGGGATCCTCGCCCAGAAGAGCAATGCAGAGAATATCCGCGTCTGGTCGGTCGGCTGTGCCAGTGGCGAGGAGGCCTATTCGCTGGCCATGCTGCTGCTGGAGGCGAGCGACAAGCTGGATCATCCGCCTGTGTTCCAGGTGTTCGCCAGCGACCTGCACGACGCTTCGCTCGCGCGGGGGCGAGATGGTTTCTATCCCGAATCGATCGAATCGGACGTGTCTCCCGAGCGCCTGCGTCGCTTCTTCCGCCAGGAGAGCGGGGGCTACCGCATCCGCAACGAGGTGCGCGAGTTGGTGGTATTTGCGCCGCACAACCTGCTGAAGGATCCACCCTTTTCCAGGATCGATCTGGTCTGTTGCCGTAATTTGCTGATCTACCTGCAGCGCGACGTGCAGCAAGACATTATCGAGCTCTTCCACTATGCCTTGCGCGCGGAGGGCATGATGCTGCTCGGCTCTTCGGAGACGGTGGATGATGCGGAGCTGTTCCACTGCGTGCACAAAGAGCACAAGGTCTACGCGCGCCGTAACTCCAGGGCGACGGAGCCGCGCATGCCGCTGCCCAGTTTCAGCCAACTGGTGCAGCGCCGGGGCAGGGAGAACAACCGGGAAGCCGGTCGCACCTCTTACGGCACGCTGCATCAGAAGATGGTCGAGCGCTATGGCCCCCCGAGCGTATTGATCAACCGCGAGCACAATATTGTGCACTATTCGGCCAATGCCGGTCGTTATATGGTGCAGCCGGGCGGCGATCCGACCAACAACATTTTCAAGCGCGTGGTTGAGGAGCTTCGGGTTGAGCTACGCTCGGCGGTCTATGCCGCGGAGCAGGGCGAGAACGAGGTGCGCACGCGTGCCATTCAGATCAAGAACGAATCCCCGGAAGGCGGGAAGAGCGTGGTTGCGCGGGTGCAGGCGCCCCAGGATGCGGAGCTGGAGGGCTATATCCTGATCTTGTTTGACGAGAGCCACCTGCAGCCTCTTCCGCCCCAAAAGCCCCAGCTGGACCGGCGTAACGCCAGTGTGCAGGAACTCGAAGGTGAGCTGGACCTCACCCAGCGGCGCCTGCAGATGGTGATCCAGGAGTACGAATCGACGCAGGATCAGATGCGCGCTTCCAACGAAGAGCTGCAATCAGCCAATGAGGAGCTGCGCTCGACGATGGAAGAGCTGGAGACGAGCAAGGAAGAGCTGCAGTCGATGAACGAAGAGCTCATCACCGTCAACCAGGAGAACCGCCATAAGGTCGATGAACTGTCGATGCTCACCAGCGATTTGCAGAACCTGCTGGCTTCGACCGACATTGCCACGCTCTTCCTCGATCGCGAGCTGCGCATCCTGCGCTACACGCCGCGCGTCTCCGAACTCTTTTCCGTGCGTGCCTCCGATCGCGGACGCCCCTTGCGCGACTTTACCCACCGGTTGGGCTACGACGGCCTGCACCAGGATGCCGCCAAAGTGCTCGAGACGCTGCAACCAATCCAGAGAGAGGTCGCCTCGGATGACGGTGTCTGGTACCTGCTGCGCATCTTGCCCTACCGCACCGCGGAAGATCGCGTGGAGGGAGTTGTGATCACGCTGGTGGAGATTTCGCTGCTCAAGGAGACCGAGCTGCGCCTGCGCAAGCGCGAACAGGAGCTGGAGCAGGTGACCGCTACGCTGGAGGAGCGGGTGGAGGAGGCAACGGCGACTGTCCGCCGTCTCGCTTCCAATCTGGCTCTGGCGGAGCAGCAGGAGCGCGACCGGATCGCGCGGATCCTGCACGATGACTTGCAACAAATGCTCGCGAGTGTGCAAATGCGCCTGCATATCCTCGAGTCTCACCACAACTTGCCAGAGGAAAATACCCGCGAGCTCGTCGACGAGTTGCGCACGGCGATCGACATGACGCGCTGCCTGACGGTCGACCTCAGTCCGCCCATCCTCCATCAGGAGGGCTTTCCTGAAGTGCTGCGCTGGATGAGCAGTCGGATTGAGGAGCAACACGGGCTGAGCGTCAGGCTGGAAATCGCCGAGGGATTTTCTCCGCTGCGCCGTGAGGCACAGGTACTGCTTTTTCAGGTCGTGCGAGAATTGCTCTTCAATGTGGTAAAGCACGCCAATACCGACGAGGCTTGCGTCGCGCTCTCCTCCGAAGATAGCTGGCTCCGCATCGAAGTCGCCGACGAAGGTGACGGTTTCGAGGCAGACGAGGCGGTCGAAGACGGCACCGGCTTCGGCCTGGGCTCCGTCCGCGAGCGCATCCAGCTCTTTGGCGGCGAAGTTGCCGTCTACAGCCGCCCGGGCGACGGCACGCGCGTCACGATCATTTTGCCGCTCGAAAGCACCACCTAAAATTCTAGCTCCCCCCACTCGATGGCCGAAACAACGACCCAATCCAGCGATACCGAATCCTTCAGCATTTTCATCGTGGAGGATCACGATAACCTGCGCAAAGTGCTCGGCGTCTTTCTCGACATGCAGGACGACATGTACTTTTGCGGCAGCGCCAGCTCGGCGGAAGAGGCCTTGCCTCAGCTGACGGAAGTGAAGCCCGATGTACTGATGGTGGACCTCTCGCTGCCCGGCATGAACGGGATCGACCTCGTGCGCCGGGTGCGTGCAGAGCTGCCCGAAACCAAGTGCGTGATCCTCTCCGGTCACAATCAGCGCAGCTATGCCAGTCAGGCGATCGAAGCCGGGGCCGTCGGCTACCTGATCAAGGGAGATCCCGTGCAGGTAGGCAAAGACCTCCGCCGCTGCGCCCACGGCGAGACGGTAGTAGCCCAGCAGCTGTAGCCTAAAACTCCTTGCGGCTGGAGAAGCCCTTGATGGCCGGCTCGGTGCCGAATACGACCAGCTCGTCGCCTTCCTGAAAGACGAGCTCGGGCGGCGGCACCCCGATGACTTCGTGGCTGTCGCCCTTCTGGCGCTTCACCGTGACGAGATTGACGGAGAAGCGGCGGCGCAGGTCACTCTCGACCAGGTTCTTGCCGATGAGGAAGTCCGGCACGTGCAGCTCCACGATGCCGAAGTCCTTGGAGAGGTCGAAGTGGCGGGTGGCTCCGCGGATGCCCATGCGCTTGGCCAGTTGGCGGGCGGCCAACAGCTCGGCCTGTACGATGTGTTCCACCTTCATCAGGTTGAGCAGGCGCTCGTGGACGGGGTTGACCGCGCGGCAGTAGATGTGCTCCACGCCCAGCTCCTGCAGGTGCCCGGTGATGAGCAGCGAGGCCGCAAAGTCTTCCCCGATTGCCACACACACGCGGTCGAAGTCGGTCAGCCCCAGCTCGTCCAGCACCTTGGCGTCCTGGGCGTCGGCGATCACGGCGTGCGCAACCTGGTCCTTGATGGCGTCGACGGTCTTTTCTTCCACGTCGATGGCGACGACTTCGTGCTTTTCCTCCGCGAGGGCGAGGGCGAGCTGAAAGCCGAACTGGCCGAGTCCGATGACGGCAATTTTCATGGTCTAGTCGATGATGATGCGTTCGCGCGGGAGGCGCAAACGGCGTTCACGCGGCGGCACGATGAGCAGTGAGAAGAAGAAGTTCATCACGCCGATCCGGCCCACAAACATGGTGACGATGATGATGACTTTGGAGGCTTGCGACAAATCGCCCGTGATGCCCCGCGTCAGCCCGACGGTGGAAAAGGCGCTCACCGTCTCGAACAACGTGTCGAGCAGGGTAAATTCGGGCTGCAGAAACAGGATGAGCGTCGTCGCGCTGAAGATCCAGAAAAACGAGAGCAGCAGCACGGCAAAGGCGCGGTTACACAGCACCTCGTCGATCCGGCGCCCAAACAGCTCCACGTCCTTGCGGGCGAGCAGGATGCGGCGCAGGTTGAGCATCGCCAGGGCGAAGGTGGTGGTCTTGATGCCGCCCGCAAATCCGCCCGGGCTGCCGCCGATGAACATCAGCAGGATGATGATGGCTGTGGCGGCGGAGGAGAGCAGCCCCATGTCCGTGATGTTGAAGCCCGCCGTGCGCGCGGTCACCGCGTTGAAGAGCGAAACCCAGGCCGGGGCCGCCGCGCCCGTGGGCGTCGCCTGGACTTCGCTCAAGTAAAGCAGCAGCGTGCCGCCGACGAGCAGGATCAGCGTCGTGCCCACCACGAGGCGGAAGTGCACGCTGAAGCGTTTTTTGGCGCCCTTGAAGCCCTTGCGCGCCCGGTTGATGAACTCCATCATCACGGGGAAGCCGATCCCGCCCAGCACGATCAGCACCATGATGATCGCCTGCACCGGGTAGTGTGTCGCGGCGCGCGGGTCGGCCAGTCCGGCGGAAAAGAGGGAAAAGCCCGCGTTGCAGAAGGCCGAGATGGAGTGGAAGAGGGCGACCCACCACAGGTTTTCGATCGGCAGGCCGGGCTGCGCCCAAACCTGCGCGAGCGCAATGCACCCGATGCCTTCGATCGCAAAGGTCAGCGTGATCAGGAAAAAGAGCGACCAGCCCAGGTTGCGCAGGTTCTCGAGGTTCAGCACGTCCTTGAGGAAGACCCGGCTCGCCACGCTGAACCCTTGCCCGGTGACGACCGCGAGGAAGAACGTCAGCGTCACGATCCCGAAGGCCCCGAGCTGGATCAGCAACAGGATGATCGCCTGGCCCAGGGGAGTGAAGGCCGTCGCCGTGTCCACCACGATCAGGCCCGTCACGCAGACGGCGCTGGTGCTCGTGAAAAGGGCGTCGAGCCACGAAATCGCCCCCGTGGTGGCGTTGGGCAGCTTCAGCAGCAGGGTGCCGAAGAGGATTAGCAGCAAAAAGGTGGAAAAGAGGATCGTGCCCGGGTTGAGGCGCCGCAGAAACGACTTCTCGAAGACGGGAATCCAGGTGGCGAAGCGCAGGGCGAAGGCCAGCAGCTGTTGCAGCGTCGCCAGCACGAGCAGCACCAGGCGGACGGAGAGCTGGTGCACCTCCCCATGCACCCAATGGGAGACGGTCCCCTCGAGCAAGGAACTCAGCACGATCAGTACGGCCAGGCTGGGGAAGATCCAGCGCTGCAGCGGCTCGGTCTCCGGCGCGCGCTCGCTCAGCGCCCAATGCGCGAGAAACAGCACCCCGTAGAGCAGCGCGATCCCTCGGGTGAGGGTGATCATGAAGCTCTCGACCTGCGTCGTATGCGGCCAGCCGATCAGATAGACGACCGCGAGCAGCCCAAGCACCGGCAGCGTCGTGACGATCGGAGCCAGGAAGCGGCGGATCCGCTCTTTGCCTGTGCGCCCCGGGGCGGTGTCGCCCGAACCTTGGGTCTCCTGCATACGGAGGCCTTACGATCGTCAATTTCCGGAGCTTGCCAACACCTTTTTGTGGCCGCCCTTACTCTGTAACGCTCTCAGGGGGAGGGCGGTAGCCGATGTGCTCGGGGTCGGTCAGCGGCACGGCCGGGAAGATATCGTCGTCCGTGCCCGGCTGCAGGTCCGGTCCCGAAGAGACAGATAAAAGTGCTGCCCGTCGTCGAACACGCCGTAGTTGTAGGGCTTGGGCTGCAGATTATCGAGGCGCACGAAAGGCTCCGTGATGAAGGCGGGCTGCGGTGTCGCTTCGGGATCTTGCGGTTGGAGCTCCCGCAACGACTCCGGGTAGTGCCCGTGCAGGGTCTTGTAGTACTCGATCTTGGGCGGCAGCTCCGTGAGGGTGGTTTGAGCCATCTTTGCCTTCAGAGAGTCGTAGACGCCGCCTTTTTGCACAAAGCCGAAATAGAAGAGGCCGCTGTAGAGGGCGACGGTGCACAGGATGCCGAGCAGGCCGAGCAGGGCCGCCCACTTGGCGCCACGCTTGGAGGAGCACATGCCGATGATGATCGACGCCAGCCCGAAGGGTACCCCGACGAGCGGGATAAACGAAACGCCGCCCAGCGCGTAGAGACAGCCGAGGGATTCCTGTTCTTCCTCGACCGGTTGGGCCTGAGGTAGGGGAGGTGGCACGGTACGCATGTTACAGCAGGAGGCTCAGGTTGAGGCGCATCTTGATCAGGTTGATCCTGCCGTTGGTTAAGGCAAGCCCTTCATGGGGCGCAAGAAAAAGAGCCGGTGGGAAAACCGGCTCCTGGGAAGAGGAAAGCGTTGCCGCGACGGCTTAACCGGCCTTGCTGAGGCGGAACATCAGCACATCGTGCGGGGCGATGCGGATCTCGTATTTGCGGTCCGTTCGGCCGATGTCCTCGTGCTGCCAGAGATCGCGCACGGTGTAGATGGCGTCTTCATCGAGGAAGGTGTAGTGAGCCCAGTTGAAGCGCTGGGTGTAGGGCTCGTCGCCGTCGTTGAAGATGCAGATCGCCCAATCGCCGTCGCTGAGTTCCTTGACCCAGATCTGCTTGCTGGGGTGCTGCATGAAGAGGTAACCCTGCTTGCCCAGCGGGTCCTGATCGACGGCAATGGCCTCCTTGTTGGTCAGGATCTGGAGGATTTCGGGCGTCATCTCGCGCAGGTCGTTGCCCGCCATCAAGGGAGCGGCCAGCATGCACCAGAGGCTGAAGTGCGCCTTGGAATCGGTGAGCGAAAGGCCGGGATTGCCCACTTCGAGCATGTCGGGATCGTTCCAGTGGCCGGGGCCGGCATAGGAGGAGAGGCCCACTTGCAGGCCCAGGACAAACTTCCAGCCCATATCGTATTCGCCCTGACAATCGTAGCAATCGGTGATGTCGCCCGTGGTGCGCCAGAGGTGGCCGACGTCTTCGGCCCATTTCCACGGCTCGCTGTCGCCCCACTCGCAGAGGCTGAAGACGACGGGGCGACCGGCGGCGTAAAGTGCGTCGCGCATGGTGGAGTAGGTCTCGTGCGCGTCGGCCGTGCCGTGTTCGCACCAGTCGTACTTGAGGTAGTCGACGCCCCAGCTGGCGTAGAGGCGCGCATCTTCGTATTCGTGCCCGCGACCCCCGGGGAAGCCGTTGCAGGTCAGGTTGCCCGCGCAGTTGTGGATGCCGAACTTGAGGCCCTTGGAGTGCACGTAGTCGGCGAGGGCCTTCATGCCGCTGGGGAACTTCTCGGGGTCGGGCACCAACTGGCCGTTTTCGTCGCGCTCGAGGGCTTCCCAGCCATCGTCGACCACGATGTAGTTATAGCCGGCGTCCTTCATGCCGCTCTCGACGAGGATGTCGGCCATCTCGCGGATCATGTCTTCGTGGATGTCGACCTCGAAGGTGTTCCAGCTGTTCCAGCCCATGGGCGGGGTTTCGGCGAGGCCGTCAAATTTCTGGGCCGTGAGTGCGCCGGCGGCACCCAGCAGCAGGCCAAGCGGTAGCAATAGCTTCTTCATGCTTCGGTAAGGTAGGTTGGGGGATGGAGGGTGGAGGGGGAAGCCTGACAATCGCTGACGGGGTACCGGCTATGTGCGAGCGATAGCCTGCTTCTTCTCCTTGATCAACCGTTTTTACTGAGCGCCGGCTTCATCATGCGATGCAGGTTGGTGAGGTGCATCGGGCTCCAGGCGGGTTGATAGGGCTTGCCGAAGCGCTCGAACCCGTGGCGGACGAAGATCCGCTCGGCTCCATTGAGCCCGGCGGTGGCGATGATTTCCTCCACTTCCAGTTCCGCGCAACGCTCCACACAGGTGCGCAGCATCCAGTCACCCCAAGTGCTGGTCGTGCTCTCCAGGCGCCGCCTACGGTAGTCCGGCAGCAGGGCGACGCCCGTGATCGTGGCGGTTACGGTGAGGGCGTCCCCATAGCTGGGCGGAAACAATTCGGCGTGGGGGAACGCGGAGTCGAGGCGGGAATAGCGCAGCCCGCCCACCAGTTTGCCCTCCCAGGTGAGCCCGAGGAAGCTGCTGCCTTCATCAAAGCAATCTTGCAGCACGATCTGTTGGTCCGGATCCACCAACAGCCCCGTCCAGCCGTTCTCTTCATAGAAGACGGCGAACTTGAGGCGCTGGAACTCCGTGAAGATGTCGGTGTCAGTGCAGTTGAAGGTAACCAGTTGGGGCATCATAAGGGTAAGTTATCCGAGCCTCCAGCGCCAGCGGCGTGTCTCGCCGGCGCGGAGGTGCGGACATAGCGGCGACTCCTGCGATGAAGCGGGTGGGGGTTTCGATCATGGCAGTGAAGTGCCGCCTGAATAACTATTTATAGTATGGAATAACGGGGTGAGTGCCAACTGGTTTGTCAGGATTAAGTAATATTAATGAGAGAGGCCGGTGGAGAGTGGATATCCTGATGCGGACCGGGGGCGAACCCGGTCTATTCATCCACCGGATAGCCTGCCATTTTCCAGGCCTTCATGCTACCCGGGACGCTGTGGACGTCTTCGAAGCCCAGCCGTTGGAGCATGCTGGCCGCGATGTTGGCGCGAAAGCCACTGCCGCAATAGGTGACGGTGGGCTTGGAGCGGTAGAGCTGAGACGCCTTTTCGGGGAGCTCGGGCACGAAGATGTGTTGGGCGCCGGGGATGTGCCCCTGTTGCCACTCACCGGGAGCGCGAACGTCCAGCAGTTGCGCATCCCCATAGTCGTAGCGCAGCTCGTGCACCGTCAGCTGCGGCAGCTCCTGCAGCGGATAGGCGGCCGTTTCCCAGGCCGTCATGCCCCCCCCCAGATAGCCGGCAAAGTTGTCATGGCCGGTGCGCCAGAGCAATTTGACGATCTCGTCCAGCCGCTCTTCGTCGGACACGACCAGCAGGAGAGAGGCGTCGAAATCGAGTAGCCGCCCGGCCCAGACGGACATCTCCGGCTGCCCGGCGATGTTGAGCGCGCCGGGAATGTGGCCGCCGCCAAAGCTCAGGATGTCACGGGTGTCGAGCAGCACATGCTGGCCGCTGTCGACAGCCTGTTTGAAGGACGGTGCCGGCAGAGCGGGGACCGGGGGCAGGTGCCCGAACGTGCGCGGGCCGCCGGCGTTGAGCTTTTTCATGGGCCGGTAGTGTTCGGGCTCGTCTGGTGCGTTGGCGAGAATCTTGTCGATGAAGGCGTCCCGATCTTCGAAGCCGAAGTAGGGATTGTAGGCACGTTCATAGCCGATGGTGCTGCTCATACGGTCGCCGATGTCGGGACCGCAGGCCGAGCCCGCGCCGTGGCCGGGATAGAGGATCACGCCGTCGTGGAGCTTTTCGTAAAAGTTGTGGATGCTGTCGTGGAGCTGCTCGGCCAGTTGGCGCGTCTGGTCTTCGCCGAGCAGGTCGGGGCGGCCCACGGAGTCCACGAACAGCGTATCGCCCGAGAAGACGGCAAAGGGCTGCCCGCGATCGGTCTCGCAAGCGAGATAAGATACGTGCTCGGGCGTGTGGCCGGGGGTATGCCGGGCGGTGAGGGTCACGCCGCCGAAGGTGTAATCGGCGCCATCTTGCACGGCTTCGGTTGAGAACCCGTATTCAGCCCCGCCCAGATGGCTGGCATAGATCGGCACGTCGCCCAGTCGCAGGCTCAGCTCGCGGGCGCCGCTGAGAAAGTCCGCGTGGATGTGCGTTTCAAAGATGTGGGTGATCGCCACCCCGTGTTGGCGTGCCAGCTGCAAGTAGATTTCGCAATCTGGGCGCGGGTCGATGACGGCGGCGGTCCCGGCGCTGCTGTCGCCCACGAGGTAAGACATTTGGGCGGTGCCCGGGGTGTGGATGCTTTCGAGAATCAAGGCCATGGTATTGCTGCGGTTGAGATTATTGCGGCGCTCGGCCACTGGTTCATCTCTACGCGCATCACGTGTACCAGGTCTTGATGCCGCGACGGCGGCGTTCTGAACTTGCGCCGGTTCAGAGCCTTGTGCCGGGCCGGCATCAGACACCGTCATCCGGGGTGCTTGCGCCCGGCGCAACGTGCAGGACGTTACATCAACGCCGTGGTGTTATCTGCAGCGTTAGACTCAAGATGCCCATTCCTGGGCCTCGAGGAAGACCGCTTCCGAGCCCTTGAAGAGGAAGATCTTGCCGCCTCCGGCCGTCAGCGGCCCGAGCGAATATTCGTAATCCGCCGCGATAATGCTCGTCTCGTAGCGCTGCCGCTCCTTGTTGAAAACGCGGGCCTGGCCGCCCAGGAGTAAGGTTTTGACGGCACGCTGGGCACGCTTGAGCAGGGGAGCCTCGAGTTGGGACAGATCGAAGTCGCCTTCCATCGCTTCGATTCGCTGGGCCAGTTCGGCATCTGCCGTCAGGTGCGGGTTGGCCTCGGCCTGGGAACGCACCTGCTGCCGGAGATCGTCGAGGGAGACTTCAATGCGTGCCTGTTCCTCATCCTGTTGGCAGACGGGGCGCTCGGCCGCGATCTGGCGGCAGGGCACCTCGCGGTGATTGCTCGAGGTGTCGAGGGCCAGCGTCTCCCAGTTGATGTTCTGGCGGTCCTCGGAGGTGGCGACTTCAGCCGTGCCGGTGTAGCCGCAAAACATCACTGAAAGGCCGAGCAAAGGCGAGCTCGCCTTCTTGATCATGGAGCCCAAAGGATGACGGATTCTCGAAGGCATATAGCATTCTTATGATCTCCTCCTTTGGTGCGAATGCAACCTCATTTCCTGGGGCTAGCGGCGTTGCTGACCGTGAGGAATGAAAAAATCCCGGACAAACGTCCGGGATGCGGTTAAGGTAAAAGCTCTACGTTCTTAATCACCGGCAACCCAGGCCCAGGCGCCGTCATTCTGGACCTGGCTTTCGGGCAGCCAGATCCAGTGCTGCAAGGGCGCGTCCCAGATCCAGTCGGAGTCGTCTCCCACCCAGATGTTGCCGAGGAAGTCTCCGGTATCGACCCAGAGGTTTGCGTCGATCGCGTAACCGGCCCACGTGTCTTTGGAGACGCCGGCGGGTAGCTCGCTGCGCACGATCACGGCGTCTGACTGGTAGACACCAGCCAGGTAGGCATCGTCAACGGCATCCGGGCCATACTGGCCGCCGGTCCAGCTCTGGAAGTAGAGCCACCAGACGCCGAGGGCCTGCATGGGCTCGATATCCGGAATGCCGCCAAACTCGGTCAGGGCGATCATCTTGCGGCCATCAAAGCGGTCGAGCATGGCCTGCCAGCTCGAGGAGAGGGTGGCGGTCATGTCCTCGGGGTAGGCGTCGACGCCCACAATGTCGACATACGCATCGCCGGGATACCAGTCGGGATCTTCACTGGTGAGGACCCAGATGAGGTTGTGCAGGCCGTGGTAGTTGACGAGCCGATCGTAGAGCAGTTGCCACAGCTCCTTGAACGCATCGGGCCCCTGCGCGCCCCACCAGAACCAGCCGCCTTCGGACTCGTGCAAGGGCCGCCAGAGCACGGGGATATTGGCATCTTCGAGCTTCTGCAATTGCGCGGCGATCGCATCGATGTCGCGCAGCATCAGCGCATAGTCCTCACCTTGGGGATCGGCCAGGGCTTCGGCGAAGTTAAAGGTCGTCGCTTCGGTGTAGAACCCGCGCCACCAGGGCTGCTCGGTGGTATCCAGCAGGTCGGTCGGCGCATTCCAGTGCCAGCAGAGGGTCAGGATGGTGCCATTGTCGACCAGCGGAATCAACGACTCGGTCAGGCCGCTGGGGTCAGACCCGTGTTCGATGCGGCTGGGCGAGTATTCGATCAGGTCTTCGGCCAGGATCGCGGGATAGACGCCCACACGGCTCTGGATCGAAGCCGCGTCGGTCCGGGTCTGCTGGCCACTGAGGGTGTTCTGCCCGTAGACCGAGGCGAAATACGCCAGCAGCTCACGCACTTCGGCGGAGGCATCGGGATCTACGGGGGTGGGGTCGACGGCTTGCGGCCCGGCGGGTGCTTCGGCGGGCGTGAACTCGAGGTAGTCGATCTCGTAGTAGTTCCAGTTGCCGCCGATCCAGGCGGTATTGGTGCCATCCTGCAAGTTGACGAGGCCCAGGTCGAAGGTCGCGAAGGCATTCGTGTCGTCGAACATGCCGGAGATGCCGCTGCCGTTGATCGCGCCGCTGAAGCCCTTCTCGCCGTTGGGCGTGCGGAAACCGATCGTGGCACGGTAGAGGCCGGCATCGGCCTGGAAGCTCCACGAGACCCGGTCGTCGGCCGCATCGAAGCCGGTGACGTAGCCCGTGCCGGAATAACCGGTGGCCTCGGTGGTGGCGGAGACGCCGGTCAGGCTGCCGTCCTCGGCCTCCAGGCGGATCGCCTGGGCGCTGACGGCGGAGAGGGTGGATACAAAAAGGGCTGCGCCGGCGAGCCGGTACAGCCACTTGAAAGAGAGGGAGGGTAACGTGTGGTGCTTGAACATGGGGATAGGAGTAGACAAGCGTTTGCTCAAGCCTCCAAAGCGGCGCGGCAAACGCATGCCGGCTGTGCCTGCAGTAGGGGTGGCAGGCACTGAGCATCATACTCCCAAACGTCGGTCCCGACTATGAGTTTGGGACGCTAAAAACAGAGCTTCTTTGCCTGATCTTTCATGTGTTCAAGCTCTAAGCCATCACCCGCTAGGACTGCTTGCCCTGTGCAGCTTGCTGCTCTTCTTCCTTTGGCTTGTTGTAAGCAAAGGGCATGCGGACCAGCACGGCGGTGGGCTTGCCGTCGATGCGCGGCTCGGTGAAGTGCACCCCGCGCAGGGTCATGACGGCGGCCTCCGTGATGTGAGGGTCGTCGCTTTTGACGGCTCGGGGCACGCGCACGGTGCCATCGCGATCCACAAAGAATTCCACCACGGCGCTGCCGAAGATGCGTTCGCCTTCTTCATTGGAGGGCACGTAGGTCTGGCCCTGTTCGACGGCCTTCAGCGGCTGGTCGAGATTCTTGGGGTTGGAGATCGCGTATTGCGGCTCCTCGATCGCCTTGCCGTCCTGCGTGCCGCCCTGGACGGGCAGCTTCACCTCGAGCAGAGCGGGCATGGGCGTGCCATCGTTTTCGCCAGGCGTGAAACTGGCCTCTTGCACGGCGGCTTCCGCCGGCTCCAGTAGCTCGGCGCTCGGCGCGCTCAGGGTCACGAAATCAGCGACTTGGCCGTCCTTGCCGATCAGGAGCAACATGTCCACGTGGGCGTCTTGCAGATTCGCATCTTGCATCGAATCCGGTGCCTGAACGGTGATCTTCTCCTTGGCCTTCGGTTCCGTCTTTTCAGCCTGCACGGCGGCGGCGGCGAGCAGCGGGACGAGGGCCATCAGGGCCGTGCGCTTGAAGGTCGTGAGTGGGGAGGGGAACTTGTTCATTGGGGTTGAAGAATAGGTTCTGTTTTCTGTGCTCAAGGGGAGCACTGTAAGGGAATCTGGGACTCAGCACAAGGAGCGGGCCGGGAATGACTTTGAGAATAATTGCGTTGGGGCAAAGAAAATCCCCGTCCGGAGGGGAACGGGGATCGGTGGCTCAAAGGGTGAAAAGCGCTGTATTCTAGAACGACCAGGCCGCGGAAGCGATGAAGGTCCGTGGCGCGCCTACCGTGAGGTAGCCGGTGCCGGGATAGCCGCCGGCGGAGGCCCAGTAGTCTTCGTCGGCGACGTTTTCGACGCGCAGGCGCAGGGTCACCAACTGGTCGGCGATCGGCAGGGTGTAGCGGGCGCCGAGGTCGAAGCGCGTCCAGCTGGGCACCCGCTGGGTGTTGGCGGCGTCGGCGTATTGCGAGCTGGTGTAGAGGGCGCGGGCGTCGAGGGAGAGTCCGTCCACGACCGGCACCAGCCAGTCGAAGCCCACATTCGCCTGTGTGGTCGGGGCGCCGATGGCGTCGTGGTCGTCGACCTCCGTCTGGATGAAGCTGACGCCGCCGAGCACCTTGAAGCCTTCGACTGCCTCCCCGTAGGCCGAAATTTCGAGGCCCAGGTTGTCCTGGTTGTTGGCTTCGCGGAAGACCTGATCCACCACCTCATAGTTGGGCTTTTCGCTCTGGAAGACGCTGATCGCACCGCCCACCCGCTCAGTGTCGAACTTCAGGCCCAGCTCATACTGCTCCGTCTTGTAGGGGTCCATCACCTCGCCCGCATTCTCGACCGGCGCGTTGTTGGACGTCTCGGGGGCCACATCCCCCTTGGTCAGACCCTGGATGTAGTTGGCGTAGACGGAGAGGCGCGGCGTGAGCTTGAAAAGGATGCCACCCACCGGCGTGACCGCACTCTCCGAGTAAGACGAGAGCTTGTCGCCGGTATTGTAGTCGAAGCTGTTGTTTTCGATCTTCTGGTAGCGGGCCCCCGCCGTCACGATCAGGCGCTCCTCCAGGAAGGACAGCTGATCGGCCAGGGCAAAGCTCGAGGTCTCCACGCGTTCGGTCTCGAGCGGATCGCCCATGTCGCCGCCGACGAAATAATCTGCGGCGGGCGCGGCGACATCCTCCGGCTCGTAGAGGTTGCTCTGGACCATGTTCTCGGGCGTGAAAAAGTCCGACATCGCGTAGGCGTTCTTGGACTTCGATTGGAAGGCGGCGGCCGAGGCGCTGATGCGGTGACCCACGGGGCCGGTCGTGAAGGCCGAGCGCAAGCCGACTTCACCCGTCTTGACTTCGTCTTCGCGCACGTTGTCGAAGCGGTAGGCGCTCATGTTGCCCGCGGCGTCGTTGACCGTTGGGTTCGCGAACGAGGCGGACTCTTCGCTTTCGCGGAAGCCACCGGCGATCCAGGCGGTCACGTAGTCGCTCAGGTCGTATTCGGTCCGCAACGTGCCGAAGGTATCCCGCTCATTGGAATAGGTCCACGGCTGGGCGACGGTGGTATCGGCGTCGGGTGCGTCGGGGATGTCGAGGCCGGCGGCGATTGTGATGCTGGGCATCGAGGCGTCGGTCTGGTGGTCCTGATAGCCCAGGTCGGCTGAGACGCGCAGGTTTTCGCCATAAAAATCAACGCCAGTGGCCACCAGCCCGAGGTAGCTGGACGCCCCATCGACCGCGGTATCGCCGTCGCGCTGGACCGCGTTGAAGCGCACGCCCACCTGTTCGTCCAGGAAGCGCTGGCCGTAGTCGAACGCGCCGTAGGATTGCCCGCCGGACTGGACGCCAGCGGTCAATTCAGTCAACCGGTCGTTCGGGGCGCGCTTGGGCATGACATTCACCGCACCACCAAGGCCGCTGCCGCCCGGGGCCGCGCCGTTGAGAAAGGCGTTCGCGCCCCGCAGCACCTCCACGCGTTCGATCAGCTCGGTGGCGAGGTATTGGCGGGGCAGCAGGCCGTAGAGGCCGTTGTAAGCCATGTCGTCGGAGTAAACCGGCAGGCCGCGCACCATGTAGAGCTGCTGGAAATTGCCGAAGCCGCGCGCTACCCGGACGGCAGGGTCGTTGAGCAACACGTCGCCCACGCTGGCGGCCTGCTGGTTTTCGATCAGCTGCTGGGTGTAGCTCGTGAGGTTGAACGGCGTGTTGAGATAATCCTGCGTGCCCAGCAGGCCGATGCGGCCACCTCGGGCGACCTGGCCGCCGGAGTAGGGCAGGGAAAGGCCTTCGGCGGAAGCGTCGGCGCTGGCGGAGACCTCGTAGGCCCCCAGTTCAAACGTCGGCGAATCTTCGGCCACGTCTTCGGTTTGCGCCTGGAGCGCGGTGGCCCAGCCAGCAGTGAGCGCCAGCGAGGTGGCGGTGAGCTTCGAGAGGTTGCGGTTCATGGTTGCAGCAATGGATGCGTTCCACCGCTGGCTTTACCGGAAACCTGGCGGTGAAATTTTCGGAAACTGAGACCTGATCTCGCGGCGCTCCGTCTGGGTTGTCAAGCGCAACTTGGATTCAGTCTCAATTAACGATTCCGTGCTTTGGCCGGCCCGTGAAGGCCCCCGCAACCGGGGTGGCGTGCGCTCATTTGCGAGGGGCTGTGCTACCGGCGAGGCGGAATTTCTCCACCTGCGGATCGCTCAGGGCGATCCGTTCTCCGTCGACAAAAACCGCGGCCCGCAGGCCTTTTGCTCCCCTGATCGGCCCCTCATAGCGCCTGGAACGTCGGGTGGGCTCGCTGCCGTCGTCCGTCCAGCGGACCTCGTAGGCCGGCAGCTTGCCGCGCAGGGCGAGGCCGTGGTGCAGCACCCGTGTCTGTTGGCCGTCGGAGACGACTGCGAGGGCAAAGAGAGCCGCCTGCGGTCGAGTGGCCTCCGTCTGCACGAGGATGCTGGCAATGCCCGCGCTGGAGGAGAAGGGGTTGGCCCCGACGAGTTCCACCGGCCCCGTTGCCCCAAAGAAGACGTTTTCCCACGCATCGGCGACGGTGGTGCCCTGGGCATCCCGCAGCGTGGCATGGGCGATCACCACGTCCTTGCCCGCCACCGCAAAAGGTTCACCCCTGAGGTCTACGCTCACCTCCAATTGCTCCGGTTGGCCGGGGGTGCGCACGGTGTGGCGCGCAACTTCCTGCCCGCGCAGGTAGGCCACCGCTTCCAGCTCGCCGGACGCGAATTGGGGCAAATGGAAGGTGAAGGGCGGGTGAGCGAGGTGGCTCGAGATGCGGTCGTCGTCCGGCGAGCGGCGCTCGATCAACTTGCCGTTGAGGCGCAGCGCCACCTCATCGCCATTGCTGAAGACACGCACCTCTCGGGTGGAGTCGGGCTGCCAGTAGTTGGCGATAAAGACCATCGGCCCGGTCTCGGCCTGGGCGCAGTGTTCGTCGGCATCGCGCTGGCTGCGGTAGAAATAGTAGGCGAACTTGGGCAACCGGAAGAGATCCATACAGCCCGAGGATTCGATGTCGGGTGCATAGCCCCGGTTGTAGTCAAACATCACCCAGAGGCCGTCGGCGAAGGCGATGGTCTTGAGGTTGTCGTTGTGTGCCTCCTGGAAGTTGGTGGCCTGTTGCAGCATGGCCTTTTCGCCATGCCAGCGCAATTGGCGACTGTTGGCGTCGTCGGGGGCCAGATCGGCCCAGGCGCCCTGATCGAGCCCGGCGTTTTGGGCGTAATACTCCCAGTCGCCGTATTCGCTCACCACACAGGGCCGGTCGGTGACTTCGCGACACCCGCCGTGCTGGCGCGCCTGGATAAAGACGTCGTAGCCATCCGTCCACCCGCAGGTGTAGCACTGGTCGCCGGGAAATTCGTCGTGGGCGAGGGCCTGGGTGTGGCGGATGAATTCCTCCGGCATGCGCGTCTCGTTCAGGGACACCTCCCAGAGGATCACGCATGGGTGGTTGCGGTCGCGGCGGATCATCTGGCGGCTGTTCCAGTACTGCAGCTGGGCAAACTCCGGGTCTTTGGTGTTGAAATACTGCCAGCCGGGAATGCAGTTCATCACCACCAGCCCCAGCTCGTCGCAAGCGTCCATAAACGCGGGCGAATGGGGGTAGTGCGAGAGGCGGATGTAGTCGAACCCGGCCTCCTTGATGTGGCGCGCATCCCGGTATTGGGCGGCGTCGCTCAGGGCGTAGCCGACATACGGATACTCCTGGTGGCGGTTGGTGCCCCGCAGGAACATCGGCTCGCCGTTGATCTTGAAGCCGTCCCTGGACATCTCGATCCGGCGGATCCCGACGCGCGTGCTCTGGGTGTCGACCGCCTGGCCGTCGCGCAAGACCGTGACGTGCAAGGTGTGCAAATGCGGGTGCTTCGGACTCCAGAGTGCGGGCTTTTCGACTTTGAGGGTCTGCAAAACCTCCGTATCGCGCCCGCCCGCGAGCTTGAGCGGCTCGGAGACGACCTTGGCCACCGTCTCGCCCCCGGGGGCCTCCAGCACCGCCCGCACGCGAAAGTCGCGGGTCTCGAGGTAGGCGTTGGCCACATGGGTCTGCACGCAGACCTGGGCGGCTTCGGGCGTGACCTCCGGGAAGCGCACGAACAGGCCGCCGCTGGCCACCTTGTCCGCGTGCAGGGGATCGGTGATGTGCAGGCGGTCCTTGAGGATCAGCTGCACGTCGCGGTAGAGCCCGCCGTAGGTGTTGAAATCGAGACGGTCGAGCGGCTTGGGGCCGGTGACGGGATTGTCCGTGTTGTCGAGCCGCACGGCCAGCACGTTCTCTTCGCCCGGGCGCAGTCGCTCGGTGACATCGAAGGTAAAGGGCAGGAAGCCGCCTTGGTGGCGCCCGAGGTAGGCACCGTTGAGCCAGACGTCCGCGACGTTCATGGCCCCCTCAAACTTCAGCAGCGCGTGCTGCTTCCGGGCCGCTGCGTCGACATTGAAGTGCTTGCGATACCAGCAGACGCCTTGCCATTGGGCGGTGTCGCTGCCGGGCGCCCCGGTCACGGCAGCCTCGACTTGGGCGGTGTGGGGCAGGGTGACCTGTTGCCAGGCGCCATCATCGAACAGCGCCCCCTTGGCTTGCTCGACGGGTTCGCGTATGAAGCGCCAGCCGCGGTTGAAGGCCTTGTCGTTCCGGGGGCGTGAGAGTTCCTCACCCATCTCCCGCGCAAACGCCGGCAGGTTGGAGAGCAGGCTGACCCCGGCGACACCTGCCGCCGACCACTTCAAGAATGCGCGTCGATCCATTGCCCTGGACGGTAAGCCAGTTGTGCAGGCTATGGGAAGCGCGAAACGCCTGCCCCACGATTACAGCCTGACCTTAACCCGGCTAGCCATAGAGCACTTTTTGCGGGTAGCATGCGTGGCCCGTCTGCAAATATCCCGTAAGGGATCTGTAAGCGGAGTGTTAAAAATCCGGCGAGGCTGCGGTTCGAATGAACGGATTCGAGGTCGTTTGAGGCTAGAGATTGCACCGTGAAGTTGTCTTGGCATGTTACTGAACCAAGGGCGGAATGAGGTCTGGAACTTGAAACGAGTTGGGTTGATAGGCCTAGATGAAGCACGAAGTCTAAAGACGCTTATCAGGGTCTTTTAAGATGATTAACGTTTTGTATTCCAGTATTTTAAACATGATGCCCCTTGCGGTTCTGCATGCTATTGCATATGTTTGCATTCCATAGCGCCTTGATGTGTACAGCACTGGCGGAAATTGTTTTTACACTTTGTCATTCTGGGGGCGCTCGCCACTACGTGCAAAAAGACGGCCTCAAGATTTTCTTTTGATTTGATTTCGGTTTTTGCTAGGGTCGTAAACAATACAGGTTATTAGCGCCGCCACTAGGGTAATTCCGTCTCTCCCCTTCGCTTCTGACTGCCGCCCGCGATTGGTTAGCTTCGGCCTGTTTTTGACTGCAAATCACCGCAGCAGAGGTTCTCGCTCCTCTGCCAGCTAACGTTTCCTCTTTTGTCTTTCGTCTCGAAGAACTGTCTAACCATGATGTCTTCCGGTGTCTCCGCGACCCTTCGCGCCGGTATGCTCTACGCCTGCGGCCTGCTTTCCCTGGCCGGCACCGCTGTAGCGCAGGAAGCCGCGCGATCCCTCTCCTACAGTGTCCCCCAAGGCGACCAGGCCGTTCTGGGGACGGCGCTGGATTTCGACCCTGCCACCGATCGGGAGCAGGCGGCCAACGCCACCCTGCATGTAACGTGGGTCGGGGGCGAGGCGGAGATCCCGCTGGATGTGCAATCGCTGGCCCATGATGGCCGGGTGGCCTTTGATGTGCCGCTCGCCGGGGCGAGCGGCAATGGGCAGGTGCGTTGGCAGGTCGAGGGCCTCGAGGGCGAGACCGCCGAGGCGGAGATCGATTACGTGACGGAGGTGCAGGGCGCCCGTTTTGCGCTGGAAGTGGCGACCACGGGGGCGAGCCGCGGGGGCCGGATCGTGTTGCACAGCTCGCGGCCCCTGGCAGAGCTGCCGCTCGCGCGCGACTTCCGCCTGCTGCCCTCGGATGGCAGTCGGGTGCCCCACGTGAATGTGCGCCAGTTGGACGCATATCGCCTGGAGATCGTCACAGCCGAGGCCGTGGCCGAAGACCTAGGCTATACCCTGGTGTTCAACGGTGGCGGCGAGGACGTGTTTGGGCTTGCGTTGCCGCGCTTTCAGCTGCCCCTCGAATACTGGGACGAAGCGGACGCCACGGAGGTTGCGCCCGAGACGCTGGCCGCGACCGGTCCGATCGCAGCGGCGGAGGTCACCATCCCCCTTTCTCTGACGGAAACACCGGCCAACAGCGGCATCCTGACGGCTTTCGCGACTGGCAGCTTCAACTCCGGCGGGAAGGACGAAGCGCGCAACTACCAGATCGAACTCGAGGCCGGCGATCAGCTGAGCGTCTATACCAACGCGATCGAGGCCTCGCCGCCGACGGCACGTCTGCAGCTTTACGACCCGAGTGGCGATCAGCTGCTGGGGGGCTATAACGGCTCGCCCGATCCGATCCAGCGCTATGCGATCACCACTCCGGGTACCTACCGCGTGCGCTTCTGGATGGGCGCCGCGACCGATTTTGAGTTCCGCGTGGATGTCGGGCGCGGTGAGAGCCTGGAAGCGGAGCAGAACAACGGCATCGGCCAGGCCAATACCTTGCGTTTCAGTTCGATTTCCGGCGGCTATCAGGCCCAGATCGCCGGTGCCTTGGCCAACCTCGATTCGAACCCCTGGTTCTCGGGCTCCAACGACACGCATGGCGACTTTTTCAGCCTCGGCACGATCAATGCCGGCAACTCGATCGACGTCACCTACGCCTTTCCGATGGACTCCACGCTCGCGACCGGCGATGTGGAGTTGTCGCTCTTTCGGAGCGGGCAGACAGAGCCGGTCACGGTCTCGACGACGGGTAGCGGCCTGAGCTTTACCGCCACGGCCGACGATGCCTATTACCTGCAGGTCGGCATCAACGACAACCTCGACGGCACCAGCCTTTCCTTCAGCGGCGGTAGCGATCGCGCGGATCTGCCAGCGGCAGTGCTCAACGGTCGCAATACCATGACGATCGAGTTCTGGATGCGCGGCGTCGCCGATGGCCGATCCGTGCTCAGCGCCGCCCAGTCGAGCCAATACAACGAGGTACTCTTCTGGATCCAGAACGGGGATACCTTTCAGATCACCGACCGCGGCTCATCCCACAATTTCACGGTGCCGGAGATCGACGGAGCGACCTGGCGGCACTACGCCATCGTGCGCGATGCGAGTGCCGGTACGCTCGAGCTGTTCGTCGATGGCGTTTCGATGGGCAGCCAGTCCGTCAGCCTGAGCCCACTCACAGTCGAGAGCCTCGTGCTGGGGCAGGAGCAGGACGCCGTGGCCGGTGGCTATGATCCGAACCAGGCCCATATCGGCGACATCGACGACTTGAGGGTCTGGTCGGTGGCGCGTACGGCGACCGAGATCGCCGACAACCAGAAGGTCGTGCTCGATGGTGATGAGCCGGGCCTGATCGGCTACTGGCGTTTCAACGAAGGCAGCGGCACCACGATTTACGACGAGACGGCCAATAACTACGACGGTACCCTTAGCGGCGCCGTCTTTGCGGGCGACACCAGCGCTGCCGGCTTCAACCCCGCCAAGCTGGGCCTGCACGCCCAGTATGTCTCCACCTTTACGGTCTCCGATACCATCGCGCCCAGCGTGGTCGGCACCTCGCTGCCGGACCCGAGCAACAGCGATTACTACGTGTCATTCACGGTCGACTTCAGTGAAGATATGGCGCCGCTGACGGTGGAGGACGCGGCCCACTACACGCTGGTCGAGGCGGGAGAAGACGACACGTTCGGCACGGCGGACGACGCCCCTTACGCGATCGCGGTCTCCCCCTATTCCAACGGCACCCAGGCCACGCTGCTCTTGACCGATGGCCCGCTGCAACCGGGTCGTTATCGCTTTGAAGCCGACAGTGGGCTGACTGACCGCGCCGGCAATGCCCTGACGCCTTTCGCCCAGGAATTTACGGTCACGCAACTGGGAGACTTCTTCATCGAGAGCCGCTCGAACGGCAGCTTTGCGAGCGCCACGCCGCTGGCCGACCCGATCGACCCAGCCCACGACGGCTCATTCAGCGAAAGCAGCTCGATCCCTGGCGGCAATGCCGAGGCGCTCGAACTCATCGACCTGAACGAGGACGGCCACCTGGATGTGCTGCTCCTCGATTCCGCGCCCGACGTGATCCGCGTCTTCCTGAGTGACGGTGCGGGCACGCTGACGGAAGACGCCACCTACTCCACGGCGGACGAGCCCTATTACAGCACGCTGGGCGACTTCAACGATGATGGCCGCATGGATATCGCGGTCAGCGTGCGGGACGACGATGTGGTGCACGTGTACCTCAACCAGGGAGACGGCACGCTGGCCGATGCCGGTACGACCGCGGTAGGGGATGGCCCGTTGCAGCTCGTGGCGGATGATTTCGACGGCGATACGGTGGACGACCTCGCGGTGGCCAACAACTATGCGGGCACGCTCACGATTTTGCTCAACGACGGCAGCGGCACGTTCAGCAGCCAGGAGATTGCGGGCCTGGGCAGTGGCACGGAGCCCTTTGGCATCGCCAGCGGCCTGTTCGATGGCGACAGCCAGGTCGACCTCGCCTTTACGGATTACGAAAACGATCGCCTGGGCATCCTCTCCGGCCACGGCGACGGCACGTTTGCCGCGGTCACGTATCAAGCACTCGATCCGGACCGAGGAAGCGTAGAGGCGCTACGTGCGGCGGATTTGGACGGCGACGGCTCGACCGATCTGGTGGCGACGTTCTATAACGGCTATTCCGAGGGCCCCAGCGGCATTTTCTTCAGCCAGGGCGACGGCACTTTTGCCGCGCCTTACGATCTCAACAGCGGCTCCTACCAGAAGTCGCTCGAGCTGGCCGACATCAACGGCGACGGGCACCTCGATTTCCTGATCGGCAGCCGCTACAACTTCCGCTACTACGTTGGCACGGGCGATCGCACCGCTCCGGTAGCTGGCAGCGTGGTCTACGAAGCCTATGACGACGCCTATGCCATGGGCGCAACCGATGTAAACGGAGACGGTCGCACGGACCTGCTCCTGGCGCGGCAGGACGACGACAGGCTCTACACCCTGGCCGGCAATCCCTCGATCACGCCCTTGGCCGATACGGGCATCGGCGGGCTGCGTCAGGCCTTGGGGCGCGGCAATGTGAGCGACGAAGACGATGAGGACTACTTTGTCTTCAGTGCCGAGGCGGGAGACCGCTTGAGTGTCGTCGTCGACAGCATGATCGACAACGGCAACGACACCGGCCTGCGTTACGAGATTTACGACGTCAGCGGTAATCAGAAAGAACGCGTTTACGGCGACCGCTACACGGGCCGCGGCCAGTCTGCGCCCGTCTACCTTGGCGCCGGCGGCACGTTTTACGTGCACGTTTACGACTACTACGATTACTACGACGAGTATCGCTTCCGGTTGTCGCTGGCGGATGAGGCCTTTCAGCTCGAATCGGAGAACAACGATTCGATCAACAACGCCGACGCGCTGAACCTTTCCATCGACAACGGCGCGCTGCGGGCAAAGGTGCTCGGCCAGGCCACGGTGGATGACGATGACGGCGACTATTTTTCGCTGGGCAACTATGCCGATGGCGCCACGATCACCCTGACCTTTACCAACGGCGAGGATAGTTCGCTGAATCCCAAGCTCTGGATCTACACGAGCGACGATGTCGTCCGCAAGGAAGGCGCGGTCGGCGAGACCACCATCAGCTACACCGTTACCTCCGGCACGGAGGGCGCTTACTACGCCCGGGTGCGCGGCGAAGACGGCACGCGCGATTTCTTTGGCGAATACCAGCTCGAGGTGGCAGTGAGCGACTCCGAGCCGCTGCAGATTACCGGCGATACGCTGCCGACCGAGGGCACGACGGTCTCGACCATGATCAACGGCTTCAACCTGACGGTATCCGAAGACCTCGAGCCCTCGACCGTCAACGACGTGGCGCACTACGACGTGCGTTCCAGCGGACCCGATGGTTCCTTCGGCACGGCAGACGATGCGGTCTATGCGGTCCAGAACCCCGGCTACAGCTCGGGCAACACCATTGCGGTGAACCTGGTCGACGGTCCGATCCAGGCCGGCGACATCCGCGTGACGATCCCTGCTGGTTCGTTGGCCGACCGCTTTGGCAACGGGCTGGTCGACAACTACATCCGCACCTTTACCATCACCGGCCTCGATCCGTATGTGACCGAGAGTCGTTCCAACGACACCCTGACGACGGCCGATTCGCTCAGTCCGAATCCCAATGCCGACCACGCGGGCAGCTTTACCGCGCTGGCCAGCGGCACGATCGACGCGGGCAACGATGCTCGTCGCATGGCGCAGGGCGATTTCAATGGCGACAATCACGTAGACCTCGCGGTTGCGTCCAGTGATCCTCAGGCGCTGCTCATCTTCCTGGGCAACGGCGACGGCTCCTTTGCGGCCCCGGTCAGCTACCCGTTTGCGAACAATCCGTTCGACGTGCAGGTGGCCGACTTCAACGGAGACAACGAGCCCGACCTCGCCGTGTCGCTCTACGACACCGATAGCAGCACCACGGAAACGGTCGCAGTATTGCTCAACGATGGCAGCGGCGGCTTTGCGGACCAGACCCAATACGACGCGGGCGACAGCGTGCGCAGCCTGACGATCGGCGACTGGAACGACGATACGCATCCGGACATCGCGGTAGCCAACTACGGCTACTACAGCTCGACCATCGGCAGCGTCACGCTGCTGCTCAACGATGGCAGCGGCGCGTTTACCGGCTCGACCATCGGGGCGAGTGCGGGCGCCAAGCCTTTTGGGATCGTCAGCGGCGATTTCGATGGTGACGGCGTGGACGACCTTGCCTTTGGCGACCGCTACGAGGAGCGCCTAGGTGTGTGGATCAACGAGGGAGCGGGCGCCTTTACCAACGCCATCACGTGGTTTGCGTTGCCGGACGAGCCGCTGGACCTGGACGCGGGCGATCTGGATGCCGACGGCTCGCTGGACCTGGTCGTGGGGCTCGAGAACAACGACCAGGTGGCGTTCTTCCGCGGCGACGGGGCCGGCGATTTTGCCGACTACGCGTCCATCAACCTCAACAACAGCGACGCCTGGGTCGTGCGCCTGGCGGATGTCAACGACGACGGCAGCCTCGACATCGTCACTGGCGGCAACGAGGGCCTGTCTTACCGCGCCGCGCACCCGGATGGTAGCGGTTCGCTGGGCCTCGAAGGGCGGGCGCAGTTTGATCCGGATACCGGGGACACGATTTACGGGCTGGCCTTTGCCGATTTTAACGAAGACGGGCGTTCGGACATCGCCGCCAGCGATTTAAGCGATGGCAAGTTCTACCTCTACCTGGGGGACTCCAGCCAGCCGCTGCCGGAGGTGAATCCAATCAGTGGTTTGCGCGAAGCCTACTTCCGGGGGCGCGGGCCCACGGATGAGGACGAGGACTATTTTGTCTTCACGGCCGAGGCGGGTGACAATGTCACGATTTCCGGCATCAACCTCGATCCGGCCTACTACAGCCACTACATCTACCTTTACAACTTTGCGGGCGACTCGCTGGAGAGCGTGAGCCTCTACTATGGCGATGGGGAGCTATCCTACAATTCGCTGCCTTATACCGGGCGCTACTATGTGCGCGTGCGGGCCAACAACGGGCATACGGACGAATACCGCATCCGGCTGAGTCTGTTGCCGCACGATCTTCCGATCGAGAGCGAGTCCAACAGCGGATACAGCAGCTCCGACCCGCTGACGTTTACTGAACAGCCGGGGGTGCGCGAAGCTCAGATCTTCGCCAATTACGGCGACTCCGACAATAGCGACTACTTCGAGATCGGCAATCTGGCCGCAGGTGCGACGGTGACGCTCGAGCTGCAGCAACCGGATGACAGCCCGCTGACGCCCACGCTCAAGCTCTATGGTGAGAACGAGCGCGCGACGAAAACCTCCGGCGCGGAAGGCGAGACGACGCTCAGCTATACGCTGGTCGAAGGGGAGGAAGACCTCTACCACGCCGTGGTCGAAGGCGATTCCTCCAGCAAGGATTTGTTCTCGCGCTATAAGCTGACGGTGACGGTTTCGGACACGGTTTCTCCTGAGATCACGAGTATTTCCCTCGCGGACGAAGGCGAAACGACCGGTCGCTTCATCGTGGGCATCGACCTCGGTTTCAGCGAAGACCTCGACTCTTCGACCGTGACCGATCCGACCGCCTACGATCTGCGTTCCGCCGGCCCGGATACGGACTTCGGGACGGCCGACGACACCGTCTATTCGTTCCTGGCCCCCAGCTATACCTCCGGTCCGGAGGCCTACCTGCCGATCGTGGAAGAGCCGCTGCCGGAGGGGCACTACCGCTTTACCATTGCGGCCGACAATCTGAAGGACCTCTTCGGCAACCCGCTGGAGCAGGACTTTGTACGCACCTTCCATGTGGAGGGCGTGCAGGACATGTTCAGCGAGTCGGGCTCCAACGACACGATCGAAGAGGCCGACCTGCTGGCCGACTCCAGCTCGGAGTCGCCGGATGGCTCCTACACCCTGGTGACCAGTATTGCCGCTGGGGCGAATGTGGATGCGGTGGCCCTGCTGGACGCCGACGACGATGGCGATCTGGACCTCGTCGGTGGCCGCGGAAGCAGCACGACGCCGCTCGGTCTCTGGCTCAACGATGGCGGCGGCAACTTCAGTGGCCCGACGGCCATTGCGACTTTCAACTCGTCCAACGAGGTGCGTGAAATCGTGACCGGCCTGTTCGACGACGATGCGCTGACCGACTTTGCCGTGAGCCTCAACGGCAGCGATACGGTGCGGGTCTACGGCAACAACGGTGACGGCACCTTCACTGAACTGGCGCGTCTCAGCGAAGGCGATCCCGACGAGTTGGCGGTGGCCGACCTGGATGACGATGGCGACCTCGACCTCGTGGCGGAGTTGAATACTGCGCCGGACGCGGTGGGGGTGTGGCTCAACGATGGCGCCGGTGGCTTTAGCGGCGGCAAGCTCGAGGGCTTCCCGACCAACACCTCTTTGCAGGGGGTCGCGCTGGCCCGGGTCGACGGCGATGCCTACCCGGACTTGCTGACGGTCGACGATTACAACGAGACGCTGCAGCTGCGCCTGGGCGACGGGGCCGGTGGTTTTGCCGCCGCGACGACTTTTGCGCTTTCCGACACGGATGCCTCGACCGTCGCTGCGGGAGATTTCAACGCCGATGGGGCGGCAGACGTCGTGGTCGGCTTTGACTACAATACCTTGGCCGACCTTTTCGTGGGGGCCGGGGATGGCACCTTCACGCGTCGCGGTCTCGACGTGGCGGGCGGTGAATACGTGCAGAACTTCCTCGTGACGGATGTCGATGGCGATGGGGTGGACGACCTCGTGGCGAGCACCTCCCGCTACTACGGCTTCCTGCTTTACTACGGCCTCACTTACGGCAACGAGATCCTGACCGAGGCCGCAGCCTACGAACAGGCCGAGGACGCCCGCGCCACTGCCGTCGGCGATCTGGATGGGGATGGCTACGCCGAAATCGTGGTGGCCGACAGCGATGAAGATCGTTTTGCGATCTTCGAAGGCCGCCGCAGCGTCACCCTGCAGAACGACAGCGAGGTGCCGGGGCTGCGCTACGCGATGGCGCGCGGTACCTCCCGCACGGGTGACGGCACCAGCGACGACGATTTCTGGACGTTCTCCGCGCTCCCGGGCGACCGCTACTTCGTCTCCGCCCAGAATACCGATCCGAGTCCCTACTACACGGATGCCAACTACTACCTCTTTGGGCCGGGTGGGGTTCAGCTGGACTACTTTGGCACCCGCCACTACGGCGGGGAAGGGCAGAACGACCCCTATACGATCGGCAGCCGCGGGCGTTTCTTCGTGCAGGTTTCGGACAGCAATCCGGACGGCGATGAATACCGTTTTGTGCTCAATTTGCTGCCCGCCCCGGTGCAGACGGAAGACGAGAGCAACGACTCGACCTCCAACGCCATGGCACCGACCTTTGCGGCTGAAGCCGGCAGCAAAACGGCTACCGTCTTCGGCAACGTCGACCGCGACGACGATCAGGATTACTACCTGCTTGGCAACCTCGCCCCCGGCACGCAGATCAAGGTGGCGCTGACGCTGCCCAATTACAGCTTGCTCGACCCGAGAATGATGATCTACCGGGAGGGCGAAGCGGCGCTGGTGACGAGCGATCAGGGCGATACGCTCCTGCAGGCGACCGTGCCGGCGGGGGAAGGCGGCGCCTACTACGTCAACGTGATGGCAGGCGGCGACACCGGCAGCTTCCGATCCACCTATCTGGCCGAGCTGGAGCTGCTCGACAACGCGGCGCCGGAAATCCTGGGCACGACATTGCCCAGCTCGGGCGACGGCTTTATCTCGACCTTCGACCTGACCCTGAGCGAAGACTTCGACCCCGAGGCGGTCAACGATGTCGACACCTACGACCTGCGTTATGCGGGCACGGATGGCACCTTCGACACGGCCGACGATGTCGAGCTGGCCCTGGAAGTGGAATCCTACAGCTCTGGCGCCACTGTTACGCTCAACATTCTCGACGAGCCGCTGCGTCCGGGGCTCTATCGCTTCCGCGCGGGCGGCGACCTGCAGGACCTCTACGGCAATCCGCTGCCGGCAGCCTATGAAGAGACCTTTACGGTGGACCAGGTATCCGGCTTCACGACGGAGGCCCCGAACAACGGCACCGCGGCTACCGCTACGGCCATCGGCCTGGCGGCTGGTGATGCAGGGCACGTTTCGGGCGGCCTGCGTGGGCGCATCTCGGATTCCGGCGATGTGGACTACTGGCAGTTCGACGCGTCGACCGGTCAGACGCTGATCGTCGATGTCGACCATCCGGGCAGCCCGAACTATTCCGAACTCGATATCACGATCGACCATCCGGACGGGTCGACGCTCTACAGTTTCCGCAGCCCCAATGACGGCACGTTTGCCACCAGTGGGCCGCAAACGCTGTCCCAAACCGGCACCTACACCATTCGTGTCGACGCCTACGACAGCTATTACGACGAATACCGCCTGCGCGTCACCTTGCTGGACAGCGGCCGTGCGTTCGAGCAGGAGGCCAACAACTCGGTCAACACGGCGAATGCGCTGAATCTCGCCAGCGACGGCAGCTCGCGCTCCGGCACGATCTTCGGTCTGGTGAAGGACAGTGCGGACCTCGACTATTTTTCCCTCGGTACCGTCAATTCCGGCGAAAGCATCTTCCTCACCGCCAACACGCCGGCTTCCAGTTCGCTGGTGCCCTCGGTCGCTGTCTACGACAGCAACGGCGTCTTTGTGGGCGAGATCAGCGGCGGCCGCTCCGGCGATGCCGTCGCCCAGGTGGATGTGACCACCACGGGCGACTATTTTGCCTTGGTGCGGGCTTCGGCGCAGACCGGCGGCCTGATGTCCGAATACGCCTTGCAAGCCGAAGTGGCACCCTCGGACACCACTCCCTACGCCAACCTGCAGGTCGAGAGCGTCACCATCCCCGGCGCTTCCGGCATCCTCAGTGGCGATACGGTCAACTTCAGCTTTTCGGTGCGCAACCTCGGCAATTCGGAGGCTTCCACGCCGCCGTGGCGCGACCGGGTCGTCATCTCCCAGAACGCCGTTTTCGGCGATGGCGACGACCGCGAGCTGGCCGCTTTCGACCGCGCGACAGGCCTCACCGCCGGCACGAACTACTCCGTTAGCGGCAGCGCCGAACTGCCCGACGGCATCCAGGGCGATTTCTTCCTCATCGTGAAGACCGACGTGGCCGACGCCGTGGATGAATTCGTCTTCGAGGGCGACAACGTTACCGCCTCGAGCAGTGCCTTCCATGTCGATCGCGCGGATTATCCCGACCTCGAGGTGCAGAGCCTCGCCGTCTCGATCGCCAGCCCCGGCGCAGCCCCTGAAGTCACCTGGACGACGGCCAATGTCGGCAACGCGGACGCCATCGGGGGCTTGAGTGAGCGCATCCAGGTCTTTGACCGCGACTCGGGCAACCTCGTGCAGGACGCGTCGCTCATGATCAACCAGGACCTGAGCGCCGGCGGCAGCGTGTCCCGTTCGTTCACGCTCGATGCGCCGGCCCAGGGCCACTACCGCGTCTACGTCACGACCGATGCCGACGACGATTTCTACGAATACGGTTCTGCCGATCACGCGACGGCGGAGGACAACGTGGCCGACGCCGACTTTACCGTCTACCGCTACTTCCACCTCGATGTGGCGGCCCAGCCGACGGACGGCGGTTCGGTGACGGGCGCAGGCACTTACCGCGAGGGTGAATCCGTATCGCTCGACGCGACGCCGGACACCAGCTCACTGCCTTACACCTTCTCCCGCTGGACCAAGGTGACGGGCGAGCTGCTGAGCACGCGCCCCGATTACACCTTTACGCCGACGCAAGACCTGAGCCTCGTGGCGCACTTCACCCTGCCGAGCTATGCCGTGACGGTGAGCAAGACACTGCCCGAGGGCGGGGTGGTGACCGGCGGCGGCAGCTACAGCCACGGCTCGACCGCGACGCTGACGGCCGCACCCAAGCCCGGCTACCTCTTCAGTGGCTGGCAGGAAAACGGTTCCGGCATCGGTTCGGCGACGACGCTCGACCTGACCGTGACGGGCACCCGCAGCATCACTGCGGTGTTCGAGGAAGAGAACCCGACGCACGACGTGACGGTGAACACGCAGCCCGGCGGCATCGTCAGCCTCGGGGGCAGCGGCACCTACAGCAACGGGGACACCTTGAACCTCAGCGCACCGGCTACCGAAGTCGACGGCGAGACGGAATACCTCTTCCAGCAGTGGAACCTGAATGGCGTGCGCTATAGCACCTCGGGCACGGCCAGCGATACCTTTACGACGCTCGACGATGCGACGTTGACTTACACGGCGGTCTACAGCTCCCGCAGCTTCCTGCCCGTCGTCTCGGATGCAACCCCGTCAGTTGATACGACCACTCCGGTCACCGCGGGCGACGACTTCCGCGTCACCCTGGTCTTCGATCGCGCGATGGACACCGGCACCGCTCCGGTCGTCTCGCTTTCCAGCAGCGATGCCGCCGCCGTACCGAGTTTCCCGACCGGCGGCAGCTGGACGGCCGACCATACCTGGCAGAGCGCAGTGCTGAACTTCGGCCCCGACCATACCGGCACCTATACCCTCAGCGTCAGCGCCGCGACCGATACTCAGGGCCGCACGATGGACCCGGCGGACGTGCTGACTTTCCAGGTCGATACGGCGCCACCAGCGGCCCCGAATCCCACGCTCGGCACGACGACCGAGAGCAGTGCGCAGTTGCTTTGGGATAGCTATACGGCTCCGGCGGACCTGCAGGGCTTCCGGCTCTACCTCGACACGAGCGACTTCAGCACGGTCGATCCTGCCGATGCGGCGACGGCGGTCGGTTCGGGCGTCAGCGCGCACATCTTTACCGGGCTCGAGCTCGATACGCCTTACTACGCGGCGGTCGTTGCGGTCGACCAGGCGGGCAATTTCGGTCCTGCCGTGTCCACCGTCAGCTTCACGCTGGCCAGCGATGTGCCGCCGCCGGTCACCGTGACGACGAGCGACTATACGCCCGACGGCTTCACGCTCGACTGGAGCGGTTACGACACCAGTGCGCTTTTCGGTTTTGCCGGCTTCCACGTTTACCGCGCGGAAAGCGATTTCTCCGACGTTTCGGCCCTGACGCCGGTGGCCACTCTGGCTCCCGGTGAGGATAGCTATACCGTGAGCGGCCTCGATCGCACGCAGGACTTCTACTTCGCGGTGGTCGGCTTTAACCGCCTCGACGAGCAGAACCCGAACGTCACCACCGTTTCCTGGAGCGATCCGCTCTCGGGCGCGGTGACGGCCGACCGCAGCTTTGGCGGCGCCGGGGTGACGGTCGAGGTCCTGCAGCCGGTGACAGTGCAGAACGGTGCGACCCTGACCATCGAGCCGGGCACGACCCTCTACTTCGCGCCGGGCGCGGGCATCGCGGTGCAGGATGGCGTGCTCGACGCCGCCGGCACGGCCCTGCAACCCATTGTCTTGACCTCGGCCCATGATCGGGATGGCGCCTCCACTCCGGCCCAGCCCGGTGACTGGACGGGCGTGCAGTTGCAGGATGCGGGGCAGGCTTCGAATCTTTCCTACGTCTGGATCGCCTACGGTGAGGGCCTGCGCATCACCGGCGCTGCGCCGACGACCGGACCGCTGGCTCTGGTGCGCAACGCCGGGGCCGGACTCTCGGTCGCGAACGGCGCGGCGCTCACCGCCAGCGACGTCTACCTCGCCTTCAATGATGTGGGGCTGACGGTCGACGGTTCGGGCTCCAGCGCCACGCTCAGCAACTCGGTGTTGAAGAACAACGGCACCGCGGCGGCCACGGCCAACGGCGGCGGCACGCTCACCGCCCAAGGCAACTGGTGGGGCACCAGCGACCCGTCGGCAATCGCTTCGATGACCGGTGGGATGGTCGATGCCGGCAGCCCGCTGGCGGAAGAGCCGCTACTCGGGACCGGTTTTGGCCTGAAAGACGGCATCACCCAGACCACCAACGGCACGGTGACGCTCCGGATCGCCTCCTTCAACGCCTCGGCCTACCGCACGAGCGAAGACTCGACCTTTACCGATGTGCTTTACGAAGACGTCCGGGCGGCGGATGCGGTCGATCCCTACAGCCCGCAACCGTGGGAGCAGAGCTTTACGCTCTCCGCCGGCGCGGGCCGGAAAACCCTCCATCTGGAGCTGCTCAGCCCGACCGGCGGCGCGACCGATACGGCTAGCGTGTCGCTCGACGTGCTCGGCGACGGGCCGACGATCCAGGGCTTCAGCCTGAGTGAAGGCGACGTGCTGCACCGTCCGGTCATCGTCACGGCCACCACGACGGCGCCGTTGGGGGTGGATTCGGTCACGTTTTACGTCGACGATGCCGTGCAGGCGCAGATCTCCGGCTCGGCCCTGTCCGAACGCTGGAACATATCCGCACTCACCTCGGGCATCTATCGCGTGCGCCTCGAGGCCCGTGACGCCGAGGGCAACCTCGCGGTGCGCGAGCTGAACGTGACCGTCGATCCGCAACCGGCACCGGCTCCGACCATTACCGCGCCCACGGATGGCACGGGTCTGACGGTCGATACCGTCGACGTTTCCGGCACGGCCGAGCCGATGGTGGGCGTGCGCCTGCTGCGCAATGGGGCGGTGGTCGCCACGGGTGCGGCCGATGCGTCCGGCGATTTCACCTTTGCCGATGTGCCGCTCAGTGAGGGTAACAACAACCTTGTCGCGGTGGCCTTCGATGCTGCCGGCAGCGCCAGTTCTTCCACCGTGCAGGTGGTCAGCGATACGATGGGCCCCGTCGCGGTCGAGATCGAGGAACCGGTCTACGATCCCGACACCGGCCTGCTGATCCAGTGGCGCTATACGGACGAGGAGGGCGAGCGCCCGGTGCGTTACGAGGTCTTCTGGGATACCAATCCGTTTGCCGATGTGGCCGATGCGGCCAATTCCAGCGGCATCCTGGAGGAGATGAGCTTCTCCCTCGAGAACCGCCCGGACCAGCATTACTACTTCCGCGTGGTGGGCTACGATGCCGCGGGCAACGCCAGCACGCCGACCGCGGCGGTCGAGGCGACGCTCGACGAAACCGCGCCGGTGATCAAGGTCTTCTACGATGCAGCCATGCCGGTCGGCCCCGGCGGTCTCGGCCTGACCATCCGCAGCAACGAGCCGTTGATGGAGACGCCGACGCTGACCATCCAGCCGAAGGACATGCGCAGCCCCATCTCGGTGCCGCTCACGGCCGACGGCGGCCAGGCCTACACGGGGACTTTCCCGGTCAACGATGCCTCGACCAACTCCGGCGACGCCCGGGTGGTCGTGTCGGCGCGCGACCTCGAGGGCAACCGCTTTACCGGTGCGCCGACGGGCGAGACACTGGCCTTCGATGTCACCCGGCCCAAGGGCGAGCTGCGCCTGAACATGGAGCAGCCCATCCAGGTGCTCTCGACCCAGGTCGTGCAATTGACGCTCGAGCTGAGCGAAATCGCCGAGACGGGCACAGTCCCGAGCCTGAGCTATTCACCGCCGAGCGGGGCGGATGTGGACATCGCGCTGACCGACAGCGGCGATGGTCGCATCTTCACCGGCCAGTTGACCCTCTTCCCGTCGATGGGCCGGGGCGAAGGCCTCTTCCTGATGGAAGTCGACGACGCCCAGGGCAATACCGGCACGGTGCTGACGACCGGCGAAACCCTGGAGATTTACAACACCCAGCTGCCGACCGCGCCCTCGGTGCCGCAGGCTCTGGTGGGGCAGACCCTCTCCGGTGGGCGCATCCGCCTGGTTTGGCCGGAAACGGAAAAGGCGCGCACCTACAGCCTCTACCGCGTGCCCGCCAGCCAATCGGGCGTGCCGAACCAGTTGGTGGCCGAAGGCATCACCGAGACCGAATACACCGACTTGCCGCCGACGGATGGGAGCTATCGCTATGCGGTCACCGCCCTGCGTCTGGGTGCGGAAAGCGGTGCTTCGCCCACGGCCTCGGCCCTTTCGGACCGCACCGCCCCGGCGGCCCCGCAGAACGCCCAGGCCACCCTCGGCTATTCCGGGGTCGAAATCACCTTCGACGCGCCGGCCGGCGAGCCCGCGCCGCACCACTGGGTGCTCTACCGCAACGGCGACGTGATCAAGTCGTTCTCGCCCGCGCTGCGTTCGATCACCGATACGCCGCCGCGCGGCCAGATGGCCTATCAGATCGCGGCCTCCGACGCTTACGAAAACCACGCGTTGAGCAATACCGCTACGATCGAGATGTATGTGGGGGCGGTGCGCGACCTGGCGGCCGACGTTTCCCAGCAGGGTGCGGTTTCCCTCAGCTGGACGAATACCGACAACGAGGCCACGGGCTACAACGTCTACCGCAACGGTGTGTTGCAGACGGAAACGCCGATCACGAGCGCCTCCTACGCCGATCCGCTCTCGCTGCCCGACCGCGCGGTGACCTATGCCGTCACGGCGGTGAACGACGAAAACCGCGAGAGCGTGGCGCGTCAGCTCGTGGTGCAGCCGCTCTCCCTTGCCCTGACGGTCAATCCGGACAGCGCGGGCGAAGAACAGAGCTCCTACGTCGGTTTCTTCGACAACTACCGGATCGCTTTCGACAACGCGGGCGGCAATGCGGCGCTCGACTTCAGCGAGGTGCGGGTGCGCCGCGATGTGGGCGGCAACGTCCTGATCCAGACCTGCCCGCTGAGCCAGAACGTGGCTTCCGGCGCGGCGGAACAGGCCGATGTGGCGGTCCCGGCTCCGGGTGCGAGCCAATCGGCCCAGGATATCCGTCTGCGCCTGAAGACCGAACCGGCCGAGGATGGCAGCTACCTGAGCTATCAGCTCAACCACACGGTCGATCTGCCGATCCAGCGGGCCCAGAACGCAATCGAGCTGAACCCCTCGAGCCGTCCGCTCGCGGGTGGTTTGACCGACTTCGAGCTGACGGTGAAGAACCTCGGCTACGCCACGGCCCAATTCCTTCTGGTGCGCGACAACGGCGCGAAGCCGGGCGATCTGGAGATCTCGGTGCGCACCGACGCGGGCCAGGAAGTCAGTGCGACGGAGTTCCGCCAGCTGGTGCCGGGCCTGACCTTCAATGGCGCTAAGGAAGGCCTGTTGGTGCTCGATCCGGGCGAGTCGAAGACCTTTACCTTCGAAGACGTTTTCGTGCCGGCTTCGCTGGCCGATGCGAGCAGCGCCCGCTTCGTGGCCGAGATCGATCCGATCTGGAATAGCCGTGGCGCGACCGGCGAACGGGCGTCGGGGCCGATCCGGGGTTCCACGACGGCGACCCCGCGCGAAACGCCCTACTACGGCACGGCCTCGACGGCGCGCGCGATCTACAGCGACGACGAGACGATCACCATCACGGGGCAGGCGCTGGACCGAAATACCGACCAGCCCATGCCGAACACCGCGCTGCGTATCGGCTTCAACGTCCAGGGTTTCGTCTTCTATGAGGACGTGACGACCGACGCTTCCGGCGATTACAGCTTCGATTACGAGGCGACGCCGGGCGTGGCGGGCGCGATCAAGATCTGGGCTGCGCACCCCGAAGTGGTCGACGAGCTCGAGCAGGCTTCGGTCATGCTCTACCGCAGTTTCCTCTCACCGGCGCGCGGAGACATCCGCATGTCCAAGAGCGATACGCTGGACTTCCAGATCACGTTGATCAACCCCGGCGATGTGCCGCTCGAAAATGTGACGATGAGCACCCGCGCCTACGTCGTGAACGAGGATGATTCCGAGACGGACATTACGAGCCTCGACGCGATCCTGCGCGAGCCCCTGCCGACGCGCATCCCGGCCTCCGGCCGCGTGCCGGTCAAGCTGCAGCTGCAGTCGACCCTCGACGCGCCGGACGATGCCGTGATCGAGATCACGCTGACTTCGGCCGAGGGCGCGTCCTCCACCTTTACCGGTTACGTGAGCCTCTTGCCGGCCATCCCGATCCTGTCGGTCCAGAAGCCCGATGTCGGCTACGTGGATCTGACGGTAGACCGCGGCGACCTGAAAAGCCGCCAGGTGACGATCGTGAACGAGGGCCTGCGCCCGCTCGAGGATGTGGTGCTCACACCCCCGCAAAACCTCGACTGGATGCACGTTAACCTGCCGGTCAACGATCAGGGCAAGGCCGAGCTGGAAGACATTCCGGTCGGCGGCAAGTTCACCTTCACCGTGGTTTACACCCCGCCGTCCGACGTCGAGATCGGCTATCACGACGACGTGGTTACGATCAGCGGCAGCAACGCGGTCTCGGACTTCGAGCTCGGGCTCTACGCCCAGGTGAGTTCGAGCGAAACGGGCAGCGTGCGTTTCTCGATCGACAATACGCTGGTGCAGCCGCTGCCCAACGCCACCGTGCGCCTGCGCAACCTCGCACTGGGCCTCAACAAGGGCCCCTACAAGACCGACGCCAATGGCGAGGTGCTCGTCGAGGACCTGCAGGAGGGCAAGTGGACCTGGCAGGTCAGCGCGCCGTCGCACAACACCACGGGCGGCACCGTGGAGGTGATTCCCGACCAGACGGTGTTGGTGGATCAGCGCCTCTACAAGAGTCTCGTCTCGGTGAAGTTCAGCGTGGTGCCCAAGCCCTTTACGGACCGCTACGAAATCAAGATCGAGCAGACCTTCGAGACGCGGGTGCCCGCGCCGGTGCTCTACCTCGACCCGCCGCAATACAGCTTCGACAACCCGCCGGACGGCTTTGAAACGACGGTGATCTTCACCCTGCACAACGACGGCCTCATCAGCGTCTTCGATGTGACGGTGGAGGGCATGCAGATGGACTGGGGCCGTCTCGAGCCACTGGTCACCTACCTGCCGGAGCTAGGCGCACAAGAGAGCGTGCAGCTGCCCTTCCGCTTCAAGATCTACGATGGCGACGAAGCGAGTCCAGCCCGGGCCCTCATGCGGGCCTCGGCCATCCGGGCGAGCGGCGCCAGCGACTTTGCTTCCTGCTTCCTCGGCATTCCGATGTCGGCGGACGAGGATCTGGCCCGCGGCATGGCCGCGCTGGTGAAAGCCGGCTGGGAATGTGCGGATGGCGATACCGCCGCGCACGCCCTCAGTGCCATGATCCTGGCCAATTCGATCCTCAACGCGCCGGTCCACGTGGCGGATGCGCCCTTTGCCTACCTCGCCCGCGCCCTCGGCTGCGCCGCCAACTTCTTCAGCAATGGCGGCGGCGGCGGTGGAGGCGGCGGCAGCGGGCCGTCGACTTCGGGCGGCTCGTCTTACGCCACCCAGGGCTCCGGCTGTTTCCTGCCGGATACGCCGGTGCGGATGGCCGACGGCTCCGCGCGACCGATTGGCAACATCGCCATCGGGGACCGCGTCGCCAGCGGCCCGGGTACGGACGCCGAGGTGCTGGACGTCATCGAACTGCGCAAGGACGACGTCTACGCCATCACCTACCAGGGTGAAGACGGGCGCGCCGGGCAGCTCTTGGCCACCGCCGAGCACAATATCTGGGTCGACGGCAAGGACTGGGTGGCCGTGGCCTCCCTCGAGACCGGGGACTGGCTGCACCGGGCGGACGGCGCGCTCGTGCGCATCACGTCCATCGAGCCGGTCGACGGCGAACATACCGTCTACACCCTGCTGCTCGACGAAGACAGCGCGTTCTACGCCAACGACATCCTCGTGCAGGACTCCTGCGGCAACTACAGCCAATTGAATCAAGCCGCCCTTCAGGAAGGAGGGCTGACCGAATGAGCTTCCCCGTGACACAGTCTGGACGATCCAAACTCACGGCCTTTCTGGCCCCGCTTCTGGCGCTCATGCTGGCCGTGCCCTCGGCCCTGGCGCAACAGCAGTTCCAAGGTTGGTGCGCCCGCGTCAAAATCGAGATTGCGCAGGAGCTGACGACCGAGCGCGTCGGCTTCGAGGCCACGCTCGAGGTGACCAACAATACCGGCGAAGACCCGATTACGGACTTTGCCGCGCAGCTCACCTTCGAGAATCCGCAGACCGGCGAGGACGCCTCCGACCTGTTCTTCGTGCAGCCGCCCGAGATCGAGCATACCAATGCGGTTGACGGCTCCGGCGTCATCGGGCCGACCAAGACCGCCGTGGTGCGCTGGTTCATCATCCCCAAGCCGACCGCCGGCGGGACCGATCCCAGCGGCATCGAATACAGCGTGGGCTGCGAACTCTCCGGCAAGCTCGCCGGGGTGGAGATTCCCGCGGAGTCGATGCTGGTCATCCCGGAGGTCATCACGGTGGAGCCGGAGGCGCTGCTCGACATCACCTACTTTCAGCCCCGCGACGTGCAGGGCGACGATCCCTTCACGCCCGAGGTCGAGAGCCCGATCCCGTTCACCCTGGGCGTGATGGTGACCAATAACGGTTACAGCACCGCCGAAGACGTGGTGATCGAGTCCGAACAGCCCCGCATCGTCGAAAACAAGCAGGGCCTCTTGCTCATCGCCCGCCTGCTCGGGGCACGCGTGATGGACGAGCAGGTGCCGGATGCTTCGCTGACGGTCAATCTGGGCGACATCCCGCCGGGCCAGTCGCGCAAGGGGGCGTGGGACATGATCACGTCGCTCTCGGGCGAGTTCGTGGAGTTCAAGGCTTCCTACACCCACGCGGACGAACTGGGCGGCGAGGAGACCTCGATCATCGAGAGCATCGACGCGCACTTCATCGCCCACGAGGTGCTCAACGACGAGCCGGGGCGGGACGACATCCTGGACTTTCTCGCCGACACCGACCGGGACGAGCAGAGGCTGCCCGACGCGCTCTACGAGACCAACGGCAACGTCCTGCCGGTCAATCACCTCGACGACGCTGCCATCGGCGACCCGCTGGTGGGCCGCACCTTCACCGTCGACCTCTCTGCCGACACGGAGGGGTGGGGCTACCTGCGCCTCGACGACCCCGGCCAGGCACGTTACGGCATCGAAAGTGTCGTGCGCAGCGACGGCAAGGAGCTGGATCCGCACAATTTCTGGACGAACGTCCGCTACGATCCGAACGACAACCACAAGATCACCTATCTCAACATCCTCGACCGGGTGGAGATCGGGTCCTACAGCTACACGGTGGTCTACGAGCCGCCGCCGGACGATGACGATCCACCGGTCACGACCCTGCGCTTCTCCGGCGACGTGACGGAGGCGGGGCAGACCTATTACATCACCCGCGACACGCAGATGTATTTCACGTCGGAGGATGTGAACGCGGTCAGCATCCGGTACAAGGTCAATAACGGCGCCTTCAAGCCCGGTCTGCCCTTCTCCTTCGACGAGCCGGGCTCCTACGAGATCATCTACTACGCCGAAGACGCCGCTGGTAACGCCGAGACGGAATCCTACGCCCAACTGATCATCCCGGGCTCCGGCCCGACGGTGGACAGCCTGGCGGTGGACAACGATACACTCTTCCTGCACGGCGATGCGCTCTCGGTTCGCCCCGGCAGCACCCGGATTTCCCTCGGCATCGGCGCCAGCCCGACCGACGTCGACGCCCAGGTGGACATCTTCAGCGGCGTGAAGGCCTTCCCGGTGATCAACGGCCAGCCCGTTTCGCCGACGGCCGCCAGCGATGCCTCGCTCGAGGTTGCGGGCGACTATGTGGACTTCTATCGCTACCGCGTGAACGGCGGCAGCTGGTCGACGGAAGCCGCCGCGGCCGACCTCATCGAACTGACCGGCCTCAGCGGTAGCGTCGAGGTAGAGGTGATGGCGCGCTCGGCCCACGGCGATTACCCGGACCCATCCGAAGCCGTCAGCGTCGTCTGGAATGTCGCCGGCTCCGACACGATCGAGCTGGACGGCATCTCGAGCAATCTGGTGCAGACGCAGTCGCTGACTGTCACGGTGGCGAATCAGCCGCACTTCCGCTGGAAGCTCGACGACGGCTACCTGCACGCGCCTTTGGCCCAGGGCGAGACCTTTACGCTCGAAGACCTCGAGCCAGGCGAGCATACCCTGCACTTCCAGCTCGCCAACGATGCGAGCTCGGAGGACATCGACGGTTCGTACACCTTTACGGTGGACCCGCTATACGGTTCCGATCTGGCCCCGCTGCCGCTGGTCTACAACGAGTTGCACGAGGCGGTCCAGGGCTCTACGCTCGAGCTGGATTGGGACGGCTCCGACGGCAGCGGCGTCTTGCAGACGCCCGGTTGGTACACGGTGCGCCTCAGCCTGGCGGACCCGCTGGGACAACAGGCGGTGCAGACGCGTCTGGTGCGGATCGACGACCTCGCGGGCACGCAGGATTACCTGGCGCCGGCATCCACCGGACCGGCCAACGTCACGGGGCGTGGATCCTGGGCGGTGTGGCAGGCCCGCGCTTCAGGCAACTGGGACGTCTACGCCCGCGACTTTGCCAACGGCGGCAGCACGTTGCAGCTCACCAGCAGTCCGACCGACCAGCGCCTGCCGTCGACCGACGGCCAGTACGCCGTGTGGCAGACGCGCCGGGAAAACGGCAACACGGACATCCAACTGGTGGACCTCGCCAACCCGGGCAGTGTGACGAACGTCACCCACACGCTCGACACCGACGAGATCCGCGCGGTGGTGGATTGGCCGTGGGTCGTCTACCAGGCGCGCCCGCTGGGCAATGCCGATGCGCCGTGGCAGCTCTACGCCTGGAATGCCGACACCGGCACCACGACGCCGGTCGATGCGACGACGGCGGACCAGGAATACCCGTCGCTGCACGAAGGCCGCGTCGTCTGGCAGGACGCACGTCATCCCGGCTCGGGCGAGATCTACTTTGCCGACCTGCGCACGGGTGAGCGCCGCCGCCTGACGGACGATCTCTACGGCCAGTATTTCCCGCAGATCCGGGGGCAGAACATCGTCTGGCAGGACAACCGCAACGGCCAGGTGGAGCTCTACGTCTACCCTCTGCTGCGCGGCAGTGCCCGCCGCCTGACGGACACGCCTTACAACGAGGCGCACCCCTACGTTTCCGGTCGCTTCGTGGTCTACGAGGAAGATTCGCTGGGCGCGAACACCGCCAACCTGCGGCTGCTCGATATCGACAGCGGCGTCTCGGCCACGCTCACGCGCAGCCATCAGCTGAACACCTTTGGCGCGACGGTCGGCGGCGAAGTCGTCTGGCAGCGCCAGGACGATTACGCAGACAACACACCCGAGCTGTTGCGCTCGCCGCTGCCCGCGGTACAGGTGGCCGAGCGTGACTACAACGCCATCCCGGTCACGGCCGCGCTCGCCAGCAGCGTCTCCGACGCTTTCGCGTTGCTCGAGGCCTGGCACACTTCGGCCGGAGTGACGGAGGTGACGCGCTTTACCCAGCTCTCGCCGACGCCGGAAACGGAATCGGTGACGTGGGACGACGGTGCCGGCGCGCCTGCGGGCACGAACTTCACCTTGCAAGCGGGCGACTTCCTCTGGGTGCGCTTCGGGTCTGCCACGGCGCTCGACCTCGGGGAACGGCCCGACGGTCCGCTCGACCTGCCCAGCGGCGAGAGCGTGATGTCTTACGCCAACTTCCCGGACGAATACTCCGCCTACGCCTTCATCGACAGCCTGGGCGAGCAAAAGGTCAACGCCGTGCGCATGCTCGATGCCAGCACCGGCCTCTGGCGCGCGGTTTCGATCGAAAACGGTGAGCGGGTGGGAGCGGACTTCCGCATCCCGCCTGTAGCCGTGTTGCTGCTCGACCTGGAACAACCCGTAACCGGCTGGACCACCCAACCGTGAAGACCATGAAATCTACGCATCAACGCTTTCTGCTGCTCGCGGCGCTCGCCTCGACGGCGACTGTCGGCCGGGCGGCCACGGTAGAAGAGCTGGCCGACGCCATCGTCGCGGGTGACGCTCCGGTCCTGATCGACCTGCGGCCTACGAGTGCCTATCAGCGCGGTCACATCCCCGGGGCAATCAGTGTGCCGCTGGCGGGGTTGGCCGATCGCAAGTTGCCGCCACTGGGGGCGGTACTCGTCTATGGTGACGGGTTTGGCCGCCAGAATACCGCTCAGGCCGTGGAGGTGCTGGCGCAAAAAGACGGCATCCAGCCCGACGCGTTGGAGGGCGGTTACGCCGCCTGGGAGACGCGCTCGGGCGTGACGACCGCCGGAGCGGGTATGGAGCCGGAGCGCCCGCCCATGATTTCCTATCAGGAGCTGCAGGCCGCGAACGCCGGAGAGGTCGTGATCTACGACCTGCGCCAGGGCGAGCCGCAGCCAGAAGCCGAGGACGGGCCGCTGCGGGCCGTGGCCCAGGTCCGCGAGCCGGAGTCCATTACGGCGCACTTCCCCGGCGCGACCGTGCGCCAGGGCAACCCGCTCGAGTCGCTCGGCAGCGCCCGCCAACCCCGCAGTGCCGCGCTCTCCTCCCGTGAGGGCACGCCCACCCGAGCTTCCGCCGAGGGCGGTAACCCGCTGCTCAAGCAGGCCGGCCCAGGCAACGAACAGATGATCGTGCTGATCGACGACGACCACCACACGGCGGAGGATACCGCCCGCAAGCTGCGCGCGGCCGGGCACAAGCGGGTGGTGGTGCTGGCCGGCGGCGAGACGATTCTCGAGCACGACGGTCGTGCGGGCAGCGAACGCATGGGCGGCGGCACGCTCGATGAAAACATGCCCCAATCGGAGGACTCCGCCGACTAATCCAGTCACCCAATCGCCGAACATGAATTTTCTGTTACCACGTCCGCGAATGTTCCCAAGAATGGCGGTCTGCTTCCTCTGGTTGCTGTCGGCTGTCGGCGTGCACGCCCAGGTTGCGGTGAGCGATTTCGAGGCGGGCAACGTCAGCACGCGGCAGTTCGACGTCGTCTGGCGCGTCTCGGACCCCGGCTTCACGCCCGGCATCCATGTTTACAGCGATGCCGCCGGCACTACACCCATTACCGCCGACCTGAAGATCGAGTTCTTTCCGGTCAAGGCGGGCAATCCGGAGGTGACCGGCAACGGCGATATGGCCGAGCGGCAGGCCGCGCAAAGCGCCATCGCCAGTCAAAGCCTCGTATGGGTACGCGTCAGTGGCCTCGAGCCCGACACCACCTACTACGTCGCACCGGACTCCCTCGACAACGGCAGTTCCAACCTCAGCGGTGATCCGGGGCTGCTGGAGGTCACGACGCCTGCCTCGGTCGGCTTTGTCAGCGAACTGCGGCAGGTGCAGGTTGCCTTTTCGTCTTATAATCCGGCGGAAGTGGACGGGGTGCTGGTGCGCCTCCAAGCAGCCGACGGCGGCTCTCCCTTGTTTGCTGCGCTGGGGGACGGTGCGCCCGACGATGCGGCTTACTTCAACCTCGCGCATCTGTTGGACGCCGCAGGCATGACCAATCGCGATCCGGCGGCTCCGCTCGACCTGAACCTTTCCCTGCTGGGCGCGGATGCCCCCGGCGGTGCGCAGGGCCTGACGGTCGCGTTTGACGGCACCTACACGGTGGCGGCGGCCCAGATGGTGGCATTCGAGGGCACAGTGGGCAATGTAGCGTCTTTCGTCTTCGATCCCATCGACGACCAGCGCGAGCACGTGCCGTTTGTCGTCTCCATCACGGCGGTGGACGAAAACGGTGCGCGCGTGACGGACTTTACCGGCACAGTGGAGCTGACCGGCACGGCGACGTTCGAACAGGGTGGGGGCGAGACGGAAGCTTTCTCCAATGGCGAGCTGTTGGTGCACACGGTGGAATTGTCCGGCGAGGGTGAGCAGACGCTGACCGCCTCGAACAGTGGCGGTGCGGTGACGGGCACGAGCGACCCCTTCCAGCTGTTGCCGGCGGACACTTATGCCGATTGGCAGCAGGACGCCTTTGGCAGCCAGTCCGGCGATCCCAACGTCAGCGGCATGGGGCAAGACCCGGATGGAGACGGCCTTTCCAACCTGCTGGAATTTGCCTACGGGCTCGATCCGCTGGCCTCCGACATGGGCGGGCGCGGGCTCTCGGGTGAAGCCGATCAGCTAGCCGATGAAGTCGTCTTCAGCTACCATCGCCGCAAGGACCGCCTGGGCATCACTTATACGGTGCAACAGGCGACCAACCCGCGCGGACCCTGGACGACCGTGACGCCGGAGGAGAGCACTCAGACGGTGACCGATGTCGATGAAAACCGCGAGCGGGTGGACGTGCACGTGGCGGCTCCGTCCAGCGGTCAACGCCTCTTCATGCGCCTTAGAGTGGCCACCGAATAAACGACCATGGACGCCTCCTTTACTTACGATCTACCGCAACGCACGGTGCTGGCGGGTTCCAGCACCGGCAGCCCGGCGGATTCGCCGACGATGCGCCTCGATACCCAGGGCGCGGCCTCGCCCTATAACTTCGTGGGCGCCCTGCAGGTCAGCAGCGGCACGCAGATCTATTACGGCTCGGCCAGCGCGATCTCGCCCCACTGGGTACTGACGGCGGCGCACAACGTGGATTACGACGACGATGGCGCCGCGGATGCAGGCCTGTCGGTCCAGTTCAAGCTGCCGGATTACGGCTCGTTTACCGCAACGAGCACGGTGGTGCACCCAGACTTCTCCGGCTTTGGCAACCCGACGGTCAACGACGACCTCGCGCTGCTCTACTTCGCCTCGCCGTTGCCGGAGACGCTCATCCTGCCCCGCCTGGGCATCCTCGGCATCGGTGACACGGCAACGATGGTCGGCTTTGGGCGTTCCGGCTACGGCGATCTCGGCTACACCACCGCAGCCACGACTACGCAACGCCGCGTCGGCCAAAACGTGATCGATACCTTCCGGGCCGACGACGAGGGCAGCGGTCGCAGTGAACTTTTCGAATACGACTTCGACGACGTCAGCACCGTCGGGCTGATGGACGGCAGCCTAGGCAACGATCTGGAGTCCCTCATCGGCCCGGGCGATTCGGGTGGCCCCTTGCTGGCGTTGCACGACGGTTCCTACGAGATCGTCGGCATCAATACCTACCTGATGGGCAGCAGCGGTACGTTTGGCACAATCGGGGGCGGCATCTTGACAAAACCGTATGAAGATTGGATCAGTGGCGTCACCGGTTTGGCCTTCATCCCAGAAGCTCATTTCTCTCCTGCTATTTTTCTAGCGGCGTTTGCTTGCATAGTGTGGCGCCGTTTCACATTGTTCTCCCGTTAAATTTCTTCGGCTCCCTAACAAGATGAAGCTTTCTCTCTCTCAAGGCATTTGCATCGCTGCATGGACTGCGGCGGCCGTGCTTGCCAGCGCGGCCCAGGAATATTCAGAACCGATCGGCGCTTTGCGGGTAACGCTCAAAGGCGGGTCGGACACGCGCGTGGGGCTGCCCCTGGATCGTCAGCCGGTCTATCAAGGGCAGGTGGCCTCCATTTCGGGCAGCACGCTTACCCTCTCGGGCACGCCGGGCTGGACGAATGGCCAATGGGTGTCCGGGGCGCCGGCCAGCGGCGACACCTATCAACTGCTGTTTATGAGCGGCACCGAAGAGGGCATGGCCCTGACCATTACCGGCAATGACGCCGATACCGTAGCGGTCGAGCTTGGAAACGAGACGCTCGCCGAGGTGTCGACCGACGCGATGGACGGCACCGGCGATCAGGTCCGCATCGTGCCGTGTGCTACACCGCAGAGCCTCTTCAGCAATGCAGCGTTGCCCGACCAGACGATCCTCTACCTCTACGATCAGGACGCGCCCGAAATCAACAAGGCGCCCAAGGACATCCTGACGTATTTCGATGGCTACGGTTGGTATACGGCGGACTATCAGGAGGCCAGCTACCGCCCGCTCGAGCGCGGCACCTCTTTTCTCGTGCGCCTGCCCAAGGACAGTGCCGATGTCGACCTCGTGCTGCAAGGGCATGTGCCGATGACGGTCGACCGCAAGCGCATCCCCGCCGTGGCCGGCCAACCGGTGGACTACCCGCTTTCCGTCAGCGATCCGATGGGCGTCTCGGTCGGCGAGTCGGGCCTGGGCCTGACCAACCAGACGGTGCTCTACGCCTACGACGAGACGGAAGCCGGCTTCGACCCCTCGCCCAACAAGATCCTGACCTACTACGAGGGCTACGGCTGGTATGACACCTCGTTCAATCTCGTGAGCGATTCGTTTATGCTGGAACCGGGCACGGGTTATGTCTTACGGGTACCGAGTGCGGAGCAGACGGCCGACTATGTTATTTCCCGCCTGCCCAACTACCTCCAGCCCTGATCCTTTCTCTTTCGTCGCTTTTACACCTCTACCATTCTACCTCTCATGCAGATTTTAACTAAAGCTCTTGCCTTTGCCGCGTCGCTGGCGGCTGCCGCCAGCCTTCAGGCCAGTCTCACCATCACCTTCAACATGCCCGGCTTCGGCGATGAAACGGGCACGCCGACGGACGGCATGTACTACGCGATCATCGCGGACACCGCAGGGGACGGCTTCGATTTCAGCCACTATTCGACCTTCGACATTACGCAGAACGAGCAGTTCCTGCCGACGCTGGAGGGGGTGACGGACGATCTCTATCTCTTCGGCTCCGATGGGTTGACCCAAACCTTGTTTGCCCCGCCGCTGCAGGCCCACGGCGTCGTTTCCTCGATCGCCACCATTCCGTACAATACCTCGCTGCTCAGCCCCAACGATGAGTTTGGGTTAATCTGGTTTGCGGACAACGCCGCCGAGGAGGGCAATGCTTATGGCTTCGTCCGCGGCAGCGACTGGCTGATCGGCAGCAATGGCGACGCGATTTCCGGCCTGGAAACCGTTAGTCCAGGCGCCGCCAGCTATACCATCGTGCCGGAACCGGGAGCCTATGCCGCTGCCCTGGGGGCTCTGGCGCTCGGCTTTGTCGGCTGGCGCCGCCGCCGCAAATAGCGGCGATTGTTTTCCATCCCTTCTTTCAAGGCCTCCGGTTTAACTCGGGGGCCTTTTTACGTACGTAAAAGATGCGCAGCCTGGTTTTATAGGGAGTAACGCTTGTTAAATTGATTTAGCTGTAATATTTACCGTAAGGATTTACCCTATTCGACAGAACGTCATTTGACATAGGAACGCTAGGGGCCGACCCTGTAGTGCAGATTAGATTTTTGGTTATTTCTCAAAGGGCCAATTCGCTGCGTGGCCCACTTTACAGGAACAATATGACGTCGTCTTCCCATAGCTCGCAACCTGACATATACACCGATCCCCCGAGCCGTGAAGATATACGGAGCTTGATGTTCTCAGACCAGTGGCAGGATACGAACTTGGGCTCACGAGATAAGTGGCCCGCGATATTGAGATATACCACTGAGTTGATTCTGAGCAGTCGATTGCCGATGCTCGTGCTGTGGGGAGCCGACAATTGGCTGCTGTATAACGACGCCTGCCGGGAGGTCTTGGGAGACAAGCACCCTCTGTCTCTGGGGTGCTCCGCCACCGAGGTTTTTGCCGAAGCCTGGGATCGTCTTTGGCCGCTGGTGGAGCGAGTGAAGGAGACGGGCGAAGCCGCCGAGGCTCAGGAGCGTTACCTGCCTGAAGGGCAGGATGGTCAAGCGAAAGACATTTGGCTCAATTTCAGTTTCAGCCCCGTCAGGGACGAAGACGGCAGGATAGAGGGCGTGCTCGCTGTCGCCCAGGATGTGACGGAGCAGGTCAAGGCGCGTCGCGAATTGCAGCGTAACGAGAACCGTCTGCGCCTGCTGATCGATTCCATTCAGGAGGGTTTTTGCCTGCTCGAGATCATCTCGGATGTCGAGGGAAAGCCCTGTGATTACCTGATCCAGAGGGTCAATCCTGCCTTTGAGGCACACGTCGGGGTGCGAGGGGCGGAAGGCAAGCGCCAGAGCGAGCTGGCGGAGCACTTGGGGGGCGAGTGGATCCAGGCCTTTTCCGGGGTGGCGGAGACGCGCCAAGCCAAGCGCATGACGGCCCGCTGCCAGCAGACGGGCCATTGGCTGGACGTGCGGGTGTTTCCCGTCCCGGGGGAGCGACGCGGGCGCGTCGTCGTTTTGTGCTTCGACATCACGCCGCAGCGAGCGAGCCAGGATGCGCTGCGGGAGAGTGAAGAACGTTTTCGGCTATTGGTGGAGTCCACCGCCCAGGCCGTCTGGGAAACCGACGCGGACGGCAGGGTGGTGCAAGACTCGCCCAGCTGGCGCGAATATACGGGGCAGTCGGTCGAGGAGTGGCTGGGGCAGGGCTGGCTCAATGCAGTGCACCCCGAGGAGCGGGAGCGTTGCTTGAAGAATTGGCAGCGGGCGCTGCACCACGGCGAAAAGCTCGATGCCGAATACCGCCTTTGGCGCAAGGGCGAAGGCTGGACATGGACGCAGGTGCAGGCGGCTCCATTGCGAGATGGCGACGGCCACATCCTGAAATGGGTGGGCATGAACCATGACGTGACCTACCGGAAGCGGGTGGAGGAATCGCTGCGGGAAAACGATCGGCGCAAAAACGAATTTCTGGCGACGCTCGCCCACGAGCTACGCAACCCGCTGGCCCCCATCCGTAGCGGCCTGGCGGCGATGAAGCAAAACCCGACCGACAGGGAGCTGCAGGAAGAAGTCTGCGATATGATGGAGCGGCAGGTCGATCAGATGGTGCACCTGATCGACGACCTGCTAGACGTCTCGCGCATCACCCGGGGCAAGCTACAGCTGCGCAAGGAACGCCTGCGGCTGGGCGAGGTAATCGATCGTGCGGTCGAGGCATCCCGTCCTATTGTGGAGGAAGCATCCCATTCCCTGCAGGTATCGCTGCCCGAAGAAAATCCCACGATCGAAGTCGATCCCACGCGTCTGGCCCAGGTCCTGGCCAATCTGTTGGTCAATGCGGCCAAGTACACGCCGGCGGGCGGCAAGATCCAGCTGCGCGCGGCGGTGGAGGGGCAGACGGTGCGCCTGGAAGTCGAGGACGACGGGGTGGGGATCTCGCCCGAAATGCTCGAGCGTATCTTCGAGATGTTCGTTCAGATCGACATGCCGCACCATCAGGACACGCGCGGGTTGGGGATCGGCCTGACTCTGGTCAAATCCATCGTGGAGATGCATGGCGGAACGATCCGCGTGCATAGCGACGGCCCCGACAAAGGCAGCCTGTTTACCGTACAGCTCCCGGTGGTGGCGAGGGAGGCGAAAACGGCGGTCGACCATCGCGAGGCGTCGGCGGCAGATGAGCAGGGGCACGGTCAGCGCATCCTGGTGGTCGACGACAATGCTTCGGCCGCGCGGATGATGTCGATCGTCTTGGGCAACCTGGGTTATACCGTGCGTTCGGCTGGTGATGGCTTCGAAGCCTTGCAGGTCGCCGAGCAGTTTCGCCCGCAGATTATTTTGATGGATCTCGGGATGCCGGAGATGGACGGTTACGAAGCGGCGCGCCAACTGCGCGAGATGGACTGGGGGCAAGAGGTCTATCTGTTGGCCTTGACGGGCTGGGGGCAGGAAGAGGACCGCCAGCGCACGCGGGAGGCGGGCTTTGACGGGCACCTGATCAAGCCGGTGAAATCCGCGGATTTGCGGGCTGCCCTCGCCGAAATCCAGGAGAGCCATGAGCGATGATTTGCGCGACCCAACCCCGCGGGCATCGGAGATCAAGGCGCTGCGGCACGATATGCGCACGTGCTTGATGATTGTCGAAACGGGGCTGGAGGCGCTCGAGATCGTGAAAGACAGGCCGGACCAGATTGAAGAGATCCTGCAGGACATGCGCACAGATGGGCTGCGACCGCTGGAGCGGCAGATAGATGCCTTGATGGACTTGATTCTTCCGCCAAACGATGAAGTTTAGTAGGAAGAAGCCATTGTTCATCATGTTCTTGTAGATGATTCGGATTGCGTTATGCCTCATCTGTTCACCAACCGCCCCCGCAAATTCAACCTCTCGAGCAAGGCGCCCGCCGGGCATCGGCACTTCAGCTGGGAAGTGGTCAACTCGGCCATCTATCTGATTGGCGGCGCCACGTTCTTCGCCGGCAGCATCTTTTTCTTTCCCCAGTTCGAGCAATACGCTGACTGGGGCGCCTGGATCTTTTTTGTCGGCTCACTCCTCTACCTGATCGTGACGCTGCACGATATGGGTGAGGCGCTGCTCTACAAGCGCACGCAACACAAGTTTACGCGCTACTACGGTCTGGAGCTGAGTGCGGCCGTCGCCTACATCATCGGCACCCTGCTCTTTGCCGTCGGCAGTCTGCTGTTTTTGTCGATGATCGGCATGGAGGCCGCCGGTGGGTGGTGCTTCATCATTGGCAGCGGGTTGTTCCTGATGGGCGCATTCGTCAACGTCACACAGATTATCGACGAGACGTCCAAGCTGAGCCTGCAGTTGGTCAACGCTACCGCCATCTCGTTCGCACTGGGCTCGATCATTTTTCTCTTTGCGTCGGTGCCGTATCTGTGGCCGGCCTTTACAAAGCAGGACGCGCGCAAACTCTTCGAGTTCGTGGCCTGGCAGTTCACGGTGGGCAGCGTTCTCTTCATGGCCGGTGGCGTGTTCAACGCCTGGCGCTCCTATTCGGCGATGCGGTACCATCGGGCGCACCGCTCCGCCAGTGAAAGCTGATGGCGCAGTCTGCATGGCTGGTAGCCTGCTGGATCGTCATGAGCCGCGTAAGTGACTGATCTGCGGCGCACGTTGCGGGGCTGGTACGGGCTTTGCGCCTCTCGCGGGTATGATGCGACCACGTTCACTCCTCCTCACCCTGCCCCTGTGCCTTGGGGCGACGCTCGCGGCCCAGCAGCCGGTCTTTTCCTCCCACGACGAAGTTGAATCCGTGCTGACGGAAGCGGGGCCGGTCTCGGTCAAGCAGATCACCGACGGGCTCAACCATCCCTGGGGCATCGAATTTCTGCCCGATGGTCGCATGTTGGTGACCGAGCGGGAAGGGCAGCTGCGCATCCTCGACCGCAACGGCAAGCTGTCGCGGCCGATCCAGGGCACGCCGCGCGTCTTCCACCACGGGCAAGGCGGTCTGCTGGATGTGGCGCTGGATCCGGATTACGCACAAAACGGCTGGATCTATCTTTCGTTCTCCGAGCCGGGACAGGGTGGGGCCTCTACCGCTTTGGGGCGCGGCAAGCTGCAGGACGGCCGCCTGGAGGACTTCGAGGTGATCTTCAGCCAGGAGCCCAAGATCGACGGCCCGAACCACTTCGGCGGTCGCATCGTCTTCGACGGGGAGGGCAACCTCTTCCTCACGCTGGGGGAACGCTTTCAGTTCGATCCCGCCCAGGATCTTTCCAATCACCTCGGTGCGCTGATTCGCATCCACCCCGATGGCTCCGTGCCGGAGGATAATCCCTTCGTCGATGATGCAGACGCGCGGGACGAGATCTGGTCCTACGGGCACCGCAATGTCGAATCTGCCGCACTGCATCCCGACACGGGCGACCTCTGGATTGCGGAGATGGGTCCGCTGGGCGGTGACGAGCTCAATCAGCCCGAAAAGGGGCACAACTACGGTTGGCCGGTCGTGAGCTGGGGCTACCATTACAACGGCAGTAAAATTGCCGAACCGCCGACGCATCCGGAGTTCACCGACGCCGTGAAGCATTATTCGCCCGTCATCTCGCCCTCCGGCATGGTCTACTACACCGGCCAGGGCTTTCCGGAGTGGCAGGACAGCTTTTTTATCGGCAGCCTCTCCGGGCGCCAGCTCGTGCGCGTGGAGGTCGACGGTCATGAAGTCGCCCACGAGGAGCGCATCCCGTTGCCCGACCGCATCCGCGACGTGGAACAGGGGCCGGATGGTTACCTGTATGTGATCACGGACAAAGAAAACGGTGCCATCTGGCGGCTCGAGCCTTTGCTGCCGCCGCAACAAGGATAGCCTCAGCCCCGGCCCTTGGGGGCATGGCGCGAGATTCGCCATCCCCTTCTGCCTGTCTGGAGCGCCCTTTTGGGGCGCTCACGGCAAAAAGGGCCAAGGACCTTTGAGCCTCGAGCGTTGAGGTACCAGGGGCCGCTGCATCAGCCAGCAAGGCGCCCATTCTATGGCTTGTTTTTCCGTCCGGCATGAAAAAAGTCTCCAATTTTAACTTGAACTAAAACGGTTTAGTTGTCTTGCTGGCCGCATACTCCTGTTTAGCCCCTTTTCTCTTCTGCTCCATGTCTTCCGGTTGTTTTTGCCCCTTGAACCCCTTGCCGACTGTCGGCTTCCGGCCTTTGGTGGGCCGCGGTAAGCGCGTAATTTGCCTGCTCCCGGCGAATAAACGCAGTCGTTCGCGCCGAAGCCGCTAGGTGGGGCACCGGGCTCATCCTGAAAACAGTTCGAACTGGCTGTTTTAGAATCTTGCCGCACCTGCCTAACATTTATTCCTGAAAACTAAATCGTTTTAGTATCTGAATTTCCCCATCCTGGTCCTGCACAAGACCTCCCAAAAAAGTGACGCTCCGGCGCCACATCTCCTCCTCAAACCACCCCAACTACTGAACTACATGAAAAAGAAGGCTTCCAAGCGTTCGCAACGAAGAGCTGCCAACGCTGTCAGCAAGAATCTGCTCGTGCTTTTCTTTGCGGCCCATTCGGTCATGGCGCAAGACGCTGCCGACGAAGAGGTGTTCGAGCTGTCCCCGTTTGAAGTCAGCACCAGCGAAAGCAGCGGCTACATGGCGACCTCGACCCTCGCGGGCAGCCGCCTCAACACCGAACTGCGCGACGTCTCCTCCGCCATTTCCGTCGTCACGCCCGAGTTTATGCAGGACACGGGCTCGGACGACCTCCAGGATATCCTCGTCTACACGACCAATACGGAAGTGGCTGGCCTCGGTGGCAACTTCTACGGCGGTGGGGCAGGCGATACCGGCTACATCAACAAGATCGCCGAACGTCCGCAGTCCGCCACCCGTGTGCGCGGCCTCAACGAGGCGGACCTGACGCGCAATTACTTCCTGACCGAGATCGGCATGGACGCGTATAACACGAGCCGTATCGACATCCAGCGCGGGCCCAATTCGATCCTCTTCGGCCTCGGCAGTCCGGCGGGCATCATCAACAGCACGCTCAAGACGCCCAACATGGTGACCGATCAGAACATGGTCGAAATGAAGGTCGACCAATACGGCACGCTGCGCGGGGTAATCGACGCGGACCAGACGCTGATCAAGAACACACTCGGTGTGCGTGTCGCCCTGCTGGATGAAAAGCAGAAGTTCCGCCAGGACGACAAGTTCGAAGATGACAAGCGTGCATACGTGGTCGGCCGTTGGACGCCGAAGATCGCCGACGGGATTTATACGCAGTTCCAGGTGTCTTTCGAAAAGGGCGAGATCGACGCCAACCGCCCGCGCGCCACGCCGCCGATGGACATGATGTCGCCGTGGTTTGACTACACGGGGCAGTGGACTTTCTCCGAGCTGATCCCGCGCGAGGTGCCTGCAGACGTCGAGCCCTACCTGAACAACGGGGTGGGGGGCAAGTGGTACGACGAAGTCGGCGTGATGTTCGTCGATCCCAACTCCGGTGCGGCGGGCGGCCCGAATACCCCCGTAGCGATGCGCCAGCGCGGCGGTCCCCAGTCGGCCTGGAGCGGTTGGTACGGCACGGACGGCCTTAGCGGCAACCTGAACAACCCGCTGCACGTCCTCAACCAGAAGAGCTATTACGAAGGAACGCCGACCGAGCAGATCATCGCGGATTACGAGGCACAGGGGCATACGTTCTCCGGCTTTGGTAGCGCTCTCTGGCCGGGACAGTCGATCACCGACGACAGTATCTTCGACTTTTACGAAGATACGCTCAGCGGCCCCAACGACCGGCAGTTCGAGAACTTCGATGCCCTCAACCTCGCTTTTGCGCAGACCTACCTGAACAAGCGCGTGGGGATCGACGTCCAGTACGATCGACAGAACTACGAATCGGGGCATGAAAGCCTGATCAACGAGTCGACCTACATCGCGGTCGACATCAACGAGAAGCTGCGCGACGGCACCGACAATCCCAATCTGGGCCGCCCCTACGTGGCCTCGACCGCGGCCGGCGGTCGCAGCGAAGTCGAGCGCGAAGCCTTTCGCGCGACCGCGTTTGCCACCTTCCGGTTCGACGATGTGTTGCAGGAGGGCGTGCTGACCAAGATCCTGGGCGAGCACACTTTCACTGGCGTCTTCTCCAACCAACGCGCCGAAACCTTTTCGCGCTCCTACGATCTCTACCGCACGGACGCCGAATATTACGACCGCTACCGGGACGGCATCGGCTATGAGTCGCTGATCCTGATGCACTACCTGGGGGATAGCGTCTTGGGCCGCGACAGCCTCTCTGGTACTCACATCTCCGGCGTGGATGCGCGCCAGGCACCGCCTTCCTCTTTCACGGCTCTGGTGCACGACCCGGACAGCACCGATCCGGTAACCAACGGCTGGACCTACGCCGACATGGGGGTGGTGCAATTCGGGCAGGACGGCGTCAATCTCTACACCGGCGCCACCGAGGGCTACGATGTGACCGAGAGCAAGTCGTTCATCTGGCAAAGTCGTTTCTGGGAAGGCACCGTGGTCGGCCTCTGGGGCTGGCGCACGGATGACTACGAGCGTTACAACAAGTCGAACAACCTGCCGCGCGATGAGTACAACATGGTGCTGCCGTATTCTTCGGAGTGGAATTACGATGGCGTCACTCCCGTTACGGCCAGCGAGCAGCGCGTCAGCTGGGGCGTGGTGGTTCACACGCCGGAAGAGCTCAAGCAATACCTGCCCAGCGTCATCAACGACGTCAGTGTGTTCTACAACAAGTCGAACAACTTCCGCCCATCGGAAGTGGCGATGGACGTCTACGGCAACCAGCTGGCCGCCCCGAGCGGCGAGACGGACGAATACGGCTTTGCCTTCGCGATGCTGGACGAGCGCGTGAACGTGCGGGCGACCTGGTATGAGACGCTGCAAAAGAACACCGGCTATTCCGGCGTGGCCCCCAACTTTTACTGGGTGCGCAACGCCATCACCCGGACGCTCAACGGCATGATGGTGGAGAGCTGGACCGGCCACGATCGCGAACAGCGCATGCCCTCCTCGTATGTCAACGACTGGATGTTCGGCGAGGGGAACTGGGACGAGACTATCGCCTCGCAGCCGGTCCCGGAAAACTGGGAAGATATCCCAGGCATTCTCGATCAGCCGCTGCGGATGCGTGCATCGCTCGACCCGGATTCACCGACCTACGTCGCGCCTTATCAGGAAGATCCGGTCAATAACAGTACCATTGCCCCGCACATTACTGAGGCCGAGCGCAACTACCGCGACGCCTGGTTCAAGGCCCGCTCCGACGACGAGTGGTTTCGCCCGATCGACCCGCGCCTGCGGGAGTCCATGGACTGGCAACGCAATGAGCAGGGCGGCTCCGGGATCTGGCAGGAAGTGGGAGCCCCGTCTTCCATGCGCTTCGTCAACGACCTGTCTTCCGAGGGCTTCGAACTCGAAGTGGTCGTGAATCCGACGGACAACTGGCGCATCGCCTTCAACATGGCGCAGCAAAAGGCCTCGCGCTCCAATGTGATGAACGACTTCGAGGACTTCATCAACGTGAACCTGCCGCTGTGGCAAGATGGTTACTCGCCGGACGACACCTACGACAGCCTCTGGGACTTCAATGGTTATGCCGATATCGGCCACTGGGGTGGCGATGTGCCGCAGACCTTGGGCACGCACTCGATCGACTACGTCTATCTGCCGTACCTCAACGCCAAGCAGACCGAAGGCAAATCGGTGGACGAAATGCGCGAATGGCGCTGGAACCTCGTCACTAACTATACCTTTGTCGACGGCATGTTCGACGGCGTGAACCTCGGTGGCGCCGCCCGCTGGCAGGATGAGGGCATCATCGGCTACTACCCGCGCTATTACGAGGATGCGGGTGTCTGGATCAACGATCTGGACAACCCGATCAAGAGCGATGCCGAGCTGAACATCGACTTCTGGATCGGCTACACCCGCGAGCTGTTCGACAAGGTGGACTGGACGATCCAGCTGAACGTGCGCAACGCCTTTGCGGACGACGACCTCATCCCGATCCGTGCCAATCCCGACGGGTCGGTGGCGGAGGTCCGTATCCCGCAGGAGCGCCTCTGGTCCCTCTCTTCCACCTTCCGTTTTTAGACTAGGGGCAGGATCGGGCGGTCGCTATATTCCACGACCCGGCGGCCGCCCTTCCTCCACGTTTCTACTGGGGACTAGACCAATGGGCAGCGCAGAACTTGCTGCGCTGCCCTTTATTTTGACTGACCACATCCTTTTTTTGAGCAGACGCTGATGAAGCTATTCAAATATCTGACACTTTCGATGCTCCTGGCGGGCACCTTGTCGCTGCACGCCGCGATTGAGCGGACGCATGCGCCGCGCGAGCCGATCGAGCAATATCACAAGGCCGAGTGGAACGTGCAGCTTACGGCCGATTGGGAGGATCCCTATCGCACGCCCGACGTGAGCCTCGATATGGAGATCCGGGCTCCGTCGGGGCGCGAGCTGGTGCTGCCGTGCTTCTACGTTTCCGGCGAGAGCGGCGCTCTTTCCCGCTGGCAGGCGCGCTTCGCTCCGATGGAGCCGGGCGGCTATCGATACCGGTTTGTATTGCACGACGATGCTGCGGCCGATTCCTCCACCGCGTGGCAAAGCTTTTCCGCCGCTGTTTCGGACGAGCCGGGCTTCTTGCGCCTGAACAACCGCTGGAGCTTTCGCTACGACAATGGCAAACCCTTCCGCGGGGTGGGGGAGAACCTGGGCTGGGAAGCCCGAGCGCATGACGACTCCAAGTTCTTCAAGGGCCTGCACGAGGATCCGCGTTTTAACTACGACGATATGCTGGCCGCCCTGCATGCCAACGAAGGCACGTTCTTCCGCACCTGGATGATCTACTGGAACCTGCCCGTCGACTGGAAGATCGTCCACAACACCTACCGCTACGAGGATACGGAGGCACGGTTCAACCCGAGTGGGATCGAGCGCCTCGACCACCTCGTGGAGCTGGCCGACCGGTTTGACGTGCACTTCATGCTGACGCTGGAAAGTCATGTGGGCCTGTTGGGCGACGGCTGGGAGCGGAGCACTTACAACGCCCGCAACGGTGGTTGGGCCGAGACGCCGGCAGAGTTCTTTACCGACGCCGAGACGCGCAGCCACTACAAGGACAAGCTGCGTTACATGATCGCGCGCTGGGGCTACAGTCCGTCCATCGCCGTCTGGGAACTCTTCAACGAGGTCGACAACGCGATGTATCCCGGTCATCAGGAGCAGACGATCCCTGACGCAGCCGTGCGCGACTGGCACCGTGAGATGAGCGCCTACCTCAAGGCGCACGACCCCTATGGACACCTCGTCAGCACCAGCGTCTCACACCGCGAGGTGAAAGGTCTCTACGATGTCGAGACGCTCGACTTCTGCCAGAAGCACATGTATCGCGCGACTGCGGCGATCCCCGAAGCACTGCGCCAGGACGCCGATCACTTTGATAAGCCGTGCGTTATCGGCGAATTCAGCCGGGAGTGGGACTGGTCGAAGAATTTCGACGACATGTATGGAGAGATGCAGGGCGACTTCCGCCGAGGGCTCTGGTACGGGCTGTTTTCGCCCACGCCCGTTCTGCCGCTCAGTTGGTGGTGGGAATACTTCGACGCGCACGGCGACACCGCCTACTTCGCCCATGTCCAGGAGATCAATCGCCACATGCTGCAGGCAGGGCTGGGCAGCTTCGTCGAGCTGGACCTCCAGGTGGCGCAGCCGCTGCAAGTCCTCGGGGTCCGCTGTGGCGAACTACGCTATGTTTACGTCTTCAATCAGGGTGACGAGTCCCTGCCACTGACGGTCGAAGGATTGCGGAATGGCGCCTGCACCGTCGATCTCTACGATTGCGCTGAGGGCACCTACCGTGCGCTGGGTCCGCAACAGGTGGGTTCCGGCCGGTTGCAACTGTCGTCGGAAGCGCTCGCCCCCGGCGCAGATGTCGTCCTGATCCTGCACCCAGCCCGGTAGCGCAGCTGCTTTTCAACCGTTTTTCATTTTCGATGCCCACGCTTGCATGAGCGTGGGCATGCGTTTGTACATCCCCAAAGGGGGAGAGGACGACCGGGACAAAAGCTGGCAGTAGCCCTTCATCATAGGCGAGAGCCGCTCGGGTTGGGAAAAAAGCCCGGACAATTGTGTTCTATTGTTAGAAAGTTGAGGCTCTTTAGCGTGAGGCACAGTTTGTCATAGTTTTCCTATAGCCACGGGCATAGGGCGTAGACTCCTCATTCTACACTCTCTGCTGCACAATCCCCTCAAGTAATTGTCCCCCCTACTCCGTAAGCCCAGCCATTCTGAAGGTGGCAACAAGGGCTGTGCCTACGAAGTACTCTCCAAACTACTCCACATGAAGATCCCACGATCCGCGTTCTGGCGAGCCCTCGTGCTGGCCCTCCCCGCGCTCAGCTATTCGATGTTGACTGCGCAGGATAATGAAAGTGAAAGCAACGAGGTCTTTGAACTGCCTCCCTTTTCCGTTACGACGGACGAAGACATTGGCTATATGGCGGCCAATACCCTGTCCGGGACCCGTCTGCGCACCGACTTGAAGGACGTCGGTTCTGCGGTTTCCGTCTATACTGAAGAATTTTTGAATGACGTTGGTGCGACCGACAGCCAGAGCCTTTTGACTTATGCGGTCGGCGTTGAAGTTGGTGGCACTTTCAGTACCTACACCGAAGGCGGTGGCGGCTCTACGATCGACGAAGGTGCGCGCCTGCCCAACCCGAATACCTCCACTCGCGTGCGTGGTCTGGCCGCAGCCGATAATGCGCGCGATTACTTCATCAGCCGCATCCCGTGGGATGGTTTCAACATCGCGCGTGTGGATATCAACCGCGGCGCCAATTCCATCCTGTTTGGTCTCGGCAGCCCGGCCGGTATTATTAATTATACCGTAATCGAGCCGCAGTTCAACGACCTCGGCAAGATCTCGGCACGCGTCGGCTCCTACGGCTCTACCCGCATGGAGTTGGACCTGAACAAGGAGCTCATCGACAACGAACTGGCGGTGCGCTTTGCTGCGGTTTCCGACAAGGAGAAATTCCGTCAGGATCCGGCGTACGAAGACGACCAACGTTGGTTTGGCGCCATCAAATATCAGCCCGACTGGTTCAAGAATCTGGGCGGCGTCACGCAGATCAAGGCCAACGTGGAACGGGGCGATGTGACCGCCAACCGTCCGCGCACGGTCACGCCGGTGGACTACATCACCCCCTGGTTCAACGATCCGTTGTCGGACGCCGAACTGGAGCAGATCGCCAACGCGACGTCGATTGACGACCTGCCGCGCCCGCTCAATCAGCTGATGGGCCTCGGCCAGCAGACCTACACGCCGTTCCAGCTCGAAGATGACTACTCGGAGCTGCCGAACCGCGGCCAGCGCCGGGCGACCTACACCAGCGGCGATCCGAACCCGTATTACAACCCCGCGATCGGCAACTTCGCCCAGGTCTTCGGTGGTCCTATTGCGATCTTCCCGGACCACACCTCCGGTGAAGTCTCCCGCTACTACATGAGCGAAATGCACAATGTGCGCGGGATCGGTGAAGATGGTGAAATCGATGGCGGAGTGGGCTTCCCTTATAATCGTTTGGGTGGTGTCGCTGAGTATCGCAATTTTGCGACCCAGATCGGTCTGCCTTACGCCGAATACGGCCAGTACAAGAACTTCCACCTGCAGGATCCGTCGATCTTCAACTTCTACGACAATCTGATCGACGGCCCGAACAAGCAGGAAAAGCAGGACTGGACGGCCTATAACCTGAGCCTCGCCCAGACCTTCTTTAACAACAAGATCGGCTTCGAGCTCTCCTACGACAGCCAGGACTACTACGAAGAGCGGTGGTCCATGTTGGCCGACCAGCGCGTCGCGCTCTACATCGACATCAATTCGGAATTGTCGGACGGCAACCCGAACCCGAACGCCGGTCGCCCCTTTGTGAGCGACAACGGGCAATACGGTACCTACTCGCTGGACGAATCGCGCGATGTGATGCGCGCCACCGCCTTCGGTGAATTCGAGTTCAACGACGTGATGGAAGATGGTTGGCTGACGAAGCTGTTGGGCCGCCACGTCATCACCGGTCTGTTTACCCGCGATGAGTTCGAGAACGACCGCCGCAGCTGGCTGCTCTATGGCACCGACGCGGCCTACGACAGCTACGTCTCGGCTGAAGGCGAATACTTCAACGGAAACGACAACGTGCGTCTGCCGAATGCCGTGGTCTATCTCGGCGATGCGCTCTACGACCGTAGCACCGCGTCCGGCGCGCACGTCCCGAATCCCTCCGCGTGGATGACGATGGGCTCGGGCCAGCTCTACAACTTCGACTCTACCTGGAATGCGACGGGCGTCGACCCGGCGGCCTACTGGCAAAACACCTGGAACGGTGATGACAGCACTCAGTCGGAGAACCCGGCCAACTACGTCGGCTGGAGCAACTACGACTTCACGCCGCTCTACTCCGAGCGGGATGGCCGCACGGACCTGACCACCTCTGCCGACCTGACCGAGCGTCAGATCGACTCCAAGGCGGGCGTCTGGCAAGGCTACTTCTGGGACGGTGCGGTCGTGACCACCCTCGGCTACCGCGAAGACACCGTGAAGACGCGTGGCTTCCGGCCTGCTTATCGGTACGATGAGGAAACGGGAGACGTTGATGAGCCCTGGCTGAACCAGATCCGCGACGTGCGGTCGGAAACCTACACGCTGGATGGCGCGGAGTGGGATCCGAGCATTACGGACGACAGCCTGACCAAGGGCGTAGTCGTGCACATCAACGATCTGCTCAACGGTGCGTTGCCGATCAACGTCAGCCTCTCCTACCTCGATTCGGAGAATTTCAACCCGTCACAGGCCCGCACGAATATCTATGGCGAGGCGATTCCCTTCCAGTCGGGTGGTACTGAAGACTACGGTCTTTGGCTCTCGACCAAGGACAACCGCTTCTCCTTCCGTGTGACGAAGTTTGAGACGACGCTGCAAAATGCCAGTAGCACGGCCATCACCGGCAACTGGTTCCTCGGCGCCGTTATGGCCTGGGGCGGCAACTGGGCGAACGTCTTCGAATACAACATCGACGGCAACGGCAACACCTTCCCGGACGATACGGAACCGGGTCGCTACAACTATTCGCCGGCGGCCGGAGAAACCCAGGAGCAGGCTGCGGCTCGTGAGCAGGCTGCCATTGCGGGCTTCCGGGCCTTGCAGGATGCCGTCGACCCCCGCTACTGGGATGCGTGGAGTCTGGACAAGAACGCCACGGGCCAAAACCAGGCCGCGAGCGCCCCGCAGAACTTCAGCATCACCGAGGATTCGGTTTCGGAAGGCTATGAGTTTGAGTTTGTAGCCAACCCGGTCCCGAACTGGCGCGTCTCGCTGACGGCTTCCAAGACCGAAGCGACCCGCTACAACGTGGGCGGCACGGCACTGGTCGACTTTGTCGAGACCGTCGATACGGCGCTCAACGAAACTCCGGCGGGCGACCTGCGCATCTGGTGGGGTGGGGCTGGCAACACCACGACCCTGCGCGAGTGGAACGCCAACTTCATGGGTAACTACAACCTGAAGAAGTTGCAGGAAGGCACGTCGACGCCAGACATCCGCCAGTGGCGCTTTACCCTCGTGAGCAATTACAGCTTCGACGAAGGCTTCCTGGAAGGCTTCAACGTCGGTGGCAGCTACCGCTGGGAAGACGAAGTGGCGATCGGCTACCCGCTGATGGAAGATGCCGACGGCAACATCACCTATGATATCGACAGCCCCTACTACGGGCCGTCCGAGGACTTCATCGACTTGTGGGTAGGCTACAAGCGCATGCTGACGGACTCCATCGAATGGAGCATCCAGGTGAACGTGCGCAACGCCTTCGAGGACGAGGGCCTGATCCCGATCTCGGTGCAGCCCGATGGCAAGACCTGGGCCGCCGTGCGCACCAAGCCGGAGCAGACCTGGTTCGTCACCAACACCTTCTCGTTCTAGGCAAGTCTTAATCTACAGCATACCCTGTCATTCAAGGGTCTTTTTGGGGAGCCCCGCAGTACCAGCTGCGGGGCTTTTTGGTGCAAACAGGCCCAGTGGGATGCTCTGGATCTGTGAAAATGCGTTGCTTTCCGCCGTGCAAGATACGCCCAATCCTGAAAGACCTGAACAAATCTTAGGTCTGTGTGGCATCTGCTTGAGATAAGAATGTTTGAGACGTAGGTTCCCTCTAGCCTCGGTTAGGCGTTCAATCCGCCGCCCGTTTTTTACAGTTTTCCCTCCTGTTTGGTGTCCTTTCCTGCGCTCATCTGCTCCTGAAAAGGACGATATACCCCGTGCGGACCTGGTTCCGCCATCCCGCTCCCCAACTGTCTACTCCCCCAATCCCCCGTCCCCATGCAGAGTCAAAACGGTGATGACAATATCCTGAAATTCCGCCGCCGCTTTTCCGAAAAAAACCGTGCCGAGATGCATGCCATCCTGGATCAGTGCATCCAGAAGGCCATGCGCGGTGCCGCCCGCCTCAAGGTCGCCCAGGTCAAAGGCACCTACGAGAAGCACCCGCAAATGCACTATCACTTCAACCCCGAGATCTTCATCCAGCTGGAAGGATCGACGGAGTTTGCCTTCCCCCGCGAGCAGCTGACCCTGCAGCCCGGCGAGATCTGCATTGTGCCCAGCGGCGTGCCGCACCGCGAGCAGGTTGCGGCTCGTGGAGGCCGTTTCCGCAACCTGGTGATCGCCTGCTACGAAAACGCCGTCAGCGTGCACTTTGCGACTGAGGTTGCGCCGGGCAAGCCCGACATTGAGGCGATCGAGACCTTCAATGCCCCCGACATCCACCAGATCGAAGATCTGGCCAACCTGTTGATCCAAGCCTTTCATTCGGCGACTCCGGCGCGCGATTCCGCGGTGCGCGGTCTGCTGATCGCCTACTTTTCCATCGTGCGCAATCTGGTGGATATGGGCAACGAGGTCTACAGCTCCGAGTCCGGTAAGGTGTTCCAGGCCAAGTGCCTCGTTCGAGAACAGATTTCGAACTCCGAGCTGAGCGTGAAGACGCTGGCGGAAAAGCTGCAATGCTCCGCTGACTACCTTTCTCACCTCTTTCATCGGGAGACGGGCGAAAAGCTCATCCAGTACATCCAGCGCACCCGCATCGAGAGCGCGCGCCTCGCGCTGGAAGCGACGTCCTTGTACATTTCCGAGATCGCGTGGTCGAGCGGCTTTGCCGATCCGGCCTATTTCGCGCGGGTCTTCCGCAAATTCACCGGCGAGAGCCCGCAGTCCTACCGCGACAAGCTCGAGCAGGCGCGTCAGGAGACCGATCGGCGCCCCAAGACGGTCTATCACGATCGCGAAGATTTCACCCGCGGCCGCCCGCGTCAGGTAGCCGCTGCGCTGTAAGGCGTCCGCGCATAAGAATCGTCCTCGGGAGCGCGGCTCTGTCCTCGGCTCCGTTCGTGCCGCCCGGTAGCGGAGTGGCTTAGGGTCGCGGCATCGTTTCAACCCCTATCTATTCACGATCATGAAGCCCCTCCTGCCGCTTACCTTTGCCCTCGTCGCCAGCCTCTCGGCTCCGGCAGCGCTCCAGGCGCAAGTCCCGACGCCCGACCGCCTGTATTGGCACACTGAAGCCCGCGAAACGCCCGAATGGGCGCAGACGCAGGTCATCTACGAGGTCAACGTGCGCCAATACTCGCAAGAGGGCACCTTTGCCGCGGTGGAGCGTGATCTCGACCGCATCGAAGATCTCGGCGTGACGACGCTCTGGCTGATGCCGATCCACCCGATCGGTGAAGTGGAGCGCAAGGGGCCGCTGGGTAGCTACTATTCGGTCCAGGATTACTACGGCGTGAACCCGGAGTTTGGCGACAAGGAGGACCTGCATTCCCTCATCGACGCCGCCCACCAGCGCGGGTTCAAGGTGATCCTCGACTGGGTCGCCAACCACTCGGCCTGGGATAATGCCTTGATCGAGCAGCACCCGGATTTCTACTTCCAGAACGACGCGGGCGAGCCGATTTCGCCTCCGGGCTGGGACTGGACCGACGTCGTGCAGTTCGACTTCGAGAATCCGGCGGTGATGGAATACATGACCGATGCCATGCGCTACTGGGTGAAGGATTTCGCGGTCGACGGCTTCCGCTGCGACTACGCCAAGGGCGCGCCGACGGAGCAGTGGGAGCGCACGCTGGCGGAGCTGCGTGAGGTGGAGCCGGATCTCTTCATTTTGGCCGAGGGCGCGGAGCAGGATCATCAGTTGCAGGCCTTCGATGCGGGGTACGGCTGGGACCTCATGCACACCTTCAACGAGATCGCTCAGGGCGAGGCCGACGCCAAGCAGATCGATGCGGTGCTGACGCGCCGCGAGCTGATGTATCCGCAGGGCGCACGCTTCATGCTCATGACGAGCAACCACGATGAAAACAGCTGGGCGGGTACAGTGTTCGAGCGGCTGGGCGGGGGCGTGCAGACATTTGCGGTGCTCTCGTTCACGATGGACGGTATCCCCTTGATCTACAATGGCCAGGAAGCGGGTTTGGACAAGCGCCTGGAGTTCTTCGAGCGCGATCCCATCGAATGGAAGTCGTCGCCTTTGACCCCCTTTTACCGCACGCTGACGGAGCTGAAGCGCACCTCTCCGGCCCTTGGCACGGAGGCCCCAACCACCCGCATTCCTTCAACTGCCGACGAGCAGGTCTACAGCTTTATCCGTGGCGAAGCGGGAGGCCCGGAAGTGTTGGTGATCGCCAACCTCAAGGCCCGCGATGTGTTGTTCTTCCTTGGCTCGGAGCGGATTGCCGGCGCGTGGACGGACGCCTTTTCGGGGCAGACGGTCGAATTGGACGACAGCCAGTCGTTCGAGCTGCGGAGTTGGGATTACAAGGTTCTATATCGGTAGGGCAGGCTAAAAGATTTGTCCCATAATTCCGGCTTATCTGCAAAATTGCAGGGCCGGAATTTTCTTTGGTCTGTGATGAAAAGATGTGCGGCCTACAAAGCCATAAAGGCCGCATGGAGCCGCTTTTGGTGCGGGTTTTGGCCTGAAACGGACTGCGCAGGTATCGCCTAAGAAATTTCCGCACGATGTCGGATTAGTGCAAGCTAACACATTGGGAATAGCGGCTAAGATGTGTCAGCGTGAAAGACAACAACAGGTAACTACTCCCCAATAACCCAAAGAGCAAACTCATGAAATCCAAGGTAACCCGGGCCAGCACGCTTGCGCGCCTGCTGAGCCTCTCCTCGCTCCCCTTACTCTCCCTCGGCTTGGTGTCCCAGGCCTTCGCTCAGGATTCCGATACCAATACCGACGAAACGCAAAGCGACCAGGTCTTTGAGCTCGACGCTTTTGTGGTGCGCGGTGGCTACGCCGGCAGCCTGGCCGAAGCCGCCCAGAAAAAGCAAATGGCCCCGGTGGTGATCGAAGTGGTCGCGGCCGAAGACATTGGCAAGCTGCCTGACACCAGTATCGCCGAATCCCTGGCCCGCCTGCCGGGCGTCGCGACCCAGCGCGTGAACGGTCGCGCTCAGATCGTCAGCATTCGCGGCCTGAACGAAGACTTTGTCGGCGCCACACTCAACGGTCGTGAGCAGGTCTCGACCGGCAGCGTGCGCGCGATCGAGTTCGACCAGTATCCTTCGGAAGTGCTCACGGGGGCGGTGGTCTACAAGACGGGCGACGCGTCCATCGTGGCCGGCGGCATTGGCGGCGTGGTGGACCTGCGTTCGGCGCGCCCGCTGGATTACCGCGAGCGCAAGATCGTGACCAGTGGCTACTATGAGTGGACCGAGTTCGATGCGCTCAACGCCGGCTCGGAGCGCGACGGCTATCGCTACAACCTGTCGTACATCGACCAGTTCGACGACGACAAGTGGGGCATCGCTTTCGGTTATGCCTACACGGACAAGCCCGGCCAGGGTAAGCAGTGGAACTCCTGGGGCTACCCGAATGTCAGCACGGATGTGGATGCTTCCGAGCCCAATGTGATTGGCGGGGCCAAGCCGTTTATTCGTTCCAGCACGCTCAAGCGCCACGGCCTGCTCGGCACGATCGAGTATCAGCCGAACGACCGTGTGCGTTCGTCGGTCGACGTCTACTACACCAATTTCAAGGAAGACCAGCTGCTGCGCGGCATCGAGTTTCCGCTCTACTGGGGCGGCCTGAACCCGGAGCCGGGCTTCACGGTCGAGAACGGTCTGATCACCGAAGGCGTGTTCGATGGCGTGAAGGGCGTCATGCGCAACGACATCGCCACCTCCGAATCCGACATCATCTCGGTGGGCTGGAACCTGAAGGTGGACGAGGTGCTGGGTTGGGATCTCGAGTTCGACCTCAGTCACTCCTATATCGACCGCGAGGGCACGGTGCTGGAAACCTACTCGGGCACCGGCACGGCGGGTCAAGGCGCGACCGATACCCTCGGCTTTCGCCTGATGGGCGATACCGGTGCGGTCTTCTCGCCCTCGATCGACTACACGGACCGGAGCATGATCGTGCTCACCAGCCCGCAAGGGTGGGGCAGTGACGTGGTGCCGGGCGGCCAGCTCGGTTACCTGAAAACACCGACGAGCGAGGACAAGCTCACGCAGATCAAGCTGGTCGGCAAGCGCGACATCAATCTCCTGGGCTTCCTGAACACCGCCGAGTGGGGCGCCAACCTGACTTCCCGGGAGAAGTTCGACAAGGAACAGGGCTATTACCTCGCCGGGGCCGATGGCGCGACCGAGTTGCCGCTGCCGGAGAATACCGGCGTGAGCGACCTGAGCTTTATCGGCGTGCCGGGGCAGATCAGTTACGATCCGATCGCGGTGCTCAACAGCGGCGTCTATGAGCGCATCGAAAACCCCAACGCCGACGTGCAGGCGGGCGACTGGAACGTCGAAGAAGACGTGACCACGCTCTACGGCAAGCTGGGGCTCGACACGACGCTCTTCGGCATGCCGTTGACGGGCTCCATCGGCACCCAATTCGTCTATGCCACCCAGACATCGACCGGCACCGCCGCCGATGGCGTGGGCGACGACGTGGTCAGCATGCCGGTGGAAGGCACGAGCAGCTACTGGGATTTCGTGCCCAGCCTCAACCTCGTCTACCAGATCGGCGAGAGCCGCTACCTCCGTTTCAGCGCCGCCCGTCAGCTCTCCCGTCAGCGCATGGACGACATGCGTGCGGGGATCGACTTTGGCTTCAACCCGGCGCTGGCCAATTCGACCGATGTGACCGAGAGCCCCTGGAGCGGCGAGGGCGGCAATCCGGAGCTCGAGCCCTGGCGCTCCAACTCCCTCGACCTTTCGCTGGAGCAATACTTTGCCGACAATATGGGCTATGTGGCCATTACCGGCTACTACAAGAAGCTGCTCAACTACACCTATAACCTCAACACGTTGAAGGACTTCACCGGCTTCCCGACCGAGGGCGTCGATCCGGTCCTGCATGAGGGCTACGTCTCCAAGCCGGTGAACGGCCCCGGCGGCGAGATCAAGGGGGTTGAGGCGACGCTGTCGCTGCCCTTCGAGCTCTTCTCCGATACCCTCACCGGCTTTGGCGTCGTGCTGAGCGGTTCGTGGACGGATAGCACCGTGCGTCAGGATCTGGACAATCCGGCGACGCCGATGCCCGGCCTCTCCGAAGAAGTCTGGACGGCCACCCTCTACTACGAGCGCGCTGGTTTCTCTGCCCGCGTCAGCACCCGCTACCGCTCGGAATACCTCGCCAATGTCGACACCTTTGGGCCGCGCGGCCGCACCTTCCGCACGATCAACGACGAGACGGTGGTCGACGCTCAAGTCGGCTACGATTTTGCCGACGGCTCGATGCTCGAAGGACTGGGGATCTTCGTCCAAGGCTACAACCTGACCAACGAGCCGCTGTCGAGCTACTCCAATGGCGATTCGCGTCAGGTGATCGACTACCAGGAATACGGCGCCTCCTACGCGGTCGGCGCGTCCTACAGCTTCTAGTCGGCGCACCGACCTAGACACCCACATTGTCTGAGAATTCGTGGTCACCCGCCCTTGCTGGGTGGGTGGCCACTGCTTTTTCCCTCCTACCCCCGCATCCCATGAAAGCGCTTTTCACGACCCTTTTGGCCGCCAGCCTGTGGCACTCCTTGCCTGCGGCTGAGGTCCGCTCGCCCGACGGCCAGTTGCAGATCTCCTGCGATGTCGACGCCCAGGGCGTGCCGCACTACGCCGTCGACTTCCAGGGCGAGCCAGTGGTGCTGCCCTCGACGCTCGGCTTCACCTTTGTCGATCAGGAACCCTTGCAGGGAGGCCTGGCCATCACCGACACGCAAACCCGCGACTTTGACGAGACGTGGGAGATGCCCTGGGGTGAGCGCCGCGAGGTGGAAAATCGCTTCCATGAGCTGCGGCTGACCTTTACCGAAGACCACGGCGCGCACCGCACGTTCGACGTGGTCTTCCGCGCCTACGACGACGGCATTGCCTTCCGCTACGTCTTTCCAGAGCAGGACGGCTGGCCGGAGGCCAAGATCGCGGAAGAACACACGCAGTTTCGCCTCGATACCGACCCCATGTGCTGGTGGATCCCGGGCGACTGGGACAGCTACGAGCACCTTTACAATCAGTCGCGACTGAGCGAGATCGACGCGTTCAAGGCCCACGAAAACGCCGCCATCATGCGCAGCATCGTGCCCCACAACGCGGTCAACACACCCGTCACGGTGCAGACCGACGCCGGCGTCTACCTGAGCTTCCACGAGGCAGCGCTGACGGATTACGCGGGCATGACCTTGCGGGTCGACCCGCAGGGGCTGGCGCTGGAGAGCTGCCTCGTCGGCTCCGAGCGCACGGATTACAAGGTGCGGCGTCAGTTGCCGTTCGAGACGCCGTGGCGCACGATCCAGATCGCAGACAACGCGCCGGCGCTGATCGACTCCAGCCTGATCGTGAACTTGAACGAGCCCAGCCGCATCGGCGAGGTGACGGACTACTTCCAGCCGATGAAATACGTCGGCATCTGGTGGGACATGCACATCCGCACCAAGACCTGGGCCTACGAGGGTGGCCAGCACGGTGCCACCACCGCCTACGCCAAGGAGCTGATCGACTTTGCCGCGGCCAACAACCTCCACGGTATCCTCGTCGAGGGCTGGAATACCGGTTGGGAAAACTGGATGGACGCCAAGAGCCGCGAAGGTATTTTCGACTTTACCACCGCCTATCCCGACTACGACCTCGCCGAGGTCGTGCGCTATGGAAAGAGCAAGGGCGTGGAGCTGATCATGCACCACGAAACCTCGGCTGCCGTGACGACTTACAACGACCGGATCGATGCAGCGTTCGGCCTGATGAAAGACCTCGGCATCCACGCGGTGAAGACCGGCTATGTGGGCGACATCTACCCGCAGGGCGAATACCACCACGGCCAGTGGATGGTAAACCATTACCGTAGCGTGCTCGAGCAGGGCGCGGCCCATCAGGTCGCGATCAACGCACACGAGCCCATCAAGCCCACCGGCATCCGCCGCACTTACCCCAACGCCATCGCTCGCGAGGGCGTGCGCGGGCAGGAGTTCGATGCGTGGTCGCCCGGCGGCAATCCGCCCAACCACGTGCCGACGGTCGCTTTTACGCGCATGCTGGCCGGGCCGATCGACTACACGCCAGGCATTTTCAACGTCAAGCTTGCGCCCTACCAGCCCGATTATCAGGTCAACAGCACGCTGGCGAAGCAACTGGCGATGTACGTCGTGGTCTACAGCCCGATCCAGATGGTGCCCGACCTGATGGAAGCCTACACGGGCGAGCCAGCCTTTCAGTTTATCCGCGATGTGGCGGTGGATTGGGAGCAGAGCCACACCCTCAACGGCGAGATCGGCGCTTACGTGACGATCGCCCGGCAGGAGCGCGGCGGTGACCGCTGGTTTATCGGCAGCCTGACCAACGAGGAGCCGCGTGCGCTCGAGGTGAAGCTGGACTTTCTCGATCCAGACCGGACGTACCGGGCCGTCATTTACGGCGACGCCTCCGACGCGCACTGGGACAAAAACCCGACCGCCTACACGATTTCGCGCCGCACCGTCACCCGCGACGACGTGCTCGAACTGAAATTGGCTCCCGGAGGCGGCGCGGCGGTGGCCCTCACGCCCCTAAATCGTTAAAGTAAGCGTAACAAAGGTCCCCCATGAAATTTACCTCCCTACTCCTGGCCGCGACGCTGAGCAGCTTCGGCGCGACGGTCTCGGCCGCATTGACCCACCTCGAGCCGGCCAACTGGTGGGTTGGCATGGAATACCCCCGGCTACAGATCCTCGTGCACGCGCCGGACATTGGAGAGACGCGACCGGAGCTCGACTACCCGGGTGTGACGCTGGAGGAAGTCGTGCACGTCGAGAATCCGAATTATCTCTTCCTCTACCTCGAGATCGCTCCGCACACGGAGGCCGGCTCCTTTCCGATCGAATTTCACCGCGACGGTCAGGTGGTCGAACGCTACGACTACGCGCTGCAGGCGCGGGATTCCGGCTCGGCCGAGCGCGAGAGCTTCGGCCCGTCGGATGCGATCTACCTGTTGATGCCCGACCGCTTTGCCAACGGCGATCCCTCGAACGACTCCGTGGCGGGGATGCGCGAGCAGGGCGTGGACCGCGATGAGCCGTATGCCCGCCACGGCGGCGACTTACGCGGCATCATCAACCACCTGACCTACATCGAGCAGATGGGCTTTACCGCGCTATGGATCAATCCGGTGCTGGAGAACGACCAGTCCAATCAGTCCTATCACGGTTACGCCATCACCGACTTTTACCGGGTGGACCCGCGCATGGGCACGCTGGCGGACTATCGCGAGCTGGCGGATACGGCTTCGGATCGCGACCTCAAGCTGATCATGGACGTGATCCTCAACCACATCGGCTCGGAGCACTGGTGGATGCACGACTTGCCGATGCGGAGCTGGATCAACGATTATCCGGACTACGAGATCACCAACCACCGGCGCACGACCAACCAAGACCCACATGCCGCGCCGTCGGACACCGAGCGCATGGTCGAGGGATGGTTCGTGCCCTCCATGCCCGATCTCAACACCCGCAACCCGCTGCTCGCGGATTACCTGATCCAGAACAGCATCTGGTGGATCGAAACGCTGGGGCTCAGCGGTCTCCGCATCGACACCTATCCGTATCCGGGCAAGACCTTTGCCGCCGAGTGGTGCCAGCGCGTGCTGCAGGAGTATCCGAGCCTGAACCTCGTCGGCGAGGAGTGGAGCTACAACCCGCTGGTGATCGCCTATTGGCAGCGTGGCAAGGACAATGCCGACGGCTACGAGGGTCACCTGCCGTCCCTCTTCGACTTCCCCACCCAGCAGGCGGTGCTCGACGCGCTCAACCACGAGGAGAGCATGAACACCGGCCTGGTCGAGCTTTACGAGGCGCTGGCCAACGACTTCGTCTATGCCGACGCCCATAACCTCAGCGTGTTTCTCGGCAACCACGATACTTCCCGCTACTTTGTCGAGCTGGGGGAAGACGTGGGGCTGGCGAAAAACGCCGTGGCCTGGCTCGCGACGACGCGCGGTATCCCGCAGTTTTACTCCGGGGACGAAATCCTGATGACGCATCCGGAGGACGGCGGGCACGGCCTCATCCGCAAAGACTTCCCCGGCGGCTGGGAGGGCGATACGACCAACGCCTTCGCCGCGGAAAAGATGACCGAGGAGGCGCGCGAGTTTCAGGAATACGTCAAGATCCTTTTCAACTGGCGTCAGGCGCAGACTGCGGTCCACCATGGTCGCCTGACCCACTACGCGCCGGAGCACGGCACCTACGTCTACTTCCGCCACGATGACGAGCAGACCGTGATGGTGGTCCTGAACAAAAACCCCACGCCCTACGACCTCGATCTGAGCCGCTTCGACGCCTTCCTGCGGGGGCATACGCGGGCCCGCGACGTGGTGGGCGACACCGAAATCGAGCTGGGCGATACGCTCACCCTGCAGCCCAAAACTCCTTTGATTCTAGAGCTATGGTAGACGCATCGTTGCGTGATTTTTCGACTGCCAGCTGGTTGCAAACGCGGCAAAGCGGCGTGCTGGCGCATATTTCGTCCCTGCCGGGCGAGTTCGGCATCGGCAATCTGGGGCCGGGTGCGCGCGCGTTTGTGGACTTTCTGGCCGCCAGCGGTTTCGCCTATTGGCAGATCTGCCCGGTCGGGCCGACTGGCTACGGCGATTCGCCCTACCAGTCCTTCTCCTCGTATGCGGGCAATCCCTACTTTATCGATCTGCAGGAGCTGATCGAGCAGGGCTTGCTGACTGGGCAGGAGGTGGAGCCGCTGATGGAGCTCGACCGCGAGCGGGCGGACTACGGCCAGCTGTACGAGCGCTTCTGGCGCGTGCTGGAGCTGGCGAGCGATCGCTTTGAGCGGCACCGGGACACCAATGGTCAGCGCCTGGGCTGGGAGACGTTCTGCAACACCTGCGGGCATTGGTTGGAGCCCTACACGCTGTTCATGGGACTCAAGCGCTACCACGGCGGGCAGAGCTGGATACACTGGGCCCCGGAGTTCCGCCGCTATCAGGACCTCGACCGCGCGGGCCTGCCTGAAGAGGTGCTGGTGGAGGCGCAACGCCACCTCGTCTACCAATACTGGTTCTTCAACCAGTGGCAGCGCCTGCGGGCCTACGCGCACGAGCAGGGTGTCGAAATCGTGGGCGATGTGCCGATCTTCGTCGCCCACGACAGCGCGGACGTCTGGAGCCATCCCGAAGTCTTTCGCCTGCACGCAGACGGCAGCCTGAAGGTTTCCGCTGGGGTGCCGCCGGATTACTTTTCGGAGCTCGGCCAGTTTTGGGGCAATCCGCTTTACGACTGGGACTACTTGCAGCGCACGGGCTACCGATGGTGGATCGAGCGCCTGGCCGGGGCGTTCACGCTCTACGACGTCGTGCGGCTCGACCACTTCCGCGCCTTTTCGACCTACTGGGAGATCCCGGGTGATGCGCCCGACGCGCGTAGCGGGCGCTGGCGACAGGGCCCGGGACTGGACTTTTTCCAGGCGGTTTACGACAAGTTGCCGCAGCCGCGCATCATTGCCGAAGATCTCGGCTACATCGATCGCGACGTCTACGATCTGCGCCAGGCGGCGGGCCTGCCTGGCATGAAGATCCTGCAGTTCGGCTTCGGGCACGATGCCAACAGCGTGAACCTGCCGCATCACTATCCGCCCAACAGCGTGGTCTACACCGGCACGCACGACAACGATACCACGGTTGGTTGGTTGCGACACCTGACGGGTGACCAGCGCGACGATGTCTATGACTATTTCCAGCTGCAGAGCGACCAGACGGCGTGGCCGTTGATCCGTGCGGCTTTCCTGTCCGTCTCGCGACTGGCGGTGATTACGATGCAGGACCTGCTCGACCTCGGGGCGAGCGCGCGCATGAACATCCCCGGCACCGCCAGCGGCAACTGGCAGTGGCGCTTCACCGGCTCACAGCTGGAGCGCCTGCGCCGCGAACGCGAGCCCGACCTCCGCCGCCTGCACGTCCTCAGCGGTCGCACCGGCGACAGCCTGCAGCACGACTACAGCGCACCGCCGGAAACCCCCTCCGATTTGCATACCCCTCACCTGGAAGCCCCTGCCGAAGCCAATCCGCGCGCGTCTTCCTAACCCTCCTTCTCCATGATTCCCGTCCCGCAAAAGAACCTTACGTTCTGGCAAATCTGGAACATGAGCTTCGGCTTTCTGGGCATCCAGTTTGGCTGGGGCCTGCAGATGGCCAACATGAGCGCCATCTACCAATACCTCGGGGCCGAAGAGAGCGCGATCCCGTTGCTCTGGCTCGCCGCACCGGTCACCGGCCTGCTGATCCAGCCGATCATCGGTTATTACAGCGACCGCACCTGGGGTCGCCTGGGCCGTCGCCGCCCGTATTTCCTGACGGGGGCGATTCTCGCCAGCCTGGCGCTGATCGCGATGCCCAACTCGTCCGCGCTGTGGATGGCCGCCGGCCTGCTCTGGATCCTCGACGCCTCGGTCAACGTGAGCATGGAGCCGTTTCGCGCCTTCGTGGGCGATCTGTTGCCGCCGCCACAACGCAAGGTGGGCTTCGCGATGCAGAGCCTGCTGATCGGCGCGGGCGCGGTTTTGTCGTCGTCCATGCCGTGGATCCTGACGAACGTCTTTGGCGTGACGGGTAACGGCGAGGGCAGCGCGATTCCGCGCAGCGTGCACCTGTCGTTTTATCTTGGAGCGGTGGTGTTTATGGTCGCCGTGCTCTACACGATCTTCACGACGAGGGAACACCCGCCGGAAGATCTGGAAGCGTTCGAGCGGGAGAAAGCGGCCTCCGCCGGGCCGGCCCGCGCGTTGAAGGAGATTTTTACCGGCATCACCAGCATGCCCAAGACGATGCGGCAACTGGCGGCGGTGCAGTTCTTCACCTGGCTGGGGCTCTTTTGCCTGTGGCTGTATTTCGCGCCCGCGGTGGCCAAAGGCATCTTTGGCGGCCTGCCCGGCACTCCGGCCTATCAGGCAGGCGTGGAGTGGGGCGGGGTCTGCTTCTCGGTCTACAACGGCGTGGCGCTGGCCTTCTCGTTTGTGCTGTTGCGGCTCGTGCACCACTTTTCCGCCCGGGCGATTCATACCGCCTGCCTCGTCTGTTGCGGCCTCGGCTTTCTCAGCGTGCTGGTGGTGCCCAACCAGTATCTGTTGCTCGTCTCGATGGTGGCCATAGGGGTGGGCTGGGCCAGCATTCTCTCCATGCCCTACGCGATGCTCTCCAACGCCATTTCTCCGGCCAGGATGGGCTTCTATATGGGCGTCTTCAATTTCTTCATCGTGCTGCCGCAGATCGTGGTAGCGCTGGGATTGGGAACTCTGATGGAACACGTATTGGGGAATAACGCCCTCTTCGCGATGGGCCTCGGCGGCGCCTCCATGCTGCTGGCGGCCTTCCTGTTGCGCTTCGTGCAGCAGACCGAAGGGGAGCGCGTGTTGCCAGAGTCCGAACAGGTGGCGGCGTAGGGGGGCGTCCGTCCCTTATTTGCCCGGCAGCTTTCGCAAGGCGTCCTTCATGCGCAGCGGGGGCTGGCCGGGTTTTTCGCGTCGGCGCTCGGCGCGGATGCGCTTCCAGGCCTGCCAGCTCTTCCAGAGCGCGACGGGGGAGGGCACCAGCGGCATGAAGGCCAGCTCCCACGTGGCGCCCAGCGGCGGATCGCGGAAAAATACCGCGTAGTAGCCCGGCGCGTAATGGGGATAGGCGGCCGGTGCGTCGATGACCTCCAGGCTCTCCGTTTGTAAGAATGAGGTGTAAAAGGGGTCGATCTCTTTCGGACTGCGGGCGGCCAGGGCGAGGTGGTTCAGCCCCGGCTGGTAGCGCTCGCCCCGCAGGTCATGGCCGGCGTCCGTCTGGGCAGGCTGGATGCCGATGTAGCTGTGGGGATAATGGGGTAGCCCGCCCGCGACGTAGTAGGTCGAGCGGTATTCGATATCGAGCGTCCAGAAGCTCTTGTAGCCGAGCCAGCCAAACATGCGGTCGTAGAACGCGATGGCCTCTTCGTAATGAGGCACCGTCAGCTCGATGTGGTGGACGCCGCGGCAACGCATGTCGGCAGCAGCCTACATGGCCGCCGCTACCGATGCAAGCAGGCTCCGGCGCGAGTCGCTTTGGTTAACCTGACGTTAAAGCACGGCAATAGGGATAAATTCCTAAAGGCTCAGTAGGATACACCGATACTGCGATAAGGTATTCTTCTGTGCTCGTCTCGTGCGCTTGATGGGAACTCTCCTCCGTCGAGCGCTGCCTGGTCGACCTGTGGCGTCAGCTTTCGCGTTTTCGCCAAACCCCTTGGGTGGATGAGGTGCGTAGGCGGCTCAGGCTGGCAAATCCTGCCGGCAGTGCCTGAGCCGGGGCACTATGCCGCTGCGTTGGGCTTGTGCGTGCTGGGCTTCATCGCTTATCGCCGGCGCCACTGACCAAAAGAACCGCCCAACGGTCAGGTCGGGCGGCTACGGGTAGTCTGTCGGTGATTCGATTTTTCCAAGCCTAGCGCACCCGTTCCCAGCGTTGTGTCCGCGTGTTGTAAACCAAGGGATAGAGGTCCGGTTCGGTGTAGAACCAGGTCCATTTGAGGCCCGTGTCGTGGGCCCAGATCCAGACGCCGTCGCTGTCCTCGTCTGCTTTGGCGTAGATCCAGCCCATCTTCGGGCTGAAGTAGGCATTGTCGACGCCCGGCAGCGGCCAGTACCACTTGAACCACTCGGAGTAATACCAGCCGAGATCGCCGTAGGGTTCGCCGCCGAAAAGGTCCCCGGTCGGGGCGGCTTCCACCGTCGCGCGAATGGCGACGTTGTCGAGCAGCGGGATGTAGCCCAGCTGGGTGGAGATGGTGCCTAGCGTACCGCGAATGTAGACCTCCGAGGCTCCGTCGAGCTCGCCGAGATCGTCGGCGGTCAGTTCATAGCGGGTATCGACGGTAGTGAGGGTATGGGTGATGCCCATATCGGTGTAGCTGCTGCCGTCGGTCGAATAGGACCAGGAAATGGTCGTGGAACCTCCAGCCAGCATTTTGCCGGCGTAGCTGAAGGTCCAGCCGTTGCCGATTTCGGCGGCGTCCTCACCCAGATTGGCTGCGAAGACAAAGCTCTGGCCGCTCAATTCAGCAACAAACTGGACGCTGTAGGCATTGACGGTCGCTTGGCCCTCCGACGTCAGCAAAGATCGTTTGGCCGTGCTGTTGAAGGTGCCTCCTTCGTAATACGGGTTGGCCGCGGCCTCGTCGTTGGAGGTGAGATCGCCAGTAGCCGCCCAAAAAACCGCAAAGGGCGAGGCGGTATCGATCATCTGGCTGGAGCCATACTGGCCATTGTAGTAAAAGGTGCCGAAGTGGTAGTCGTTCGGCCCGCAGAAGCCGTTGGTCGTGCCGAGCGTGTCGATGCCGCTGAAATTGGCCCAGAGCGTATCGACCCCGGTATAATCGTTGCCGACCGCAGAATAACCGGCGCGGTACGGAGAAAAGTCCCAGCCAGCGATCAGGTTGTCCTGAGCGTGGAGAGCAGCAGAAATAGATACGAGGGCAGCAAGTGCGCCGAAGAACTGCAGTGTTTTCATGAGTGATGCCTTCAAGGTAAGAGAGGTTTGTTGCGAGGTTTGGATCCCGCTTCGGGTGAAGCGATGACCCACTCGAAGGTCGCCACTGGTGGGGAAATCTACCAATCAAACCTGTCACGATCAGGTTAAACAATGGGGCGTTTGGAATGGGTGGGAATGCCCTTGTGTCTACGTGTGTTCACCTCGGTTTTTATTCCGGCACCACAAAAAAGCCGCCCGATGGCAAATCGGGCGACTTCCAGGACTGTTGGTCGGTGGTTCGATTCTCTTACGCTTGGGGTTGCCCCCAAACCCAGCTGCTGGAGCCGGTGTTGTAAATCCAGGGGTAGTAAGCCGATTCAGTATAGAACCAGGTCCAGGTGCTGTTTGCCGTATCCTCGGCCCAGAGCCAGAAACCGGCTTCGTCTTCGCTCACTTCGGGGTAGACCCAGCCCATCCAATCGCTGTAATACCAATTGCTGTCGTCCGGTTGGGGCCAATACCATTGGAACCAATCGGAGTAATACCAGCCGTCTTCGCCTTCTTCCGTGCCATTAAAGGGATCAGCCGCCATACTGCCGCCCACGGTGGCCCGGATCGCGACGTTGTCGATCAGCGGGATATAGCCGAGGGGCTCGGCGACGATGGTGCCCAAGGTGCCGCGGATGTAGATTTGCGAAGCACCGTCGAGCTCGCTTAAATCCTCCGCCGACAAGGCGTAGCGGGTATCCGTGGTCGTAAAGGTATGGGTGACACCGGTGTCGGTGTAGCTACTGCCATCGGTCGAATAAGCCCAGGAGATGGTGGTAGAACCGCCGGATGCCATCTTGCCCGCATAGCTAAAAGTCCAGCCGGTGGCCGTTTCCGTAGCATTTTCGCCCAGGTTGGCTTCAAAGACGAAGCTTTCGCCGCTCAACTCGGCAACAAACTGGACGCTGTAGGGGTTGATGGTTTCCTGGCCTTCCGTCGTCAGATACTGATTTTTGAGGGTGCCGTTAAAGGTGCTGCCGTAGTAGGGATTGGTTGCAGCGCCGTCGTTGGATGCCAGGTTGCCGGAGTTGGCCCAATAGGTTGTATAGGGCGAGGCGGCATCGATCATCTGGCTGGAGCCATATTGGCCGTCGTAATAGAAGGTGCCAAAGTGGTAGTCGTTGGGGCCGGAGAAGCCGTCGGCATTGCCGAGGGTGTCGAGGCCGCTGAAATTGGCCCAGAGCGTATTGACCCCGATATAGTCTGTGCCGACGGCGGAATAGCCAGCCCGGTATTGAGAAAAATCCCAACCCGCGATCAGGGTTTCCTGCGCGTGGAGCGAGACTGAAAAGGATGCGAGTGCAGCCAGTGTGCCGAGGAATTGCAATTTTTTCATGAGTGCGTTGGAGGAAAAGAGAAGCCTGTAGCGTAAGTGTGCGCTCCCGTTTGGAAACAAACGGGAATGTCATACGCGATGGTCGCCGATCGTGGTGAAACCTACTAATCTGATTTGGTTACAAGTGTGTTAAAGGGTTCGAGCGGGCCATTATGGAGGACATAAAGGGGCGCGGAAGGTTCCGCGCCCCTTTGCTTATCGAACAGCGATGCTCTATCGCTCTGTAGCCTATATCGCGGCAACGCCTGCGACTGACTTGCTGCTTTCCCGGTGCTCTCTCTACAGCCGGGCTGTCTTGCGTGAATCGCGGCAGGAGGCTGACGGTTCCTATCTGCGATTCTTGAATGAGGCGTCGACGCTGGCGTTGCCAAAATGGATGAAGCCAGGACCGCCTTAGGCCTGACGACGGCGCCGCCAGAATACGAGTGCACCCGCGAACAGGCCGCCTAGCGCGGCGTAGGTGGAGGGTTCCGGCACGGCGACGGATGCGACCTCGCCCGCCGTGATGGCGACGTTGTCGAGCAGCGGGATTTCGCCCAGCGTGGATGAAATCGTACCCAGGGTGCCGCGGAAATAGACTTCGTCCGCACCGTCGAGCGCCACAAGGTCGGCGAGGCTGAGATCGAAGGCAGAGTCGGTGGTCGTAAAGGTGTGGGTAATGCCGGTGGACATGTAGTTGGTGCCATCGAGCGAATATTCCCAGGAGAGCGTAGTCGTGCCGCCGGAGGCCATCTTGCCTGCGTAGCTCAAGCCCCAGCCGTTGCCGATGTAGCCGTCGCCGACATTCGCCTCGAAGACGAAGCTTTCGCCGCTAAAATCCGAAACAAACTGAACGCTGTAGGGATTGATCGTTTCCTGGCCTTCATCGGTAAGATATTGGTTTTTGAGGGTGCCGTTGAAGGTGCTCCCGTAGTAGGGATTGGTTGCGGCGCCGTCGTTGGATGTCAGGTTGCCGGAGTTGGCCCAATACGTTGTAAAGGGGGAGGCGGCATCGATCATCTGGCTGGAGCCATATTGGCCGCCGTAGTAAAACGTGCCGAAGTGGTAGTCGTTGGGGCCGGAGAATCCGTTGGCATTACCGAGGGTGTCGAGGCCGCTGAAATTGGCCCAGAGGCTGTCTACACCCGTATAGCCTGTGCCGACGGCTGAATAGCCGGCGCGGTATTGGGAGAAATCCCAGCCGGCGACAAGGATCTGGCCCGAGAGGGCGGAGGCGGAAGCTCCTGCCAGGGCGATAAGAGCGCTGAAGCGTTTTGCGTGGTGCATGAGATGAAGGCTGTAAGGTTGTTGAATCTGGAGAGCAGACAGATCGGAAAACGATTGTCCGACCAGCGACCGACAGACTGCCGCTGGATACTGAAGGACGTGTAGCGGCGAGAAATCTACCAAGTCGCTTTGTGACAGGTTTGTGAAAACGGAGGGCCGAGGCCAAAAAGAGGCGGGCGGCCTGATTCGGCCGCCCGCTAGCTTGTGAGTCGATCTGTGAGCTGACCTTAAGCTGAGGCTAGTTGGCGAGGAAGCCGCGCGCGTTGGCCGCCGTCCAGCCAGTGGTCCAGAGCGGGGTGCTCGTGTTGCTGTCGAACGCACCGCGATACTCCACCGTTTCGATGAAGCCGCCACCGATGAAGGGGGCCGGATTGGTGTAGTTGGTCGGGATGCCGGTCGGGCGCGGATTCAGGGTAGCCGAACCGTTGAAGTTCTGGTCTTCGCCGAGCAGGCTGAAGGTGGCCGGGTTGACGAGGTTTCCACCGCCGTTGGCCAGCGCCGTTTCTTCGGCCGAGCTGGCGGCCGGGAAGCCGGAGGGCACATCGCCGAAGGTCACACCGGCGAGGCCGAGCGTGCCAGCCGCGGCATTGTCCGTGGCGTTGTAGCCCGGGGCACCGTCGGCATTGCTGACGGACAGCGGGTTGGTCGAACCGGTGTTGACGATGATGGAGTTCGCCACCCAGCCGTTGAAGCCGTTGCGCATCAGGATGCGGCCCAGGTCGCTGTTGCTGTGGGTCGCGGCGGAGGTCGAGGGCAGATCCGAGCCCACCACGGTCATGTTATACACGAAGGGGTAGGAGAACGGAACCGGACGGCCGTCGGCGTTCAGGGTCACGTCGTTGCTACGCAGGTCCCAGTCGTCGCCATCCCATTCGCCGGCTTCGTCACCGCTGCTGGAGCCATAATCACCGCTCGCGGCAGTGAAGTAGGGCATGACGACAAAGAGGAACTGCGCTTGACCGGTGTAGCCTTCGTCGAAGTCGAAGTGGTCGTCGCCCACAAAGATGGCGGCGAGGTGATCCACATTGACGGTGCCGCCGAAGAATTCGAAGCCGTCGTCCCAGTTGCAGTAGACTTCGATGTGGTCGACCGTGGTGCCGGAGCCGACGCCGCCGAGGGTCAGGCCGTTGATTTCGTTGGCATCTTCGATCACGTCACCGCCGTGGCGGATGGAGATGTAGCGCAGGATACCGGAGTCGTCGCTCGGATTGAAACCACCGAACTTGGTCTCGTTGGTCTGCGGATCGATGCCTTCGATGTTGCCGATGCCGGCTTCGGCATCACCGCCGGGGCCCGTGCCGATCCCGAGGTTGGTCGGTGCGTTGCCGAGCACCACGACGCCGCCCCAGAGTTGCAGGTTGGGCTCGCCCGCGGTGTTGAGGGGGGCCAGCGGGGTGTTGGCCGGATCTTCGTCGAGGAAGTCGTTTTCGTCGTGGATGCTGTCGTCGAAGCGCGTGTAGGCATTGACGCTGCCGTCGGCGTTGCCGTCATTGTTCACGTCGACCGCAGCGGTGGTGAAGATGATCGGATTGGTGGAGGTGCCTTCAGCTTCGATGCGACCGGTCCGGGCGACGAGCAGGGAGCCCGCGACGGCGGTGCCGTTGCGCGGTTGGCCGCGAACGACTACGCCGGGCTGGATCGTCAGCGTGGCGCCGTCTTGCACGAAGATGGGCTCTTCGAGGATGTAGGGAGCGCCGGTCGTCGTCCAAGTGGTGTCGGAAGTGATGTCGGAGGAAACGACCGTGAGGCCGAAAGCCGAGGAGACGGCCATCGAAAGGGCCGTAAAGCCCAGGAGGAGAGATTGCTTTTTCATGATGTGGTAGCGTAGTGCCGCCATCAGCGGCAGGGGTTGAGTCGGGTTAGAGTGCGAAGGCCGCCACTGTGGGTGGAATGTCCTTCGGGGTAAGGACGAAAAACCAACCCGAAATCTACCAACTGTTTTAGTGACGGTTATGATACACTCATGTGTCGCACCGGCTTTGTGAAATATATTGGTTAAGATGAGGCGCTTGCATCATCTTGGCGGGGCGTTTTGTGACAATTGTCGCACTTCTTAACGCAAGGCGGATTGAAGGCCCCAAGCCCGGCGTCGATCTCTACGTATCACGGTTTGCCGTGAAGCCCATGCTCCGTTCCAGAAATAAAGAAGCCCGAAAGGCGGCAAAACCTTTCGGGCCATAGCATAGCGGATGTTTACAGGTTTCCTTCGGCCGTGTCAGAGGCCTAAAAGCTGTAGCTGAGCGAAATCGAGTAGTCGCGGCCGACGCGGTAGCGACGTTGGTAGATGTCTTTGGACGTAGCGTATGGATCGTATTGCAGGCTGCGCAGGCTGTCGGTGAGATTCTTGATACTCAGGCTGAGTTGAAGTCCGTCGAGAAGGCGTTGGCGGGCGGTGAAGTCGACCCGGTAGTAATCGTTGAGGTAGAGGTCCATGGTGGGGGAGGCGGCGGCACTCGCGTCGAGAATCTCGCTGATGGCATAGTAGGCAATGGTGAGGCGTGTGCCGGACTCCTCGTGTTCGTATGTCAGGTCGGTATTGACGATCCATTCCGGTTGATCGAACAGACGGCGCTCCTGGCTGCTGCCGGTAAAAAGAGCATCTTCGGGGATGTCTACAAAGTAGGGATCCCAGTTGCCGACTTCGCGCTCGTAGATCGGCGAAACCTCTTTCACCACTGCATCGATATAGGTGTAATTGCCGCCGATGCTGAAGTCTGACCAAAAGTCTCCGAGGAACCCCAGGTGCTTGCGAAACTCCAGCTCGAGGCCGTTGAGGTAAGCGGTGTGGTCGTTATTTACCCAAACATAGTATTCACCATAATTGGTGCTATCCATCTGAACCTTTTCGATGGGGCGGTCTACTTCCTTATAGAAAAGGCTCATCGCAGCGAGGTCGCCTTGGGCGCCCCATACGTACTCGGTCCGAAAGTCGGTACTGCGGACATCGGAGGTCTCCAACTGCGGATTGCCGAGGTTCTGCTCCAGGGAGTCCGGTGTGAAGGCCATATAGGCGGTATACTCCCGAAAGGAGGGGCGCGCGACGGTCTCTCCGTAGTTGAGGCGGACGGAAAGTCCTTCGATCGGGCGGTAGGCCGCACCGAGCGAAGGCAGCAGAAAGACCCGGTCCAGCGTGCCTGCCCAGTAGGTGCCATCGTCGCCCGGGCCCAGGTCGAAAACGGGGCCGATCCCGAGCGATTCATGGGTGAAGAGCGAGGTGATGCTGGCGAGCTTGCGATCAATGTAGATGGCTTGACTCGTCATCTCGAGGCTTTCCGCCCGAGCACCTGCGATTAGATCGACCTTGTCGAAGAGCGTGAAGACTCCCGAGACATATGCCGCCTTGATTTCGCGAAGCGAATGGGCGGTTACGTCGCGATTACTGGTCTTGGGGATAAACGCGGTGGCGGACCCATTGGCACTGAAAAGCTCTTCGGCGTCTTCGTCTCGTCCGCTTACGACGAATAGACTACGCCCCTGCAACACGTCACGGGTTGATTCATCGTAAGAGGCGCCTCCGCTCAAATCCAAAGTGGAAATGGTGTTGAAAATGAATTCGTATTCGAGATCGGTGCGCGCAAAGTCCTGTTCCTCGTCGATGAAGCGCCAACTTCGATAGTTGCTGCTGCCTTCGTCGCGCGAAGTGTCTGAGCCGAAAACGCCCTCGGAGGGGACATAATAGTATTCGAGATACCGTGCATCCGGTTCTTCCGTCGAGGTGGTGTTGTGGCTTAGCGCCCACTCGGCTTTAAGGGGCGTGGCACCTACATTGTTGAAATAGTGCCGACCTAGTAATTGGAGGCTGCTGAGGGTGCGTTCCTCATAATAGATGATGTCGCGGTAATACAGGTCGTCTATCGCTCCTTCGACATTGGCCAGACGTGATTTCAAAAGGCCGCTCCCAACGGGCCTTTGTGGCCCCTCAAGGCTATAGGCTCCCTCGAAGTAGGATGGCGTCGGTTCGTATTCAAAGCGCCCATCTTCAAATTTGAAGACGGTATCTTCTCCCACTCTGGAGTGAAAGCCGGTGAGCGTGATTTGGTGATTGCCTCTTGGATCCAGGTCGAATTGAAGCGCGGCAAGGGCCGTAATATCGATTTCAGCCTGCGAATGAATATAGTTGAACTGCGGATCGTGGGACGGCAGTAGGCCGTAGGCTATCGAAGGGACCGTCAAAAACGGATTGAGGAAGGTATAGCTTGAGGTCCAGCGCTTCTGATATGACCCGTCTTCCGTCTTGTAGGAGCTGTCATAGGCCACGGTAGTGAGGATGCGAAACTGACGGTCGAAAAGCCCGAAGCCGCCCCCGGCGCTCGCGGTAAAACCCAGGCCGAGAGGTGGGCTCTCATGTTGCCCAACCAAATCCACCCCCTCCGGCAGGGTGTAGTTCGCACCGTCCTGAGCCCAAGGGCGCTCAGGGCTATAATCGGAAACGTGCGCGTAACGGTAGACGCCAGTCCCATCGTAGCCGAAGACCTGGGTGATGCGGTCGTTGGTGCCCATGGCCCAGGAGTCGCTGCGGCCGGCGTTGGTGTAAGTCACGTAGTCGCGCTGGGCGCGGTCGTTGAACTTGGTGCCGAAGCTGATGTCCGCGAAGGGCTCGTTGGGGATGCGGGTCGTGACGATGTTGATGAAGCCGCCGGCGGCGTTGCCCGGCCCGTCGGGAGAGAAGGTCTTGGAGACTTCGAGGCGGCTGACGATGTCGGTGGAAAAGAGGTCGAGGTGCACGCCCTGCTTTTCGGGGTCGGCGCTGGGCACGGGGATGCCGTTGACGAGGGTGGCGCTGTAGCGCTCGGAGAGGCCGCGGATGACGGCGAAGCGCCCTTCGGCGACATTGACGCCGGCGATACGGCCGATGGCCTCGCTCATGTCGCCTGCGGCGTAACGCGACATGTCGTCGGCCGAGAGCATGTTCTGGAACTTCACATCCTGCATGCGCAGCTCCAGCGTCTCCATCTTTTCGTTGTACTCGCCCTCGACGGCAAAGGCTTCCAACTCGAAGGTCTCGAGATCGGGCTGGGAGCGACGGCCTTCCTGCGCATTGCGGGGGGCATCGTCTCTCAAGGGGCGCAGCGTGTCGCCTTCGGCAAAGAAGCGCACGGCGATCTGCCGATTCACGCGCTCGAAGACGATGCTCTTGCGGCTGGAAATGGCCCAGAAGGCTTGCGCGAGCGAGAGCGGGCTCTCGCTCTGCGGCAGGCTCAGTGCGGCGTCCAGCGGCAGGTTGTCCGTGCGGTAGGCGAAGGAAAAGTCGGTCTGCTGCTCGCAGGCGGCGATGAACTGGCGCAGAGTCAGCGCGTTCTCGCTCTCGGGCAGCGTGACCTGGGTTTGCATCAGCGGCTGGTCGTGCCCGTAGTCAAAGGTCTCGGCAGCGAGGGACGCGGTCAGACTCAGTGCGCAGAGTAGCGCACCGCCCCGGGCCAACTGGGCGAGCCAGCCCTGGCGCCGGACGAGAGAGCGGATGAACGCGGAAGAAGAAGAAGAGATCGGTCTCACGAGTATCTGTCGGATTGGGTTCAGCACAGACCGCTGGCGTGGCGACCGCTCCACGTCAGGCTATCTCCAGCCCGTCAATGCACAGCGACAGAACGACCACTGCCAGTGGTTCCGCCGATGGACGAACGATCGCCCCCAAATCTACCAATCTCGTTGCGTGACGTTTTGGTGACACCTGCTGCGGCTAATGCATCAGCTCCTTGAGCCGCTCCAGCAATTTCGCCGCACACGGATGCCAGCTTCACCTTCGTCCGTCCCGGAGCGTCGAAAATCCCTTTGTGGTCGACGCCGGCGGGCTGCACACCAGTCGCACTTCTTAACGCAAGGCGAGTTGAAGGCCTCAGGTTCGATATCGGGATCTACGTATCACGGTTTGCCGTGAAGCCCATGCTCCGTTCCAGAAATAAAGAAGCCCGAAAGGCGGCGAAAACCTTTCGGGCCATGGCATAGCGGATGTTTGCAGGTTTCCTTCGGCCGTGTCAGAGGCCTAAAAGCTGTAGCTGAGCGAAATCGAGTAGTCGCGGCCGACGCGGTAGCGACGCTGGTAGTAATCCTGCGTTGTCAGATACGGGTCGTACTGCACGCCGCGGATGCTGTCGGTTAGGTTTTTGACGCTGAAGCTGAGATGGCAGCCTTCGAAGAGTTGCTGACGTGCAGTAAAGTCGATGCTATAGAAGTTGTCGCTATACTCATCATGCGTCACGCTCGACGACGCAATGCCTCCAGAGGTCAGGATCTCGCTGATGGCGTAGTAGGCTAGGGTCAGGCGCGAACCCATATCTGCGTTGTCATAAGTCAGGTCGGCGTTGACAATCCACTGGGGCTGGTTATAGAGACGGCGTTCCGTGCGCGGGCCCTCAAAGATGATGTCGTCTGGGCGAGGTAAATTTGGGCGCGGATCCCAAGAGCCTCCAGGCCTGGTTTGCTTTTCGATGAGTGCGTCTGATACTGCCACGACGGCGTCGATGTAGGTGTAGTTGCCGCCAATGCTGAAGTCATTCCAAAAGTCGCCGCCCAGCCAGTGGGGTATGAAGGTGAGGTATTGGCGAAACTCTAGTTCGAGCCCTGTGAGGTAGGCGGTATTAGGATTATTGACCCAGGTGTGATACTCGCCGACCGAGGTGCTCGGCACCTTGACCCGCTCAATGGGGTGGTCGACTTCTTTGTAAAAGAGGCTGATGGCGGCCAAATTGCCTTCATCGCCCCACAGATACTCGGTGCGAAAGTCGGTACTGCGCACATCGGAGGTTTCGAGTTGCGGGTTGCCGAGTGTCTGACTTAGCGAATCCGGTAGAAAGGCTAAGTATGCGGTGTATTCGCGGAAAGAGGGTCGGGCAACCGTTTCGGTATAGTTGAGGCGCAGCTTCAGGTTGTCGGTAGGCCGATAGGCCAGCCCGACCGAAGGCAACAGAAACACGCGATCAAGCGTGCCATTGATGAAGGAGCCATCTTCTCCAGGGCCAAAACCGAAAATATTAGTCAGGCTGAGATCCGTTTCGCCGCCAATGAGGGATTCCACACTCTTCGTTTTGCGGTCGGACGGATACTCGGTAAAGCTGCTCATCTCAAGGCTCTCGGCGCGCGCCCCTGCGATGACATCAATGCGGTCGAAAAAGGTAAAGACACCGGAGAGATAACCCGCCTTAAGTTCGCGGCGGGCTTCGGACGTCACGTCGCGGGCGCCTCCAGACGAATAGTAGCGCGCATCGTCGGCGCTGAACAGTTCCTGTGCGGTGGTCTGAGTTGAAGCTAGGCGAAAGGTGGTACGCCCTTGCAGGACATCGCGATCGGAGTCGTCGTAAGAAGCGCCGGAAGAGAAGATCGCGCTGAAGTTACGGCCGAAGATCGATTCGTACTCGAAATCCAAACGGGCGAAATCCTGAGCTTCGTCAATGAAGCGCCAACTGCGGTAGTTGTTGCCGGCCAAGTCTCGGTTGGTTGAAGAATCGTAGACGCCTTGGGAAGTAAGATAGACATACTCGGCCGAGCGCGCGTCTGGTTCTTCGGTTGAGGTGGTGTTGTGGCTTGCGGCCCAGTTGACCTTGAGCGGCGTCTCTCCCGGGATATCAAAGAAGTGATCCCCCAGTAGTTGCAGGCTGTAGAGGCTGCGTTCCTCGTAAAAAAGCAGGTCCCAGTAATAGTAGTCATCGACCGCACTCGAATCATCGCTTACGCGCGTTTTCAGTAATCCTCCCCAAGGTCGCTCACTCGAGAAATAGACTTCACCTTCACGCTCATATTCAAATTCGCCATCATCGAACTTCAGAACGGTGTCTTCCCCCACTTTGGACATGAAGGCGTTGAAGGTCAGCGTGTGGTTGCCTTTGGCATCGAGATCGTACTGCAGAGCCGCCAGTCCCGTCAGACTTACGGTCGCGACCGATTGGGTGTAATCGTAGAGCGGTCCGTGGGAGGTCATGGTGCCATACCAAAGGTCACTCACCATGGTATAACCACTGCCTTCGTTGATGAGCGTTATGTTGGTTGGCCATCGATCCTCATAAAAGCCGTCTGCCGTTTTGTAAGAGCTGTCGTAGCTGACGGTGGTCAAGATGCGAAAGCGCCGCCCGAGCAGTTCGGAGCCACCGCCGCCACTCGCGGTGAAGCTGAGCCCCTGGGGCGGGCTTTCGTGCTGGGCCACCATGTCGATACCCTCCGGCAGGGTGTAACGAGCCCCATCTTTTACCCACGGCAGTTCCGGGCTGAAGTCACCCGTGCTTACGAACTTGTAGTTACCATTAGCATCGTAGCCGAAGACCTGGGTGATGCGGTCGTTGGTGCCCATGGCCCAGGAGTCGCTGCGGCCGGCGTTGGTGTAGGTCACGTAGTCGCGCTGGGCGCGGTCGTTGAACTTGGCGCCGAAGCTGATGTTGGCGAAAGGCTCGTTGGGGATGCGGGTCGTGACGATGTTGATGAAGCCGCCGGCGGCGTTGCCCGGCCCGTCGGGAGAGAAGGTTTTGGAGACTTCGAGGCGGCTGACGATGTCGGTGGAAAAGAGGTCGAGGTGCACGCCCTGCTTTTCGGGGTCGGCGCTGGGCACGGGAATGCCGTTGACGAGGGTGGCGCTGTAGCGCTCGGAGAGGCCGCGGATGACGGCGAAGCGCCCTTCGGCGACATTGACGCCGGCGATGCGGCCGATGGCCTCGCTCATGTCGCCTGCGGCATAGCGCGACATGTCGTCGGCCGAGAGCATGTTCTGGAACTTCACATCCTGCATGCGCAGTTCCAGCGTCTCCATCTTTTCGTTGTACTCACCTTCGACTGCAAAGGCTTCCAGTTCGAAGGTCTCGAGATCGGGCTGGGAGCGACGGCCTTCCTGCGCATTGCGGGGCGCATCGTCTTCCAGGGGGCGCAGCGTGTCGCCTTCAGCAAAGAAGCGCACGGCGATCTGCCGATTCACGCGCTCGAAGACGATGCCCTTGCGGCTGGAGATGGCCCAGAAGGCTTGCGCGAGCGAGAGCGGGCTCTCGGTTTGCGGCAGGTTCAGCTCGGCGTCCAGCGGCAGGTTGTCCGTGCGGTAGGCGAAGGCAAAGTCGGTCTGCTCTTCGCAGGCGGCGATGAACTGGCGCAGGGTTAGCGCGTCCTCGCTCTCGGGCAGCGTGACCTGGGTTTGCATCAGCGGCTGGTCGTGCCCGTAGTCAAAGGTCTCGGCCGCGAGGGACGCGGTCAGGCCCAGTGCGCAGAGTAGCGCACCGTCCCGGGCCAACTGGGCGAGCCAGCCCTGGCGCCGGACGAGAGAGCGGATGAACGCGGAAGAAGAAGAGATCGGTCTCACAAGAATCTGTCGGATTGGGTTAAGCATAGACCGCTGGCGTGGCGACCGCTCCACGTCAGGCTATCTCCAGCCCGTCAATGCACAGCGACAGAACGACCACTGCCAGTGGTTCCGCCGATGGGACGAACGATCATCCCAAAATCTACCAATGTCTTTGCGTGACGTTTTGGTGACAGTGTTTCGTGGCTAACGTATCAGCTCCTTCAGTCGGTCCAACTCTGGCGCTAGCTGTTTCATCGCCAATACCATATGGTTTTGGACCGTCCGCTCCGAGATGCCGAGAATCTCGGCGATCTGCCGATAGCGCATGCCTTCAAAGCGATTGAGCCGAAAGACCAGGCGACGCTGGGGTGGCAGCGCTTGTATCAGGGTATCGACTTCGCGGCGGACCTCTTCATACTGGTTGGAGTTCCGCTTGGGTGCTTCCGAAGGCAATTCATGAGTCCCGACACTGTCGATGGCCGAGACGGGCTCGCGGCGGCAGAAGCGCACCAGATCCACCGATTGGTTCTTCACCGCGATGAAGAGGTACGTCTGCAGGTTTTTGCGGATCGTGAGGATGCGATGGCGTGCCCAGAGCGTTTGGAAAACGTTTGCAACCGCTTCCTCTGCCAGATCCTTGCGCTGGACGATGGTATAGGAAAACCGGCAGAGACGTTCGTAGTAGCGGAGGAAAATATGGCGCAGGGCTGCTTCGTCGCCCCGTCGTAAAAGGTCCATCAACACATCGTCAGACATCGACGCGTTTGCTTTTGGAGAGGAGCTCGGATCTTCGTGCATACCGGTTTTCAGGGCTTTTCGCAGGCGAGGCTTCGAACAGACGTAGCCAGGCAAGAGCCCGCGAAGGGGTGACGTTCCGATGTCGATAGGAGAGGTCGGGACGCTGAGCCGGTCAACTCCAAAAGTTTTGTTCATACAATTGTCACCAGAGAAAAAATTGTCACGCTGCTTGGTAGATTTAGGCTCTAATGGCCGACCGTAAGATGAGCGAAGTATGAAAGAAGATGCCCACAGTGACGCGTTTACGGCCTTGTGCCTGCGCTATCTTTCCGGCGAGGCGGGGAGCGAGGATCGCCGTCAACTCGTTGCGGCACTTCAGGATCCGCAAAAGAAGGCCCACTTCGCCGCGTTGGAGAAGCAGTGGAACGGCGTCGGCCCCGCGTCTGTTACGGAACCGAGTTTTGAGGCAGAGGCGGCCTTCGAGCAATTTCGCCGCACACGGATGCCAGCTTCACCTCCGTCCGTCCCGCAGCGTCGAAAAGGGGGGCGGCGACCGGGGCTCAACCTGCCGCTATTCTTTTTTGCGGGCTGCCTGGCAGTGGCCATTGCGGCGTATTTCTGGAACACCACGCAGGTCGACGGTCCGGCACCGGAAAAGTGGGTCGAGCGTTTGAGCCCGCCCGGCCAGAGCTCGGTTTTGACGTTGTCCGATGGCACGCGCATCTACCTCAACGCCGACAGCCATCTCTACATTCCGACCGCGTTTGGCGCCACCGATCGCCGTGTGCGTTTGGAGGGGGAGGCGTTCTTTGAGGTCACGCACGATCCGGAGCACCCCTTCGTGGTCGACGCCGGCGGGCTGCGCACCACCGTGCTGGGCACGAAGTTCAACCTCAAGGCATACGACGACAGCCCGGTACAAGCGGTGTCGCTGGTCGAGGGCCGGGTGGCGGTCACGCCCCCCGCCGGCACGGCGGGCGTCGTCGAGCCGGTGGTCTTGAAGCCCGGCTCGGCGTTCGAGCTGGACCGTGAGACCCGTCAATCCAGCACTCACCCCTTTGATCTGAGCAAGGCGGCCACCTGGCGCTTCAACCGGCTGACTTTTGACGATACACCTTTGCCAGAGGCAGCTCGCATGCTGGGGCGGCGCTTTGGGGTGCCGGTCGAGGTCCAGGGAACCAAGGCCGCGCAACACCATCTTACGGCGGAGTTTGAGCACGAATCGTTGGAAGAAATCCTCGACGTGCTGGGCAAGACGGAAGGCCTCCACTCCCGCGTTGTCCGTAATAGCACTTATCTTGAGAAGGTGATTTTCGAGGTTGACGCCGAGGCGGACATACCATGAGGGATATAGGCGACCTTTCTCTCGCATGAAGCCGTTTTCGATACTGGCGCTCTGGTTTGCTGTGGTCGGCGTATCCGCTGCGGATCAACTGTCGCAGACCCGTCAGTTGATCGACCGGTGGGTGGAGACCGAGCGTCTCATCGCCCAGGAAAAGGTCGAGGCCGAGCAGGATATAGCGATGCTGCAATCGACTCGCGACCTGCTCCAGCAGCGGATCGAGGCCGTTCGAGCAGAGATTGACCACCTCGAGTCGGCTCAAGACGTTTCCGGTGAGCAGCGCGTGGAATTGCGTGAGGCCCAGGCACAGCAACAGGAGATGAGCGATGCGCTGGTGGAGGCTTTGGCGAGCTACGAGTTGCAGTTGAAAAATCGCTACAGCGCGTTGCCATCACCCTTGCAGGAGCGTCTGCGGGCTCAGTTTCGCCAGTTGCCCAATGATCCTGCTCATACGAGGGCAACCGCCGGGGAACGCCTGCAGACCGTGCTGTCGATCCTGGAGGAGGTGGCCCGGTTCAACGAAACCATCACGGTGGCACACGAGATTCGCACCCGTTCCGATGGCACGCGGATTCAGGCTGACACGGTCTACTGGGGCTTGGCGTTCGCGCTTTCGGCTTCGGTCGCCAATGACGAAGCCTACCTTGGGCGGCCGCAAGCAAATGGGCCTTGGCAATTCGAGCCTCTGGAGGGGCGGGCGGCTGCGCACGCCTTCGAATTGGTGCGCATGGCCGACGGGTCGAACGGCGATGTCCATTACGTGTCTTTTCCCGTCCCAGTGCCGATCCCCGAAAAGAGCGAGGGTCAGCCATGAGCCGACAGGCGGGGTGGGGGCTGCTACTGGCAGTGGTGTTGGCAACCTGTCGCCTCGCCGCTCAGGCGCCATCGCCTCAGGCGGTGGCGGAAGCCAGGCTGCAAACCAGTCTGGAGGAGCTGGCGCAGGTGCGGCAGGAAAATACGGCACGTATCGCCCCCCTTTCCCAGGAAGTGGGCGCCCTGCAGGAACAGCTGGCTGCGCTGGAAGACCGGGAAAGAGAGCTGCGACTGATCCAGGATCAACGGGCGCAGGATCTGGCAGCGCTGGAAGCCGCAGTTACCTCTGCACAGGAACAGCACGACGCTATTTACCGCCAATTGGAGAGCTTCGCCGCCGATTTTTCATCCTGGATCCGTTACAGCGAAATTCCCGCATATGAGGACCTGATCGCGGCCGCGGAAACCGCGCGGGAGCATCCGGATCTACAGCCCCGTGAACGGCTTGAGCGGCAGTTGGCGTTGATCGACGAATCATTGATCCGGTGGCGGCAGCAGGAGGGAGGCCGCGCCTACTACAGTGAGGCCTTGGGCACGGATGGTGTGCTCCGAGTCGGGGTGTGTTATACGTTGGGCCCAGCGGTGTATTTTGAAAGTTACGACGGGACGTTGTCGGGCTGGGTGGAGAAACGCCCCAATTCAAACTTTGCGACCGTGGTGTCGATCCCGGGGTATGAGCGTCTGGAGCTACACGATGCGGCGGAAGGGACACCGGCCTGGCTGCCGCTGGATCCCTCCAATGGGCAGGCCTTGCAGGTCGTCGAGTCAGCGCGCCGGCTGGAGGATTACTTGCGGGACGGAGGCCCGATCGGTTACGTGATCCTTGCGCTGGGGGCGACGGCCTTTGCATTGGCACTGTTGAAGTTGTACTGGTTTTTTAACTTCAAAACCGCTTCATCGTCTGATGTTGCCGCCATTTTACGGCACCTGCAGGAGGGGCACCCGCGAGCGGCACTGGATTGCGCGGAAAAGCTGGAGACGGTCGACCGCGAACTGCTGATGACCGGCGCGCGCCATTACATGGAGCCGAGAGCTGCGCTGGAAGAAATGATGTACGAGCGCATCGTGCTGATCCGTCCAGAGCTCGAGCGCTACCTGCCCTTTCTTTCCCTGACGGTGGCCGCGGCGCCCTTGCTCGGCCTGTTGGGCACGGTGGTCGGCATGATCAAGACCTTCAACCTCATCACGATTTTTGGCACGGGAGACGCAAAAAGCCTTTCGGGCGGCATCTCGGAGGCGCTGATCACAACCGCGCTCGGGCTGATCGTGGCCATCCCCGTGCTGTTGCTGCATGGCGTCATGTCGCGACTGGCGCGCCAACGCGTGGCCCGGCTGGAACAGACGGCGATCGCGTTTCTGAACGGGCTGGACCTGATGCGGCCCGACCCAAACCCCATCCTGACCGGAACGGCTCCGAAGCATGGCTCTTGTTGAACAGCTCTGGGCGCTGGGCCAAAGCGGCGGGTGGGTCATGAGCGCGCTCGCCCTGCTCTCGGTGTCGCTCTATACCTACGGGTTCTGGGTTTTGTTCGGCGCCCGTGCCTGCCAGATTGAAGGCGCGTCGGGAACGGAATGGCCGTTGTGGATTGCGTTTCCCCGGACCGCGCCAGAGGGCTTCACGCGCAACGTCTTGACCTGCGTCCTGAGCGGGGGAGGCAATCAGGTGCCTCCGGTGGTGCGCCAGCGCTTTGCCGAAGTGCGCTCGGCCACGGTCGGGACACTGGAGCAAAAGATCCGGTTGCTGGATACCCTGATCGCGGCGGCTCCTCTGCTCGGCTTGCTGGGCACCGTGCTGGGATTGCTGGCCACCTTCACGGGGCTGTCGGATGCCCACGGTGGCAACGAATCGCTGGACGACGTGGCGCGGGGGATCCGCCTGGCGCTCGTTACCACCGCCAGTGGGTTGGTGATTGCGCTGCCGGGGCTGTATCTGTCGATGTCGATCCGGCGTCACCACCAACGTTTCTCCCTGCAGCTGCAGCAATTGGAATGCGCGGTTCTGGCGTCGCTCGAGCAGCTTGGCGCCGCGCCGCCTCTGGATACCCCACCGGGCGGCACCTCCATTTATCGATTCCCGGGCGCATGAAGTCCCACCGAAGTCAGTATCTGGAAGAGGGCGGCGAGGATGGGGCCAAGGTCGATCTGTCGCCGATGATCGACTGTATTTTCATTCTCCTCATCTTTTTCGTCGTGACCACGGTATTTCTGGATGAGCGCGGACTGCAGATGCACCAGCAACCGGAAGCGGGCGATGATGTTTCGGGGGCCGTGCAACAACTGGTGGTCGAGATCGCGGCCGACGACTCGGTGGCGTTCCAGGGTGCGCCGATTCCGTTGTCTCACTTGAGCAACCGCCTGCAGTTGGCCCGCCAACAGGGGCGGGAGGCACGGCTCACCATCCAGGTCGCGGGGCAATCGCGCCACCAGATGCTGGTGGCCGTCTGGGATGCCGCCCGGCTCGCCGGGATCGACCAGATCACCTTTTCCACGGAGGATTGACCGGGTGAGGCGCGATCGACTGCAGACGCAAACGGACGAAACGGTAGGCATCAACCTGTCGCCGATGATCGACTGCATCTTCATCCTGCTGATCTTCTTTGTCGTGACGACGGTGTTTGTGGAGACACCGCAGGTGCAGATCATCGAACCGGCCGCCTTGAGCGATGAAGCGCTGCAGGACAGCAGCATCATCGTGGGGATCACCGAACGGGACGAGATCGTCTACGCAGGGCGGGCGGTCGAACTGGCGGGGTTGCGCTTGCGGCTGCGCCAGCTGTTGCAGGACCGGGATTACCCGGTCGTCATCCAGGCCGACCGCAATTGCAGCCATGCGGCCTTTTCCCGCGTGTGGACGACGGCCGAGGACGCCGGGGCCAAGCGGATTCGGGTCGCCACCAAGGACGAAGCCGAGTGATGGAAGGCCGTTTTACACCGCCGGTAGCACGCCGGCAGGGATCGATTGCGTGGTTGTTGGGCGTTGCGACCACGGTGGTGCTGTTTTTGTTGATCCTGTCGGCTCTTTCGCTGGGCCCGCATGAACGCAAGCCGGTGGCGATCGAGGTGCGCCCCTTGGCGTCGGCTCCGCCGGCAGCGTCGCCGCCTCCAGGAGACACGCTCCCCAGCTCAGCCGCTCCCAGCCTGCCAGCGCCCCGCCTGGAGCCGGCACAGGCCGAAGCCGGCGCTGAGCCGGTCCCGCTGGCCTCGGAAAATGTGGAGGTGCTGCAGGGCCTCGGCTCCGGCGGCCTGGCGCAACGGTCGACCGACTTCGACCCTGCTGGGCCCCCCGGAGCCGAGGGGGCGGAGGTGCTCGATCGCCGGCCTCAGATGCTCGACCGCAGCCCTCTGGTCCTGCCGGCGCAGATCTTGCGCAGTTACCAGGGCACCCGTGGGTTCTTACGCGTGCACTTGCTGCTGGACGAGCAAGGTCATGTCCTCGAGGCCTGGGCGGAGCAATCGGCGTTACCGGAGCCGGTTCAGACGGCCATTCTGGCGGAGCTGCGCGCACGACGCTTTACCCAACCCACGCGTGGCGGCGAGCCCGTCCGCGCCAATGTGATCCTGCCGATCCCCGTCTCGCTCAAATGAAGTTGCTGCCCTTCTCATTGCTCCTGCTCTTGACGCCCTGGCTGGCCGCGGGGGCGGCGTCGGCGCTGCCTGAACGGATGCTGCACGATCCGGATTGGCGGGCAGGCTTCCTGGGCAGCTACCGGGTGTTGCCAGATGTCGAGCCGGAGGTGTCGCCGCAGGATCAGCGTGATTTGAGGCGAGCGCTCGAGTTGCTGGAGACGGACGAGCACCAGGCCATCGGCTTTTTGCAGGCGGCGCTGGAAGACGGGGGCGGGGCTGCGCTCAACCTCGTGCTGGCCAACCTGTATTTTCAGCAGGGAGAGCTGGAGGCTGCGGCGGCGCAATACGAGGCGGCCCTCGAGCGTTTCCCAAGCTTTCGACGGGCACAGGAAAATCTTGGTCTGCTCGAGGCCCAGCGGGGTCATTACGCTGCTGCGGTCGCGCACCTCGGCAAAGCCATCGAGCTGGGCGCGCGGGAGGGCAGGGTGTATGGCGCCCTCGGCTACAGCCTGCTGAAGTCTGGAGACGCAGTCGGGGCCGAAGCCGCTTACCGCCAGGCGCATTTAATGGATACGGAGGCGCTGGATTGGCAAATCGGCCTGGCCCAGGCCCTCAACGACCAAAGGGACTATCGGGCGGCCATTGCGTTAGTCGAGTCGCTGGTGGACCGTTGGCCGGAGAACGCGCAGTTGTGGCGTTTACTGGCTCAAGCTCACCTGGCGCTGGAAGAACCCGTCGACGCGGCCAAGGCACTCGAGGCCGGGCGTCTCTACACCGGGTTGGATACGCATTCCCTCACCTTGCTGGGGGATATTTATTACAACGCGCAGATGTTCGGGAGAGCGGCGGATCTCTATCGCGAGGCGGTGGAGCAGGGGCAGACGGCAAGGGCTCTCGACCCGGCCCTGCGCATGGTAGAGTTGCTCTTGCGTCAGGATCGTCTCGAACAGGCGGAGCGTCTGGTAGGTCTGCTGGAGGGGCGAACCCGGGACATGAGCCACTCACAACAGTTGCAGGTGCTCGGCCTGAGGGCCAAGCTGCTGCGCCGACAGGGCAAGGTGGATGAAGCAACCGAAACGTGGCGCCGTCTCGTCGACCTCGATGGGACCGACGGCGAGGCCTTGCTCGAGCTGGCGGCGTGTCTGTGGCAGCAAGGCGAACCGGTTTTGGCCATGGAGCGATTGAAGCAGGCCGAACGGCTGGACGCATCCCGTTATGATGCCCTCTTGCAACATGCACAGTATCTCGTGGTAAAAGAACGTTATGCAAAGGCCGTCGATTTGTTGCGGCAGGCATGGGAGTTGAGGCAGGAGCCACGCGTCGCTCGCTATCTCGATCAGGTCCAGGCGGTGGCGGAAGCGGTGGATCGTTCCGCCAGATAAACGGTTTTTTCGGCTTGATTAACCAGGATCTCTAATAGGCATCATTCCGCGGCTTAACGCGCGATCCGATGGTTTGTCCGACGTGAAAGATGCTGGCAGTAAGACGCTTGCGGCATACCCCTACGGCGCATGAGCAGTGCTATCATCGTGAGCTTGGTATTCAGCGACGGAGTGGCAGGGTATTAGGGATTAAATAAACGGTAGGGTTTAACCCCTGAAAAACGTTGTCATTAGTAAAGTTTCGGATCAAGATTCCGACACTAATTGCCTAAGCATCCTGCGGCTGCAGGCCGCTGCGTCAGGTACTCCGTCTTTCTCTAATGAAATTTTTACCTCCCGCTATCTCTCAAAGTCGTCTGACCATGAAGCTGGCTAACGTTTTGTTGTTTGCATTTACGGGCTCGGTCATAGCTGTGAATCAAGCATCGGCCCAGATGGGACCTCCTTCGCGCGAACAAGCTGAACGCCTGCGCCAGGCGGAAGAAGCCGCTCGCGAAACACCTCCTGAAGTTTCGGTGGATCAAGAACAGCCGGCCGAATTGAGCAGTGACAACGCCTCTACGGTGTTCATCCGCCAGATCGAGCTGAACGGCAACACCGAGTTTACCGATGCGGAGCTGAGCTCCGTGCTGCCCGCTGTGGGGCGCGAGATGAGCCTGCCGGAATTGCGCCAGGTCGCGCAGCAAATCGAAGCCTACTACCACGAGCGCGGTTTTGCCCTGACGAAGGTGATGATCCCGCAGCAGGATGTGCCGGCCCAGGACGGCGTCGTGCGCATGCAGGTACTCGAAGGCACGCTCGGCAAGATCGTCGTGCAGGGCAATCGACGTTTTTCGACCGACCACGTGATGGGCTATCTGGGGGGGGCTGCCCCAAGGCCAGGCCCTGCGCCTGGACCCGGTTGCCAATGCCCTCTACGGGATGAACGACCTCTCGGGCCTCAGCTTCAAGGCGACGTTGCAGCCCGGCACGCAGGTCGGCGGCACAGACCTCGTGGTCAACGTCAAGGAAGACAAGCGGGTCATTTCGGAACTCGAGCTGAATAACTTCGGCACCGAAAATACGGGCGAATACCGTTTCATCCCCAGCGTCACCCTCCCGAACTTCAGCGGGCGCGGCGACGAACTCGGCGTGGCAGTCGTCTCTGCCTTCGACGCCAACGAAACCCTTTACGGCACGGGCCACTACAGTCGCCCGGTCGGCTACAACGGCCTGGCGCTGAACGGCTACGTCTCCGCCGGTCGCTACGAGATCGGGGAGGAGTTTGCGTTCCTCGGCTCGGAGGGGGAGAACTTTTCCTTCGGCGTCGGGGCCAGCTACCCCATCTTCAAGACGACCGAGCGCTCGCTGATGGTCGACGGCTGGTTCAGCTGGCTCGACTCACAACAGGACGCCGCCGGTCAGACGATTTTCGAGGACAACATCCGCAAGCTGCAGCTCGGCCTTTCCTTTGACGACAAGGACTCGAGCGGGCGCACGATGGCCTCGGCCAAGATCCACCAGGGTCTCGGTGAGGTACTCGGCGGCATGGAAAGCGATTCGACCGACTCCAGCCGCGGCGATGCGAGGGCCGACAACGTCTTTACCAAGCTCAGCTTCGACGTCGCCCGCCTCCAGCGCATCAACGACCGCATGTATCTGATCGCCCGGTTCTCCGGCCAGATCGCGGCCAACACGCTGGTGGCCTCGGAAGAGTGGTCCATCGGCGGCGCCAACTCGGTGCGTGGCTTCCCACAGGGCATCCACCTGGGCGACCACGGCTACACCGCAAACCTCGAGTCGCGTTACACTGTCTTCAAGAGCACCAACGATTACCAGTTGGTGGCTTTTGTGGATCAGGGCGCGGTCTATTTGAAGAATCCGCTCCAGCACCAGGCGGACAGTTATTCCATCGGCGGCGCGGGGGTCGGCACCCGGGTGGCCATTGGCGAACATGCCAGCATCCGCGCGGATGTGGCGGTGCCCTTCGGCGAGGAAGCCGAAGATGACGTCTCACTTTACCTGCAAGGTCGTTTCACTTTCTAACCTGTTTTTCTCATGAGCAAAGCTCGCACCAACCTTTTGGCAGGCCTCAGCTCCTTTGCCTGCATCACCTCCGGTATGTTTGCTGCCACCGGGGGCGACATCGTTCACGGTGATGGCTCCATCAACACCGAGGGCAACACCACGACGATCAACCAGTTGACCGACAAGATGGTCATCAACTGGGACGATTTCGACATCGCGGCGGACGAACTCGTCCAGTTCCAGCAAAACAGCAACTCCTCCGTGGCGCTGAACCGCGTCACGGCCGGCGGCCCCACCGAGATCTACGGTGAGCTGACCGCCAACGGACGCATCTTTATCCTCAATTCCGCCGGCATCCTTTTTGGCAAGGACGCTTCGGTGGACGTCGGGGGCCTGCTCGCCACGACGCTGAGCATCCGCGACGAAGACTTTCTCGGCGACAACTTCCAGTTTGAGCTCGATGACACCGCGGCGCTCTCCTACGTCGTCAACAAGGGCAAGCTGGAGGCGCGCGAAGACGGCTTCATCCACCTCGTAGCGCCGGGCGTCCAGAACTCCGGTCTCATCGTAGCCAACGTCGGCGACGTGGTCCTGGCCTCGGGTGACAAGTATGCGGTCGACTTCTCGGGCGATGGCCTGGTCAGCTTTGAGGTCTCGGGCGAAGTCCTGTCCTCGGTCACCGGCCCGGACGGCGAATCCCTCGAGGCGGCCGTCAGCAACACCGGCACGGTCCAGAGCAAAGGCGGCCGTGTGGTGATGAGCGGCGATGCGGCGCGCGACATCATGTCTTCCGTCGTCAACAACGGCGGTATCGTCGAAGCGACCTCGCTCGACGGCAAGGGCGGCTCGATCGAAATGACCGGCCGCGGCGCCGGCCAGGTGGTCAATACCGGCACCCTGGATGCCTCGGGCCAGACCCAGGGCGGCAATATTTCTATGACCGGTGAGTTGGTCGGCCAGTTTGGCCGCGCCAGCGCCGACGCCGAAAACGGCACCGCTGGCAAGATCAACCTGTATGCGAGCGACACCGTCGCGTTGACCGACGGCAGCGAAACCACCGCCAGCGCCTTGAATGAAGGGCAGGGTGGCGAAATCCTCGCGATCGGCGAAAAGGGCCTCCTGCTCGGGAGCGATGCCAGCGTGGCGGCCAAGGGCGGTGCCCAGGGTGGCGACGGCGGTTTTATCGAGACCAGCGGCTATGAAGGCTTCCAGATCGGCACGACAGCAGACGTCTCTGCCGCCGCCGGTAACGCGGGTACTTGGCTGATCGACCCGAACGACATCGAGATCGTGGCGGGTAATGGCGCGACGCGGATCAATGCGGCCAACCCCTTTGCCAGCACGGCGGACAACGCGCAGCTCGGCGTCGACCTCATCCTGACGGCCCTCAACTCCGGCAATGTCTCGATCACGACCCAGGACCAGGTCGGCAGCGGCGAACGGGGCGATATCACCCTGTCGACCGATCTGCTGTATGGCAATAGCGCCGACCGGACGCTGACGCTCAATGCGGCCAACGATGTTATCATCAACAATAGCATCCAGGCGACCGGGGGTAAGCTGAGTGTGACGCTCAACGCCAACTCCGGCGCGTCGGCCAGCGGCTCGGGCATGGTCGAGATCAATGGTTCGATCACGACCAACGGCGGCAATTTCAACGCCACGGGCATCGACTTTACGTCCACCACCGGCGGCGGGATCCAGACCAACGGGGGCAGCGCCACCATCGGCAATACCGGTGATGTGACGCTCGGGGGCACCCTGAATGCCGGGGCCGGGCAAATCTCGGTCTCCAACTCGGCCAACCTCGCGATCAACAGCTCTCTTACCAGCATCGGGCTGGTCGACCTTTACAGCTTTGGCGACATCACGGCCAACGCCGACGGTTCCGTGACGGCTACGACGGTCAACCTCACCACCCAGGCCAACGGGGGCGTGCGTGGGGGCTCCATCGGGGCCAACGGAGCAGCGATCAAGATCGCGGCCACTGGTACCGTCAGTGCAACGGCTGACGATGGCGATGTTTACCTGCAGAGCACGGGCCCGTCCCTCAAACTCGGCAACGTTTACGCCCGCAACGCGGGTCTCGTCGCGACCGAAGTGGGCGGTACCATCGCCAACCAGAACCGCACGATCGACATTTCCGCGCAGGGTGACGTGACCCTGACCGGTCAGGTCGCGGCTTCCGACGTCGTCACCATCGATACGACCGGCGCGATCATCGAGAGCACGAGCGGAGTCGACTTCGTCGCCACGACGCTCAACCTTTCCGGCACGGCGATCGGCACCAGCGGCAATGCGCTGGAGACCTCCGTCGGCACGCTCAACGCCACGGCCACGACCGGCGGCGTGTTTGCCAAGGAAACCGATACCCTGACGACCGGTGACATCTCCGCGCAGGGCAATGTCGGCCTGACCACCGACTCCAACGGGATCGCCCTCGGCGGGACCACCGGCATCGACTCCGAGGGCTCCGTCACGCTGACCAGCGCCGGCGCCATCACCGACGCCAACGGCAATGCCAACAACATCGACGCCAAGACCGTCACGCTGACCGCCCAACAAGGTATCGGCGCCGGCGACGCGCTCGAGTTGTCCAACGTGTCCTCCAAGCTCAAGGCGACCGCTGACAATGGCGACATCGCCCTCTCGCACACGGGCGACCTGACCCTCGGCGAAGTTATCGCCAAGGATGCGGGCACGGTGCCGCTGGAGATCGAAGGCGAGATCGAGAACCCGACCCACAACGTCACGATCGATTCCACCGGCAAGGTGACGTTGACCGCGGGCGTCACGGCTTCGGATACCGTTACGCTCCACACCGCTGGCGAGATCGTGGAAGACACCGCGGGCGTGGACTTCACGGCGACGACGCTCGACCTCTCCGCTTCCTCGATCGGCACCAGCGAGAACCCGCTGGAAACCTTCATCGCCAACCTGAATGCGGTGACGACCAACGGCAGCCTCTGGGTGACCGAGGCCGACCGCGTCCGCACCGGCAATATCAGCGTCACGGGCGGCGACTTTGGCCTGACGACCAACCTCAACGGCATCCAGCTCGGCGGTAGCGGTATCGTAAGCGACGGCAGCGTCGAGATTACGGCCGATACCGACATCACCGACGACAACGGCAGCGCGACCAACATCGACGCAGGGACGGTCGTGCTGGACGCCGGTGGGCACATCGGTGGCGCCGACAGCCTCGAGCTCGCCAACACCACCGACCTGAAGGCCACTACGGATGGCGAAATCGGTGACATCGGCATCACCGACACCGGCTCGCTGACCAAGCTCGAAGCCTGGACCGAGGACAATGCCGTCTCCATCACCCACGCGGGCGGTGCCTTCAACTTTGACGGCACGACCAAGCGCCTGACGCTGACCTCGACGGGCACGCCGCTCGAGTCCCTCATTTTTGAAAACAGCGCCGGCAACATCGAAGTCGCCGGCCTCGACCTGACGGGCGGCGACGTTTCCCTCGGTGCCGACGGTGCCATCACGCAGAGCGGCACCAACGCGATCATCGCGGATTCGATCGAGATGGCTGGCACCAGCCTCGGCGCTGCGGGCAATGCCATCCGCACGGATGCCGCCCACCTCGACGCCACCGGCACCGCCGGCAGCGTCTACCTGCGCAACGCCCAGTCGCTCACCCTTTCCGCCGCTGCGATCGGCGACGGCCACGACCTGGAAGTCGTCAACAGCGGTGACTTGACGGTTGAGCTCGCCAGCGGCGGCAACGCAGTCGATCTCACGGCCAACGGCGGTTCCATCCTCGACGGCAACCCGGGCATGTCGAGTGTGGTGGCCACTGCCGGCGCCAAGCTGACCGCCACCGGTGGCAGCATCGGTACCAGCAGCCAGTCCCTGGGCACCGCTATTACGGGCGATCTGGAAGCTTCCAGTTCGGCGGACGGTGTTTATCTCCAGAATGCCGGCTCCCTGGATTCGGCCTCCATCACCGCGACTGGCGGTGACATCAAGCTGGAGAATACGGGTAACGTCGGCCTCGGCTCCCTGGATGCCGACGGCAACGTGACCCTGGATGTGCTGGGCGATGTGACCGACGCCGCCGATGACGACAGCGGCACCCCGTCGATCGACATCAAGGGTCAGGACCTGACCGTCAATGCGACCTCTTTTGGCGCGGACACCGACCACAAGATCGAAACGGACGTCTCCGGCGAGGCGCGCATCACCACGCTCAACGGCGGCATCTACCTCAAGCAGCTGAACGCTGGGCAGGTGCTCGACCTGGTCACGGCCAATGCCGGCGGCTCAGGCAGCGACATCGAGGTGACGGCCAACGGCACGATCAACCTGGGCAAAATCACCGCGCAGGCCGACCGCGTCGTCCTGATCTCCGAAGACGGCCAGATCACCGATGCTCACACCACGAGCGGTGAAGCGGCGGTGACGGCGAAAGAACTGCTGCTCGATGCGGCGGACGGGGTGACCGGTTCCAACGGCGGCGACATCATCCTCAACGTCAGCGTGCTCTCCGCCAGCGGCGGTAGCGGCGATGTGGCGGCCTCCAACCAGGGGCCGGTCTTCCTCTTCTCCTCGACGCTCAGCGGCAAGGGCAACGTCTCCATCGCGGCGACGGACATCATCATCGTCGACAGCTCGGTGGCAGCCAACGCCAACAATGGCGCGTTGCTCAGCCAGAGCGCGGGCAGTGTGGTGACGGTGGGCAGCGGCGGTCTGAACCTGAAGGCTACGGGCGGCGATATCGTCTTCCTCAACCAGAACGACACGCTCGCGACCACTGGCTCCGGTGACATCAACCTCACCGCCCAGCTCGGCACGGACAACCTCGGCGTCAGCTCCGGCGGTCACATTATCGCCGGCAACCTGAAGACCGCGGGCGGCGATATCAAGCTGGAGGCTGATCGCGATGTGACGATCGGCAAGCTCGATGCCGTCTACGGCGGCGGTGACGTTTCGATCATCGTGCCCAACGGCATCATCATCGATGGCAACGGCACGGCGGAAAACCTGATCGGCAACAAGGTCTCCATCGTCGTCCAGAAGCAGGACACGGTGGAGAACACGCTGCGTCAGACGCTGGCCATCGCCGATTTCTCGGGCAAGACCTCCGACGTCAATACATCCAATCTCGTTCTCACCATCGAGAACAACAACCTCGCGGCCGAAACGAACCAGGCAGCGGTCGCGGCCTCGAATTACCAGAGCAAGCTCTCGAACTACAATTCGAAGAACCGCACGGCGGTTCGCGAAAATACGACGCTGAGCATTTATCAGACGATGAGCAACACCTTGGCGACGGCCGTCAAGGTGGCTCAGCTGGCAAAGAACGTCATCGCCATTCCTTCCGGCGGCGCTCAGGCGATCCCGCTCAGCGGTGACGGTGGCGCGGAAACGGGGGATGCCATTGCGGAAGTGGCCCTCGGCGTCGCAGACTTGGCGCTCGACAGCTATGACCGCTACGTGCTCGGGCCGCAGGCGACCAAGGCTGAAAACGCCAGCAATGCCCTGGCGACCGCCGAGGCTGAACTGACGGCAGCCACGCTGGACAACCAGGCGGCGGTCAGCGAGCTCAATTCGGCCCGGGACGACCAACAGGTCGCACAGGAATCCTTTAACACCGCGCTGCTGATGCAGGCGGCCAGCGCCAAGCTGCTGCAGCAGAGCTACGCCGTGCTTGCGACGGACAACCCCGTTGGCACTTCGACTCAACCACTCGGCGTCTCGGCCTCGCGCGTCGATGTCTCGACACTGGGCCAGCTGGATACCTACGTCTCCCTCGAGTCCAAGGGCGCCAACCCGCTCGGCCTTGGCGACATCAGCACCATCGGCACGAGCGATATCGACGTCACCGCGCTCAACGACATCATCGTCAAGGGCCAGGTGGGCAACTCCTCCACGCAGGACGTGCGCCTCACCTCCAGCAACGGTGAGATCGACGGCACGGCCAATACGACTGACGACACCGTCATCGCGGAGAACCTGACGCTGAAGGCCGCCACCGGCATTGGCACGGATTCTTCGATCAACACCAAGGTCGATAACATCGCCGCGCAGAACACGACCGGCGATGTCTCCGTCATCAACACCAATACCACCAACGCCCTCACGATCGCAGATCTCAACGGCGTCAACGGGGTGTCTTCCGACGGTGACATCGATATTACCACCAGCGGTGACCTGCGCCTGTCCCACGTCATCAAGGACACCAACCTCGCGACCGACCACACGATCACGTTGGTCAGCGGTGGGTCCATCATCGACACTCAGGGCGGCGACACGACCAACCTCAACGCGGCAGGCGTCGCGTTGACGGCTGATACCGGCATCGCCAGCACCGACAATTTCCTCGAAATCGAAGCCCAGAACCTCGAGGCAACCAGCGCCACCGGCGGCCTCTACGTGGTCGACAACACCGGCAGCCTGAACCTCGGTAGCGTCAACCCGACGGCCGGCAATGCGCTCTCGGGCGTCAGCACCACGACCTCCGGCGACGCGATCGTCATCGTCAAGGACGGCAGCCTCACCACGAGCGAGGCCAGCAACGTCATCGACGACATCCGCCTCGAGTCCCGCGAAGCCGCCGAAGGCACCATCGCCAACATCGGGCTCAACGGCAGTGTCACCTCGCAAAAGGGCAACGTCAGCCTGATCTCGACCGACAGCATCAGCCAGGGCGTGAACGGCGACGTCTTCACCCAGGAAGAGGGCAAGACGATCGACCTGAAGGCCAGCGATGCAATCTCGATGGTCAATGGCGCGCTGACGCAGAGCAACAACGGCGTCATCCGCTATGAAGCGGGTTCGGGCAACATCACCGTGGGCGAAATCGCTACGGGTGCGGCCGGCACGACGACGGGCAAGGTCGGTCTTTTCGCGGGTGGCAATATCCTCGATCTGGCCGGCGACAACGCGACTGACATCACGTCGCAGGACCTCATTCTACAGGCGGGCGGTTCGATTGGGCAGGGCACCAATCACCTCGATACGCAGGTGGCCAACCTCAGCGCCCAGGCCACCAATGGCGCAGCCTTCATCACGGAAGCGGACGATCTGACCGTGACCAACCTCACCACGCAGGTGAACCGCGTGCAGGTCGACGGTAGCCTCGTCCCGACCACGGTCGATACCCAGGAAGACCTCAGCACTGCGGGCGACCTCGTGGTCAGCACGGGGGACGGCAGCCTGACGGTCAACGGCGGCACCGACGCTTCCGGCGTCAGCGCGGGCGACGACCTGCGCCTGAGTGCGGGTGAAACGGCTGAAGTCACCACGGCGGACCTGACGCTCAACGCCGATGTGCGCGCAGCGGGCAACATTTCTCTGCAGGCGGCCGACGACGTTACGCAAAATGCCGACGGCGACCTCAGCACCACGACCGACGGCAAGACGATCGATGTAGCCGCCGACCACGCCATTACGATGGTGGACGGCGCACTGACGCAGAGCGTCAACGGCGCGATCCGTTACGAAGCGACCACGGGTGACATCACCCTGGGCGAGTTGAAGACGGGCGAGGCGGGTACCACCACCGGCAAGGTGGGCGTCTTCGCGACCAATGGCAGCATCCTCGACCGTGCGGACGATACTTCCGCCGAGGACATCACCGCCCAGGATCTGATTCTGAATGCGGGCACCGCCATCGGCGAGAGTGACAATCACCTCGATACGCAGGTGGACGTGATCAGCACGGCCTCGGGCACGGGCAGCACCTTCGTTACCGAAGCCGACAGCGTGACGGTGGACGATCTCGGTATGAGCATCAACCGCGTCCAGCTCGACGGCAGCCTGGTAAACGTGAGCAATGGCCAGGAAGACCTGACCAGCGGCGCGGACCTCGTGCTCAACACGGTGGACGGAAGCATCACGGTCAACGGCGGTACGGATGCCGCGGGCATCGTGGCGACGGACGACCTCCTGCTCAATGCGGGTGAAACCGACGAAACGACCGACGCGGACATCACGCTGAACGCCACGGTGACTTCGACCGCCGGCAACGTCTCGATCGTTTCCGAGGACAGCATCACGCAAAATGTCCACGGTGACGTCTTCGCGACGGCGGCAGACAAGGCGATCGACTTGAAGGCCGACGATGCGATCACGATGGTCGACGGCGCCCTCAGCCAGGCCGCCAACGGCAACATCCGCTACGAAGCGGGCACCGGCGACATCACGCTGGGTGAATTGCAGGCGTTTGATACGATCGGCGTGTTCGCCACCGACGGCAGCATCCTCGACCTCGCGACCGATACGTCAACGCAGGACCTCACCGCCCAGAACCTGATTCTGGATGCGGGCACCGCCATCGGTGAGCCCACCAACCACCTCGAAACGCAGGTGGACGTGATCAGCACGGCTTCCGGCACGGGCAGCACCTTCATCACCGAAGCCGACGGCGTGACGGTGGACGACCTCAGCATGAGCGTCGATCGCGTGCAGCTCGACGGCTCGCTGGTGGAAGTCGACGATGCGCAGGAAGATCTGACCAGTGGCGCAGACCTGGTGCTACGCACGGTTGATGGCAGCATCACCGTCAACGGCGGGGCCGATATCGCAGGCATCGAAGCGGCGGAAGACATTCTGCTGGTTGCCAACGAGTCGAGCGAAGTGACGGATGCGGACATTACGCTGAATGCCTCGGTCACATCGACGGGCGGTAACATCAGCATGAGGTCCTACGACGATGTGACGCAAAACGCCGACGGCGACATTTTTGCCCAAGGCGAAGGCAAGTCCATCTATGTGGGGGCTTACGACAACATCGCCATGGTGGACGATGCACTGACGCAGAGCACCAACGGCACCATCGTCTACAGCGCCTACATGGGCAATGTCACGCTGGGTGAGTTGAAGACCGGCGAAGCGGGCACCACCACCGGCCAGGTTTGGGTCGAAGCCGGCAACGACATCCTCGATCTCGCGGTCGACAGCTCCGTGCGAGACATCACCGCGCACGACCTCGTTTTGGATGCCGGTCGCGGCATTGGTGAGCCCACCAATCACATCGACACGCAGGTCGAGGTGATCAGCACGGCTTCCGGCACGGGCAGCACCTTCATCACCGAGGCCGACGACATCACCGTGGATGCGCTCAGCATGAGCATCAACGGCGTCCAGACCGATGGCACTACGCAGGTGCAGAGTGACGATCAGGAAGACCTTTCCAGCGGCGCTGATCTCGTGCTGCAGACGCTCGACGGCAGCATCACCGTCAACGGAGGAAGCGACGACGCGGGCATTTTGGCGACGGACGACATCCTGCTCAGCGCGGGTGAAACCGACGAAGCCACGACGGCCAACGTCAAGGCCGACGCTACGATTACCTCGACCGACGGCAACGTCTCGCTCATCGCCAAGGACAGCGTCGAGCAGACCGCCAAGGGCGATGTCTTCACCCAGACCGACGGCCAGACGATCGACGTGAAGGCCGCCGACGCCATCACGATGCAGGACGGCGCGTTGACGCAGAGCGTCAACGGCGCGATCCGCTACGAGGCGACGACGGGTGACATCACCCTGGGCGAGCTCAAGACAGGCGACGCGGGCCTCACCACCGGCAAGGTGGGCGTGTTCGCGACCGCCGGCAGCATCCTCGACCGCGCCGACGATACCTCCGCGCAGGACATCACCGCACGTGATCTGATCCTCAATGCGGGTACGGACATCGGCCAGGGCAACGACCACCTCGATACTCAGGTGGAAGTGGTCACGACCGATTCGGGCACGGGCAGCACCTTCATCGATGAGGCTGACGCGCTCACGGTGAACGATCTCAGCATGAGCATCGACCGCGTGCAGTCCGACGGCAGTCTGGTCAATGTCGACAACACCCAGGAAGACTTGACCGCGGGCACCGACATCGTGGTGCGCACGCTCGATGGCAGCCTGGTGGTCAATGGTGGCACGGACGATGCCGGCATCGAAGCGGGTGAAGACATCCTGCTCGAGTCCGGTGAGTCGGTGGAAGCCACGAACGCCAACCAGACGCTGAATGCCACGGTCACGTCGACCGGCGGCAACATCTCCCTGGTCACACAGGACAGCATCACGCAAAACGTCCACGGCGATATCTTTAACCAGCACGACGGCGGCTCGATCGATCTCAAGGCCGATCACGCCATCTCGATGGTCGACGGTGCGCTGACCCAGAGCACGAACGGCGAAATCCGTTACGAAGCGACCACGGGCGACATCACCCTGGGCGAGCTCAAGACGGGCGACGCGGGCACCACCACCGGCAAGGTGGGCGTGTTTGCGACGGCGGGCGATATCCTCGACCTGGCCCTCGACAGCTCCGCGCAGGACATCACGGCGCACGACCTGATCCTGAGCGCCGGCAGCGATATTGCGCAGGCCACCAACCACCTCGAAACGCAGGTGGATGTGATCAGCACGGACTCGGGCACGGGCAGCACCTTCATCACCGAAGCCGACAGCGTGACAGTGGACGACCTCAGCATGAGCGTCGACCGCGTCCAGCGCGACGGCAGCGTCGAAGCCGTCGCCAACGCCCAGGAAGATCTGACCAGCGGCGCGGACCTCGTGCTCCAGACGGTGGACGGCAGCATCACGGTCAACGGCGGCACGGATGACGAGGGCGTGGTCGCGACGGACGACATCCTGCTCAGCGCCGGTGAAACGGCCGAAGGGACCATCTCCAACGTCAAGACCGACGCCACGGTCACCTCGACCGCCGGCAACGTCTCCATGATTGCCAAGGACAGCGTCGAACAGACCGCCACGGGCGACGTCTTTACCCAGACCGACGGCAAGACGATCGACGTGAAGGCCGACGACGCCATCACGATGCAGGACGGCGCGCTGACGCAGAGCGTCAACGGTGCGATCCGTTACGAGGCCACCACGGGCGACATCACCCTGGGCGAGCTGAAGACGGGCGACGCCAACGTGACCACCGGCAAGGTGGGCGTGTTCGCGACCGCCGGCAGCATCCTCGATCGCGCGGACGATACCTCCGTGCAGGACATCACGGCGCACGACCTGATCCTCAACGCCGGCACGGCGATTGGCGAAGGCGATAACCACCTCGACACCCAAGTCGAAATCATCACGACCGCTTCCGGCACCGGCAGCACGTTTGTGACCGAGGCCGACGATGTGACGGTGGACGACCTGAGCATGACGATCGACCGCGTGCAGGCAGACGGCAGCCTCGTCACCACCGCCCCGGATGTGCAGGAAGACTTGCGCTCTGGCGCCGATCTGGTGCTCCAGACCTCCGAAGGCAATCTGGTCGTCAACGGCGGCACGGACAGCACCGGCGTGGTCGCGACGGACGATATCCTGCTGCGTGCGGGTGAATCGACCGAGGTCACGGGTGCCGATCTGACGGTGAACGCCACGGTCACTTCGACCGACGGCAACGCCACCCTGCTCGCCGACGACAGCATCACGCAAAATGTGGACGGCGACGTCTACACGCTGGCCGACGGCAAGACGATCGACGTGCAGGCTTCCGACGCCATTTCGATGGTCAACGGTGCGCTGACCGAGAGCAACAACGGCGCGATCCGCTACGAGGCGACCACGGGTGACATCACCCTGGGCGAGCTGAAGACGGGCGACGCCGGCACCACTACCGGCAAGGTGGGTGTGTTTGCCACCCAGGGCAGCATCCTCGATCTCGCGGTCGACAGCTCCGCGCAGGACATCACGGCTGAAGACTTGATCCTGAGCGCCGGCAGCGACATCGCGCAGGCCACCAACCACCTCGAAACGCAGGTGGAAGTGATCAGCACGCATTCGGGCACCGGCAGTACCTTCATTACCGAAGCCGACAGTGTGACGGTGGACGACCTCAGCATGAGCGTTGACCGCGTGAACACCGACGGCACCACCCGCGTCATCTCCAACACCCAGGAAGACCTGAGCAGCGGCGCGGACCTCGTGCTCAACACGGTGGACGGCAGCATCACGGTCAACGGCGGCACGGACGACGCGGGCGTGGTCGCGACGGACGACATCCTGCTCAACGCCGGTGAAACGGCCGAAATTACGGATGCCGACCTGACGGTGAACGCTACGGTCACCTCGACCGCTGGCAACGTCTCGGTCATCTCTCAGGATAGCATCGAGCAGACGGCGACGGGCGATGTCTTCACCCAGACCGACGGCAAGACGATCGACGTGAAGGCTGATGACGCCATCACGATGCAGGACGGCGCGCTGACGCAAAGCACCAACGGTGCGATCCGTTACGAGGCGACCACGGGCGACATCACCCTGGGCGAGCTGAAGACGGGCGACGCCGGTGTGACCACCGGCAAGGTGGGCGTGTTTGCCACCAACGGCAGCATCCTCGATCGTGCGGACGATACTTCCGCCGAGGACATCACTGCCCAGGACCTCATCCTGAGCGCCGGCACCGCGATCGGCGAGCCCACCAACCACCTCGATACGCAAGTCGAAGTGATCAGCACGCATTCCGGCACGGGCAGCACCTTCATCACCGAAGCCGACGGCGTGACGGTGGACGATCTCAGCATGAGCATCGACCGCGTCCAGCTCGACGGCGGCCTGGTGAATGTGGCCAATGGCCAGGAAGACCTGACCAGTGGCGCGGACCTTGTGCTCAACACGGTGGACGGCAGCATCACGGTCAACGGGGGCACGGACGCCGCGGGCATCGTGGCGACAGACGACATCTTGCTCAACGCGGGTGAAACCGACGAAGTCACGGATGCCGACATCACGCTGAACGCCACGGTCACTTCGACCGCCGGCAATATCTCGATCGTTTCGGACGACAGCATCACGCAAAACGTCGACGGTGACGTCTTCGCGGAAGCTGATGGCAAGACGATCGACGTGAAGGCCGACGACGCTATCAGGATGGTGGACGGCGCGTTGACCCAAAGCACCAATGGCGCGATCCGCTACGAAGCGACCACGGGCGACATCACCCTGGGCGAGCTCAAGACGGGTGACGCCAATGTGACCACCGGCAAGGTGGGCGTGTTTGCCACCAACGGCAGCATCCTCGATCGTGCGGACGATACTTCCGCCGAGGACATTACGGCCCACGACCTGATCCTGAGCGCCGGCACCGCGATCGGCCAGGCCAACAACCACCTCGATACGCAGGTGGAAGTGGTGACGACCGATTCGGGCACGGGTAGCACCTTCATTACGGAAGCCGACGGCGTGACGGTGGACGATCTCAGCATGAGCATCGACCGCGTCCAGCTCGACGGCAGCGTCGAGGCCGTCTCCAACACCCAGGAAGATTTGACTAGCGGCGCGGACCTCGTGCTCAACACGGTGGACGGCAGCATCACGGTCAACGGTGGCACGGACGCCGCGGGCATCGTGGCGACGGACGACATCCTGCTCAACGCCGGGGAAACCGACGAAGTGACGGATGCCGACATCACGCTGAACGCCACGGTCACCTCGACCGCCGGCAATATCTCGATCATCTCCAAGGACAGCATCACGCAAAACGTCGACGGTGACGTCTTCGCGGAAGCTGATGGCAAGACGATCGACGTGAAGGCCGACGACGCCATCACGATGGTGGACGGGGCGTTGACCCAGAGCACCAATGGCGCGATCCGCTACGAAGCGACCACGGGCGACATCACCCTGGGCGAGCTCAAGACGGGCGATGCCAACGTGACCACCGGTAAGGTGGGTGTGTTTGCCACCCAGGGCAGCATCCTCGATCGTGCGGACGATACTTCCGCCGAGGACATCACGGCCCAGGACCTCATCCTGAGCGCCGGCACCGCGATCGGCGAGCCCACCAACCACCTCGATACGCAAGTCGAAGTGATCAGCACGCACTCCGGCACGGGCAGCACCTTCATCACGGAAGCCGACGGCGTGACGGTGGACGATCTCAGCATGAGCATCGACCGCGTCCAGCTCGACGGCAGCGTCGAGGCCGTCTCCAACACCCAGGAAGACCTGACCAGCGGCGCGGATCTCGTGCTCAACACGGTCAACGGCAGCCTCTACGTCAACGGCGGCACGGACAATACCGGCGTCGTGGCGACGGACGACATCCTGCTCAACGCCGGGGAAACGGCCGAAGCCACCAACGCGAACCTGACGGTCAACGCCACGGTGACGTCGACGGATGGCAATGTGTCCATCGCCTCGAACGACAGCATTGAGCAGACGAGCACGGGCGACGTGTTCACGGAAGCCGAGGGCAAGACCATTGACGTGAAGGCGGACGACGCCATCACGATGAACAATGGTGCGCTGACCCAGAGCACCAACGGCGCGATCCGTTATGAAGCCACCACGGGCGACATCACCCTGGGCGAGCTGAAGACGGGCGACGCCAACGTGACCACCGGCAAGGTGGGCGTGTTCGCGACGGAAGGCAGCATCCTGGATCTCGCCGCCGACAGCTCCGCGCAGGACATCACGGCGCACGACCTGATCCTGAGCGCCGGCACCGCGATCGGCCAGGCCAACAACCACGTGGATACGCAAGTCGAGGTGATCAGCACGCACTCCGGCACGGGCAGCACCTTTGTCACGGAAGCTGATAGCGTGACGGTGGACGACCTCAGCATGACGGTCGACCGCGTCCAGCTCGACGGCAGCCTCGTGACGACCGCCGCCGATGTGCAGGAAGACCTGACCAGCGGCGCGGACCTCGTGCTCAGCACGGTCAACGGCAGCCTCTACGTCAACGGTGGTACGGACAACGCGGGCGTGGTCGCGACGGACGACATCCTGCTCAACGCCGGTGAAACGACCGAAGCCACCAACGCGAACCTGACGGTCAACGCCACGGTGACGTCGACGGATGGCAACGTTTCCATCGCTTCGAACGACAGCATTACGCAAACGAGCACCGGCGACGTGTTCACGGAAGCCGAGGGCAAGACCATTGACGTGAAGGCGGACGACGCCATCACGATGAACAATGGTGCGCTGACCGAGAGCACCAACGGCGCGATCCGCTACGAAGCGACCACGGGTGACATCACCGTGGGCGAGCTGAAGACGGGTGACGCCGGCACCACCACCGGCAAGGTGGGCGTGTTCGCGACGGAAGGCAGCATCCTCGACCTCGCGGTGGACAGCTCCACGCAGGACATCACGGCACAGGACCTGATCCTGAATGCCGGCACCGCGATCGCTGAAGCCAACAACCACCTCGAAACACAGGTGGAAGTGGTCACGACCGGTTCGGGCACGGGCAGCACCTTCATCACGGAAGCCGACAGCGTGACGGTGGACGACCTCAGCATGACGGTCGACCGCGTCCAGCAAGACGGCAGCCTCGAAGCCGTTGCCAACACCCAGGAAGACCTGACCAGCGGCGCGGACCTCGTGCTCAACACGGTGGACGGCAGCCTGACGGTTGACGGCGGCACCGATGACCGCGGCGTTGTGGCGACGGATGATATCCTGCTCAGCGCCGGCGAACTCGCCGAAGGCACCAGCGCCGACCTCAAGGTGAACGCGGCCGTGACTTCGACCAGCGGGAACGTGTCGCTGACTTCCGTGGACAGCATCGAGCAAACCGCTACGGGCGACGTCTCCACTGAGACCGACGGCAAGACCATCGACGTGCTCGCCCAACAAGGCGACATCGTCATGGCCGATGGCGCGGTCACGGAAAGCGTCGACGGCGCGATCCGCTACGAAGCCCGGGACGGCGACATCACCCTCGGACAGATCCGCACCGGTGACGCCGGCACCACGACCGGCAAGGTGGCCCTGATCGCCAACGACGGCAGCGTCCTGGACCGCGCGGACGACACGTCCGTCGTGGACGTCGTCGCCGGAGGTTTGATCGTCCAGGCGGGCGACCAGATCGGCACGGAGACCAACTCTGTCGAAACCAATGTGGACACGCTCGCTGCTGCGGCCGGGACCAACGCCTACCTCACGGAACTCGATGGCGTGACAGTGGACGACCTGAGCCTTACGGTAGACCGCGTCAACACCGACGGCAGCGTCACCACGACGACCGCCGATGCGCTGGAAGATCTCACCGCAGGCAACGACCTGGTGCTCCGGGTCTCGGCGGGCGACCTGACGGTCAACGGCGGCACCGATACGGCTGGTATCTACGCTGGCAACAATCTAAAGCTGGATGTCGACCAGGGCGACTTGACCCTCAACGGCACTTCGGAAGTCCTCGGCGATGCGCTCGTCAACGCCGACCGCGGCGACCTGACGGTCAATGCCGCGATCGACACGACGGGCGACGCCACGCTGAACGCGACGCAGGGTAATCTGACCACCAACGCAGTCGTCACTACCGGCGGCAACGCCGAGCTGAATGCGGCTGCGGGCGACCTCACGGTCAACGACGATGTCGTCACGACGGGCAACCTCGAGGTTAACGCCGACCTCGGTGACATCGTCACCAACGGCCAACTGACCACGGAAGGCAATGCACGGGTGAACGCTGGTGCCGGTAACCTGACGGTCAACGGCGATGTGGACACGACCGGTAACCTCGAAGTCAACGCCGGGCAGGGCGACCTGCTGGTGGAAGGCGACGTCGTGACGGGCGGGAACACCTTGGTGACGGCGGGTGAAGGCACGCTGACGACCAACGGCACGATCGATACGACCGGCAACGCCGAGATCAACGCGGGCTTGGGTAATGTGGCCGTCAACGGCGACGTCACTACCGGCGGCGATCTGGACGTGCTCGCTGGTGCGGGCAACCTGACGGTCAACGGCAACGTCGACACCGAGGGTGAAACGCTGGTTAAGGCCGATGCCGGTAACCTGACGGTCAACGGCGATGTGGACACGACCGGCAACCTCGAAGTCAACGCCGGGCAGGGCGACCTGCTGGTGGAAGGCGACGTGGTGACGGGCGGGAACACCTCGGTGACGGCGGGCGAAGGCACGCTGACGACCAACGGCACGATCGATACGACCGGCAACGCCGAGATCAACGCGGGCTTGGGTAATGTGGCCGTCAACGGCGACGTCACCACCGGCGGCGATCTGAACGTGCTCGCCGGTGCGGGCAACCTGACGGTCAACGGCAACGTCGACACCGAGGGTGAAACGCTGGTCAAGGCCGATGCGGGCGATGTGACCACTACGGGCCGTATGCTCAGCCAAGGGAATCTTGAGATCAACGCCCTCAAGGGCGATGTGCGGGTGGCTGGCCCTTATCAGTCCAGTGAGCAGGATCTGAAGGTGCTCGCCGGGGAAGGCGACATCACCATCGACGGCGACATGTTTGCCGTTGGGCAGCTCACGCTGAAGGCCGATGCGGGTGACATCACCACCAATGCAGAGATTGGCAGCTACGGTCTGGCCTTGCTCGAGGCTGAGGGCAACCTCACGACCAACGGGCAGGTCAATTCGGGCGGTGATATCCAGATGCGCACCCACTCGGGCGATCTCACGGTCAATGCGGCGGTTTCGACTGATTTCGCGACGCACCTGAGTTCCGACACGGGCAATATCGTAACGAATGCCTCGGTTTACGGCTCTGCCGGGCTGGACCTTTCGGCGGGCACGGGTGACATCACCCTGAATGCCACCGCTGGCAGCGGCCAGACCGACATCAACGTCACGGCGGGCGGCAACATCACGCAGACGGCGGCGGGCGATATCCATGCCTCTGCCGCTGGCAAGGCCATCAATGTCACCGCTGGTGGTGACATCACCATGGCCGACGGTGCGACTGCCATGACCGACAACGGCGTGATCGACTACAGCGCGGGCGGCAACGTCGTCCTCGGCGGACTCGACGCTGGCACCAGCAACGTGAACGTCACGGCGACCGCCGGAGCGATCACCGATGGCGGCGACACCGACCTCGAGGTGGTGGCCAGTGAGCTGAACCTCACCGCGGGTGCAGGGGTGGCTCCGGACAGCAACGCTCTCGAGACCTCGCTGGATCGCCTGAGCGCGAACGTCGCGAACGGCAACCTGAGCGTGAACGAAGCCGATGCCCTCACCCTCGACGGCATCACGATGGGCAGCGGCGACCTGAACGTCTCCGTGGCCGACGGTTCGATCACGCTGGGCACCGTCACGACCGACGGCGATGCGACCCTTACGGCCGCGGCTGGCTCGATCTTCGACGATAACGTCAACAGCACGTTACTGACGGCCGATACGGCGAATCTGGTAGCCCGCGATGGCATCGGCACCGAGGGCGCACTGGAAACCCGGGCGATCGACACCCAGGTCAACACGCTCAATGCGACGGTCACCGGCGCAGGCGAGATCTACATCAACGAAGTCGACGGCATGACCGTGGGCGCCGTGGAAACCCTCGACGGCGACATCAACCTCGTGACCCAGTCGGGCGACATGACGGTCGACGCGATCACGGCGGGCGGCGAAGACGATACGGTCACGCTTGTGGCTGAAACCGGCTCCGTGCTCGGTGGGGCGGAAGGCGCCAACGTCAACGCCACCAACCTCGCGGTCTCGGCCGGTAACGGGGTCGGCAACGACACCAACGTGCTCGACCTCAACGTCGACAACTTCGTGGCCGATGGCGGCAACGGTGGCGTCCACGTCTCCAGCCAAAACCCCGACGGCCTCAACATCGGCGGTGTCACTCCGGGCATGGGCCTCGAAGACATCGAAGGCGTGAGCACCGACGGTGGCGACATCAGCATCCAGGCTGATACGCAGGTGACAGTGGCGGAGACGATCCGCAACGAAAACGGTGGCAACATCCGCCTGGATACGGACGGCGACATCCAACAGGACACGGACATCCTCGGCAGCGGCGAGGTCATCCTCAACGCGGGTGGCAGCATCACGATGGCCAATGACACGACGACCTCCAATACCGACGGAGACATCGTGCTGCGGGCCGGCAACGAGGTCGAGTTGAGCAGTGTGGTCGGCACGATCGACAGCACGATCACGATCATCTCGCCGACGCTCTCGACCCAGGAAGGTGCCCACCTTTACGCCGGTGAAGTCGACGTCTACTCCGTGATTGATCCGATTGAGCTGCTTGAAGTGTTCGACGACCAAATCCCGATCATCCGTCACAACGACCGGATCATCGGCGGGGTCGTGGTCCAGAATGCGGTCTTCAACGCCGAGGCGGTGGCCTTCCAGGATTCGGAGACCCAGTTCGCCTCCAGCGAGCCTGCCTACAGCACGGTGGCGTCGAACTTCCTCAACGCGGGCCTCTGGGAAATCAACGCCTTCCAGTTCGACGCCGATTCCGGCTACTGGACGCTCTCCTTCGGCGACGTCGAGTAAAGCGCCTCTTCTTTAATGCCAAGGGCCGGGTTGTGAAAACCCGGCCCTTGTTCTTTTTTAAAGCTCGTTGGCGGCGGAAGCGGTGCTCAGGCTTGCGGCTTTTCCTGAGGATTGTCGCTGGCGGCGTGCAGGCGCGTGAAGGCCTCGTTGAGGCGCTGGATGCGGGCGGCCACCTTGCCGGCGGCGGCATCGAGGGTGTAGCCTTCGTCCAGCAGTTCCTTGATCAGCAGGATGCGCTTGATGTTGAGGTAATCGAACTTGCGCACCGTGCAGTCCGGGTTGACGGGCTGGATGATGCCCTTCTGCTGCCAATAGCGCAGTTGACGCTGCGGGACGCCGGAAATCTCCGAGACTTCGCGGATCCCCACCACCAGCCGGCGCATCAGGTCCAGCTCGGCAGTCCATTCGGTCGGGTCGATTCGGTCGGGCATGGGGTTTGTGGAGTAATGTTACAATAATTGTCGTCGATTGACAATTGTTGTCGCTGCATGCATTCACAACTCGGGGAACACTACATGCAAGACCAATCCAATACCGACGCAAAGCCCGTCTTGACGCGGGGGCTTCTGTTGCTGCTGGCGGCGGGGACTGGGGTGGGTGTCTCGACGCTCTACCTCAGCCAGCCCATCCTGCACCTGCTGGGGGAGAGCCTGCATGCGGGCACGCAAGGCATGGGCGTCGTCACGATGGTGACGCAGCTGGGCTACGCGCTGGGCATCTTCTTTCTGCTGCCGCTGGGCGACGTATTGCTCAAGCGCCGCCTGATCCTCGTCAAATTGCTGATCATGGTCGCTTCGCTGGCGGCGGTGGGCCTGGTACAAAACCATCTGCAACTGGTCGCGACGAGCCTCTTCCTCGGCGTCTGCGCGTCGGTGGCGCAAGACTTCGTGCCGCTGGCGGCGGAGCTGGCCGAGCCCAGACGTCGTGGGGCCGCGATCGGCACCGTCATGAGCGGTCTGCTGCTCGGCATCCTGCTCTCGCGCACGTTCAGCGGCGTCATTGCCGACTTTGCGGGCTGGCGTATGGTCTTCTTCGCCGGGGCGGCAGCCGCGCTGGTGCTGACCGTGCTCACCTATTTTTATCTGCCGGTGACGCCGCGTAAACTTCAGGCGTCCTACGGCAGCCTCCTGCGCTCGATGGGCGGCCTTTTGCAGCGCTACCCAGAGATCGCCCTGAGCACGGTGGGGCAGGGTTTCCTCGGGCTGGTTTTCAGCGCCTTCTGGACGGTCCTGGCCTTCCACCTCAGCGGTCCGCCGTTCAACCTCTCAGCCTCGGCCATCGGGCTGTTCGCGATCATCGGGGCGGGCGGCACGATCTTCGCGCCCATCGTGGGGCGCCTGGCCGACCGCTACGGACCGCTCTTCAACATCCGCTGCGGCATCGGGCTGATCAGCCTCTCCTTCCTCAGCCTCTTTGCCTGGCCCTACTCGATGCCGGTGCTGATCGCCGCCACCGTGCTGTTCGATCTGGGGCTGCAACTGGGCATGATTTCGCACCAGACGATCGTGTATTCGCTGGACGACAATGCGCGGAGCCGGATCAACGCGATCTTCATCAGCGGCATCTTTCTGTTTTTTGCCGTGGGCTCGATTACGGCCAGCACGCTCTATGAGCTGGCCGGTTGGCGCGGCGTCGTCGGCCTCTGCCTCGCCAGCTGCGCCTGCGCTACCGTCCTGCACGTGCTGTTGACCCGCCAACTGAGCGGCGGAGAGGGCGCCGGGGTGACATGCGCGGAGGCAAACAGCGGGGCATGATTCGACAATGCCGCCCAGCGGCGCTAGGATGCAGGAACGGACCGGGTGAACCGGTCGCGTGCAAAACACCCCGTAGCTATGGCCATGTTTGACGATCAATTGAAGAAGGTTCGCGAAGGAAGCGGTTTTATCGCCGCGCTGGACCAGAGCGGAGGCTCGACGCCCAAGGCGCTGCGTGAATACGGCATCCCGGACGACGCCTACGACGACGAGGCCACCATGTTCGACCTCGTGCACCAGATGCGCAGCCGCATCATTTCCAACCCCGCGTTCGACCACCGCATCCTCGGCGCCATCCTCTTTGAGGCCACGATGGAGCGTCAGGTCGAGGGCATGCAAACGGCCGCCTACCTGTGGAAGCAGAAGCAGATCGTGCCCTTTTTGAAGGTCGACCAAGGCATGGAAAAAGAGCGCGACGGCGTGCAACTGATGAAGGAGATGGACCGCCTGGAGCACCTGCTGAAGCGCGCCAACGAAGAAGGCGTTTTCGGCACCAAGATGCGCTCAGTGGTCAAGGAAGCAAATCCGGCCGGGATCAAGGCCATCGTTTCGCAACAGTTCGACTATGCGCACCGTATTTGCGCGGCCGGGCTGGTCCCGATCATCGAGCCGGAGGTCGACATCAATTCGCCGACCAAGGGCGAGGCCGAAAAGCTCCTGCGGGACGAGATCCTGAGCCACCTGGACGGCCTGGATGAAAAGGAACTCGTGATGCTGAAGCTTTCGTTGCCCAACGAGCCTGGCTTCTACGAGCCCTGCCGTATCCACAAAAACGTCGTGCGCGTGGTCGCCCTCTCGGGGGGTTACGACCGCCATGAGGCGAACGTGCTGCTGGCAAAGAATCCGAAGATCATCGCCAGCTTCTCCCGCGCCTTGCTGGAAGGCCTCACCGCCCAGCAGAGCGATGAGGAATTTACCGCTGTGCTCAACGATTCGATCGAGAGCATCTATCAGGCTTCCGTTACTTGAGTCCGCTCGACAGCGCATTTTCACCGGCGTGACCAAGGCTTTCTTGTCACGCTTTTTTACGTCAGTATCTGGAGCAGCTGCGCCCGCGATTGCCCGGTAGCCGCACCTCCCTTATAGATTGAAGCCCCCGTCGATCCGGGGCGTTTGGCATGAATACGGATTACAAGCCCACCATTCGCAGCGTGCTGCCCTGGCTCGTCGCGATTGCCTTCTTTATCGAGACGCTCGACGCCACGATCCTGAACACGGCGGCGCCGACGATCGCCGACAGCCTGCAGGTTGCACCGTTGAGCCTCAAGGCAGCGTTGACGAGCTATGCGCTGAGCCTGGCCGTGTTCATCCCGGTGAGTGGCTGGGTGGCCGATCGGCTCGGCACGCGGCTGACCTTCAGCAGTGCGATGGCCCTCTTTGGGCTGGGTTCGCTGCTCTGCGGCCTGGCGCTCAACCTGCCGATGCTCGTGGCCTCCCGGATCCTGCAAGGCATGGGGGGCTCGCTGATGATCCCCGTGGGCCGCATTGCGATGGTGCGCACCTACCCGCGTTCGCAACTCATCCGCGCGCTCAACTTCGTCATCATCCCCGGTCTGCTGGGGCCGTTGCTGGGGCCGCTTGCGGGTGGCCTGATTGTCGAATGGTTCCCCTGGCGTTTCATCTTCTGGGTCAATTTGCCGTTCTGCCTCGCCGGGGTGCTGATGGCGCGGCGTCACATGCCCGATTACCGCGAGGAGGATTCGCCGCCGCTGGACTGGCGGGGCTTCCTGCTCTTCGGCAGTGGGGTGGGGCTGCTGGCTTATGCTCTGGAGGTGCTGGGCGAGCATATGCTGCCGCGGTGGGCGGTGGGCGTCATCGTGGTGCTCGCGGTCGCGCTGATCTCGGCCTACCTGCTGACGGCGCGGCGCAAGGAGCGTCCCCTGCTGGCGCTGGACCTCTTCAAGGTGCGCACATTCCGCATTTCGGTGGTGGGAGCGTTTCTGACGCGCCTCAGCGTGGGCGGTATGACCTTTTTGCTGCCTCTGCTCTACCAGATCGGTCTCGGCTTCCCGCCCTGGAAGGCCGGCCTGCTGATGATGCCGACCCCGGCAGCGGCGATCTGCATGAAGTTCATGACCGGGCCGATCCTGCAACGCATCGGGCACCTCAACGCGCTGCGGTGGAACACCCTTCTGCTTGGGGGCGTCGTGGCTGCGTATTCGCTGATCAGTCCGGGGAGGCCGCTAGTGCTGATCGTCTGTCTGGCCTTCATGCACGGGTTTTTCATGTCGCTGCAGTTCACGAGCGTGAACTCGCTCGCCTACGCGGACATCCCCAACGAACGCACCAGCGGCGCCTCGACCATCACCAGCACGGCCCAGCAGATGTCGCTCAGCTTCGGCATTGCGACGGCCTCGTTTCTGGCGATCCTCTTTCTCGGCGGGATCCATGATGCCGAGCCGGGAGTGTTTGCGTGGGGGCTGCACCGCACGTTCTGGATTCTGGGTGGGCTTACGGCGCTGTCGTCGGCGGTGTTCCTCGGGCTGCGGCAGGACGACGGCAACAACGTGAGCAATCGCGACAACCGAGTGCGCGAGCCCGCGACCAGCGCGCAGGAGGCGACTTTGCGCACGCACAGCCGTCGCGGATAGCGCGGCTGGCGCCTCTTCTTGTTGTCGCAACTGGTACTGCGGATGCAGCAGGAGCAGGGCATGACAGCGATCCCCGATTGGTTACATACATTATCGCTCATCTGGGTCTGCCTCGGCTTCGTCTGTGCCGTTGTCGTGGCGCTCGATGAGTTTCGCCGTCCACAGAAAATGTGGATCATGAACATTGTTTGGCCCGCGACGGCGCTCTACGGCACGTTTCTCACGCTTTGGGCCTACTTCCAGTACGGCACGCTCGGCACCAAGCGGGCCGCCATGGAAGCCCAGCAAAAGGGCGAGGATCCGCCCAACATGCGCTTCACCCCGTTCCCGGTCATGGTGGGCAAGGGGGCATCGCACTGCGGTGCAGGTTGCACGCTGGGGGACATCATCGCTGAGTGGAGTGCGTTTTTGCTGCCCGCGATTGCCGTGTGGTTTGGCTACCATTCGCTTTTTCAGGAGAAGATTTTCGCGATCTGGATCTTCGATTACATCATCGCCTGGCTGATCGGCGTGGCCTTCCAGTATTTCACGATCAAGCCCATGCGCAACCTGTCGCCGGGGCAGGGCCTGTTGCAGGCCATGAAGGCCGATACGGCTTCGATCACGTCCTGGCAGGTCGGCATGTATGGCTGGATGGCCATCGCCCATTTTGCGATCTTCAAGCACCTCTGGGGCGTCAAGCTGGAGGTCAACTCGTGGGAATTCTGGTTCATGATGCAGATCGCGATGCATTGCGGCTTCCTCACTGCTTACCCGGTCAACTGGCTGCTGGTGCGCAAGGGCGTGAAAGAGAAGATGTAGCGCCCGTGGATTCGGCCGCGTCTCAAGGGAGATCGCCTTTGAAGCGCATTGCCCTTGACGCGGTCGGATTGGTTGCCTAACACGTGTTAGGCAACGCGCCCCACGTATGTGCCCCGACCCCTCCAAACCCGTTTTCCGCTCCACTGGTGACCTTGCGGCTCACCTGGGGATTTCGCGCTGGGCGGTATCGCGGGTGTTGAACGGGCAACCGGGCGTCAGCGAGTCGACCCGCCAACGCGTAGAAGCACTGGTGGCGGAGAGCGGCTTCCAGCCCAACCGAATGGCGCGCGGCCTGCGCGGCGGCACGACCGGCCTCGTCGGCGTGCTGTTCCAGGAGCTCGAGTCCCCGGCGTTGGCCCGCAAGGCCGCCCAATTGCAGCAGCGCCTGCGCGATGCCGGTTTTCGCGCGCTGATCGAGCTCAGCGCCGCGGATCAACGCTGGGAGGAAGAGACGCTACGGCACTTCATGTCCCTGCGGGTGGATGGGGTGGTCTTGGTGGGCACCACTTTGCCGGTAGACCACACGCTGTTGCGGCAACTGGCGCGGCAGGCGATCCCGGCGGTGGTGGTCGATCCGGCCCAGGCCTTGTCGATGACCACCGTGCAGCTCGACCGGGCCGAAGCGATCGCCGAGGCGGTGCGGCATCTTCACGGGCTGGGCCACCGCAAGTTTGCGCTGCTGGGCATCGAAAGCGACCCCATCCTCGGCCCGCAGCGCCTGCGCGGCATCGCGCGGGCTCAGGTGGAGCTGGGGCTGGACCCGCAGGGCGATTTCAAGAGCTTTCACCTGCCCGAGCGCAGCCTGCAGGACTACTTTTACGGAGCCGATCTCGGGCGTCTCTGGCTGGAGCAGGCCCGCCAACACACCGGCATCATCGCCAACAACGACCGTTTGGCGATCGGGGCCATGCGGGCGCTGCGCGAGGCTGGGCTGCAGGTGCCGCGCGATTACTCGTTGATCGGCTTCGACAACACCGACGTCTCGGCCTGGGTGGAGCCCGCGCTCACCACCATCGACCAGCAAATCGAGACGATGATGGCCCGGGCGGTTGAGCGCCTCGTCTCGGCCATTCATAAAGAACCCGCCGAAGCCCCTGAAGTCGAACGCATTGAGGCCCAAATGGTGTTGCGCGACACCACCGGACCTGTTCCCGCCGCTTGATAATCGCCCTTTACCACATCCCCTGTAACTCATCTCCTTAACTCTGACCATCCCCCTTGAAACGATGCGCGTACTGCTGACCACCACCTCCTTCCAGGATACGCCTGGGAGCCATCACGACCTCCTGGCCGAGACCGGCTGGGAAATCGTCACCGCCCGCGGCCCGCTGAGCGAAGAGCAGATGCTCGACCTCGTGGGCGACTTCGATGCCTTTATCTGCGGCGACGATGCCATCACCGAAAAGGTGATCGACAAGGCCTTGCCGCGCCTGCGCTGCATCAGCAAATACGGCATTGGCGTGGACAAGATCGACGTCAAGGCCGCTACCGCGCGTGAAATCCCCCTCTGCTTTACGCCGGGCGTCAACCACACCACGGTGGCCGAGCACTGTTTTGCGCTGCTGCTGGGCCTGTTCAAGAACCTCGTCGAAGAGGTCACCTACACCCGCTCCGGCCAATGGAAGCGCCTCGTCGGCCACGAGATCATGGGTCGCACGCTCGGCATCGTCGGCCTGGGCCGCATCGGCAAGGAGCTGGCCATCCGCGCCCGCGCCTTCGCCCTGGATGTCGTCGCCTACGACGTCTATTGGGACGAAGACTTTGCGCGTCACCACGACATCCGCCGCGCTCACAGCCTCGACGAGCTGCTGCCGCAGTGCGACATCCTTTCGCTGCACACCTTCCTCAGTGAGGAGACGCGGGAGATGATCAATGCCCAGTCGCTCCAGCAGTTGAAAAAGGGCGCGATCCTGATCAACTGCGCCCGTGGCGAACTGGTCAACACCGGCGACATCGTCGACGCGCTCAAGAGCGGCCAGCTCGGCGGCTACGGCACCGACGTGCTCGACGAAGAGCCGCCGCCCGCCGATCACCCGCTGCTGCACGAGCCCAACTGCTACGTGTCGCCGCACATCGGCTCCCGCACCTACGAGAGCGTCGTGCGCCAGGCCACCAAGTCGATCGAAAACCTCAAGCGCGTGCTCGACGGCCAGAAGCCGCTCGCGCAGGTCAACCCCGAGGTGAAGATCAAGGGCTAGCCGCGCCTCATCCCCCTTTAGCCCCGTATCCCATGGAAACGTTTTACATCGTCCCCGAAGAGCAGCACAACGCGCTGGTCTCGACCGCCTACCGGCACCGCGGCTTCACCGCCGACGAGGCCCACGACGCCGCGCGTTTTGCCGCCTTCGCCTCCCGGCACGGCATCCGCACGCACAACGCGCTCAAGGCCCTGCACCTCGACCACCTGTTTGGCAGTGGCGCCAAGGGCTGCGTGCCCGGCGCCCAGATCGAGAAGCTCTCCCACCGCTTCTCGGCCTGTGAAGTCTGGAATGCCAACCGCAAGCTCGGCCAGTCCACGGCATACGCCGCCCTGGAGCGCGCAATCGAGCTGGCCGAGCAATACGGCATCGGTCAGGTCGCCGTCGACAACGCCTTCCACTACCTCTGGGGTGGGGGCTATGTGATGGAGGCGGCCAAGCGCGGTTACATCGCCTACACCAACTGCACGGCCGCGCTGGCCGAAGTGGTGCCCTTTGGCGGCAAATACCCGACGCTCGGCACCAACCCGCACAGCTGGGGCTTCCCGACCGCAGACGCCGTGGGCTTCCCCATCGTGATCGACTGGGCCACCTCCGTCGTCGCCATGGGGCGCGTGCAGCAGCTCAAGCGCGAGGGCAAGCAACTGCCGCCCAATGCCGCGGTGGACAAGGACGGCGACATCACGACCAACCCGGACGAGGTGTACGCGCTCACCACCTTCGGCGCGCACAAGGGCTACGGCCTCAGCCTGATCAACGAGCTGGTCGGGGGCCTCATCGGCGGTTCGCTGCCCACGTTGCGTAGCCGTTGGAGCGAACAGCCGGAGGAGAAACACACCCCGTCGTTCTACTTCCAGGTCATCCACCCGGATGCGCTCAGCGGAGGGGACTTCGCACTGGGCCGCAACCAGTCCCAGAACCTCCAGGCCGTGATCGAGGACGTGCTGGGCCACGGCAACGAGGGCTGCATGTTGCCGGGCCAGCCGGAAGCCACTTTTGCCCGCAAGAGCGACGCCGCCGGAGGCTTGCTCTTCAGCGCCGCCGAAGTCAACGCGTTCAATGAACTGGCCGCCGAATGCGACGTGGCCCAGTGGGACGTGAAGAACTTCAAGACTACCGAATAACCGCTCTGTCATCGCCAATCTCAACTGACTCCAATCATGCCTTTAGACATCAAGTCTGCCGACTCCTGCCAATACGATTGCATCTCGCTCGGCGAGGTGATGCTGCGCCTCGATCCCGGTGAGGGCCGCGTGCGCACCGCCCGCGAGTTCCGCGCCTGGGAAGGTGGCGGCGAATACAACGTGAGCCGTGGCCTGCGCCGCTGCTTCGGCTGGCGCACGGGCGTCGTGACCGCTTTTGCCGATAACGACGTGGGCCGCCTGATCGAGGACTTCATCCTGCAGGGCGGCGTCGATACGCGCTTCATCCAGTGGAAGCCTTACGACGGCATCGGCCGCGAAGTGCGCAACGGCCTCAACTTCACCGAGCGCGGCTTCGGCATTCGCGGCGCCGTCGGCGTGCCCGATCGTGCCAACACCGCCGCCAGCCAACTCAAGCCCGGCGATGTGGATTGGGGTTACATCTTCGGCCAATGCGGCAGCCGCTGGTTCCATACGGGCGGCATCTTCGCCGCGCTCAGCGAATCCGCCGCCGAGGTGACGATCGAAGCGGTCAAGGCCGCCAAGAAGCACGGCACCGTCGTCTCCTACGACCTCAATTACCGTCCGAGCCTCTGGAAGAGCATCGGCGGCCACGCCAAGGCCCAGGAGGTCAACCGCGAGATCGCGAAGTATGTCGATGTGATGATCGGTAACGAAGAAGACTTCACCGCCTGCCTCGGCTTCGAGGTCGAGGGGGTGGACGAAAACCTGAAGGATCTGCCGATCGAGGCATTCAAGGCCATGATCGCCCAGGCCACCAAGGCCTTCCCCAACTTCAAGGCCACCGCCACTACGCTGCGCGGCGTCAAGACCGCTACGGTCAACGACTGGGGTGCGATGGCGTGGATGGACGGCGAGTTCCACTTCAGCCGCGAATACCCGGCGCTCGAGATTATGGACCGCGTGGGCGGGGGCGACAGCTTTGCCAGCGGCTTTATCTATGGCCTCGTCACCACCGGCAGCGCGGCGGAAGCCGTCGAATACGGTGCGGCCCACGGCGCGCTGGCCATGACCACCCCGGGCGATACCTCGATGGCCAACCTCAAGGAAGTGGAGAAGATCCGCTCCGGCGGCGGTGCCCGCGTCGTGCGCTAATCCCAACCCCCACGGATACATGTCAGATTATTTGGACAAGCTCTTTGGCCTGCAGGGCCAGGTGGCCGTCGTCATCGGCGGCACCGGCGAACTGTGCGGCGCCATGGCCGAAGGCCTCGCGTCTGCGGGCGCCACGACCGTGCTGGTCGGCCGCAGCCAGGCCAAGGCCGACGCTCGCCTCGCCCGGATCAAGGACGCCGGGGGCGAAGCGCACTTCGTCGCGGCCGACGTCTCCTCGCGACAGAACATCGAGAACCTGCTGGCGGAGGTGCTCAAGCAGTTCGGCCAGGTGGATATCGTCGTCAACGGTGCGGGCATCAACTCGCCCACGCCCTTCTTCGAGGTGAGCGAGGAAGAGCTGGAGCGCATCATGTCGGTCAACTTCAAGGCGCTCTACCAGAGCTGCCAGGTGTTCGGCCAATACCTCGTGCAACGCGGTCAGGGTGGCAGCATCATCAATCTCGGTTCGATGAGCGGCGTCATCCCCCTCTCGCGCGTCTTTACTTACAGCGCGTCGAAGGCCGCCGTGCATAACCTCTCGAAGAACCTCGCTCGCGAGTGGGCTCCCCAGGGTGTGCGCGTCAATACCCTCGTGCCGGGCTTCTTCCCGGCAGAGCAGAACCGCAAGGTGCTGACCGAAGACCGCGTGGCCTCCATCATGGGGCATACGCCGATGAAGCGCTTCGGCGAGGCCGACGAGTTGGTGGGTGCAACCCTGCTGCTCGCCAGCGGCAAGGCCGGCAGCTTCATCACGGGCCTGGAACTGATCGTCGACGGCGGTTACGCCAGTATGACGATCTAGCGACTGCCGCCAAAAATTCCAACGGATTGAGGACCGACGGGCTTGTGCTCGTCGGTCCGTTTGTCTGAATCGAGCTCATGCCTCTTCTCGATCTACCCCTCGAGCAACTGAAGACGTATCAGGGCCGCAACCCGCGGCCGGACGATTTCGACGCGTTCTGGCAGCAGTCGCTGGACGAGCTGGCGGCGGTGCCGGCGGAGCCCGAACTGCGCCCGGCGGATTTCACGAGCCCGTTGGCTACGTGTCACAACCTGTATTTCACCAGCACGCACGGCGCCCGGATCCACGCCAAGTTGCTCCAGCCCAAGCGCGGAGAGGGGCGGACGCCGATTCTGCTGCACTTCCACGGCTATACCGGCAACTCAGGCGACTGGATCAACCTGCTGCACTACGCGGCCTCCGGCTTTACGGTGGCAGCGATGGATTGTCGCGGGCAGGGCGGTCTCTCGGAAGACATCTCCCCGACCCGCGGCGGCACGCTTTACGGCCATGTGGTCAAGGGGGTATCCGACACGCCGGACAAGCTCTACTACCGCAACGTCTTTCTCGATACGCGCCGACTGGCGGAAGTGGTGTGCGATCTCGAGGGCGTGAATCCCGACCGGGTGGCCAGCTTTGGCGGTAGTCAGGGTGGGGGGTTGGCGCTGGCCTGTGCGGCCCTCAGCCCCGACATCGTCTCCCGGACGGTGGCGCAGCACCCGTTTCTGTGTGATTATCAGCGCGTGTGGGAGATGGATTTGGCCAAGGGGGCCTATATCGGCCTCTGCGACTACTTCCGCCGCTTCGATCCCCGCCATGAGCAGGAGGCCGAAACCTTCCGCCGCCTCGGTTATGTCGACGTGCAGCACCTCGCTTCGCGGATCAAGGCCAATGTGCTGATGGCCACCGGGCTGATGGACGACATCTGCCCGCCCTCCACCCAGTATGCCGCCTACAACAAGCTGCAGACGCAAAAGGAGATGGTGCTGTATCCGGACTTCCGTCACGAGCTATTGCCGGGCTTCTACGACCGCGCCTACGGCTTCCTTTGTCAGGGTTGGGTGCCCGGCGCCTAGAATTCCCGCGTATAGAGGTCACGACTGTTCTCGAGCGGACCACTGGCTCCCTGACGGATCAGGTTTGCGAGGGCAGGCAAGCGCCCCGCCTCCCATAATGGCTGGGCAATCTGCCAGTCTGCGGCGTCCCAGCCGACCAGGATGAGCTTGCGTGCATGCATGGCTGTTGCCTAGCGGCTACAGAAGGAATGACGAGCGGAAAGTCGTGCAGAATGACGATCAGGGAGTCGCGCGCTGACGGCAGTTGCGGATGTGTTGAGCAAGTTTAGTCGACCGTTTGAGTTGAGAAGATTTATTTATTGAGAGCGCTTTATTACTATTAGGTGCGTTAATAACTGCGTTAATTGCTTGGTTTGTACGTTGCGTATAGGTGAGATGTTTCACCTAAGTAGGGTCTTTCGCTGTCGATTTTTACATTTAAGGCTTTATAAAATGCGCGTAAATACCTCTACATCCTACCTGCGCTGCTTGCTGTTTTTCATCTGTATCTGCCCTGGCGTGCTTTGTGGGCAGAGCGGACAAGGTGTGTCTGATTCGCCGCTCAGCATCGAGATGAACGCTTTTCTCGTTGTGCAAGAAGCAGATGGACATGTGGAAGAGGTCGCGGCCGACGAGGCTTCGCCTGGAGACGTCATCGTTTATCGCGCTACTTTCAGCAATCACGGCGAGAGCCCGCTCTCTGGGCTGCGCCCGCAGATCCCCATTCCGTCTCAAATGGTCTATCTGTCGGGCTCGGCCAAGCCGACGGCTGATGCCATCCTGCTCCAGGACGGCACCGCAATTCCTTACACCACCCAAGACCAGCCAGATGCCCCGGAGCTGAGCGCCTACCGGGGTTTGCGCTGGAATGTAGGGACTTTGGAGCCCGGCCAGACCTTCGAGGCCGAACTGAAAGTCCGCCTGCCGGAAGAGTAAGGCGCCTTTTCCTTTTCTTGATCACCGTCTACTTACTGCCTCTTTTGCGACTTTCTGCGTAGGGCGTTTGGCTCAAACACCCGTCGGAAAAGGGTTTATCCACCAATAACTATGAGCTCGTTTACTCGCATGCTGCGTCGTTCCCGCTATACTCTCGGCGGGCTCGGTGCATTCGCGCTGCTGGGCACTTCTGTCGCCTCTGCAGCTGCTCCCCTCGTTGGGACCAACATCGGGAACCAGGCTTCTGCTACCTATACGGACCAGTCGAACACCCAACGGACCACCACGTCCAATACGGTGACGACGGTCGTCTTGCAGCAGCCCGGTCTCGCCCTCACCCAGAACAACAGTCGCTCGGTATCTGCCGGGGGTAACCTGTTCTTCCCGCACACGCTGACCAATACGGGGAATGGCACGGACTCGTTCGACCTGTATCTCGATACGGTCGACAACTCCAGCCTGGATGGCTCCCTCAGCCTGCTGCAGGTCTACGCCGACACCAATCAGGACGGCCAACCGGACGATATTACCACCCCGATCACCAACACGGGTGAACTCGACCCGGGCGAGTCCTTCTACTTTGTGGTAGGCATCGTTGTGCCGGGCACCGCGGATGACGGGGACACGGCTTCCCTCCACATCAACGGCCGTTCCGACTTTTCCGAAAGCGGTACGCCTTTGACCGCCAACAATACCGCCAACAATACCGACACCGTTACGGTCTCCGGTAATGCGGTCGTGACCGTTACGAAGTCGATCGACACCGCCCAGGGCAAGCCCGGCACCACGCCGATCACCTACACCCTCACTTACACCAATACGGGTAACACCGCCGCGACGGATCTCGAGATCATCGACAACATCCCGGCGAACATGACCTACGTGGCCAGCTCGGGCCGTTCCAGTCTCACCGGCTCGACCGTGCTGACGGACGACGACTCCGACCCGGCACAAGGTAGCGGCTCCAACACCGTCGATTACCAGTACGATACGTCCAACGATCGTCTGACGGTGACGCTCGGTAACGTCAACCCGGGCCAATCCGGCAGCATCACTTTCCAGGTGTCGGTGGACAGCGATGTAGCGCCGCAGCGCATCCTCAACGTCGCCAACTACACCTACGACCCGGGCACGGGCGTGACGGAAGGCCCCTACAATACCAACCAGCCGCCTTTCGACGTGCTGGCGGAGCCGGGGGTGAGTCTCTTGGGTGACACCGTGGCCAGTGCGCGCCCGGGCGAAACGGTGACCTTTACCAACGTGCTGACCAACACGGGCACGACCACCGACACCTTCGACATGACGGTGTTGACGGCCGGTAACAACTTCCCGACGGGCACGACCTTCAAGTTCTTCCAGCAAGACGGCAAGACGCCGATGGTGGACAGCAACAACAACGGTATCCCGGATACGGGCCCGGTGAACAGCCGCCTCGCCGGTGGCAACACCTACAACGTGGTGATCCAGGCGACCTTGCCGACCAGCATCAATACCACGACCTTCCCGGCTCCCTATCAGCTGACCAAGCAGGCTCGGGGCACCGTGGTCGATTCCGACACCGGCAATCCAGCCAGCGCGACCGCCGTGGACGAAGTGACCACGATCATCCCGCCCTCCGTCGACTTGACCAACGCCACGAGTGCGCAGGATCCGGACGACGGCGCCGGTGACGGCGTGGGCGTGACCGATGGCGACGACTTCACGACCGACCCCGGCCAGAAGGTTGTCATCCCGCTGACGGTGGAGAACGAAGGTGCGATCGTCGACACCTACAATCTCAAGGTTGCCAGCGCGATCCCGAGCGGTTGGTCCGTGGTGCTGCGCCGCGTTGCCGGCGGTGCCGTCGTGACCAATACGGGCACTCTGCTGCCGCCGAGCGGCGATGACGGTGGTTCCTACAGCTACGTCGCCGAAGTGACCGTCCCGGCTGGTCAGACCCCGGGCAACTACGACATCACCTTCTCCGCCGTCTCCACGGTTTCGGCCGCCAGCGATACGCTGATCAACACCATCGTCGTCAACACCTACCGTGAGCTTTCACTCGTGAGCGACAACTCCGGCCAGGTCTTCCCGGGTGGTTCCGTGGTCTACTCGCACTTGCTGACCAACCTCGGCAACGTGCCGGAAGCGGTGGCCAGCACCAGCGACATCGCGATCTCGCTCGCCGACTCCGGTGCCGCCCTCGGCTTCACCTCCGTGGTGATCTACGACGCGAACGACAACGGCACGGCCGACGCGAGCGACCCGATCATCTCCAGCCTGCCGCACGTCGATGCCCCCGGCTTCGTCCAGCTCGACAAGACCGGCGGCGCCAACGATCAGGTGCGCCTCTTCGTGAAGGTCTTCGCGCCGTTCGGCACCCCGAACAGCTCGATCAACATCACGACGCTCACCGCCACGCCTTCAGGCACGATCAGCGGTGTGGCCGCCCCGTCGCCGCTCATCAACACCGACACCTCGACCGTCGTCCTCGGTGACCTGGCGATCCTGAAGGAACAGGCCCTCGACGCCGACAACGACGGCAATGCCGATGGCGCCTTCACGCAGCTCGACCTCGAAGCGCATCCGGGTGAGTCGATCCTCTACCGCATCACGGTGACCAATACCGGTTCCGCCGATGCCACCGACATCAAGATCTTCGACACCACGCCGGTCGGCACGAACTACGCCGGTGCCAATGGCAACGCCGCGGTGGCCCAGGTCAGCGGTGGCGATGTCGATACGGTCGATGCCAGCCCAGCCAACGGCGCCAAGGGCTCGTTTGAGTTCAATGTGGGCACGCTGGCCCCGGGTAATGCCGCCGTCGTCCGCTTCGGCGTGACGATCGACGAGTAGACGCGCCCGCTCAGGTTATTGGTTTTGTCTGCCGCCGGGTCCCATCCCCCGCGGCAGACTCCAACGGCCTTGTTTTCTTCCTGCTTTTTCCTGCTTTCGGAGTGGCGCGGGGTGCCTGATCAGCATCTCGCGGCCCCGGAATGAACTTCCTGTGAATTTTACGGTGCTGAGTCAATTTGCGCGGAGTCTGCGTTGCTGGTGCTACCTGCTGCTGAGCTGCATGCTGGCCAGTGGTAGTGCATTCGCTACTACGTTGAGCCCCGGCTCGCGCATCGCCAACCAGGCGGAGGCCTTCGGCTTCCGGCCCGACGTTTCGCGCGAAATCAATCTGGTCTCCAACAAGGTCGTCGTGACCGTGGTGGAGGACCCTCGCCTGACGCTGGCCCCCAACCGGTCGGCCGAACTCGCACCGGGTGAACAGGCCACTTTCAATCATTTGCTGACCAACGTCGGCAACGTCCGCAGCACCTATACGCTCCATTATGCCAACCACGACGGAGACGACTACGACCTCGGCACGCTCAACCTGATCCACGACAGCAACGGCAATGGGGTGATCGACCCGGGCGAGCCGTCGATTGCCGATGGCGGTGAGCTTTCCCTGGCTCCCCTCGAGTCGGCCTCGCTCATCTTCTGCGGCGTGCTGCCGACCAATCTCCGCGGCGGCGACATCTCCCGCGCGGGCGTGACTGCTACCGTAGAGGGCACTGCCATTTCCGCCTCCATTACGGACGACGTCACCGTCGGCGCCGACGAAGTAAGGCTGACCAAGAGCGTCGATCGCAGCGAAGCGCTGCCGGGCGACCCGATCGTCTTTACGCTCACGGCCATCAACGGCTATACGCAGCTGTCGCCGATCGTGGCGACGGTCGACGGTCAGACCGCGGCAGCCATCATCGTGCGCGACGAGATCCCGCGCAACACGACCCTTTCCCGCATCATTTCTTCACCGGGCGCCCAGCCGCTCTACCACTTGCGTTCCTTTGCCAGCGACCACCGCTACACCAGCACGGCCCCCGTCAATCTGGAGGAGGTCGATGCCGTCGCCTTTGCGATGCCGCGGATGAACGCGCACCAGGTCATGACCGCCCAGTTTGAGGTGGTGATGAACGAGTTGGCCAGCGGCGACATCGTCAACCTGGCCTACCTCTATCACCGGGTGGGGGATCAGCCGGTCAAGATCGTGCCTTCCAACGAGGTGCAGATTTCGATCCCGATCGCCTGTCCGGTGATCACGGTCTACTCCGACGAGACGTTTACGCTGCCCACGGAGGTGGCTTCGGTGGGCAAGCCGGTCTTCGTCGAGATCGAGGCGGGCTTCCTCAACGTCCTGCCGACGGTGCGCGACGAGTTGCCGTTTACGGTGACATCGGAGCAGACGGGGGACGTGATGAACGCCACCTTTATCGAAACCGGTCCGAATACCGGCATTTTCCGACGCAAGACCAGTGCGGACAACGATTCGCTTGGCATCCAGACCGAGGCCAACACCACGGCGAATCCCCATGACCAGATCCTGCAAACGGCGCCGCGCGACGTGTTGACCGCGTTGGTGCACAACGGCTGCCTCGACGCCGTCACGCAGATCCAGATCCTGATCGACCCGGCAGGCATCGTGTTCGACAGCCGCACCGGCGAGCGCGTGGCCGGGGCCACCGTGACGCTGATCGACGTCGATGGCTCCGGTAACGGCGGCCATCCGGGCGGCGAAGCGGTCGTGTTTGCCGCCGACGGCACGACGCCGATGCCCAGCTCCGTCGTGACCGGTGCGGATGGGGCCTTTGAGTTCCCACGCGTCGCCACGAGCCGCTACCGCCTCCAGATCGAGCTACCGGAAGAGCAGACCTACCCGAGTGAAGTGCCCGCCGGCCTGTTGCCGATGATTTTGAACCCGGAAGCCCGCCCGCGCATTGAGGACGAAGGCTCTTATTCCCGGGCGTTCGTAGTCGACGAGACGACGGGTGCGGTTTTCCTCGACGTGCCGGTCGATACGACGCAGCCCACTGGCTTCGTGCTGGAAAAGACGGTGAACCAGGAAGAGGTGGAGATCGGCGATTCGGTGCAATACACGCTGCGCCTGCAAAACCAGACCGAGGCGGACTTTTACGGGACCTACATTCAGGACGTGCTGCCCGACGCGGTGACCTACATCGCTGGTTCGGCACGTCTGGACGGCGAGGCGACCACCGATCCGGTTGGCGGCAAGGGGCCGGACTTACGCTTCCAGGTCGGCCACCTCAAGGCGGGCGACACGGCGGAGCTGACCTACCGGGCGCGGGTCGGCTTCGGCGCGGAGCGTGGCGACGGCATCAACCGTGCCCGGGCCACCAGTCTGGGGCCGCCGGCCGTCCGCAGTAATCTGGCGGAGGCCAAAATCAAGGTGGAGCAGGGCGTCTTCACCGACGACGGCATCATTTTCGGTAAGGTCTTCGTCGACCTCAACGACAACCGCATCCAAGACTCCTTCGTCGATCAAGCGACGGGCGAAGAAGTGACCGAGCCGGGCGTGCCGGGCGTGCGCGTCTTCCTCGAAGACGGCACCTATGCCGTGACGGATGTCGAAGGTAAATACAGCATTTACGGCCAGCGCGCCATCACCCACGTGGTGAAGGTCGACCGCTATACCCTGCCCGCGGGCGCCGAACTCGGCGTGATCGACAGTCTCAACGCCGGCGATCCCGACAGCCGCTTTGCCGACGTGCGCAAGGGCGAGCTGCACAAGGCCAATTTCCGCATTGTCGCACCCTCGTCCGAGCTGCTCGAGCGCGTGGCAGAGCGCCGTGCGGCCCAGGCCGTGGTAACGCCCGAGATCGAGCGCACCCTGCAGCGCCGCTTCTCCTACGACGGCCAGGGCATCGTGCGCGAACGCACTAGCGGGCCCGCCAGCGGCACCGTCGCCCAGGGCGAAAGCGCGCCGGCGTTCTTTGCCCCCACCTTGCCGGAACGCACGCTGACGGAGGGCAACTCCAACCTGCCGGAGCGTCCGGTGGCCGTCGTGCCGCACGTGCAGATGGAGCAGGAGCTGGCAGCCGTCGAGGACAACGAGCCGGGCTTCGTGGGCCTGAACGACGGCGATACACTGCCGCTGCCGCAATTGCGCCTGCGCGTGAAGGGCCGCATGGGCACGAAGCTCGTGGTGACGGTCAACGACACGCCGCTGGGCCCGGAGCGACGCGGCAAGCTGGTCGAAGACCCGGAGCGCGAACTGCAGGCGGCGGAATACGTGGCTGTGGCCCTGCTGCCGGGCGAAAACACGTTGACCGTCACGCAGTACGACCCGTTCGGCAATCCCCGCGGTTCCAAGACGATTACGGTGCGGGCGCCCGACAGCCTGTCGCAGCTCAACATCGCCTTTTCCAACTCCGAGCCGCCGGCTGACGGCACGACGCCGGTCGAAGTCCACGTGCGCCTTGAAGACGCCCACGGGACGCTCGTCTCGGCCCGCACGCCGCTGACGCTGCAAAGCACCCTCGGCACCTGGCAAGTCACGGACGTCAACGAGATGGAGCCGGGCACGCAAGTCTTCCTCACCGGCGGTGAAGGGACCTTTACGCTCCAGCCTCCGGCGGAGCCCGGCCTGGCCGACATCCGTATCAGCAGCGGGGTGATCGAGGCGGACGCGCAACTGCCCTTCCTGCCCGATCTGCGCCCGCTGGTCGCTTCCGGCGTGTTGCAGGGGCGCCTGAACCTCAACAGTCGCAACGGCGGCGGGATCATGCCCGTCTATGGCAACAGTGGTTTTGAGGAAGAGCTGCGTGCGTTCGCGAATTCCGGCGAAGGCAACGCCGCCGAGGGCCGCGCCGCCTTCTTCCTCAAAGGCCAGGTCAAAGGCGAGTGGTTGCTGACGGCGGCTTACGACTCCGACAAGCGCGACGACGCCGAGCTCTTCCGCGACATCGAGCCGGACAAGTATTACCCCGTCTACGGCGACTCGTCCGTGCGCGGTTACGATGCGCAGTCTTCCGGCAACCTGTATGTGCGCCTCGACCACAAGCGCACCTACCTGCTGTGGGGCGACTTCCTGACGCGGACGACCAATGAGGCGCGCGACTTCGGCAATTACAACCGCAGCCTCAACGGCTTTCAGGCCCACTACGAAAACGCCCGCACGGCGGCGAACGCCTTCGTCAGTCGCGGCACCTCGCGGCAGGTGGTGGTCGAGATCCCGGCCAACGGCACTTCCGGCCCCTATAATTTCAGCGCGCGCAACGGCTTGCTCAATTCGGAGCAGATCGAGATCATCACGCGCGACCGCAACCAGCCGTCCGTCATCCTCGAGCGCGAGATGATGAATCGCTACGAGGACTACGAGTTTGAGCCTTTTACCGGGCGTGTGCTCTTCCGCCGCCCCGTGCCGACGCTGGATACCAACCTCAACCCGCAGTACATCCGCATCACCTACGAAGTGGATCAGGGCGGGCCGGCCTTCTGGACCTACGGCGGCGATGCGCAATACAAGCTGACGGATCGCCTCGAAGTCGGCGGCTCCTACGTGCGCGACGAAAACCCTGAAGACGCCTACGAGTTGACCAGCGGCAACGTCACGGTCAAGCTGACCGAGCAGACCTATGTCGTCGGCGAAGTCGCCCAGAGCGACAGCATGGACAAGGGGCAGGGCATGGCCGGTCGCGTGGAATTGCTTTCGCAGGGCGGCAATACAGAAAGTCGCATTTTCTACGGCCAGACCGAAGAGACCTTCGAGAATCCGAGCGCCACGCTGACCTCCGGCCGCATCGAGGGCGGGGCCGAGATCACCCATCGCCTCTCGCCGCAGACGGACCTGCACACACAGGCGGTCTATACCGAGGATGCGGTCACGGACGGCAACCGCAAGGGCGTGCGGGTCGATTTGATCCACCGTTTCGACAACGACGTGGAGGTTGAAGTGGGCGGGCGCGTTTCCAACGAGACCGAGACGGCAGCCAACCCGCTCGCAAACAACTTTACGCCCAACGAAGTCCGCAGCGTGCGCACCAAGGCCACCACCCGGATGCCTTATCTGCCGGATGCCCGCGTCTCCGCCGAGGTGGAACAGGACGTGGTGAAGACGGATCAGCGCCGCGTGGCCCTGGGGGCGGATTACCAGGTATCCAGCCGCTCGCGCGTCTATGCCATCCACGAGTTCATCAACTCGCTGGGCGGCGAGTTCGAGCTGACGGAGTCGCAGCAAAATTACCGCACGCTCTTCGGCGTCGAGTCGGAGGTGCTGCAAAACACGCGTAGCTACAATGAATACCGGGTGCGCGACGCCCTCGACGGTCGCCAGTCGGAGGCCTCTGTGGGCCTGCGCAATGAGTGGCAGGTGGACCGCGGCGTGAAGCTGCAAACGACCTTCGAGCGCATCACGCCTTTCACCGGCACGCAGACGACCGAATCTACCGCCGTAACCGAAGCGATCGAGGTCACGGGGGCCGACAACTGGAAGGCGACCGCGCGCGGCGAAGTCCGCATGGCGACCGATCAGGATACCTACCTGCACACGCTGGGCTACGCCCGCAAGCTGGACCAGGACTGGACCTTCCTCGGGCGCACGCTCTTCAATTACCAGGACA